>Ga0315275_10003306_pt1 | contig 14844 bp, 22 predicted proteins | sample YL17G03_0_MG_FD_205557 | JGI IMG/M metagenome (GOLD analysis project Ga0315275, IMG submission 205557) | Sediment microbial communities from Yellowstone Lake, YNP, Wyoming, USA - YL17G03_0 | ecosystem: Environmental > Aquatic > Freshwater > Lake > Sediment | place: USA: Wyoming | collected... | reverse complement strand
CGCCGCACTGGCGACCAAGCCTCAAGCGCACGTCTACGTGGGAAGAGACGTGCCTGGAGAAGCACACGCGACAGGGGCTCACGCAGCGTCAGGCGTTCATGAAGTGCCTACGCGAGCTTCAGGCAAAGCAGGGCGTAAAGCGCCTGCGTGAGCAGGTAGAGCGGAGCCCCAACCGCGCAGAGCGCACCAAAGAGACCATCCACGGCTACCCAGTCGGCTCCGACTTCGGGTACTACGTCAAGAAAGTCGCGCGCGCCATAGCAAGCCATGGTGCGGCGCCGGATCTGGTCGACGCGGTGATGCAGAACTGCGCCCATCATATCCGCGACGCGTACCAGATGGGCCACGATCCAGAGACCGCCGCTCAGTGGGCCATCAACAACTGCACGACCATCATGGGCAGGCTGCGTCCACAGTACAAGCAACCGAAGACGTTTTCCCGTTGCGCTTCAAGATCCCGATTACCTGGTTACCGTGATTTCGGGGCGGTAACCAAGCCACGCAAGCTCGGTCGTCCGCCCAAGCATTGGCTGGAGAGATGTATGAAGGCGGTCGCTCGTGAGGGCACAACCAGACCGAGCCTTGGTGGACCCGCCGCCATCTGTGCGAACAACTGGTACCACCTCATGGGTGAGGCTCGGCGCAAAGATATCATCGCCGAAGCAAGAGCACTCGAAGCGAAGCGCCGCGCCGCACGGCGCGTAGCCAAGACCAGAGCGAACAAGCAGACCACGCTGTTCGGTGCCAGAGCGAAGAAGCCCGTGTGCGTCAAGCGCTGGCAGAAGCTGGTTCCTTCGCTGACCGCACACGCTGCGCTGCGCATGTGCGAAATGGTTGGATCGCCACTCCAGCGCACACGTCGCGCGTCACGCTCGTCCTACATGGCGGGCAAGGTCCCAAAGGAGCTGCAAGATGCCGAGGCCGCAGCCGTGATGGCCGGCTGGAGGATCGAGGTCACAGGCGGCAATCACCTGAAGTGGATCCCGCCCGACAAGACCAAACCCATCATCATCACCAGCTCGACGCCAAGCGACGTTCGTGCGCGCAAAAACATCATCGCTTCGCTCCGTAGGTCTGGACTGGACATCGCGAGAGTCGCGTAGGCCATGAAGCCGGAGACCGAGCGCTACCTATCAAGTCGCCTCGCGGAGCACCGCGCTGGCGACAAGGGCGCTCGCGTGCTCGGGCTCTCCAAAAAAGTAACTACTTGCGACCACTGTGGGCGCAAAGACCTGTCCAAGACCCTCGCGGTGCAGATGCCCTCGGGTCGCGTGGTCCATCTCGGCACCGACTGCGCCGACCAGATCCGAAGAGAACGCGTTGCGCATCTTTCAGGTCAGCACTTGCAGCAAGCGCATAAGCAAGAACAACGCGCAGGTGGTCTGTCCGACAGCGATCTAGCGGAAGGCAGCGTGTTGCACGCTCTCAAGAAAGGCGAGCTGGAGCGCGTCCCGACCGTCGTGCGTCACGAACTTCCAGGCGTGCTCAAGCGCGCGCTCACCGCGGGTGCGAAACCACCGCTGGAGTTCGTGGGCGCAGGCATGACGGGCCTCGTGTTCCTCGACACCCAGGGGCATGCCTGGAAGGTGGCCAGGCGCACGACATCTTCGCTCCAGCAGACGTTCGCTGAAGAAGCGGAATGGCTCCACGATGCCCAGCAGGTCCCGTACGTCCGCGATCACGTCGCGAAGATCATTGCCTTCCACCCGAGTGAGCTGGCGATCGAGCGCGAGTACGTTCGCGGCAGAGCTGGCGGATGGGGAAGCTCTGGTATCTGGGAGATCCACCGCGAGATCGAGCGTCAGATGGTCCCGTCAGGCTGGACCGCGCCCGAGTACAAGGAAGACAGCTACGTTCTCCCTGGCGACACGGGAAGTAACTGGGTGCTCGTAGACGCCTCGATGCCACATCGCGTGGGTATGAAGCTGGTCCAGAAGGCTGTGGACCTGATGTCGGGCGAAGACGAGATCGATCCAGGTCTCGAAACACCACAGGACTACAGCTTCTACATCCGACGCGAGATGCACGAAGGTACCGTCCCAAAGGACGTGGGAGATCGGGTCCTTGAAAAGCTCGCGGAGTGCAAGAAGTTCCCGTGTAAAGAAGACGCTGCGAGCGCGATGGGTCTCGGGAGCCACCTGAGTACCACGGGCACGGTCGTTCGTGGCGTCGGCGAAGAGACGGGAGGTGACGAGCTTGCCGCGTGGAACAGGCCCGGTCACGTCTACCGCGGCATGACGCAGGACGAGTGGTACTCCGTCATCGCGAAGGGCGTCATCCAGAGCACCATGCGCTACTCGCTTCCGTCGGAAGGCACGAGCTTCGCGGAAGACATCCAGACCGCAGAGAGCTACGTCAACTTTGGTCGCGACGATCCTCGGCAGACGGCTCGTCCGACCTACCTCGTGGAAGTGAAGCGGCTTGACCTGATGGAGAAGGATCCGCGAGACGGCTACCTCAAGGCGCGGAAACCAGTTCCGTCGAGCGCCATCACGCGCGTGTGGCGCATGGTGGATGAAGACGGCGCAGTCGTTGCGTACCAGATTAGGTGAGTCATGCTCTCCGAGAGACAAGCCAAGCTACTCGCCTTGATCCTAAAGGACCCGGTTCGGTTTCACGATCCTGGAGAGTATCTGTCCAGCAGAGAGAGACGCCTCATGGTTAGGCTCCAAAACGCAGGGCTCGTTCAAGAAGGAAAAAACGGCGGTTACACTCTGACTCCGAGCGGAGCGTTGGCCGCCATTCTTGTGAGTTAGGAGGTGCTCTCATGACTCAAGTCCTCGGCATCGACTGCGCTCGCTGGCAACGGAAAATCCGTTGGCCGAAAGTCCTCAACGCGCACCCTGTCAACGCGACCGGAGCTACGCAGAGTGACCTCCGCATCCGGTTCGCCTATGTGAAGGCGACCCACGGCACAGGCGGCACTGACGAGCAGTTTCTTGCGAACGCAGAGGGCTCTATCGTCATGCCCTTCCGCGGGTTTTACGCGTGGTTCGTGCCTACGCAGGATCCTGTCTCGCAAGCCGACAAATTCGTGGATGCGATTCTGCCGTTTCAACAGGAGAACGATCTTCCACCAGGCATGGACCTGGAAGACAACGCGGGTGGTCGCGTCTCGGGTCGCCAGATCCTCGATCCGTTCCGCGCGTGCTGCGAGCGCATCGAAGACCGCCTCGGGCGACGCGTTCTCGTCTACACCGGCAAGTGGTTCTGGCAGCTCATCGGCGATCTGGATGACGAGTGGATCGTGCGCCGTCCGTTGTGGCACTCCGAGTACCCTGGTCGCATTCCAGGCGAGGGTGAGTCCGCGCACCTTCCGAAGCCGTGGGCGTCACGCTCGATCGACGAGGCTTTCTGGCAATTTGACGGCGACAAGGGCCTTTACCTGCCCGCCGAGTGCGGCGACACGGGAAAGCCGGTAGACTACGACTTCAACCGTTTCCTTGGCGATGAAGACGCGCTGATCCGTTTCATCGAAGGTACACAGGCGGCACCAACCGTTCCAACGCTGCCAACCTTCCTCCCTGTAGAGGTCCCGTCCCGCGACGAAGTGCTAGAGAGGCTGTTTCCGCCAAAGTGGCCAAAGGGGGAAAAGGAAAGTGAGTGAGCCAGCCATGCTAGCAGCCGTCGCGACTGCGCTCCTCAGTGGAGTTTTGACCATCATCTTCGGCATCTTGCTCTTCACGCTGAAGTACGCCATCGCGCAGCGAGATCAGGAAGTGAACCGCCGTCTCGGTGAGCGCGAGTCGCAGTCCAACGAACACAGCAACGACGTGAAGGCCGTGCTGGAGCGGCTACGCCTAGAAGAGCTGAAGACTGTCAAGATGGAAGGGGATCTAAAGCTCACCAACCAGGCTCACGACGGCCTCAACAACGACATCGACGACATCAAAAAGACAATGATTACCCGCCAGGAGTTCGAGCTGCGCATGACTGCCATCGAGCGCATGCTCCAGCAAATTCTCTCGCAACTTCAACCATCTACGCGCTACTCGCAAGGTAGATTCCCGAGCCCGGCATCGGATCCGAGCATTGGAGACAAGGATCGGCGTTGAGTGGTATTCTCTCGGGTGAAATGCCTGAAACCACGACCGAACCAGTCCTTACGCCTGAGCCTGCGCCGGCCCCCACGCCCGTACCAGCGCCAGCGCTAACTCCAGCGATCCCCGCGCTCGCGCCCATCATCGGACCGTTCCTGGCGCTGCTCAAGAGCCGCAAGGGCGTCATGATGCTCACCGCGGTCACGTTCTGCACGGTCGTCTACCTCCGAGACCCGAGCAAGCTCGACAAGCTCCTCGCGTTCCTGGGCACCGTGCTGCCCGTGTGGCTCGGCGCACACGCCTGGCAAGAGGGTAAGGCGGGCAACGGTAGCAACGGAGGTAAGTGATGAGCAACGTAGTGGGCACGTACAACTGCGACCACTGCGGAAAGCTCGTCGAGGGCGTCCGCGGTGTGAGCGGAGGCGTCGTTACCCGCGACGGCGTCAAGTGTCCGTGCTCACCCGAGTGCTTCATCGCACTCGCTCAGCGATCCGACGGGTGCACCCTGGGCGAGCTGGAGCGGTTGCGCCAGAGCCCCAACAACTGACGCTGGAGACAAGGGCGCCACATGCAGACCTGCGACCACTGCGGCACGACTTGCACGCGTCGATACGCGGTCAAGCGCAACGGCGCGGTCGCCATGGTTGGGGCTCACTGCGCCAAGCGCTTTCCGCAGGCACGGCCGTCCGATCTGATCCGCTCTCTCGCGAGTGACGCGAACAGCACGAGGCACAAAGCTACGAAGCAGCCGGACTGGAAGCTCCTCTGGTCAACCGACTACAGCGCCCTCTTTACCGACCAGACGGGTGAGTACGAGCCCGAGCTGATGATCGCGCAGGAGTATGAAGACCGCAGGGGCAAGACCGAGTTCCAGGTCTATCGGTTCTCCGTGGACAAGCAGAAGATCGTCAAAGATCCGTACGGCAAAACTTTCGTCGTTCCCGACGCGTGGGACCGAACCTGGAACGACCCGATCCATCACTACGAAGAGTGGTTCATCAAGGATCTGGGGGACGTAGCTCGCTCCATCGGAGACACGAAGGCATCGCTCATCGACGCTCTCACATCGGACGACCCGAGCGCGCGCGCGGGTGCCTATGAGGCCATCGGTGGCTACCACGGGTACGACAACCTCGACTCTGGGTACGAGACGTGGTCGGAAAAGAAGATGGAAAAGGAGTGGCCATGAGGATCAAGGGAACGAAGATGCTCTGATGTACTTGGCCAAGGTCGTTCAAGGACGAGTCGACGCGCGCCGCAAGCACACGCCACCCATTAGTAGAGGTAGGATAACGTCATGAAACTTTGCCTTCGCTCACTTCGCCCCGTAGCTCTCTCTCTGGGGCTAGCACTCATCTCGTGTTCGGCTGACCAGAACAAGAAAGTGGTCAAGACCACAATCGACATCGCCACAGCTACGTGCGTGATCCTGCGCGGCGTGGTCGCCAACGGCGTCGTGGACTCCATCTGCGCGACCGAAGAGGAACTGGCTCCACTCCTCAAGTACCTCGTCGCGCTCCGCAAGGCCAAGGCGTCCATCGCAGCGCCCGCTCCGAGCGACGGCGGCGCAGCGGGCGACGCAGGTTCGAGCCCGTCTACTCTCACCCTCGTCTGCGAAGTCAAGTAGGGCGCAACGTGATGCCGACGTACTACTACGGACACGTACCCGATCCGATCGGGCACATGGTCACGGGTGCTCATCGGATGCTCGGCAAGATCGGATCGCTCCCAAGGCGCGCGTCTCTTCGCGACCACGTGATCATCGGCGATCAGCAAGCTACTAGCTCGTGCGTCGGATGGGCGACTAGCCAGGGCATCTACGTGTCGCTCAAGTCCGCAGGGATGATGTTGCCATCGTTCCCGAGCCCACACGGCATCTACACACTCGCTCGCGCGGTCGACCGTTTCTCGGAAAAAATCCCGCTCGACGATGGCGGCTCGATGCCAAACCAGGCGATGCGCAGCATTACTGAGTGGGGCGTCCCTCTCGCTACCGACTGGCCGTTCGACCAGGACACCATCAACGTCGAGCCTAACCTGGACGAGCTGATGAAGGCGTCGCGCCTCAAGCTCCTCGGCTACTACCGCATCGACGACGACGACACCGTTATCGATCGCATCAAGCAAGCCATCGTGAGCGGCTACGCGATCCCGCTCGCGACGCACGTTGATCAGGCGTTCGAGGACTACGACGGCCACGGGACCATTACGGCACCGTTGGGAGACCTTGGTGGTCACTACCTGTGTGCTATCGGCTACGACACACTGAGCAGCGGCAAGGCCATCATCGAGATCGCCAATAGCTGGGGCACGGGTTGGGGCGACAGCGGCTTCGGACGCTGCGAAGAAACGTGGGTCCTCGCTACGGTCGACCGCTACGTGATGAATCTGCATCGAGCCCAGCCATGAACGTCGAATATCATATCGACTACTTCGATCGAGGTGGCGCACTCGTATACAGCGAAAGCGCGAGAACGCATGAGGCTGGGACCAAGGCATTCGAGACCGCAATCGATCGCGCGAAGCGCTGGGATCTGATCCAGGTCGTCGAGTTCTCTCGTCAAGGAACGAAGCGATCGCAGATGCTTGGGCGTTGGGAAAAAGGTAACTCATGAGCTACCTTGCCAAACTCATCTCTGCCGCAGCGCCTCGTTCGCGACGCGGTCACGCAAGCTACGCGAGTAAGCGTCCGACTGGAGTGGTGCAATGGAAGCGTGGTGGCGGTGATGGTAACTGGTCGTCGCACGATGGACGGTTCTCCATCAGTCCGAGCTACCGAAGTCGGACGACACCGAGCGACTACACGCTTGACGACCAGAAGACAGGCGGCCACGGCAGGTACGATACCGTGCGCGAGGCGAAGGCGAGTGCCGTGGATATCCTTCAGCGTGAGCTGAATCCGCCGCCTCCTCAACCTCCGCCGCGACACGAACCGTCGCTCACTGATTCACAGATCCTGGAAGCCCTGGAGTCGAACGAGCGTACATTCCGTCTCGCGAAGAAATACTACCCAGAGACCGCTGTTGCTAGCCACGAGGAACGGCTTACACGGATCCGAACGATGGCTGGTGAAGAGCGATGGACACGCTTGTCGCGTCTATTCAGGGAGAGACAGCCATGAAGCAGGAAAACGCGATTCTCAACGCTATCTGCTTCGTCCTTTGCATCGTGGGCGGTTGCCAGGGCTGTCCGAAGCCGGTTCCGACACCTGCCACCGATGGAAGCATGGACATGGCGAGCCTCGATGACTGCGCCAAGGCATGCATCAACCTCCGGCTGATCAAGTGTCCCGAAGGGGACACGAACGACGGGGGCGACTCGTGCGAGACCACGTGTCGTCACGCGCAGACGAGCGGACTCACGGATCTCAAGCCGAGCTGTCTGGCGATGGCCAACTCGCAAGCGGAGGCGGTCGCCTGTGGCACCGTGAAGTGCAAGTGAGCGATTACCTCGTTCCGAGCTACGTGACTCGTGACGCGCCCGGTGCGTATGTGCCCATAACCAGGCCCACATGCGTAACCATGCCGAGCGGCGTGATTGCCATGTTCCCTGACGTGGAGACTGCGAAGCGCGCGTACGAGGAAGCGTACCCAGGGGCGGCTCATGTGGGTCTCATGTTCACCAGGACGATGGAATACATCGACCTTCGCGGCGCTCCGTGGATCATCACGATCACGGGCGAAGGATTCGGAAGCGCGGAGACGGCGAGCGCCAATTCGATTGTCTATAGGTCAGGAAAAACAACCATAGATTCGACTACTACGGCCTCGTCTTTGGAATCCGTCATCCGAATGATTGACAATTTTGTCGAGGGACACTTTCGCGACTCGTTGGAGGCACCCAATCTGACGCACTACCCGCAGTCGTCGTTCAAGGATCGCAACGACGATACGTGGGAAGTGCACTGGATCATGCGCGACGGGAAAGCTCTCGGCTACTTCGGGCTCCAGTACGGCACGGTGGTAGGTCCGGCTACGAGCAAGGACGCGCTCAAGAAGATGGTCGAGCGCTACCTGAGCCGGCTCGAAGGCGAGAGAGCGACCTTCTCGAAGGAAGCCGTTACGAGCTACGCAGAAGAGATTGACCCCTCCAAGCGGGTCCTAGAACCACCGCCTGAAATTTCCAACGCAACGGGCGTCAGCATCAAGTGGAGCGGCGTTGCCATCGTTGCTGGAGCTATCGCGCTGGTGAGCTACATCGCCTACGCCGCGTGGATGCGTGGAGATCAGTCATGAAGTTCCTACCGTCAAAGTTTGGAGTAAACCGATGAGCGTCGCCAACTACTTCGCGAAGGGCGTGGGTAAGCTGATGAAGGCGGCGGCGCCGCCCACTTCTCGCCCGAAAGACGTTCCAAGACTCATCCCGAAGGTGCTGATGACGAGGTACGGAAAGAGCCCCGTCGTGCGCGTGGAGACGTTCCCTCCGGGGCAGCACCCCGCCGGCACACCCATCGTGTCAAACGTGATCGCCGTCAAGGCCACGCTCGCAGACGGACACCACCGATGGTTCGGTACCACCAAGGCGTGGATCACGTCGCGTCTTCGCATGGCCATCCTCGTGAACCCTCGCGACGAAGTGCTCTTCAAGTGGGAGAAGGCAAAGGAGTAAGTCATGATCGCCAACTACTTCGCCAAGCTCGCGCGTGCCGCGGCACCTCGTACCAAGCGCAACTGCGCAGGCTCTCTCGGTCGCGTTCCTTCGACCAAGACGCTCCGTGGAATCGAATGGCTCAACAAGCTGCACACGGAGCCATCAAAGGCCGCTCGCGAAGCGCGACGCATCCTCACGACCGCTGGCAGCGTTGGCCGCGCGATGCGCTACCTCAATGAGCTTCTGGAGACGTACGGCGTCGAAGCGATCCGCGATCGCAACGGTCACGCGGTCGCCGAGTACCTGAACACGGGCGAGACCTACACGACCACCATCCTCTACGACCACACGACGCGGAGCTTCCGTGTCACGACGATGGGCGATTGGGTCGAGGGTTACGAGCGCAAACACGCAAGGCTTCCGTGATAGGAGAAGAAGTCCGATGCCCGTCATTCATAGCTCGACCTCCATCCCGAAGGCGCGCTTCTACGTGCTCGCAGAGGACCGCTTCATGTCCGGCTGGGGAGGAGCCAAAGGCAAGATCAACATCGTGATCTTCCCGACTGCCTCCTACGAAGAAGCCGAGTGGATCGCGCGCAAGCTCCACAACCGATCCGAGATGAAGCGGATCCGAATCAACCTGCACAAGCCGACGTTCAAGGCTCATCAGCTCTACAGCCTGATGACGCCGTCGACCTCGGGCATGTTCTATCCAAGGCCCGGTGATCTGCCGGCGCACCTGCGAAGCGTGAAAGGATGATCATGTACCACCGCATTCACACGGGCACCGTAGTCGAGATCGACAAGGGCACCTGGATCGACGAGAAAAACTACAGGGACGCCGCAGGGAACCTCTGGGACGTGGGCAACGCTCCAGGCGGAGGCTTCAACGCTTACTCCAAGGGCTACCCGACCGGCGAAGGCAACCCGTTCGCCAATCCCACGATGGCTGGCCTCGCGGCCACGATCGATTCGTTCACTGCGAGCGCGAAGGCAACTCCCGCCACTCCGCCGACTTCGCATGCGACAGGCATCAACCCAGCGTCCGCTGGCGTCCTCGCGGCTAGCGCTGGCGCTGGTGCCTACGCTGGCTACAAGGCCGGCGGCGCTGCGTTCGGGTTCCTAGGCGCGATCGCGGCCCTCGGGGCTGCTGTTCGTCTGGGACTGTCGAAGAGAGCAGGCGACTGGTGGACCAAGCGGCAGTCGCATACGGATCGCTGGACCGACGAGAGCCACTACACGGACAAAAATGGCTCAGTCTGGACAGTGCAGTTCGAGGGTGGAGCATGGAGCGCAACGTCTGATCGCTACCGCTACCTGCCCACACCAGGCGCCCCAGGCTTCCCAGGCGGTCCCAGCGGTCCAGTGATCGTTACCGCCAGTGTGGCGGAAGGCGGACGAGACGCCCTCGCGCCAAAGATCGATCATGTTGCGACAAACGAAGCGGAAATGGCGGAGCGAGGCAAGGCGCTCGGACCGCTTTTACCGCTTGGTGTCGCTGGTGTCGGTGATCTGTCGGCGCACCTGCGAAGCGTGAAAGGATAACGACCATGATTGAATGGAGTCGCGATACCAACCTGCCGCTCGGACAGTTGAAGGCTGGAAATTTTCACACTCCAGTCGTGGAGCCCATCATTGGTGCAATCATCGGGTACCTGATCAGGCCAGGTTGGCTTGGCCCTATCGCCGGACTCGTGATCGGAGACGTGGCGGCTCTCGGGTACGACTACGCCAAAAGCGTACAACCCGTCGTCGCGCCAGGCACGGCTGCCACCAAGGGCTGCTCGTGCAGTCGTCCAAAGCCAGCGGTCGCACGAGCTTCCGTTGGCCGCTCCCCCTACAGCCTGCACCACGCGAACGCGAGCCGCTTCAAGGCCGCCGCCGAGCTGGCGCTGCTCGAAGACCACATGATCAACGACCCGTGCCCCGACTGCATGAACAAGCACGCCATGACGGCGAGCCGCCTCATGTCGGAAGCGGCAACGCTGGACGAGGGCGAGGCGGGCGACGTGGTCGGCGCTGAGCTGATCGAGGACATCCGTCAAGCGCTCAAGCCGGAGTCGGACATCCCACTCGCGAACAGGTCTCGCGACATCCGCAAGAAGATCCAGCAGAAGCTCCAGCTCTCGCACGTCAACCACGCGCACGACGACTAGGAGCAACCGATGTCCAAGACAAGTGTCAAGACAAGCCGGCTTCGCAGTAAGAAGTTCGCCGAGCAGGTGGCGTCATCTCTGTACGAGGATTTTGACACCGGCAATCGGACCACGCAGCGAAGGGTTGGACCCCACGAGATGGGTCGGGCTATCGCTCGCCACATGAGGGTAGTCAAAGAGAACCCAGCACTGCCGGTCTACAGCAAAGTAGGCGGCGGCAGCGTGGCAGGCAGCTACGGCTATCGCGCCGAATCCGATCACTTCGAGATCCAAACCGATCCAGGTGACCCGCTCACGGTTCTCTCACTCACCAGGGGAAACGTGAGCGGCGCCTCGTACTCGCGAGCGATTTCGCCGTTCAGCAGGACCAGCGCCAAACAACTCCAAGGGCTCACGCTGGAGGACATCAAGGCGGTCCAGGCTGCCTACAAGATCAGCAGAGAAGCTGGTGACATGATGCTTCGTGGGCTACGCAAGCAGGTCCGCGAGACCGCCAAGGCTCACGAAGAGGCACGTAAGACTCGGCGTCGAGACGCTCGCCTTGGTAGGATCGGAACGTACGACATCGCTCGCGCGACTTGTGACCACTGTGGCGCCGACTGTACGCGTCGAGTCCCTGTTCGCATCGACGGCGCGGTAGCCATGGTCGGCTCGTCTTGCGCCAAGAGCTTTCCGCGAGCCAGGGCAGCGGATCTGATCCACTCACTTATGTGAACTAGATGAAGCGGCCAGCGCTACTCAGGAGGCTCAGGAAGCTCAGCCAGCGTGAGCTGGAACAGCTCCCTATCGAGCTACTGGACAAAGCCGCGTTCGGCTTCACGACTGGAGACCTGATCCAAGTCTCGCTCAAGCGCCTCGCGACGCCATTCGTTTGCGATCTGAAAGGCGCCTACGCGGATGTCTGGGAGTTTCCGCGACGCTGGATCAGTGCACTGAAGAAGCCGGTCAACGTGCGCTTCTTTCATGGTCGACTCGAACTTGTCGATGGGCACCATCGCTACGTGACGGCGCTAGTCCTTGGACGAAAGACGCTCCCGGCCATCGTAGGCGTCGAGGACAACCCCATCGTCGCGATCATGAGGAGCTGAGCCGATGAAGACCTGCGACCACTGCGGCAAGGACTGCGCAACGCGCGTTGCTGTCGTATTGCCTGGTGGTCGCGTTGCCGACGTAGGCTCCGCATGCGCGCGTAGATTTAGAAGAGCCAGACCATCGGATCTGATCCGATCGATGGATAGGCTCCAGAGCGGAAATGGAAATGGTCGCGAGTCCAAGCCAACATGGAGGGTCATCGTTTTCCCGGACGCATCGGATCCGCGTGACCCACCGCACTATTTTGTGTTCGCCAAGGGGACGTACGAGGAGTGTTTGGCACAGGAAGAGATTGCGATGCTCCTGTACCCAGATGGCGTAATCGTCGTCACGGATCGGGATCCGCACGGAGAATGGACTAACGAAGCATCGTTTGTGGCAGCACGCGACTACGAGGCGATGGATCGCGACATGGCCATCATGCCTAGCGGTCACACCGCTATGCCTCCGCGCCTCACAAAGAGCGCGTTCGAGAAGCATTTTCCTGGCGCACAGCAGGCCGCTTCTGATGGACAGATGGTTGAGCGCTACAGGTGGAAAGGGAGAGGCGTGCTAGTCGACAAGTGGGGGCCGCCAGATGAGGTCAGGATCGTTTTCTGGGACCCATACAAGACGGACCACGTCGAGGCTACAGCGGTGCTCGCTTATGACAAGAGGAGTCCGCTCGGCGACATTGTGACGATTCGCTTGTACGTCGGCTCTAAGAAATTAGTCCAGGAATGGCTCGACACGTTTCCGAAGTGGGATCCGATTGCTGAGCACGCCGTACCTCCGGTCTTGCTCCCGCGTGGCGTCGTCATAGACCCTTTGCGTATCGCGATTATGTCGGCCAAGAACGCTGTGGAGATGGAAAAGCAGGGAGGATTCAATACCGTCGTTGTGGACGCGCAGATCGACGAAGCCTGGAAGCTGCTCGCCAACGCGCCCGTCACGCACGCTACGCGAGCAAAGACCATAAACGAGTACCTGGATGTGATGAAAGAGATGATCCGTTTGCGTATGCACCTTCCTCCTGGACCTGGGAGGTTCGCTCACGTGGCGCGTCACTTTGCGATCGGCAAAGCTCTAGCAAAGGCCAGAAACCTGACGCCATGAAAACCTGTGATCACTGTGGCAAGGACTGCGCTACGCGCGTAGCCGTTGTGCTGCCAGATGGCAGTGTCGCAGACGTAGGCTCCGCGTGTGCCCGGCAGTTCAAGCGTGCCAGGACATCGGATCTGATTCGTCCGAAGCCAGGATCGCGCAAACGCAGGCGTTTCAAGATTGGTGACACCGTTCATCTTCGTGGCGCCACGATGCTTGGTCATGTCGTGAAGGTCACTCCGCTGCGCTACCTGATGAGCGATGGCGTCTCGCGCGCCTACGTGCGCGTGCGGTGGGCTAGCGGATCCGAAGCCTCACATCCAGAAGGCTCTCTCGTGGTAGCTGGGCTGGACCGGATCGCGCCCGTGGACATCGAACCATGCGGCGACTGCTTCCGATGGGCGTTCGACAATCTGCTCCCAACCGACACGCTCGTCCACGCGATGATTCGCCACGCGGATCCACACTTGCGCAAAATCCGTCCCAAGAAGTTCGCGCACGCGTGGATCGAGCGCAAGGGCGTAGCGCTCGACTGGCAGGGTATGGCGCTCGGCATGAAGGGCCACGTCTTGTTCGTGGACGAGTTCTACAAGCTCTGGAAGCCGACCAAGCTGAAGCGCTACGACTATGAGACGGCGCAGCGACTCGGAATGATCTTCAAGGGGCCGGGTCCGTGGCATCCGAGCTTGCACGAGCCTGGTCGGTTTGGACTTCCAGACGACGCGAGCGCTGAGCCAGCGAAGATCGTCTGGAAGAAGACCAGTGGCTTCTACGATACGCCAACGGTCTATCGAACCACTGCGGATCCTGGAGTGTGGATCGAGGGAATCACCGAAAAGGGGAAATGGAAGTACACCGCCGTATGGCGGGTGTGCTGGACCAACCCCGATGGATCGAAGGAGTGTCGTCGAGCGAGCGAGCTTGGCGTTGGGAGTCGGCTAGCCATAGCGAAGGAGCTGGCCAACAAGCTCATCGAGCAACGTTGCACTGTGAGACTGGCCAATCCAGATGGGTCATCCTCAAAACGATTTGGGTCTTGGCGAGGGCCGGGACAACCGCAGTCGCGAGAGCCGCGACCGCGACCACACGATCGGCCCCGCGGACGACCCAGGAAGCTATCTGACGCCGACGTTCAATCCATTCGTGAGCGCGCAGCCGCAGGAGAGACAGTAAAGGCAATAGCCGATGAGTACGGAGTCCACACCGATACGATTTTTTCCAGCGTAGGGATCGGTCACTTTCTGCGTGGACGATCAAAGAAGCTGTCGGACGCTGACATTCGTTCTCTCCGTGAGCGCGTGGCAGCGGGAGAAAGAGTCGACGCACTGGCTGGGGAATACAAAGTTAGTCTACACACATTGCGAAATGCAGTCGTTGGCGTACCGCGACTTCACCAGAACCCACCACCACCGAGGCAGATAAAAATATCCTACGATGACGTTCGATTGATCCGTGAGCGGTTTGCGTCTGGAGAATCGGTCGTCAATCTGGCGATCGAATTTGGCATCAGTAGGTTCTACGCGTCAAAGATCGTCAAAGGCAAAGTGCGCGTCGACGATTCGGTCGCGTTCTGAACGGAGAGCGATCATGCGATGTGACCACTGCGGCACGCCATGCACCAAACGCCATCCGGTCGTCATCGATCGCGCTGTCGCGATGGTCGGATCCGATTGCGCCCGCAAGTTCCCGAGAGCCAGACCACGCGACCTGATCCGCGATCTGGCGACCTACTACAAGCGGTACACGCTGGAGAGGGAGCCGCCCATAGAGACTAGCGGTGCGTTCACGAACCCGTGGAGCTTGGAGAGATTCCTGTCCGACTACCACGGACACGGTTGGGAGCGGAAGAAGCAGAGCAAGAAGGACAATAAGATATACGGAGA
>Ga0315275_10003302_pt1 | contig 14849 bp, 14 predicted proteins | sample YL17G03_0_MG_FD_205557 | JGI IMG/M metagenome (GOLD analysis project Ga0315275, IMG submission 205557) | Sediment microbial communities from Yellowstone Lake, YNP, Wyoming, USA - YL17G03_0 | ecosystem: Environmental > Aquatic > Freshwater > Lake > Sediment | place: USA: Wyoming | collected... | reverse complement strand
CGCGTACCGCGTCAACCTGCTGCCGACCACCGTCCATGTCTACTTTGGCTCGGTCATCGGGGCGACGCCGGACGGACGCCGGGCCTGGACGCCGTTATCGGAGGGCGTCTCCCCCGTCCAGGGCGCGGACCGGCACGGCCCGACCGCGGTGCTCAGGTCCGTCGCCAAGATGGATCACGTCCGCACCGGCGGCACGCTGCTCAACCAGAAGTTCACGCCCCAGTTGCTCAAAGACGAAGAGGGGCTGGACAAGCTGGTGGGGTTGATCCGCACCTACTTCAAGCTGGACGGTCACCACATCCAATTCAACGTGGTGGACGCCGCCACGCTGCGGGCTGCGCAGCAGAACCCGTCGCAATACCGCGACCTGATCGTGCGCGTGGCCGGTTACAGCGACTATTTCTGCGACCTCAGCCAGGCGCTGCAAGATGAGATCATCGCCCGCACGGAACACCAGGGATTCTGAGCTACACAGTCTCTTGAATTAGGATTTGTGTGAAAATAACTTCCCGTTTTCATAGTTCACGAGCAGTTGCACTGCGAACAGGATACAGTACAACTGCATCCTGAACAAGGAAGGGATCAATCGAATGGCTGTGGGCACAGGGAAACGAACAGGGATTCTGGGACTTTGGCCCGAGGCCAAGTTCGCTGTCCTATTTCCCCTTATCGAATAGCTGGATGACGAAACAGGAGCGCACCTTCGATTGGACAACAAGAATTCTTATTTTACTGAGGCAGTACTACGAAGATTGTGAACTGGCGCGATAAGAAACCTGCATGAGCCTCGAAATCCAACAGATCATCAACAGCAGTTTTGGCGTAAGCCTGGTATCAGCCCTGGGACGGGGAATCCCGCCGTGGCTCGGCCATCGCCTGTCCGACTTCGTGGCAGAACGGATTTCCGCCCAACGAAATTCAAAGATGGTGCAGGCCGTGCGCGCCAATCAATGGGTCATAAGTGGCGAAAAGTTGGAGAAAGTTGCATTGGATGAGGCCGTTCGCCAGACTTTACGAAATGCGGCTCGTTCGATATTCGATCTTTATCACTACATCCACGATGCAGCAGCGATAGACCGGTTGATCGTGATAGACCAAAGCATACAGCAGTTGTTCGAGCGCCGGGAATTCGCCAAGCGCGGGCTGGTTATGGCAGGGCTACATATCAGCAGCTTCGACTTTGTCCTACAAGCGCTGCACTTGCGCGGGATTCAACCTTTAGTATTGACTATCCCCGATCCAAGAGATGGGCGGCGCGTTGAGTTTGAGATGCGCAAAAAGACCGGCATGAACCTGATGCCGGCCTCGGTCAATACACTGCGGCAGGCGATAAAGCACCTCCAACGGGGTGGCGTTGTGGTGACCGGCATTGATCGTCCAATCCCCAACGCCAAGTACCGCCCACGTTTCTTTGGCCGGCCGGCTTCACTCCCCACTCATCACGTCTACCTGGCGACAAGAGCTCATGTTCCAGTGATGATTATGGTCACAGACCCGCAACCAGATGGGAGGTACACTGTTATAACATCACAACCAATCGAGATGGAATCCCACCCAGATCGGCAAGTGGAAATGTTGAGAAACGCCGAGAAGGTTTTGAGCATAGCGGAGACTTTTATCCGAAAGGTTCCATTTCAGTGGTCAATATCCTTGCCGGTATGGCCCGAAGCCTTGGAGCAAGTTCCGGATTGAGAAGCCAGGTGCAAAGTCAAGGCTCTCAGGAGGTGTATCGTGACAGACATAAAGAAACACGAAAGAGTAAATGACATCCTGCTCGGCCCGCTGGAGAGAGCCGCATTGAAATGGCTGGCGGTACACTTACCGATCTGGGTAAGTCCCGATATTTGCACTGCCATCGGCGTGGTAGGGGCGGTTGTCATTATGCTCAGCTATGGGTTGAGCAGATTCAACAACAACTTCCTATGGCTGGCCTCGTTGGGTTTCGTCATCAACTGGTTCGGCGATAGCCTGGATGGTACACTGGCCCGCTATCGGCACATCGAGCGACCTATCTATGGCTTTTTCATTGACCACGTAACGGATGCGGTCAGCCAGGTGATGATCTTTCTGGGGCTGGGATTCACCCATTACATCAGCTTCGAAGTCGCCTGCCTGACCTTGATCGCATACCTGCTCTTATCGGTGCTTGTCTACGTGCGCACCTGCGTGGTCGGTGAGTTCAGGATATCGTATGGCAAGCTGGGGCCGACTGAAATCCGCGTTCTAGCGATCCTTTTGAACTCGGTCATGTACTTCGCTGGCATGCGCACGATCGTCTTGACGAGCAGATTTGCTGGGCCACTGTCCATCAGCATCTATGACCTGTTCGTCGCCGCGATTGCCCTCCTACTGCTGGGGTTCTTCATCCTGACAGCTACTCAGGAAATGATTAGGCTAGTAAAAGCGAACAAATAGAAAAGTTATCTGAGGTATAAGATGATCTTCCGCATTGGATTGGAAAACAACAACGAGGGCATTCGCTCCATCGCCTGGGCATTGGAGCATCCCGGATGTTTTGCCTATGGCACGGATGGCGACTCCGCCCTGGCCGCCCTTTCCGTCGCACTGCGCGATTACGAGGCCTGGATTGCCAAACGCGAATCGACACCCTGGCTGAGCATTGATACGGTTGAACTTCATGTCGAAGACACCTGGACAGATTACAACATCAACGAAGCCTTCGAGCGCGACGAAAAAAGCGACTATTACATGGTGGACGCCTGGTTCCAGTATGACTGGAAGCCGCTCACTGCGACGGATATCGAGCGCGGCCTGAAATTGCTCGCCTGGAGCCGCGAAGACTTGCTGAAAACCATCGAAGGCTTGGACGCCAAGAAACTCGATCAAACCTATCCCAACGAACGTTGGAGCATCGCCGGCATCCTGAAACACATCGGCGGGGCGGAGTGTTGGTATCTCGACCGGCTGGAGCTAGCCCTCCCGCGCGAGCAGATTCCCGGCGAGCCGTTCGCGCGGCTGAAAGTATCGCGGGCGCGACTGAATGAAGTCCTACCGACGCTCGAAGGCTCGAAGCAGGTCGCTGGCGTGGACGGGGAGTTGTGGAGTCCACGCAAGGTGCTGCGCCGGGCGTTGTGGCACGAGAGGGATCACATTGAGCATATACGGAAACTGCTTTGATACACCGCAAAAATACGAAGGAAGCGAAAGATAAACGTATGTAATCAATCTCAGGAAGTACGGTTATGACCACCTCTCAGAAAATCGAGAGCCTTTTATCGAACATGTCCCGCACTGAAAAACTGATTTTCATGAGTAGAGGCGGGGATTATCCCGCCGAATCCCCGCGGATGGATTGACTGCCGTGATGGCGCTCGTGCAAGTGGGCCACCTGCCCTGGCGAGCTAGGCCAGGGGGAGCGTTCTCGCCGCGCACCTTCGATTGGACGACGAGGATACTGATCTTGCTCAGAAAGTATTACGAAGATACTGCCGGAAGCACTCTAAAACGAGGGCTTTGATGTTTGGATTGATGTCCGCCAAGTGGGAGTGTTGTATAATTCGATATGTCGTTTACAGTAGAGGTTGACCATGTTAGGACAAACTGCTCTCAAATATGACGCTGAAGTAACCGAAAATGGACAGGTTGAACTGACTGTTCCATTTCCTCCAGGCGCGCATGTGACTGTTTTCGTCGTGGAAGCGGGGGAATCTTTCAGTGATTTATTGATGGCGGCAGAAAGCAGTCTTGCATTTTGGGATAACCCTTTGGACGATGAGGATTGGAACAATGCCTGAGCAGGGGGATATTCTGCTGGTTCCAATCCCGTTCACCGACCTTTCCTCGCAAAAGCGGCGGCCTGTCATCGTCATTTCCAATAATTTCTACAATAAGAAAACAACTGACATCCTCGTCGTGGCAATGACATCCAACCCTATCGAGACGGATTACAGTTTACGATCACTTCGGATGACCTGACAAAAGGGACTCTCAACCACCCTGGCAAAGTGCGCGTGGAAAAGATTTACACGCTTTCCCAATCCATCGTAGTCAAGACCTTTGGGCGGGTGGACGAGAAAACGCTGGAACGTATTCGCAAAGAGTTGCAGGCGTTGGTCGCAAAGAAGTAAACCACACATCTCATTTCCCAACCTGACAGGCCTCCGCGAAACCGCCCCCGACCCGCGCCACCCGGGCTGTGGATTACGCGAAGTAGGGGCAGACCTGCGTGTCTGCCCCATTGACCGAATCGTCCCCCCGGCCACTCACCAATACCGGGAATGGGTGTAGATACGGAAAAAGGGTGCAAGCGGCGTTTTATGCCTGCTCGCCCCTTTTTTTGACAGACTCCCCTACCCGATTGGGGGAGGGGCAGGGAACAGGGGTTTTATATCCAGGGCAATTGCTCACCGGAATATTCGCGTGCTCTTTATCTCTCGATGAGAAAAAGCCAGGCATTATCGAACGTACAAATTGTGTGCCCCGATTGGCTGACACCCAGGAAGCCCAGCAAGCCGTCGGAAAAAATGGCCTTGTTCTTGGCATAATTTCTATTGGCCTCTGCCAACTGGGCTTGCATCAGGTTGACGGTCTGGCTGTTCTGGTCTATCTGGTCTTGGTAATCCTGCAGTTGCTCGGGAGTGGCACCTTCGGGGAGTTCGAGACTGGGCGGCGATGGGAGCGAACTCGGAGGTGGCTGGGTGGTATCCACTTCGCCGATCAACACACCGTTTGTATAAACATCAATCAGCGTGCCGCGCGCCACCACCGCCAGACGATTAGTGGCATCGTTCAACCAAGTGAAGGAATTATCCTCCTGTTTCGGGTAATATGTTCGCACATTGCTGATCTCGCCATTGACCGTGGCGGTAAAGGCCAGGTAGCCGGTGGCAAAGCGGGTGATAAACACCATGTACTGGTTTGGCTTGTTGCTATTGCCGTCCGAGCGGAACATAAACCCGCAGGCGGATAGGCTGTTATAGGTGTACCAGGTGATATCAGCTGCCATCACGAAATCCTTGGCAGTGATCTGCCCATAATCGTTGGCGTAGCCATACTGCTGGTAGCCATTCAAATCGATGGTCACCGGTTGATGTATCCAGGCCACTTCCCCCTGGCCCGGGTCCACTCCATAGCGAGGCAACTCGGCTACCACTGGGGCGATGACAGTGGCAGTAGCCATCCGGGATTCGCTATTGAGCGAGGCCCGGGCAGTTTGGGTTGCATAGATCTCCGCACTACGGGCAGTGGCCTTGGCGACGGCAGTCGCGAGCTCATCACCCGCGCCTCCCACATTCACGGCACGGGCTGTGGCGGTACCCTCCACTGCTGCACTAAGGGGGGTCAGCGTCAGGGACATCGAGTCTTGTTGCTCGGTCCCCAGCCCACAAGCCACGACGAGCAGCAGGAAGATTATGAGAATGGGTATGCATTTTTTATACATGGCAATCTCTGTTTACTTAACGTCTTTTCTCTTGATCAGGATCAGCGTGACTACGAAGTAGACCGCCACGATCTCGACTTGGGCAAGCCATGTCTTGAATAGCCATGGGAAATAGATGGCCGGGTCTTTCTTGTTGACAAAAGCCCAGCCGAGTTTATCCGTAATTGCCTTGATGATCCCTTCAGCGGTACTAACTGCCGAAATGCGGGCTCCAAAATAAGTTGCCAGGTCTTCCTGATATTTGGTCATCTGGCTTTTGTAAACATCCGCCGTGACCCGGTACAGATCCATCTGATTGCGGTAATCGTCCTGAATATTTTTCACGCCATCCTGATACGCGACCAGCGCATTCAGATATTGCACCATTTGGACCTGGTTGTATTTATCCTCTGGCGGGTTGGGCGCTGGCGGAATCACCGGTTCAGCTGGCTGGTCGGGCATGGACGCTGGTTCAGGGGGTTCCGGCTGGTTGATCTCGGCCGTGTAATAATCTCCCACACCCGGGAAGTTGCATGAGTTCTGATCGAAAACCTGCACGCCCATGCACTTGCATTGGAAGTAGGATTTAGCATCCAGATCCATGGAATCACTCAGGCTTTTATCCAATTGCCAGCAGGGGTCGGCAGCCACATCGGAGCCCATCGCGACGATACCAATCAGACTCTGGAAAGTCCAACGGGTAGAGGCTACCTGACTTATATTGGGCGGAATGGGGGCCAGTGCGCCACTCAATACAATCAGTGGCACGATCATCATAATCAAGGTCAGTGGCGCTGAGGCTGCGTTGTGCGAGAGAGCCGAGGCCAATAAACCGAGCATCATACCGCTGATGACCGCCAGCACCAGGGTTACGTAAACCTGGCCGAATTCCAGCAGACCTCCCGGCATACGGAAGCCCAGGTAATGCATACCTGTATAGGCAAAAGCATGCCAGAGGGCCAGCACCATTGCCACCCACACCTTGGAGGTAACATAGGGAAATATTCTCAGGTTGACCAGCCGCTCGCGCCGGTAGATATCGGCTTCTTTAACGAACTCACGCATTTGCGACATGCCGCCTACCAGGAGGGCATTTAGCGATAACAAAAACAGGATGGTGCTACTATTAGAGGCTTTTCCTCCAACATAATTGAAAGAGTCTTTACCCATCACGAATGACATAACCAGGGATAGCACTCCCACCCCGACTGGCACAGCCAGCATCAATGTCAGACTGGATCGGTCACGCAATAGAATGGTGATATTTCGGGCGGAAAGCACAAAGAACTGGCGCAGCGATGAAATGCGCGCTCCTTTGCGCGCTTGCTTCTTGGTCGGCTGGGCTTGTGCAGCATCCGCTTGCTGCTGGTAGGATTTCAATGGCTCAACAATGTATCTGGTAAAAGCATTGCTTGCCATGAAACGTTCACCCCATTCCTTGCCCTTGCCCTTGTTGGGGTCGTCGAGGATGGCATAGATCTGGTCAAACTCCATCGAGCGGACACGCTGGTCCTGTTCGCTGCGGTACTGGTCGAAATAGGTCAGGGCCTCGTCCGGAGGTCCGAACCAAGCCACATAACCACCGCGGGCCAGGAAGACCACCTTATCCGCCAATATCACGTTTTTGGTTGCGTGAGTGACCATAATGATGGTACGGCCCTGGTCAGCCAGGCGGCGCATCAGGTGCATAAAGGTGGTCTCAGTGCCGGGGTCCAGACCCGAGGTCGGTTCATCCAGGAAGAACAGGCCTGGGCGGGTGATCAATTCAACGCCGATGGAGACGCGCTTCTGTTGACCGCCGCTCAATCCGCTGATCTGGACATCCTTGCGGTGCGTCAAGTCCAAGTCAGCCAGCACCTCCATAATGCGCTTATGACGCTCTGCCTTGCTGGTGTCTTTGGGCATGCGCAGTTGGGCGGCGAAATCCAGCGCCTGGTACACTGTCAGCTCCATGTGGATGATGTCTCTTTGCGGCACGTAGCCTATATCGTTACGCACGGCGTCGAAGTTGTGATAGACGTCGATGCCGTTGACGAACACCTTACCATGCGTGGCAGGGCGGTAACCAGCAATGGCATCCACCAGGGTGGATTTACCGCCGCCGCTTTGCCCCACCACCACGATGAACTCACGCGGCTGGTAAACCAGCGAGATATCCTGCAGCAGGTTGAGGTCCTTGCGCACCCATTTGTTCAGGTGGTAAGCTTCCACCCGCAGCCCTTCCGTTTCATCGTAACGGGTGAACTGATCTTCACCCATCACCAGTCTATATGGGCCAATACGGATGGTATCCTGCGGGTTGAGCCACACGTTGCCTTCCACGCGCTTGTCATTGACAAAGGTGCCATTGGCACTGCGCAGGTCAGTAACGTAATAGCGCCGGCCCACGCGGGTCACTTGAGAATGGAAGCGTGACACTCTGGGATTGTCGCATACGACATCATTGGTCGGGTCACGCCCGAAGGTAAGCCGTTCTTTCTCACCAAACTGTACGGCGGAAAGGCTGACAGTCGCCTGCGAGGGCGCCAGATAGGTCATGCTAACCATCATGCCCGGTATTTCGCTATCGATGCGCAGTACATCAGCATGTGACAATAACTGCCGTTCAGTGACCGGGCGACCTTGGCAAGTGAGCATGTTAGTGACACCGGAAGGAACGACAATCTCATAACCGTAGGGGGTTTTCTCGAGAGTGGCGTGGCGGCGTGACATGATCGGGGAAGCCACTACAATGTCGTTATCATCTGCGCGGCCCAGGGTAATCCGATCCTTGATTAGGGTAAATGTCTTTGTCTCCTGGCCAGCAATTGTAACCAGCAAATTGGGGGGGATGTTCGATATGGAAGCCTGAATGGCAGCTGCGGTGAGATCGCCTTCCATCATGGTTTTGGCGAACTGTCCCCCCTGGAAAGACTGGACGCCGGCAGCCGAGGTTTTTACAACGGACTGGATCCCAGCCGGCTGCTGACTGAAGACCAGCCTGATCTCGGTGCCCAACTGGATCTCGGCTCCATTGGTCAGGACCTGGGGACCCCGGACCTTTTGCCCGTTGATGAAAGTCCCATTGGTGCTGCCCAGGTCCTCCAGAATGTAATTGCCCTGTTGATATACCAGACGGGCATGCCGCCGGGATACTTCTGTGTGGATGATGATCAAGCCGGCTGGTTCGCTCCGTCCGATAACCAGCTCTCTTTGCGTGAGCTCCACAACTTTTCCGGAATCTGTTCCGGTTTTAATAGTCAACCTGGCAATGGATAGGGAATCCGTCATATTGCCTCTCCTGTGTCTTATTGCCGATACTCTACCCGACCGCACAGTAGCTGTGCTGCAATGCTTTATTTATCCCCCTTTTTTGATGGTTTGTCAAGTGTTTCCCGGTTTTGTGCATTAGCACAACCTGAAAAGTGAACTGATACCAGTCAGCACACATCCGAGGCTTATGCCGCCGGAAGTGTTTTCAATTTTGGTCACGCACCGAACCATCCAAATGTGGGTTATCGTATAAAACTTCAAAGAAGCCAAGGAGATTCGATTGGATACCGTGCGTTCTTTTCTTGGCACAAAAAACCTGCCGGGATTGACCTGGCAGGGCGTAAAAGGTAAGCTGAATTTTACGAGAGATGATCTGCGCGGCGCGCTATTGGAGCTCGAACAACCTGTCTGGGTGGTTGAGGATTAGGGAAAAATCAGCCTGGCGGTTGGCGGGCAAGCCTGCCCGGCTAGGGAAGGGCTGAAGGTGTTGGGCCTGGCCCCGGCCCGCCAGGGCGAGACAGCCTGTGCGGCGCGAGCACGCTCACCTGTGCCTGCGGCACCCTGGCCTTGCCCGCCAGGGCAGGCTGGCGCAGGCAGTCACGGCGTGGCGGGCGTGACGCAATCGGGAATCGAGGCGGCCAAAGCCGTGCTCAACTGTCGCACGCGCGATTTGCTGAATAAAAACGGTCCCAGCCTGACGTTTTTGCCGTCGGAGGATGTGAGTCAGTGGCCTGAGTATCTGAGGAGGAAAGTGAACTCGCGTCTTCCAAGTCCGCGGGCAATGCTGGCGGGAAAAGAAAACCCCTCGTCCGGATGGGACGAGGGGCGCCGTGATGCGATGTTTGTGTTTTGTTCCGGACCTTATCTGCCCGGACCGCGTTCCACGCGCGGTTTGGCAACATTGACTTTGATCTCGTTCCCCGCCAGGGAATAGGCGTTGAACATGCTGATGGCCTTATCAGCGTCAGCCTGGGTGGTCATGGTGACAAAGGCAAAGCCCTTGGACAGGCCGCTAGCGCGGTCTTTGACCAGGTCAACGGTGGTGACTTCCCCGGCTTGTTGGAACAGGGTTTTGATTTCGGCCTCAGTGGTTGACTTGGCCAGGTTTCCTACATAAATTCTGATTTCCATTTTTTACTTCTTCCTCCGGCTCGGCCGGAAATAGAGATGGCCGCCAGGCCATAATAAGAGGGTCGGCGGCCAAGGTACGACAGAGATCCAATTATTTAACTACGCTTTCAGTATAACACACTTTCCGCTCATGGACGGGGGCAGTTTGGTTTCGGGGAGTGTCCACGTGGGAGGGAGGATAAGTCCAAACCTGACATGCCTTCGCAAAACCGTGATTAATCGTGGTTTAAGTCCACACGAGCGGGCTAGTTAAAAAGGGCGCGCCTGAGACATGTCAGGTTTTAGCAGGTCAAGGCGGCTGTCAACGGATTTTGTCACCCCGCCACACCGTCCTGCGTTCGGTGCAGGGAAGAACGGCGAGGCAGGCGGGTGCCGTTTGGTTGGGCGAGTGACCTCACCCCTAACCCCTTCGCGAAGCACCCCCGAAGGGGGCTCCCGCGGGGAGAGGGGGACGCGCGGGAGAATTTGTGTCCGAACCGACAGGTTTGTGCTTGTGGGTGTGCGTCCGCGAAGACTTGCGCGTAGCGCATTTGTGCTGGTTGATAAAAAAATTCCCCGAGACTCAGATCTCGAGGAATTTCTTGGACAATCAGTGGGATTAGCTGTTGACGACTACCACGTTGGTGGCTTGCGGGCCTTTGGGGCCCTGCTCAACCGAGAATTCGACCTTCTGGCCTTCTTCGAGGTTCTTGAAGCCATCGCCCTGAATGGCAGAGAAGTGGACGAATACATCCGCTCCGCCTTCGCGAGCAAGAAAGCCGTAGCCTTTGCCCCCGTTGAACCATTTGACTGTGCCGGTGATACGTTCAGACATAATATTTGCCTCCTTTTGGCAAAAAGAAAATTGGATCGGTACTCAATATGTCCCATCGGGCAGTCAAAACAAAACGGCTCATGGATTTGAACCCATGGGCCGACTTGGTTGTACTTCCAAAGCGAACTTACTGGTATCCGTAGACTTGAACTATATCATGCTGGCGGAAATGTGTCAATGAGCAGTATTTAGCAAACTATGTCGAGCACTTAGCGTAAAAAAGGAATAATGGAAAAACAATACCGCAGTTGTCCAAATAATCGCGTATAATGGTGGGCATAGTCACTCAAAGGAGAGTCTATGTTGATTGATTTCAATGATCCTCAGTTAGAGAACAAGCTACGTGCGCAGGAGCAGGTATACAACCAGATCCGCATGACGGGCGAAGAAGCGCCTGCAAAAATCCTCAGCCTGAAGGACACCGGCATCCGCATAGGAGATACCGCCTCGATGCTGCAATTCTATATCGAAGTGTTTCCCAAGAACCGCTCCCCGTTCCGCGCAAATACACAACAATCCGTTTCGGACACTTCGCGGCCAAAGTTTGCCCCCGGTCAAACCATCTACGTGAAGTTCTATCCCTTGGACACGACGCAGGTTGCAGTTGACCACGCACCCATCGAGGCGCTGAAAGCTAACGTCGTCAAGTGCCCATCCTGCGGAGCAGCGCAGACTCTCGCCGATGGGCAGGCTACGTGCAGCTATTGCGGCAGTCCGCTCACAGCGTAAATGCTCAACTTTCATAAAGCAGGAAAAGGGCTGTTCGGTGACGATTTTGCCGATTTTACTCTTGAGGGCTACTTGTGCCGTAACTGCGGTTACGTTGAGTCGTATGTGCCCCAAGCCGATCTAGAAAAAATGTCGCTGAAGTTGGAAAGCGCAAGGAACTGGCAGAAAGTAAAACCGGCTTAATTGGTTAGATTTCTGGCAATCACTCTTCAACCAAATTAGTCTATCAACAAGAGCGACCTCACCGGTCGCTTTTGTTTTCCCTCTTGTGTCTTTGCGCCTTTGTGGTTAAATTCACCTTGTCATGGATACCAAAACCCTCTCCATCCTCGAATACCCCAAGATCCTCGCCCGCCTGGCGGACTTTTGCGACTTCTCCGCCTCGGCGGAACTGGCGCACGACCTGTCCCCGACCCCCGGTTTCGAGGATGCCTTCGAGCGCCTGGCTAAGACCAGCGAAGCGCGCAAACTGCTCTCCACGCAAGACCTGACCATCGGCGGCGCGCACGACATCCGCGAGCAGGTGGATTTGGCGGCGCGCGGCGGCGTGCTCGACCCGAAGGAACTGCTGAATGTGCAATCCACGCTGGTCTCGATGCGCGACCTGCGCCGCTTCTTCGAGAAACGCAGCGCGGTATATACCCACCTTGCCGAGATCGCCTTGCGCCTGCCCGCGCCCTCCGGCCTGGTCGAAGCCATCTCACGCGCCATCGCCGACAACGGCGAGGTGCTCGACAACGCCTCGGATAAACTGGCAGGCATCCGCCGCGAGGTGCGCGTGGCGTACGACCGGCTGATGACGCGGCTGCAAAGATATCTCACCGACCCCGGCACTGCGTCCATGCTGCAAGAAGCCCTCATCACCCAGCGCGACGGACGATACGTCATCCCGCTGCGGGCTGAATTCAAGGGCCAAGTCAAGGCCATCGTCCACGACCAGTCGTCCACCGGCGCGACCCTGTTTATCGAGCCGCTGGCGGTGGTCGAACTCAACAATACCTACCGCGAGCTGCAACTGGCCGAACGCGACGAACTCCGCCGCATCCTGGCCGCCCTCTCGGCCCAGGTCGGCGCGCTGGCCGGAGAGATCGTCCCCGGAGTCCAGGCCCTGGCTGAATTGGATTTAGCCTTTGCCAAAGCCAAGTACGCTGAAGAGATACACGCTGCGGAACCTATCCTTCATCCGACCAAAGAGAATAGAGAATCGAGAATAGAGAATAGTCAGGCGGGACAATCGTCAATTCGCTTGTTGAATGCCCGCCACCCTCTCCTTGACCCGGCAACTGTTGTCCCCATAGATATTGACCTCTCTCCCGACACCTACGCCCTGGTCATCACAGGCCCCAACACCGGCGGCAAGACCGTCTCGCTCAAGACCGTCGGCTTGCTGGCGCTGATGGCGCAGTCCGGGCTGCACATCCCAGCCCAGTCCGGCTCGGAGCTGCCCTGCTTCCAGGCCGTCTACGCCGACATCGGCGACGAGCAGTCCATCGAGCAATCCCTCTCCACCTTCTCCGGCCACATCACCAACATCGTCCACATCCTGAAGAAGGCTGACCGCCGTTCGCTGGTCATCCTGGACGAACTCGGCGCTGGCACCGACCCGCAGGAAGGTTCAGCCCTGGCGCGCGCCATCCTCTCGCACCTGCTCGAACGCAACGTCACCACCTTCGTCGCCACGCACTATCCCGAACTCAAAACCTTCGCCCATTCCACGCCCGGCGTGGTCAATGCTTCACTGGAATTCGACATCCAGACTCTGCGCCCCACCTATCACCTGACCATCGGTCTCCCTGGCCGCTCCAACGCTTTAGCCATTGCCCAGCGACTCGGACTACCCGAGGCTGTCGTCGCCGCGGCGAGGAGCGAGATCAACCCCGACGACCTGCGCGCTGACAAGCTACTCGGCGACATCCACCGCCAGCGCAAGATTGCCTTCAAGGAAAGTGAAAAGGCCGAGCGGGCGCGTTCCGAAGCTCGCCACTTGGAACGCGAACTGGCCGGGCGGCTGGAAAAGATCGAAGAAGAACGCCAGTCCGTGCTCGAACAGGCCCGCGCAGAAGGCGAACTGGAAGTGGAAATCCTGAAGACCCAGCTCGAAACGCTGAAAGACGAGTTGAAGAGAGCACGCCAGCCGCTGGAGGCGGTCAAGGCAATTGAAGAGCAGATTGAGTTGGTGGAAGAAAAGATTCAAGAACCAGTCAAGAGTCGAAAGTCACCTGTCACCCGGCAGCCAGTTCTCGGCCCGCTCAAAGTAGGAGAACGCGTCCAGTTGATGAACTTGAACGCAGAGGGCGTGATTACTGCTCTCAGCGGAGACGAGGCAGAAGTCCAGGCTGGCGCGCTCAGGTTGCGGGTCAAGGCGAGCGAGTTGAAGCGGAAAGAAGTAACCAGTGATCAGTTACCAGTAATCAGTAAAAGCACGTCACCCGTCGCTCGTCATCCTTCGCCTTCGTTCACGACAGGCCTGACACTCGCCCCGTCACCAGGCCTGGAACTCAACCTGCGCGGCCAGAAAGCCGAGGATGCCCTGTCCATGCTCGAGGATTACCTCGACCGCGCCTTCCTGGCCGGCATGCCCTTCGTGCGTATCATCCACGGCAAAGGGACGGGCAAGCTGCGCCAGGAAGTGCGCGCCGCGCTCAAAGGGCACCCGCATGTCAAATCGTTCGAGGAGGGGGGAGAGAACGAGGGCGGCGCCGGGGTGACGGTGGCGAAGATTGTGAGTGGGTAAAACAGACCTCCGAGTTCTTGAAGAACTCAGAGGTCTCTGTTAGTAGTGATACCGCGCCTGCAAGAAATCTATCCGCTCGTCGCGGACGAGGTAGACGATGCGGTGCTCCTGCGTCAGCCTCCGTGACCATGCCCCCGGTGACAGGTGTTTTAATGGCTCGGGCTTACCATTGCCCTGGAAGGGGTCACGCAGGATGGCTTCTACCAAATCCAAGGCACGCAGGGCAAGTTTCCGGTCGGTCTCCACCCAGTAGCGCAGATCTTCGAGAAACTCTGGCTGGAAGACCGCGTCATGCCGTTTCCGGCTCAATCCCCACCTCGCGGCGTAACTCTTCCAGGCTTGCAGTTGATCCTTCGTTCTTCAAAGCACGTCCCAGCGCGGTGAGCAACCGCTCGGCATTGCGCGGCGAACGGAGCAGGTAGGCGGTCTCCATCAGGCCGACGAGTTCATCGGCCGCAATCACGGCCACGTCATCCTGGCCACGCCGCTGGATGACAACCACCTCCCGCTCGCGTGTGACCCGCTCCAACAATTTGGCCAGGCCGGCACGCGCCTGGGTATAAGTGGTATGAATGGTCATGGCATCTCCGTTCTGTACAGGAATACTGTACAGACATTTTACCATATAATTTACCCCCCTCTCACCCTTGCTACTGCTCCGCTATCCACGCTCGGACGCGGTTTTCGAGCACATCCAGCGGGACAGCGCCGCCGAGCAATACCACATCGTGGAACTCGCGCAGGTTGAACATTGCGCCCAGTTCTTTCTCGGCCATGGCGCGCAATTCCCTGATCTTCAACTCCCCGAT
>Ga0315275_10003299_pt1 | contig 14854 bp, 13 predicted proteins | sample YL17G03_0_MG_FD_205557 | JGI IMG/M metagenome (GOLD analysis project Ga0315275, IMG submission 205557) | Sediment microbial communities from Yellowstone Lake, YNP, Wyoming, USA - YL17G03_0 | ecosystem: Environmental > Aquatic > Freshwater > Lake > Sediment | place: USA: Wyoming | collected... | reverse complement strand
CCCAGCCCGTGGGAATCTTCGAGATTGTGGATTATCACACCGATCAATCGTTCCCGAACCTGATGCCGGTGCTGAACGCCTTCAAATTCGGGCTGAAGTGCTATCGCGCAGCCAAGTGGGACGAGGCGCTCCGGGTATTCAACGAAGCTCTTGCGCTGAACCCGGACGATTACACCTCGAAAATGTATATCGAGCGCTGCCAGTTCCTCAAAAAATCCCCGCCCGCCGGCGACTGGGACGGCGTCTGGGTCATGGACTCGAAATAGCTGGCAATGGTTTTTGTGGTCAGGCCTGTTCCCAGGTGATTTGGGACTGAAGAGCGCGGACGCGGCCGAGGTCCAGGCGGGCGGGAAGCATCATCGCGGCGTTGTCCGCCGCAGCCGCCATCCCGAACCGTATCGCTTCGATCATTTCCATCCCGTCATGAAGCGCCCAGGCAATGCCTGCGGCAAGACAGTCGCCGCTGGCGATGGGATTCACGGTCGCGACCTGCGCGGGATGGAACTTATAGTTATTTTGGGGGCCGCTCGCCCACAGGGCATTGTGCCCCTGACTCACCACAGCCCATTCCGCGCCCATGCGGCGGACTTCCTGGAACGCTGCCCTCAGATCCTCCTCCGTGTTCAATTCCTTCCCCAGGGTTTTCGCCAGCTCTTCCCGGTTGGGCTTTATGCAAAACGGCCGGAGAGGAAGGGCGTCGAGGAGTTCCTGCCCGGAGGCGTCGAGGATGACTCGGGCGGGGCCGCTGCCGATCAGATCCCGGTAAAATGTCTTCGGTGTCCCCGCCGGGAGCGACCCGCTCAACACCGCCATGTGCGCCTGTCCGGCGATTTCGCTGTAGGCTGCGCGAAATTGATCGAGCTGAGCCGCCTCGAGCGGCGCGGCGTTCTCCACTAGTTCGGTTGCGGTCCGGTTCGATCGGTCGAGGATGGTCGTACAGACTCGAGTAGCCATTGGGGACCAGACCCACCGGTGCCTGACGCCGAGAGCGGACAACTCACGGTCGATACTCTCGCCTTCGAGGCCGCCGATGGGAGCCAGGGTCATAGGGGAGCCGCCGAGATGGTGCAGGGCCAGACCGACGTTCAGCACCTTTCCCGATGCGCACTTGTATACCTCGCGCGCGCGGTTTACCTCGCCGGGGCGGAAGTTGTCGAAAACCAGCATCTGCTGATAAGCAGGGGTAAGCCCGGCTGCGAGAATCATGACGACCACTCCGATCCCGGCGGGTTGAGATTTTGAAACCGCAGATGGATGCAGATTAACGCAGCGCGGCAAGCCGCAACCAAAGATAGGTTCAAGCCGGATTTACCCAAGCGGCTTGCCGCGCTGCGTGAAAAAGGCAACTTGAAGATTTCTTTCCGATTCGAAAAGAATCTGACTGTTAGCTGCGCAGATAAATAGTCAAACACGCATGATCACGAACTCGCACGGGTGATGGTACATCCGCGTTTATCTGCACTGCTAACGTGAAACTTCTTCGTAATTTGGCGCGAATTTGTAGGGGCGACCGTCAGGTCGCCCGCCAGACGGTTCGGGCGACCTGACGGTCGCCCCTACAGTGAATCGGTTGCGGCTATGCCGCTCCAGGTTCATCTGCGGTTAATTCGTTTTCGCACGAGCCCTAAAGATCCAGTGTCAGGCCTTCATTGGCTGCGGTACACCGGGTAGCGGAACCATGCCTGCGCAGCCATTCCCTCGCCTCTTCCTGAATGGCGTCGACTTCATCGTCGGTTCGATCGGGATCGTGGTGATACAGGATGAGGTGCTTCACCTCGGCGGCCGCGGCGAGGGCGCATGCCTGGCTGGCGAGGCTGTGGCCCCAGCCGTGCTTGAGCGGCATGTCGCTTTCCTTGTACTGGGCATCGTGGATGAGGATATCCGCATTCCTGCAGAACCTGACGAATCCGTCGAACTCCGTGGTTTTCGCGTAAGGCGGGTCGAGCTCGTTGTCGGTGAGATAGACCGCGGAGCTGCCCTGGCTCTCGATTCGGTAGCCGAATCCCCCGCCGGGGTGATTGGTGGCGATTTTGCCGGCGTGGATCCCATGGCTGCGGAGAAACTCCAGGTCGTCGCCGGTGACGCAGTGCGGCTGCGAAGGCAAGCTCTCGGCGCTTACCGGAAAATGGGCGCCGTCCATTTGATCGAGCAGGGAGCAGATGGCGTTGTGTTCGGTCCGGTTGGGGAACAGGCTGATGTTCCGCGTCTTCTGGTAAATGGGATGGAAAAACGGGAAGCCGTGGATGTGATCCCAGTGCGAGTGGGAGAGAATGATATAAATTTCCGCGGAGTTGCCGGAAAGAAATTTTCCCAGATCGCGGATGCCCGACCCGGCATCGAGAACCAGTGCCTTGTCCCCTGGGAGATGAATGCTGGTGCAGGACGTATTGCCCCCGTAACGAACCGTCGAAGAACCCGGGCTGGGAATTGAACCGCGTACTCCCCAGAAACGAACCGTCATCTTTGACTGCATATCTTCCTTTCCCTGTCAGGACTGCACCGAAATCGAACGCCTCCATTCTTCAGGCGATGGAAGGAATCGAACCGGGCTCGTCACGAATGCCCATCCCGGCGCTTCAACCAGGGCGCTCGGCATTGCCCGACATGATACCAGAAGCTTCGTTGTTATGCCTTTGAATCAGGCCTTGGGCCGGGACCGACTCATGCTAGACTATTTCGGTTTACAGGCTGTAGGAATCCCGGCGGCGGCTGCCGCCGGACAAGGGATTTGTATCGGCGCCAATGAATCTATCTTTCCGTCATTTCGCGTTCGTTTCCATCTTTGCCGCCGCCCTCTTCGGGGCGCGCTCGGTTCCGGTCAAGCGCGGGCCGGAACCGGGAAGTCTGGTGCTGGAGCGGCCCGTCCTTCCTGCTCCGGCGCGCAACTCGCGCTGGCAGGAACAGGCGCTGCTGTTTGCAGGCCGGCCGCTGCCGCTGGATAGTCCGTTCTATGAGCTATCGCTCTGCCCATCCTTCCGAAGGCATGCCGCGGCAATGGAAGTCTTCTGGAACCAGGTTCGAAAGGAGAGCCTGGATGAGATGTTTCCCTGGCGCAGAAAAAACCTTCCCCGCGCATTTGCGCGCAATCCGGTGGTCTATCCGCTGAGCGGCGCCGACTACCTGAATGCCTATGCCCTTTTTCCGGAGGCGCCGCAGTACCTCTTCATTGCGCTGGAATCGCCGGGCACGCCGCCCGATCTCTACAGAATGTCGGAACCGGAACGTGAGGAAGGGCTCGCCGCGATCCGGCGCGCCGTAGCGACGGTCGCTTCGGTCAACTACATGAAGAGCAAGATCCTGCGCAAGGAGCTCTCCAACGTTTATATTCCGGGCACCCTTCCCGTTTTCCTTCTGCTGGCCGGAGGACTGGGCCACACCGTCAAGGACGTGCGCCCGGTGATCCTCGATGCTGCCGGAAACATTCAGGATTCCCAATGGGCGGCCGATACTCCCCTGCCGCGCTGGCGCGGCAGGACGGCGGGCCAGGACGTTATCCGGGGGCTGCGCATGATTGTCCAAGACCCCGAAAACGCGCAGACCAAGACCATCACCTATCTTCAGGTGCGCTTGCGTGATGAGGCCGTGGGCAATGGGACTCGTGAAGGTAAATTTTTGCTCAAGATCAACCACTGCAACACGATCTTCAAAGCGGCCGTGTACCTGCTTCACAACGACGAGTTCGGCGCCGTGCGCCAGTTCGTGCTCGATCGCAGCGACCTGATCCTGCAGGACGACTCCGGCTTGCCGTACAGATTCTTCAAAGAGGAAGATTGGGAACAGCATCTCTTCGGCACCTACACGCGAATCCCGCCGCTGGGCGGAATCCCCAACCCGCCCCAACAACCCTTGCTGGCCAAGCGCTTCCGCGAGCGCAGCGAGCCGCTGACCTTCTCCTACGGCTATGGCGTGCTTCAGGGAAAAGGGAAGTCGAACCTCATGCTGTTCCTGAAAAAGGCGCCGGATACAAGCTTGCAGTAGCAACGATGGGATTACGGGCAATGGTCGGCGTAAAGAAGCCGGTCGCAGCCGCGGTTCTTCTCCTTTGTGTCATTCCGGCAGCCTGCGGCCGCCGATCCGGACAACCCCTCCGCCGCTTCGACCTGAACGGCAGACTGATTCGCTTGTATCGGGGCAATGAATGGACGCCGGCGGAAGTAATCGCGCAAATCCGGCAGGCTGTCGAGATCCGTGCGCAGTGAGCAGTGAGTTGTGAGCAGCGGGCAGTTGGCAGAATAATCCAGATTGAGTACAATTCGAGCTATAAAGCACTGCCCACTGCCCTCTGCTCACTGCCGACTTCAAAGGATGACTGCGTATGCTTGTTGCCACCTGGAACATCAACTCCATCCGGATGCGGATTCCGCGCTTGCAGCAATGGCTGGAGAGCAAGCGGCCGGACGTAGTCTGCCTTCAGGAAACAAAGGTTGTGGATGATGATTTTCCCCTCGAGCCGCTGCGCGCGCTCGGCTATCACTGCAGCTATCGCGGAGAAAAGAGCTACAACGGTGTCGCCATTTTGTCGCTGGCGCCGCCGGCGGATCTCGAGACCCGCCTGCCTGACGATGGCGCCAATGCCCCCTGCCGCTTCATTGCCGGTACTTTCGGCGGTGTTCGAATCATCAATATCTACGCCCCGAACGGCTCCGAGGTGGGCTCGGACAAATATGCCTTCAAACTCGAGTGGTACAAGCGCCTGCGCAGATATCTCGATGATCGCGGCGATCCGCAAGGCCAGGTCCTGGTGTGCGGGGACTTCAATGTCGCACCGGAAGATCGCGACGTGTGGGATCCGGGCAAGTGGAGCGGGCAGATTCTGTGCAGCGCGCCGGAAAGAAACGCATTCCGCGAACTGCTCGCCTGGGGCCTCAGCGACGCGCTGCGCATGCTGTGCCCGGAGGGCGGGCTCTATACCTGGTGGGATTACCGGGGCGGCGCATTTCACCGCGGCTGGGGTCTGCGCATCGACCATGTCCTGTTGAGTTCGTCCCTGGCCAGGCGATGTCTGCAGGTCGAGATCGATCGGGAGGCGCGCAAGGGGGAAAAACCCTCGGATCATGCGCCTGTCATCGCCACGATCGACGAACCGTAGGGCACCTCCGCCGGCGGTTCTTACAGCCCCAGGAGACGCTTGCCCAGCGTGAGCGGCGCAGTCAGGATGCGGGTTGACATGAGCATGATGTTGCCGGCAGTGCCGATTCCGGCGGAGAGAGTTCTCGCCGTCAGGTCCAGCACGCCCGGGGATGAATTGGATGAGCGATCGTTCTTTTTCGGCGCCGGGGCGGCCGGTTTGAGTTCTGCCTTCAACGGCATCGGCGCCGGGGCAGCAGCGGGAGCCAGCGACGTGGTTGCGGCCGGCTTGCTCTTCGGGGCTGCCTTGCTTCCTGCAGGGGATCTTGGCGCCGACTTTACTGCCTTCGCCGGCGCTCCTTGGTCGGATCGGTATACCCATCCCGCCTGCGGAGCGGTCTGGAGTTCCTCAGGAACCTGAAACGACGGCTTTGACTTTTTCTTGGATGGCATAGTCTGTCGCGCTCTCCCGGTTGTTCACGAATTCCACAAAACGCCTGTAATCCTCCGCCGCGCGGCTGCGTGGCGAGTACTCCCAGATCGTCTGGCGCTGGGCCGTTGCATAGTTGAGGTCGATGCATTGCCGGATGCCGGGGCGGTAGACAACCGCCCCCATCTGGGGATCCTGTCCCAGCGCTTCCAGCGCGGCCCTGGAGGCGATCGTGCTGGTGTTCACAAAAGTGGGCAGTACCGCAATCAGTTCCAGCTTCCGATCCGGCCAGAGTTGCTTGACTTCATTGATGCCGTTGAGGGTTTGACGCGCCCCGATGATCGCCATGAGGTCCATGGCCACGGGCATGATGACCTCGTGAACGTAGAGCATAGCGTTGTAGGTCAGGAGGCTCATTGCGGGAGAGCTGTCGATCACGACCGTGTCGTAGGCGGAGAGATCGCGCAGCCGGCGCGCAAGGATGGTTTCCCTCTGAGTTTCCGCGGCCAGTTGCCTTTCCAGGGAAAACGCGGCGGTCGTGGATACGATCACATCCAGGCGCTCTCGAACGCCCGACTGAATGACCTCCCCGATCGGCGCCAACCCGAGCATCAATTCCTGGATCGTGTGTGCATGAGGCAGGTGCAGCGTGTGGCCGACGTTGCCCTGTGGATCCGTGTCGACAAGGAGAACGCGCTGCCCGAGGGCAGCCAGTCCTGCAGCCAGGTGGATAGCGGTCGTGGTCTTGCCGACACCGCCCTTCATGTTCAAGACAGCGATTTTGCGCATAGGGAGTTTTAACTAGTTCAATTACGTGAAAGCACACCGGCTGTCAATGACAAAAAAGGCGTTTTCAGCGCCGCCTGCCTCGACAGGGGCTGGTCGCGCTGCGGTGGGGGAGCATCGATCGGACGCCACCAGGCCGCTAAAGACCACCCATCAATCGCCGGATGCGTGGTTTTTTGAATGAGATTCCGGTCCCGTTAATTTATACTTAGCCGCGATGGAGCAACCAGAGGAGGATAGGCTGCTGGCCGGGGAAAAACAGGTGCTCGAATTGCTTGCGAGAAACGCCCCGCTCGACGAGACCCTGACGGTGCTGGTGCGCAAAATCGAGGAACAGGCCGGCGACATGCTCTGTTCCGTTCTCCTGCTCGACCGGGATGGCGTCCGCCTCCGCTGCGGCGCGGCCCCAAGCCTTCCCGGAACTTACCGGCAGGCTATTGAAGCGCTCACGATCTACCCGGCCGCCGGTGATTGCGGGGCGGCGGCCTTTTCCAAAAAAAGGGTCATCTGCACCGACATCTCCAGCGATCCGATCTGGCCGAAATTTCGCGATGTCGCCCTGCACCACAACCTGCGTGCCTGCTGGTCCACACCGATCTGTTCGGGAAACGAAGAGGTGCTCGGCGCCTTCGCCTGCTATTTCACCGAGCCGCGGGCTCCGCGTGATCACGAAATTCGCCTGGTCGACGGCATGATCTATCTTGCGCAGTTGGCTATCGAGCGCCAGCGCTCGCAGGAAGAGCAATGGGAATCGGACAGGATACTGCGCCTCCTCAGCGACAATGCCACCGAGGTCATCATGGCCTATGACATGGATCGCCGCCTGATCTATGTCAATTCGGCAATAACCAAACAAAGGGGCTACAGCGTCCAGGAGTTGCGCGAGAAGAACTTCATCCATTGGTTACATCCCGAAGATAGCCCCAGGATGATGGATTTGCGGGAGCGGCTCTATAAGGGCGAAGGCTATTCCGAGGCCGAATTTCGGGTGATCTGCAAGGACGGCGCCATCCGGTGGATACTCGGTTCGTGGAATCCGCTGATGGACGAGAGCGGCAGGCAGATAGGCGTGCAGGGGCGAGAGATCGACATCACCGAGCGCAAACGGATCGAGGAACAGCTGCAGCAGTCCCACAAAATGGAGGCTATAGGCCGTCTGGCAGGCGGGGTCGCGCATGATTTCAACAATCTCCTGACCGCAATCATAGGTCACAGCGAGCTGATTCTGGAACAGATCGATAAAGCCAACCCGCTGCGCGCGGAGGTTGAGGAAATCAAGAAGGCCGGTGAACGGGCCGCCCTGCTCACGCGCCAACTGCTGGCATTCAGCCGCAAACAGGTATTGATGCCGGTTATCATCAACTTGAACGACATGCTCGACAACATGAGCAGGATGCTCCGCCGTTTGATTAGCGAGGACATCCGGCTCGTGACACAGGGGCGTTCGGGCCTGTGGCTGGTCAAGGCGGATCCAGGACAAATGCAGCAGATCATCCTGAACCTCGCTCTCAACGCCCGCGACGCCATGCCCAACGGCGGCTCCCTGACCCTCAAAGTCGCCAACGCTACGCTTGATGAGGCGCAGGCACAGGCGCGCCCCCCCATGAAACCCGGCCAATATGTAAGGCTCTTGGTATCTGACACCGGAGAGGGCATGGACGCGGCCACCCGCGCGCGTGTCTTCGAGCCGTTCTTCACGACCAAGGAGATAGGCAAGGGCACAGGACTCGGTCTGTCGACGGTCTACGGAATTGTGAAGCAGAGCGAAGGCTTCATCTGGGTTGAAAGCCATCGGGGCAAAGGCGCGACGTTCGAGATTTACCTGCCCAAAGTCGAGGAGAGCGTCGATCTTCCAAGGGCTCAAATGCTCCCGCCGCCGCCGGTTTCCGAATTGAGGACCATCCTCATCGTGGAAGACGACGACGCGGTCCGACGCCCCATCCGCCGGATGCTGGAGATGGTCGGCTACCAGGTTCTGGAGGCGAGAAATCCGGACGAAGCGCTGAAGACGGCCAGGCAGGAGAGAGGCAAAATCGATCTCGCCCTGACGGATATGGTCATGCCGCGCATGAGCGGGCGGGAGCTGGCCATCCGATTGGCGGAGTTTAATCGATCCATACAGGTCCTCTATATGTCCGGTCATATCGAGGATACGGATGTCATCGATGCCGCGGCCGGGCAAGCCGGAGATTTTATTCAAAAGCCCTTTTCCGGCAGCGACCTGAAGCAAAAAGTGCAGGAGATTCTCGGACGGTCCAAGGCATGAAGCCCCTTCATGCCGATCCGCGTGTCAATTCTTGATGAGCCGCATCCGGGTTCAGCCATGAGCCGATCCTGCGCGCCGCCGTAAAACTGGACCATGCCAGCGCGCCCAGCAGCCGCTCGTCACCCGGGTATTGAGATAAAAATCCCGCGATCACGTCATCTGCCACATGGTGCGGGGCCAGGGCCGCAAGCAGGGCGAGGCGAGCCGCCGGTCGCGATTTCGCCTCCAATCCTGACACGGCCGGTTCCGCCCAGCTCCGGCTCAGGCCGGGCTCCGACCCGCTCCATTCCTCGACTCTCGCAAGCACGCACTCCCGCACTGCGGGCTCGAGCGCCTGTGAGCCGGCTTCTTCCACGGCTGCAGCGAAAGCAGCAAACGCTCGCGCAACCGTCGCGGATTCCGCGGCCCAGGCCAAGTCCTCCGGCAGCTTCGCCTCAGGTACGAGGCGCAGAGATTCACCGGCCAGCCGCGGGCGCCGGACGGAGGAGGCGAAGACCCAGCCCCCCGCGCGTTCCGCCAGCGAGCGCAGCCCCAGCCTGTTTAATCTCCCTGGGATCAGGTTTCCGCCCAGAAAGATCTTCGACATCCGGTTGATGTAGTGAATCCAGACGGCAGTGCCGATGATTTCCGGAGCTTCCGATCCGGAGAAGGGCGGGAACCGCAGGATCTGCGCCCCCGGCGAGCGCGTCGCTTTCGCCCATGCCGCGGCTGCGCGCAATTGCGGATCGGAGATCCCGCCTTCGTTCCCTTTCTGAATTAGCGCCGCCGCTTCGTGCGCGTCGGCGGCGCGCAACAGCACCGCGTGGGCGTCGATGCAATAGGCGCACTCGTTGAGTCGGGAGACGCCTACTGCCACGGCTTCCTTGACGGCTCGCGGAACCACACCCGCGACCAGCGATTCGCGAAACGAACACCACAGGCCGGCGAGTACGGGAGGGAGGGGTGAGTGCAGGGTCAGGGGCTCTCCCAGAGTCCCGAATTCATTCCGGATCTGGGCATATACCTCCTGGACCAAACCCCGAGCAGATCTCGCTGGAACGGGTCGAATATAGCGGATCACGAATCACCTTTTCCGGATGAGGGTCCAGTGTGGTGCGTCGCAAATCTTGGCGCATATTCCGCCGCTTGCTTACGCGCGCGGCTCTGTTCAATCAATGGGTTACAGAGCCGCGACCGTGAGGGAGCGATTAAGGATTTGAGACGCACTGCACTAGGCTTCCAGCACGGATAGCGCTTTGGCGTAGTCCGGCTCCTGCGCGATCTCGGGTACCTGTTCCGCATGAATCACCTTGCCTTGCGCGTCGATCACGACGATGGCCCGCGAGAACAGGCCTGCCAGGGGCCCGTCGACGATCTTGACCTTGTAGGCGTCGCTGAAACCGGTGTTCTTATACTCGGAGGCGTTGATGACGTTGCTCAAACCCTCGGAGGCACAGAAGCGTTTCTGGGCGAAGGGAAGATCCTTGGAAATACAGAGAACTGCCGTGTTTTTCAGCTTGCTTGCCTGTTCATTGAACTTTCTCACCGACGTCGCACAGACCGGGGTGTCGATGCTTGGAAAGATGTTGAGGACCACTCTTTTGCCCCTGAAATCCTGGAGAGACGTGTCCGACAGGTCGTCCTTCGTCAAAGTGAAATCCGGGGCATTCTCCCCCGCCTTGGGCAGGTTGCCTGCTGTGTGGATTGGATTCCCTTTGAAAGTGATCTGAGCCATAAACTCCTCCGTTTAAAGGTTGCAGACTGTTTTGTTCTTACTCTTCGTTAGACCAGATTGAATGGATTCCACTCCGAGTATCGGAAAGAGTCTAATTTTACCATGCCCATCAAGGGCGCCCCGCCTGGCGAGACGCACGAAAATATAATTTCCAATGCCGGACCCCGCCCCTATAATTTCTTAAACATTCGGGTGCAGGGAGGGAACATCATGACGGACAAGACCATCAAATCGGATGAGGAGTGGAAGAAAGAGCTCGCCCCGGAACAGTACCGGATCGCACGCAGGAAGGGGACCGAGAGGGCCTTTGCAGGCGAATACTGGGATAACCACGAAAAAGGCGTTTATTGCTGTGTTTGCTGCGGAGCGGCGCTGTTCAACTCGGACGCCAAGTTCGATTCCGGAAGCGGCTGGCCGAGTTTTTGGGCGCCATCCGCGGAAGGCCGCATCAGTGAGCAGCCTGATCGCAGTCTCTTCATGGAAAGGACCGAGATTACCTGTACGCGCTGCGACGCACATCTCGGCCACGTATTCGAGGATGGACCGGAGCCGACGGGGTTGCGCTACTGCGTGAATTCCGCCTCGCTGAAATTTGAGGGATCGAACAGGGGCGGGCAATAAGCCGTACTACCAATGTGAAAATGCTTTCCCGGCAGGCGTCTTCGTCCGGGTTCCGCAGGAAAACGCGCCTCGTTCATCTGACCGGATCAGAATTAATCAGCCTCCGGCGCGCTTTCCCGCGGAACCTGGACAAAGTCGCCTCAGCGCGCAGCGCTGGCCCATGCGGTGGGGATCATACGTTCGGCCGATCCGTATGCATTCATTGATCCGCGTCCCATTATTACTCAGCGTCCTCAGCGCCTCTGCGGTGCCAAGATAGAATCGGTCCGAGCCTCTAGAGTTTTCCTGCCATGAGGTTCGCAAGATCCGCGGTGCGGACGGCGTAACCCCACTCATTGTCGTACCAGGTCACGACCTTGATGAAGTCGCTCTTTTCCTTCCCGAGCACCTGCGTGAAGGCCAGGTCGACCGAAGAGCTGTGCGGGTCGCCTTTGAAATCGATGCTGACCAGCGGTTCATCGAGAGCGGCGAGGATGCCCTTCAGCGGTCCGGCCGCCGCGGCGCGGAATGCCTGGCGCAATTCGTCGGTCGTAGCCGGCACTTCGACCTGGACTGTGAAGTCCACCACCGAAACCGTGGATGTAGGCACGCGCAGTGCGTAGCCGTCGAATTTGCCCTTCAGATCGGGAATGACCAGCGAGATTGCCCGGGCCGCCCCCGTCGTGGTCGGGATGATGCTCATGGCAGCGGCGCGCGCGCGGCGCAGGTCGCTGTGCGGCAGGTCGAGGATTTTCTGGTCGTTGGTGTAGGCGTGGATGGTGGTCATGAAGCCGCGCACGATTTTGTACAAGTCGTGAACCACCTTCGCCGCGGGAGCGAGGCAGTTCGTGGTGCAGGATGCGTTCGAAACGACGTGATGGGCGGCGGGATCGTACTTGTTGTCGTTCACGCCCATGACGATGGTCAGGTCCTCGCCCTCGGCCGGAGCGGAGATGATCACCTTCTTTGCCCCGCCCTTCGTGATGTGGTTCTCTGCACCCAGAACCGCCTTGCCTTTCTTGTTGACGCCGTCTTTCTTGATGGTGAAGAGACCGGTGCTCTCGATCACGATATCCACACCGATGCTTCCCCAGGGGAGTTTTGATGGATCGGTTTCCTTGAATACCTTGATCGACTTACCGTTGATAATCAGCGCGCCGTCGCCGACTTCCACCGTCCCATTGAACTTGCCATAGTTCGAATCGTACTTGAGCAGGTGGGCCATCGTCTTGAGGTCGCCGATGTCGTTGAAGGCGACTACTTCCAGCGATTTCGGATAATAATCCGTGATTGCCTTAAGCACTTGCCGCCCGATGCGTCCAAAACCGTTAATCCCTACTTTGGTAGCCATTAAAGAGCCTCCTTTTGGCAGTTGAATATTGCAAATCACCCCTAAAATTGCGGATTTCGGATTTCGGATTGCGGAATAAAAAACCGTGTGCAATGTCAGTCATCACTCACACATTCGCATTCCGCAATCCGCAATGCTTTTCAGGCGCACATGCCTGAAACGCACGAGCCTATCTGCTTATCGGGTCACTTCTTGTCCAGCACCTCGATCGGCGGCATCGCCTTGCCCTCGAGATACTCGAGGCTCGCGCCGCCACCCGTCGAAACGTGAGTCATGCGATTTTCGACGCCCATCTCCTCGACAGCCGTCGCGGAATCGCCTCCGCCGATGACGCTTACCGCTCCTTTGTCCGTCGCTTTGGCCAGCGCGTCGGCAATGGCCCTGGTGCCTGTCGAATAATCGCTCGCCTCGAATACTCCCATCGGACCGTTCCAGATCACCGTGCCGGCGCCGGCGATGACGTCACCGAATGCCTGGATAGTCCTGGGCCCGATGTCCATTCCCATCAGGCTCTCGGGAATGTCGATGCCCGGCGTTGCCGTGGGCTTGCCGCCGGTCATGGCCTTAAAATCGAACTGATCGGTGGCGACATGATCGACCGGGAGCAGGATCTTGTCCCCGGCAGAAGCCAGAATTTTCTTCATCTCCTCGACCTGGTCTTCTTCCACGCGGCTCTTTCCCACTGCGACCCCTTTGGCCTTGAGCAGGGTGTATGCCATCGCGCCGCCGATGAGGATGCGATCGACCTTATTCAGCAGATTGGAGATCAGCTTGATCTTGTCGGAGACCTTCGCCCCGCCGAGAATGGCAACGAACGGGCGTTTGGGATTGGCCACCGCCTCGCTCAGGTATCGGATTTCCTTTTCTACGAGGTAACCCGCAACCGCCGGACCACACTTGGCCTGGATGGCCTTTGCGACCCCGTACATGCTGACATGTTTGCGGTGGCAGGTGCCGAAGGCATCGTTGACGTATATCTCGCCCAGTTGGGACAGCTTCTCGGTGAAATCCTTGATTATTGCGTCCTGCTCGGGAGTGGGTTTTTTGTCCGGATTCTTCTTCGCCTTGTCGATCAGGTCCTCGCCTGCATTGAAGCGAACATTTTCCAGCAGCAAAACCTCGCCCGCCCGCAGACCCTTCGCCGTAGCCAGATCGGCCTCGCCGCCGACTTCCTGGCTGCCCAACCAGACCGGCTTGCCCAGCAGCCGGCTCAGGCGCTCCGCCGCGGGCTTATTGGAAAACTCCGCCTCGTACCCTTTGCCGGACGGGCGTCCACAATGGCTCATGAGAACCAGTTTGCCGCCCGCATCGAGCACCTTCTTGATGCTCGGCAGTGCGCCGACGATTCTCTTGTCGTTGGTCACTTTTCCGTCCTTGATGGGAACATTGAAATCCACCCGCATCAGGACCGTATTCCCTTTCACATTGATATCGTCAATCGTCTTGGTGGCCATGAGGACTCCTGTGATCAGATTATCAAAATCCACCGGCAGAACGCTGCGAAATGAATATCCGGCCGCATTCCATGCACTCGGAAAAAGCAACGTGCGGGACCAGCAATAGTAAGCTGTGAGGCTGCATTTCGCAATACCATCGTTTTCATTCCTGGATTGGGTTTTTGAGATTATTTACACTATTATTCCTGAGCGGGCGGAGGATTACGGACAGGTTTATGGAGGATGAGCCAACCTCAATGTCGGACGAGAAGCAGATCCGGATACTGGTGACCGGCGATCGCAATGCTCAACGCGAGGAACTGGCTGCCCTCCTGTCCGAAAAGCGAAATCTGATTGTCGTCGGCAGCGTCGGGACAGGCAATTCGGCGCTTTCGCTGACCGCAGCGGAGCAGCCGGACATCATAATCCTGGACTCGGATCTCGACGGGTGTGCCGGCCTTTCCCTTATGCCTCGATTGCTCGGGGCCGCCCTGCATGCAAAGATCATCCTGCTCGCGGTCTCGCCCAGCCCCGAAGAACAGCGCGCGGCATTGCGCCTCGGTGCGGCGGGCGTTGTGACCAGGCAGATCGCGGCCGACCGGATCCTGCAGTGCATCGCATCGGTGCATTCCGGTTCCCTCTGGCTCGAGGGAGCCGCGATCTCCAGTCTGCTCGAGGAGAAAGGCTTCCAACCACACAAATGCGGGTGCAACCGCGAACCGGGTATTTCATGAACGGATCCGGCAATCCTACGACAGAGCGCATTCTGGACTGGCTGATTGTCGGGGGAGGAATCTCAGGGCTGGCACTGGCGCACTTCCTGCGCTCGCAGGATGGCGCCGGCATGTGGGAGCTTTGGGAAGCCTCGGATCGCTTGGGGGGGACCATCGGGACGGACAGGTCCGGAGGATACTCGGTCGATTGGGGGCCGAACGGTTTCCTCGACAGGGAACCTCTCACCCTGCAGTTGGTCCGCGAAATCGGCTTGGGCGACAAGCTCGAGCCTGCCGACAAAAGCAGCGAAAAGCGGTTCATCTTCAAAAACGGCCGTCTCCATCCGGTCCCCTTTGCTCCTCAACGGATTCTTACCACCGGTCTGCTGCGGCCGCTCGAGAAGCTGCGCATCTTCGGTGAGCCTTTCATTCCGGCCCGCCGCGACGATGGTGACGAGTCGGTTTTCGATTTCGCGGCCCGCCGCATCGGC
>Ga0315275_10003298_pt1 | contig 14854 bp, 11 predicted proteins | sample YL17G03_0_MG_FD_205557 | JGI IMG/M metagenome (GOLD analysis project Ga0315275, IMG submission 205557) | Sediment microbial communities from Yellowstone Lake, YNP, Wyoming, USA - YL17G03_0 | ecosystem: Environmental > Aquatic > Freshwater > Lake > Sediment | place: USA: Wyoming | collected... | reverse complement strand
CTGGAACAGAGGGTGCACGGTTCCCCCAAGGTGGTCAAGGACCGCCAGCGCGTGTACCTGCCGTATTTCCGTGGATGCAGGAACGTCCTCGCCATAGGCTGCGGAAGGGGCGAACTTTTGCAGTTGCTGGCACAGGAGGGGATATCCGTCAGGGGAGTCGAGACAAACCCCACCCTGGTCGGATACTGCCGCGACCACGACCTCGATGTCGCCCGGGTGGATCCGCTTGAATACCTTGAAGCGGTCGATGACTGCTCGCTGGACGGGATCGCACTTTCGCGGTTCGCGGGGCACCAGCCGCCGATCCGCCTGATAGGGATGCTGGACCTCTGTCGGGTGAAACTTGTCGATGAAGGGGTCCTGGTCATCGAGACCCCCAACCCGTTCTCCCTGTACGTGGCGGCGAGCTACGTGCTCGAGAACTCCGGGCGGGTACACCCCCTGCACCCGGAGACCCTCAAACTGCTGTGCCTCTACTATGGTTTTGTGGAGCCGGAGGTCATATTCTTGAATCCCCTGCCCCCCGAGGAGCACCTCGAGGAGCTGGAGCTCACGTCCTTCAGCGCTACCCTCGACCCGCGCGAGCAGGAGCTTTTCGGCCTGGTCAACGAGAACTTCCAGAAGATGAACCGGATCCTCTTCAGCCACCGAGATTACGCCCTCGTCACCAGGCTCGGCCGGAGGGATATGGGCTGATGGGCAAGGCATACGAAACCGAGATAGATCTCTCGGATGCCAACAACGCAAGCACGAAGCAGATCCTGATGACAGGCACCGGAAAGCGCGTGGTGGAGTTCGGCTGCTCCACCGGTTACGTCTCGAGGATACTGAAGGAGCGCGGGTGCTACGTGGTCGGCATCGAGGTGGACCCCGATGCCGCCGCGAGAGCGCGGGAGGTCTGCGACCGGGTGAAAGTGGGAGACCTCGACGAGCTGGACCTTGCAAGCGAGCTTGGCGGAGAGACATTCGATGTAGGCCTTTTCGGGGAAGTGCTCGAGCACCTCAAGTACCCGCAGAGGGTGCTCATGCAGACGAGGCAGCTCCTGGCTCCCGGCGGCTACGTCGTTGTATCGGTTCCGAATATCGCGCACGCCAGCATCCGCCTCGCGCTGCTCAAGGGCGAGTTCAACTACGAGGAGATGGGCATACTCGATGACACCCATCTCAAGTACTACACGAGAAAAAGCATAGTCGAACTTCTGGAGGGCTGCGGCTTCATGATTAACGAGCTCGACTGGACCGAGCAAAGGATTGCCGAAAGCCGGTTGAGGGAGACACTCGACCCGCTGGGACTTACCAACATGGAGGAGGTTGTGAAGGCGTTTTCCTCGCCGGATTCGGTGGCTTTTCAATATGTCATAAAGGCATCTCCGGCAGGTGAACCCGGCCAGCTGGAGAAGCTGTCGGAGGACAAGGTGGCGGCCGAGCGACGGGCACGGCAGTTAGAGAAAGAGTTGAGAGACCTGAAGGTAGTGGTCGACTACAGCAGGGAACTCGAGGAAATGATAGAAAAGAAGAACGGATATATCATGGATCTCGAGGCGGCAGTATCCGAGCGGGACAGGATCTTACAGGAAAGCGGGCAGCCGGAACCGGAGAGACAGGCGTCCCGGCGGCCTGGCAAAGGCTTTCGAAAACGCAGTTGATAGATAAAACTCCAGGTCTATAGTCGGGGGATTAGGTACAGGTAAGACGTATAAGGTATCTAGGGCAGCAGGGACAGGCCGGGAGTGATACTAGATGGGAATTGACAAGCAGGAGAAATACCTGGGGGACATCGGTGGGGAAACCATCGAGTCTTACAAGAGGACGCTAGTGATTCCAGCATACAACGAGGAGATGCGCTTAGGCGCGACCCTGAGGGAGTATCTGGGCCACTTTGACAGGGATACCGAGATAGTCGTCGTCCTGAACGGGTGTCACGACCGCACCGGCGACATCGCGGCCTCGTTTCTCGATTCCAACCCCAACCTCCGCATCATCGATGAGCGCGGTGTGAAGGGCAAGGGCGGCGCCGTCACGATGGGTTTCAAAAGGGCGAGGGGCGACATAGTGGCTTACGTTGACGCGGACGGAGCGACTTCAGCGGCAGAGATCGAGAGGCTCATGAACCAGATCGGCGATGCGGACGGCGTCATCGGCTCGCGCTGGATCGACAGGGGAGTGATCATCCGTAGGCAGGGTCCTTTCCGCAGGTTGGCGAGCCGGGTCTTCAACGCTGTCGTGCGAATCTTCTTTAGATTGCCTTACAGGGATACCCAGTGCGGCGCGAAGGCGTTCAAGCGAGAGGCCCTCGACGCAATCGATGATGAGCTCGGCACGACGAACCTTGCTTTCGATGTGGACCTTTTATATCTCATGCATAAGCGTGGCTTCGAGTTGAAAGAAGTGCCGACAGCCTGGGAGGATAAGGACGGTTCGAAGATCTCCATGAAGCGTGCCGCGCCGCGTATGCTCGGCGCCGTCATCAGGATGAGGATAAAGCACTCCAGGTTAAAGAACTTGGTGAATTGAAGATCCCTCTTCCTCTGATGTTCCATACCGCAATCCCGCGTTCCTTTCATTGGGTTAAAATGTATCCCTGTGGGATAAGATGCCTTATCCCCCCTGTGATTTTTACGGTAGTAGAGGGATTATGAAGATACTAGTCTTCAACTTCAAGGATATAAGACACCCCGATGCTGGTGGGGCGGAGCTGAATATCCATGAGCAGGCCCGTAGGTGGGTCGAGTGGGGCCATCAAGTCACCATCTTCACAGCCAGGCCGAAGGGCCAGAGTCATCATGACAACATCGATGGCGTGGAGATATTCAGGGCGGGGGGGAAGTTCACTGATTACCTGTGGGCACCTTTCATCTATCTGCTTTTTTTGAGGCGTCGTGTGGACGTCATTCTAGACATCGAGAATGGTATACCTTTCTTCACACCTTTCTTCTCCCTGAAGCCAAAGGTGGTTCTTTTCCACCACCTCAACCAAGACCAGTTTATAGTGGAGTTCGGTCCTCTACTCGGGCGGATTGGCAGGTTCTTAGAGCGTGACCTCGTCCCTATTACGTACTGGCCGTCCGGATTTGTAGCTGTATCACATTCGACAGCGAACCGAAAGCGGGAGGCACTTTTCATGGGGCAGAGGCTCAAGATAGATGTCGTCCACAACGGCCTGGATCACTCACTTTACTCACCGGGCGGTGAAAAGTTTGACAAGCCGACCATCCTCTACCTCGGCCGGGTCAAGACCTACAAACGCCTACCCGTGCTGGTATCGATGCTGCCAGCGGTCTGTGAGCAGGTGCCTAACGTCGAGCTCATTATCGCCGGAACCGGTGACGCGGTGGATCAGGTGAGAGTGAAGGCCGAGAGGCTGGGCCTACACGATCGCGTCCGCTTCCTGGGCCCGGTTAGCGAAGATGAGAAGATAAGACTTTTCAGGGGCGCCTGGGTGATGGCGACTCCATCAATGAACGAGGGCTGGGGGCTGACTGTTATAGAGGCAAACGCCTGCGGGACGCCTGCGGTGGCTTTCCGAGCCCCCGGGCTGGAGGAGTCTATCCTGCACCGGAAATCGGGCCTTCTGGCGGACAGCGAGGGGGAGTTTATCACCCACCTCGTATCCATCCTCTCCGATAAAAGGCTGAGGGACCAGTTATCAGAGGGCGCCGTGGATTGGGCGGCCGGGTTCGACTGGAACAACACCGCGAGGCGGATGCTAGAGATACTCGCCGAGAGCGCCGGAGCGAAGGCTTTATCAGGGTGAGGCGCTAATGGAGAAGGAGATCTTCGAAGCGATGGACGAGCTGGACGGGATCCACTGGTGGTTCCGGGCTAGGCGCAGGATAGTACTCGACGTCATACGCCGCTGCCTAGACTGTAACGGGCGGCCTAGGTTTTTAGACCTCGGCATCGGTGTCGGTGGCATACTCGCGGAGGTTGAGCACCTGGGCGACGCCACAGGTATGGACTGCTCCGACATCGCGATCGCCTACGCCTCGAGGCGCACGAATGCGCGCCTGGTCAAGGGGGAGGTTCCCCGGGACCTTGCGAACCTTGACGGTAGCTATGACTGCGTCCTGATGCTAGACTTGTTGGAGCATCTCGACGACGACCTCGATTCGCTGAGACAGATACCTGGGCTTCTCACGCCGAGGGGGATTCTCGTGCTCACAGTCCCCGCATACCAATGGCTATACTCTCCCCGCGATGTCTACCACCATCACCGGAGGCGGTACTCCAAAGGAGAAATCCTATCCAAACTAAAGGCCTCCGATTTGATGCCAGAGCTTATCTCCTACTACAACACCCTGCTCTTCCCTCTCGCGGCGGTCCAGAGACTTGTATCAAAGCTCACTCGCGAGCAGCCCGGTCTCGACCTCTCTATGCCTCCACGCTTCGTAAACAACTTATTCGAACGGATATTTGCCTCGGAAAAGGTCTTGCTGGGGAAGGTACCTATTCCTTTCGGACTCTCGGTGATTTCTGTCTCACGAAAAAGGGGCGTATATAGATCACAGGAAGGCGATTAGCTTCTTTTCCTAACCCTATTAGAGAGGGTCCAGAAGTGAAACAGGCGAGGAATCACAAAAAAGAGGGATCCATGTTTCGGTCTATGGCGACAAAGGTCTGGCGGTTTACAGTCAAGCACAAGTACCCCATAGCGCTCGTGGTGATAAACTTGATCGTTTTCCATGAGTGGTTCTTCCGCTTCTCCTATCTGACCTGGGGCGACTGGCAGCAACCGTACACCATTGTGTCCAAAGAACTGTTCACGTTGCCTTACATCTGGTCTAATTTCCGGGGTTCCTTGGGCGGCCTCAACGCTTTTCCGTCTTTTTATCCGCTTTATTTCCTTCAGGGACTTCTGGCGAACATGGGAATCGGCTACGCAGTTATCGAGAGGCTTCTCTATATGTGGCCCCTGGTGATCGTCAGCTCGCTTGGGAGCTACTACCTTTTCAAGGAAGTGACCAAGAGCGAGCTCGCCGCATTTGTCGGGAGCATCGCATACAACTTCAACACTTACGTATTAATAACCAGGTGTCATCACCTTTATATCCTGGGGGCCTATTCATTCGCCCCGCTGGTTCTTCTCTACTTCATACGGACACTTAAGGAGAAGAGGTATTACCTGGCGGCGATGACCGGGCTTTTCTGCTGCATCGCTGGTTTCTATGAACTGAGAGTCTTTGGCATCATCGCCTTTGTGATGGTACTGTACGCCGTCTATCACACGCTCTTCATCGAGAAACCCACAATCCGGCTTGCGCTCCGGAACGCCTTGCTAACCTCGATACCACTGGCACTTGTAATCCTTACGAACCTATACTGGCTGTTCGGCTATCTCAAGAGCGGTGGTCTATCGGCGAGTCCCGTATTTACTAGCAGCATTCGCACTGTTACACCACTAAGCTTCACGCATGCACTTGCGCTACACCACCCGTTCTGGACCGGAGCAGAGATAGGGGGCGGGCCGCCCCATGTCCCGTGGTTCTTCTACATAGTACCCGTACTCGTGCTCCTGGGGCTTGTGCTCGGATGGAGGAACAGGAACGCTTGGTTCTTCGGCCTCATAGCGCTTATAGGTGTGATGCTCACTAAATTCTTGAGTGGTCCATTCCCCGGGCTCTACACCTGGCTGTTCAAGCACTTGCCGGGGTTCAAGATGTTCAGCGAGCCGTCCAAGTTCTATCTGCTTGTCTGCCTCGGTTACTCGGCTCTCATCGCGATCCTGGTAGAGCGACTAGGGGCCGTGTTTAATAGGGCGAACTGGGCGAAGGTCGTTAAATACTCGGTCGCTGCACTTATTCTCGTCCTCTTTCTCTTCAATGCTGTGCCGGTATTCAACGGGAGCATCGACGCTCTCTTCACCCCTGGCAAGGTTCTCGGTGACGTGCGTCTATTTAACGAGTTTATAACGGAACAGGAGAACTACTTCCGGGTCCTGTGGGTCCCGGAGGCTTCGCGATGGGCGACTGAGACAACGAGACACCCGATTATCAATTTCAGCTATGCGGTAACGGGATCGGGGTTTGGCGGCTTGACGATAAAAAGCGGCTGGTCGGAATTCATACACGCCGAGGCTGTTATACCGAGCGTTGCGTGGCGTGATCTTATGAAAACCCTTGCTTATAAAGAGTACTTCAGCGAACTTCTTTCAAATGCCTCCATCAAGTACGTGGTTGTCCCCATTAATGATATTGAGAGCGGTGACAATTTCGATGTGGTCTATGGTGTGGGAATGGACATCTTCGTCCAGGCCCTCGACAAGGTCGAGTGCCTCAAGAGGATAGACATCGGGACGAAGGAGCTCGCCGTCTACGAGTTCAAGGACTTCAGGCCCTATGTGGACTCGGAGGAGACCGTCTTCCGCCTGGACACCCTCTCGGAGCTCGATTACAAATACGGCTTCACCAAGGATGTACTGGGTAAGCGTTTCTCTTTTGTGGCGGCAGAGGGCGCCCCCGGGGGGAGCCTCACTGACCTCCACAACCTCTTCGAGCCATCGGAACGGGCAAGGGTGACCGTGTCGGGAGACGCGGTAAGACAGGAGGTGGGCGTAGGCCCGGGTGCGGGACAGAACACCGCCTTTGAAAACAGGGACAGGCAGACGATATTCTACGAGGTCACCGGCGGCAGGCTCGTGATATCCGCCTCCTCGATCGATAACCTCTTCTTAAACGGAGCTACCCTCCATTTCCCGACAGGCACCCCGGGGAAACAGATAGCGAGCGCCCCGCTCGACCCGGGGAGAGACTACTACTTGTCCGTTGGCGGCTCAATAGTCCCGGTGGTGCCGGGACCCCCGAGGGCCGCTGGCGTCCTCGCTCCGGGGCAGGAGCTCTCCATCCTCTCCAGCGCCAGGGGATCCCTCGTCTCGAACGGCTCCTTCGAGAAGGGCCTCTGGCACAAGGACGTCCAGGACTTTAACAACTACGACAAGAGGCCCGTCCTCGCCATGCGCATAACCGAAGGGGAGGAGGGCGAGGGGTCCAAGGCGGTGGAATTAGAGGCTGGCAGGCACATAGCCGCCACCGTGCAGACCGGGATACCGGTCAACCCTGGGGCCTCATACCTGCTCTCCATCGACTACGAGAGCCCTACCGTGGGAAGCGGGGGTTACGTCGTAGCCCTCAACCCGGGCGGTACCGAGATCAAGCAGACCCTGCCGGTGGAAGACGAGAAGTGGCACACCTACCAGACCATCTTCAAGGCCCCCGAGGGCACCTCCGCGGTCAACCTCGCTCTGCTCTGCGGCCCGAAGGACGATGGGAAGAAAGGGGTGATGAGGTACGACAACGTAGGGCTCTATGAGGCGAGCCCGGTGGCCTCTCACAGGGTGGAGGGCGACGGCTTCGAGCAGGCGAGCGCTCCTGTGAGGTCTGGCGAGAACGCCTTCGAGTTCAGGGAGCCCGGCTACACCTTCTCGAGCATCGTCTCGAACGGCTCCTTCGAGAAGGGTCTCTGGCACAAGGACGTCCAGGACTTTAACAACTACGACAAGAGGCCCGTCCTCGCCATGCGCATAACCGAAGGGGAGGAGGGCGAGGGGTCCAAGGCGGTGGAATTAGAGGCTGGCAGGCACATAGCCGCCACCGTGCAGACCGGACTACCGGTCAACCCTGGGGCCTCATACCTGTTCTCCATCGACTACGAGAGCCCTACCGTGGGAAGCGGGGGTTACGTTGTCTCCTTCGACCAAGGGGGGACCCAGATCAAGCAGACCCTGCCGGTGGAAGACGAGAAGTGGCACACCTACCAGACCATCTTCAAGGCCCCCGAGGGCACCTCCGCGGTCAACCTCGCTCTGCTCTGTTCCCCGAAGGACGATGGGAAGAAAGGGGTGATGAGGTACGACAACGTAGGGCTCTATGAGGTACCCGACTTCATCAACTGGTACTACCTGGTGAGCGAGCCAGGGGAAACTCTCAAGTCCCCCGGCAGTATCGAGTTCAAGGATATGAGCCCCACCAAGAAGACGGTCCATGTCAGTTCCGCAAGGACGCCCTTCTTCCTTTCGATGTCGGAGAGCTACCACCCCGGATGGAAGATGACGGTCTCAAGCAAGGGGAAGGGGTCCCTCGCCATCCCCGAGAGCCAGCACTACAAACTGGATGACGTCTCGAACGCGTGGTTCGTGGACCTCACCGAGCTCAAGGGAAAGGGACTCGCGCGCAGGAATCCGGACGGCACCTACGACCTCGACGCGACTATCGAATTCTCGCCCCAGGGCTACTGCTACGCCGGCTTCGTTATCTCGCTCATCGTATTCCTCGCTCTCGTTGCCTACCTGTTGGTCGACTGGAGAAGGAGGAGGCGTAGAGCTGAACATGAAGGATGAAGGTGGGGAATAGAGGTAATTATGTTGAAAGAACGAAGCCTAAAAATATTGTTGCCCCAGTGGCATAACCCGCACGAGGTCGTTTTCGCGGGTGGCTTCAAGAGGACGTTCGAGATACTGAAGCGCATCCCGGATAATGTCACGGTGCACGTACTCGATAATGGTCCTTCCTATCTCAGGGAGCTCGAGGGTGAAAACATACGCATCACGGAGTACAGGATTCCATCGCTCTTGAGGAGGCTGGAGAAGAGGTTCTTCAAGCTCGAAAGGTTGACCGAGTGGTTCTATTGTGCTGTCCGGATGACGCTCATTTGCTTGCTGTTGAGGTTCAAAGGTGAACGCTATGATGTCGTCTTCTCCCCGACATCGGAGATGGCCCCTTCGCTTCTGGCTGGGATAGCGGCAAAGCTAGTATTCGGAAGCAGGCTGGTGCTCTGCAATCTGAACATAGATGTGTTCCCGCCTTTCATCAAGGCAATCGTTGCCAGGCTTCACAACTTGGCCGATACAGTCATAACCATTTCCGCCGATCTCAAGAACAGGCTGAACGATGCGGGTGTCAGGAAGACAGTGCTTGTTAGTTCAGTCGGTCTCGATACCAGGTATATTGAAGAGGTTATTTCAAGTGCAGAAGCGGGGAAGACCAATGAGGCAGTCTTTGTAGGCAGGCACGTAACGGAGAAGGGCATTCTTGACGTATTCAAGGTGTGGGAATTGGTGACAAAGGAGATACCCGACGCTCACCTTCTGACGATAGGAAGCTTTGAGACGGTGGACAAGGAAAAGGTGGTTGGTTTTATTGAAGAGCTGGGCATCGGCGACAGGGTTCGTCTTGCAGGAGTCGTTGAAGAGAGAGAAAAATTCCTGCTCATGAAATCCAGCAAACTCTGCCTTTTCCCCAGCTATATCGAGGGGTGGGGCCTGGTCCCCCAGGAAGCGCTCGCTTGTGGACTGCCGGTAATCGTCTATGATTTGCCTGTCTACAAGGAGAATATCGCGCCCTGCGGCGCGGTCTTCATGGCGCCGATTGGTGATGTAGAAGGACTTGCCAGACTGGTGCTAGAGCTGCTTGCGAGTCAAAGATATGTAGATTTCGAAAACATTGGCCCGGAATTCGTGAAGAGATTCGGCTGGGACGAAGTGGCTCAAAGGGAGTTCGGTATTCTTAAAGACGAGGCCTCAAGGCTCGGTTCGGACCCGAGGGATTAGAAAATTGCGCCGGAAAAGCGAGACCCAAACCAGCTTCTGGGAAGTCCAAGAGAAGGAGTCAGTGAATAAGATACTGATAAGCCCTGCGCACTATGTGCTTGATGACGAATTCATTGGAAGCGAGCCGATGTGGGTGTCCAGTGTGCTCAAGGGGATCGCCAACTCCGGTAAGTACAAGTTGTATGTCATTACAGGGACCGTACTAAGCTTTGATATAAACTACGGTCGCTGCAGGATTTTCGAGCTTCGCGATAAATCCGATATCGACCCATCACTACTGCGACGCCTCACTTTTACTCTTCGGAAGACTATCAAGTCTAAGCTACTAGGGTTAAAGCACGAGTTCAGCGTTGTTCATCACATGTTCCCTTTCTGGATAGGTGTTACTTTCGACCTGGACTTCATCTTCAGAAACAGGAGAAGCGCATATGTCATAGGGCCCATACAATCGCCCCACCCTAACACGATGGAAGCTCGTAGTAGAGTCGACTCCTTCTTCTATTCCTCGCTCGGTAGCGTAACTAGTTACCTGAGCATGCTGACTCTGAGAAGGGCTGACAAAGTGATTGCGCTTACATCCTATGCCAAGGGACTTCTCGTTGCTGAAGGGCTTGACGAAAGAAAGATTCACGTGATAACACCGGGAATTAGCACGGACAAGCTCCGGTATATTCCTTTTGCAGATAAGCCGAAAGACAGAATAGTGCTGGTCGCGGTCGGTTACCTTTCAAAGAGAAAGGGTATGGAGTATGTCATCAAAGCTTTCGGGGAGGTATTGAAGGGTCACAGGAAAGTCTTGCTCAGGATTATCGGAGACGGGCCCGAGCTCGGTTCCATCAAGGAGCTAGCGCGTGGTCTCGGCCTTGAGGATTATGTGGAATTCCTCGGATATGTGCCTCATAACGAGGTGCAAACTCATTATCGTGATGCTCATATTTTTGTGAGCATGAGCAGGTCTGAGAGCTGGGGGCAGGTCTACCTCGAGGCGATGGCGAGTGGCATACCTGTTGTGACGAGCGAGAATGTCGGTTCGAAGGAGATCGTGCGGGACGGGGTTTTCGGGTACCTGATAGACCAGGAGGACGCGCAAATGCTCGCGGTAAGGATCAATCACTTGCTAGACAACTGGCAGCTTATGGACGAGTTCGGTAGAAAGGCGCGGGAGGAGGCGGAGTCGAGGTACGACTGGGAGACGGTTATCGTGCCGAAGTACTTAGAGCTGTATGACTCCCTGAGAGGTTACTGATGGTGCCGGAAGTGGTATTCAGGGAGGTGGCCGGGAGACTAGATTTGAGTCGAACGGTAGTGTACATCAACTACTCATGGGCGACATCCGACCGAGTTACGGGAAGCGACACCTCGGATGGATCGAGAAGGTTGCTCCGATAAGGCGGGGGGAGAAGGTGCTCGACCTCGGTTGCGCGTACGGGCTTTTTCTCCGCCTCTTGGACGACAGGGGGCTTGAGACCCACGGGATAGACATATCCGAGCACACCATCAGCGAAGCCCGGAAATATACCAGGACCAAATTAATCGTCGCTGATATCGAGGAAGGTATACCCTACCCCGATGACTACTTCCAGCTCGTCTCCGCATTTGACCTCATCGAGTACGTCCATTCCCCGTATGACCTGCTTTGTGAGCTTTACCGGGTCATAGAAAGTGGGGGACTCCTGGCGCTTATAACCCAGAACACAGGTTCTGTCATGAGACTCCTGCAGGGCAGTCGGTGGCACGGTTTCACCGACCCGACCCACATTCATCTCTTCGGCAGGACCTCCCCAAGGCTCCTGCTCGAGGCAGTCGGCTACCAGGTACACCTGATGATCACTCCTTTCCACCCCCTGCCACTTCCACTGTCAAACCTATTTGGTTGGATGGGCTTCGGGGGGCAGATATTCACGATCGCCGTGAAACTCTAGTCCCGGTGGGGCCGCATGGGTGCGCGTGCCTGATCATCATACTTCTCAGGCCAGTGAGACAGGATTTCGAAAGGGTTTTAGAACTGGCTGGTCGGACCGATTTTAATTCCATCACGGCTTGGCCAGCTTCCTGAAGACCGCTAGGGTGCTTCCGAGGAACAATCGCAAGAAGGACCTGTCGAGCAGGTCTGCGAAACGGCTCATCTCATACGTCTGGCCCGACCAGTACTCGAGCTCTAGACCTCTTCCCTTCGCCCAAGCCAAAATGTCTGCGGGGTTCGTAGCGTTGCAAGCATCGTCGTCCGGCTGAATTTGCTCCCTTACTGTGACCTCCATACGCTCGAAACCGAGTCCTCTTGCGCAAGACTTGCGTAGAGTATCGATGAGGTTCCTCAACTTCTGGCGCAGTCCCTTGGTGTGAGGGTGGTAGCTGTTGGTGATGGAGAGAAAGTTGGGGCAGGCGATGACAAGGTGACCGCCTGTTTTAAGAACCCGCAGCTTCTCTGCGAGGAGGTCATACGGGTATGTGACGTGTTCCAGTACATTGAAGGAGCCGACGACGTCGAAGTACGTGTCGCCGAACGGGATCGACCTCCCGTCGTAGACCAAACAGGAGAGACTTCTCTCCATGCACTTCTCTATCGAGGTTCTGGAGACGTCGATACCATGCACGGCGCGGCCGGGACACATCTTCGTTATCAGGTCCAATGCCTGTCCGGTCCCGCACCCGACGTCGAGTATGCGTTCCCCTACCCGAGAGTACTCGATGAGAATTGAGGCATATTTACGATAGCTCTCGAGACTTTGGCTCTCCAGGAACTCGGAGTACCCCACATTCTCGTGGTAGTACTGCTCTGTATGCTCGCGCAATGCCCATTCCTCCATGTCTTGGCAGCGCGCCTCTTTTGCTTTTCTACTCATGTAAAGTATCCTTCCGGGCGACGAATAAGTCTACCAGAACAGCGCTCTCACCTGGGATCCAGCCCTCAAGAACTCTTGGATACCGGTCTTGTTCGAGGTTTATTGGAATAAATCACCCATTCGTAGGTTGACCCAAACTTATGCTAGCGAATAAAGAAGTCCACATTTAGCCACAAAAAGAGACGGCAACCTGTTTGCGGCTTTTCTTGAGTACCGGGGGTGACTTGATTTGGGCACTGTCACAGCATCCATCAAGCGAAATCCCCTTCTAGCAGCGGCATTTCTTTTCTGTTTCTTGGCGGGAATGTGCCTTCTCTGCGGAACCGGTTATGTACCGACTCCTGCGCCAAAAATCTACGTTACCCCCGACCATAAAACTGTAGATCACGGTCTACATAATACCGTCCAGTTCCAGGCCAAAGAAGCAAGTGGAAATAAGATAGAAGAGGTCACCTGGTCCTGCGACCCCAGCGTAGGTACGATTACTACGAGAGGCCTATTTAAAGCGACCGGTTGGGGCACCGGCAATGTCACAGCCTCCAAAAGTGGGTGCCAAAGTGGGATTGCACAGGTGCAGGTGCCAACCTATCTTTCAGGAACGCTCTCAAGCAGCAAGACTCTAACAAAGCAGTACAACCCGTATATATTGAACAGGGGAACCCGACGTGTATGATATTCTGGTTGAAGTGCCGAAGACCTAACGAGTGGCAGGACATATCACGGCATGAGTTCAGGGGCGCACTTACGCAAATAACCCAGGGGAAATTGATGAGCGGATGGCACGGCGTGAGGACCTGTTCAAAGAACTCGCAGCATCGCAACAGTCTGCAATCGAAGGCGGTGTTGATGATGAAGAAGTCGTTGAGGTTAATGATGTTGCGCTTGATACAGATTCTGATGAAATATGCAGAACAGACGTTTGACGACCCCTTAGCCACGGAGATAGGATATTTAAAGGCAATTCATGGAAAGATTATCTATGCCAAATCCCAAAAGGGAAAGGTGGTCTAAGACGATGAACACTTTCAGGAAAATAACTTTACTCGTGGCTTTTTGTATTGGAGCGGCATTGATATTCATGCTTCCCGGAGTTGCTAGGGCTTACCCTCCTGTATGGGAACAATCGAAGTGTAATGAAGGGTGGTATTTTACTGACAATCATTTAGGAACGGCAGCCAGAGATGTGGTACAGAATGACGCTTGTCATTTGTACTGTTCAAACAAACACGGTAACGCAATCTATAGTGTCGATGACTTGTCATATAGTACGTCGTGGACTTGGGTAGAATTAGGTTGGCTGTGGCCAAAAGCTGACGGCAGTCCTTTTTGGTACGCCGACACAGTGTGTGCCGACGGTCATGAGTGGTTTCAAGTTATTGCTAATTGTTTCACCCCCACAAATCGAGGTGGTCCCCATAACTTGAGGATAGAAACAATCGGGGAGGTCGTAGGGCCAAATATTTATCATTGGGACTGTAGAATAGACGGTAATTGGGTCACACATGTGAATGTCGATACTTACTGGAGCACTTCCGCGATCTCAGCTGAAAAGTGGGACCCAAAAGAAACAAACTGGTCAGATTGGTGGAACCTAGAAGTTAAAGGGATTCCAAGCGCATCGCCCTACTTTGGTCCTGACGATTTGACAAGTTGGCTGCCCTGGACACATAACCCTCGCTGGGAAGGAACATCTAGAACTGGTAGACAACACAGTAACGACGATTGGTACATATACACGCCCCAATCTGAATACTTGCACTCTCCACCACTTGCTAACACCAGCGGCAAAGTACGACCTCGGCAGTATTACAGAGGGCCGTCTAGTGAATGGCACACCCCAGAGCCGCCAAGGGGGGACGGAACCTGGTTTGGTAAAGCGGCGTTCACAAGCGCCAAATGCATTATGTTTGGAGACTACGGAACCGGCGGCGTAGACATCGCAGCTAGAAACAACGATGTTTACGTTGTGGCCAACCCTCATGTGCCGGGGATGAATGGGCTTTGGTTCAGGAAGTCAACCGACTACGGGGCTACTTGGCATGACTGGGTTAGGATTCACGAACCTAACGGTTGGTTTAATTTGAACGACCCGCAGATAACAACAGGCAGTTCTCCTAATGTTCTGTATGCCGCCTGCGAGGGTAGTTACAGTACGTCTTCGGATGGGTCGGATATCTCGGTTTTCAGGTCTGACAACTACGGTGACACTTGGAGCTTGTATTACAGGGCCGCCGGGCATACACAAGGGGGTATTCGGTGGGATTATATTGACCCCTCCCTTTCGTCTAACGGGGGCCGCGTCATGCTCTCCTACACCGAGAGGCAGTATTGGAACGGCGGTTTTCACGGGACGGAGATTCTCGCTTATCAGTTGGAGCCGCGAGACGCATATTACGGCTGGGTTGGTTCTGTAAGTTTCAACTCCGCTAATGATTGGAACGGCTATTCGAGGTGTGCTGTGGCTGCGGAT
>Ga0315275_10003297_pt1 | contig 14854 bp, 8 predicted proteins | sample YL17G03_0_MG_FD_205557 | JGI IMG/M metagenome (GOLD analysis project Ga0315275, IMG submission 205557) | Sediment microbial communities from Yellowstone Lake, YNP, Wyoming, USA - YL17G03_0 | ecosystem: Environmental > Aquatic > Freshwater > Lake > Sediment | place: USA: Wyoming | collected... | reverse complement strand
GTTGCCATGGAATATGCCGTCGGCTTTCTCGCCCCACCAGCCGGGGAATCTCAGGGCCTGGATCGGAATGATCACCTCGAACCACCCTGTCAACGAAGGAGAGAGCCATTTGTCGTGCGGGTAGTAAAAGATGTTCATGTCGCCGGTTCCTGCTGTATACCGCCAGAGGACGATGTTCGGCGCTCCCTGATAGTACACCGAGTCATAGAGATCAATCACGAACTGAATATTCCGATTCGCAGAGATGGTGGCGCCGGAATGGCTTGGCTTCGTCACGATCTTCATATCGAATCGAATATCCTCGTACTGCGATATATCGAGCGGTGTCGGGAACGTCCACTGTGCATCCGTCCACGTTCCCCACGAGGCGGCGAAGTTGCGAATCTTCGCGTCCACCTGCATGCATCCGAGCCCCTCGGTATATTCATCCGGGAAGTCGGTAAGGTTGAGCTCGTTGGTCGTCCCCGCCTGAACACCGACCAACCAAAGGTTGGCGCCGGCGTCAAACGAGAGGATCTGCTGCTGCGCGAAAAGCGACGGCGCCACCAGCAACGCGAGCACCACTGCTAAAACTATTCCTGCTTTGTTCATGGAGAAGCCTCCTTTTATGGGCAGAGAACAAACTTGAGACGAACTACGGTGGTATGTGCCGCAACTTCGGGGGACACGGTGCCGCCATTGTCCCGTGATGGCTCCATCGCCTGAGCACCCGGTCCCGCAGGGACTGTCAAGACAACAACGCCAGGCATTCACCTCCCTTCATCATGTTATTCTGCTGTGGATGTGCGGTGGTCAGCTACTTCCATCCAAAATCCGGTGCTCCCTTTTTTCCCATGCCGATCTTGATGACGCGACGAATCGAAGGAACGGTGCTGCTATAGCGATTCTGATACAGATAGGTCGACGGACCCCACACAAGCTGTTCGAGAGGAGGTTTCAACACGCTGGGATAGAGTGTCTCCGCGCTGCCATCCGGATGAACAAGCAGGATCGGATCGGTGTTGTCAGTCCCGACATACAGATCACCGTCCTCGGCGATCGCGACGTATTTCACCGGTGCGGCACTGAAGGTGCCGGGGGCTTTTGTCCAGTCATAGTAGAGCTGGTTCGTATCGAGGGCGCCGGCAGTCGTGAGGATCTTGTTTCGCCAGATACCTCCCTGCGGAGCCGACACGGCAACGTATACATAGCCGGAGAACACGCGGATCGACCTGATGGTCTTGTTGCGGTAGGATCCCACCTCCCGTGTCGCCTTGTTCGGGTTCACGACAAACAGTCCGGCGCCCGCACCACCGGCGAAAATATTGCCAATGGAGTCGAAATCAATGGCGCTGGCTTTGCCGGGGAGGGTGACATAGAGCGATGTCGTTCCCCCTCCCGGATCCATGCGATGGAGGCTCGTACTGTTCGTCTGCTGAAGATACAGATATCCGCCAGGGCCTATCTTCATATCGGATGCTTTCGGGAAGCCCGCCAGTTTGCCGTATTTCGTGCCGGTTCCGTTCGGCGGGACGATGTTGACCTGTGCGGTGTCCTTCAATTGCGCATAGAGGTTTTCTGACGCGTCCAGGGCGATTGAGTACACTTGATCGAGATCTTTGAAACCGCCGTACTCCACCGACGCCCGTTCCAGTTTATATGGCCCGAATTGAGCCATGGCATATGCCCCCGGCACCGCCACGGAGATTGTCAGGCCCGTCGCATCGGTATCGGGCGGGAGCACGACGAGCCTGGTCGGGCTCGCGGAAAGGACAGCGGCGCTCCTGTTGCCGAAATAGACAACGTTGGCAGTGTCCACCGACGAGAAATTCTGTCCGTTCAGCGTCACCTCTGTGACACCGCCGAACGCGCTGCCGGCAGGATCGACACTGCTGATCACCGGGGCGGCGCTGCCGCCGGCGCCGGGATCATAGACGGTGGTCGGTTCCTCCTTTTCACAGGCCGGGAGGAAAGCAAGAGCAGCACATGCCATGAGCGACACGGCTGCAGGAAGGAATGCTGTACGTTTCATACGATCTCTCCAGGATAAACGTTGGCGTCCGGAACCTTGCCCGCTCACATCGAGAAGCGGACGGAAATCCTGTGGACGTTATCGAACACGCCGAAGGGGGCGAACGCATAGTCCACCGCGGCGCCGAATTTAGTAACTCCCGCCCCGACCGAGAAGCCCGCTTCATCACTGCTGGTGATGTAGCCCCCGCGGATCGAAAGGACATCCAGGACCTTGCAGTCAAGACCGAAGAACACTTGCTCGTAGTAATCACGATTGTGGACCGCATCGATGGACACGAGGACCGAATTCACCAGGCTCCGGTCGGAGAAGAAGTCCATCGCATCCATGGAAACCCCAAGCGTGAAGGTGAGCGGAAGCGGGAAGCTCTCCTGCTCGTAGGTCACCTCACGGGAAAAATTGCGCACCGACATCCCGAACGCGAAGCTCTTCAATCCCGTCCGGAACACGGTTCCGAAATCAAAAGCGAAGACCTCCTGCTGATTCTTCTTCATCTCGGTGCCTCCGCCGGCGACGGGGACAAGACTCTCGCCGAGGTGCTGTCGCACCCACCGGACCTGGCCGCCGACCGAAAACGGTTCTGAAATGGCCTTGGCATATCCCAGGCCAATGGCCAAACCGGACGCCTCCAGGGTTCCCGTGTCCACATACCCCTGAGGGACGGTTGCATCAACGCGCGTCCCGTAAATGTCGTCTCCATAGTCAACTCCCTGGAAACTCAGGCCGAAGACGCCGTAGTCACCGTTTTCGGGTCTGAAGGAGATGCTGGCCATATTGTGTTGGATGTTGGCGATCCACCACGTGCGGCTGAATGCGACGTCGACCTCTTCGTTCATGTCCGCCATACAGGCAGGATTGAAGAACAACGATGCCGATCGCAGGGGGACAGTGGTCATTGCCCCGGCCATGGCCGCGGCACGCGCATCCGACACGACGCTCAGGAACTGCATCCCGGTCTGCGCCAGTTTGACATTGTCCTCCGAAAAAGCTTCCGGACGGGAGGCAAGCCATGCCGCCAGAAGAACGGTCAGAAAGATGATTCGTCTGTTCATTGCTGCTCTCCTGTTCCTTATCGGATGACGATGAATTTTCTGAATGCCTTCTTCCCGTCTGGCGTCTCAAAGACTGCGATATAGAGCCCGCTCACGATGATCTGGCGGGACGAGGTAAAGGAATCCCAGAGTTCATCACCGCTGCCATCCGTGTGATCGAGCGTGTTCACGAGGTCACCGCGTTCGGTATAGATCTTGATCGTGCACACCGGCGGGAGCCCGTAGAAGGCAATTCTATCAGGAGCCGTCGTGCCGAACTGCAGAACAGCGGCTGCGCGGTTGAATGGGTTGGGAACGACGCGGATGCTGTCAAGCTCCTGTTTTGCAGGCCTGCGCAGGTAGGCCGGCTTGTTGGTCATCGTGAGATACTTGCTGCTCACCAGCGGGACACCGGGGCGCGCATCATTCTGTGTCCCGTCATCCTTGCTCACCACATAGTAGTAGTAATCGAACCCGCGCACTGCGCTGGTGTCATCAAACGAGTGCACGACATTGGCTTTGTCGCAGGAGAAGATTTTCGTGTAGAAGGTGTCAGGCTGAGCAATGGCCCGGTAGACTTCGTATCCGTTGAAGTAAGGAACAGCATCAGCATTGCCGGCCCACGTCAGGATGATACGATCGCCGCCGGATTTCACTTCAAAAATAGTGGGGGCAGGAGGCGGCTGCACGACCTTGTACCCGTTAAGGAATGTCTGAATGGCTCTCCGGAATGTCTGCTTCAGCGAATCCGCGCCGGTCTGGAACCATGCGTCTTTGTACACATCACGGTCATTTGTCGTTCCGCCGGTCGGGAGCATGAACGGCGGCTGGTTCGCCTTCCAGCGAGCGCCGATGTCGAACGCCTGCTCACGGCTCAGGCCCCCGACACCCTCGGCCATCACAATGCGGACGCTGTCTCCAGGATCCATAACGTACGGCCCGTATCCCTTCCCCTGTGCGTACCCGCCTGCATCTGACCCCCAGAGATCCGCATACCCGCTCCCCACAGCATCGGCGTGGGTCGGATTGGGATGGCCCGCGGTCATGACCAGGTACTTCCTCGTCATCTGCCCCAGATCAAACTGGTTGTTTGTCTGGGGACCGGTATCGTTTCCGATGTACATCGTCGTTCTGGGTTGGTAAGGGTCGTCGGCATGGTCGGTCGCCGACTTGTCGGCATGCAGCGTGACCGTACCGACGTGATGGACAGCCGAGAGGTGACCATCCCCGCTCGCATACGGAAGCCCGAGGTCATCCGGAATCGAGCTCTGGGAATCCTTGCCGTACCAGGAATACTGGGCACGCATCTCGAATCCGGTTGCGTTGGGATCCATCCCGATCACCTGGTTCACTGCATTTCTTCCCCAGTCGATGTGATTCGAGGGAGCCCACCCGCGTTTGAACGACTCGTTACCGAAGGCGTAACGGTACTGGAAGTGCAACACAACGCCGGTCAGCCTCTTCTGCTCCACCGTCCCCTTGCTGTCCACGATGCCCGTGTTCTTGAGCGTATATTCGTAGATGAAGTAGTTGTCGTGGTTCTGCTGGCTGTAGGCGAGCAGCCGCCGCGTGACGGTGATGCCGATGTACGAGTTCAGACGGTTGACGATCATCCGGTCGGCCGAAAGGGTATCCTCAACATCATCCACAACGTCGTTGAGTGCGTTATCGGTCGCCGTCTCACCATCCACCACCACCGTCGGGGCGAAGTACTTCCCGACCATTTTGAACTCGACCGGCATGATTTCCGACGCCGGATCGGCGGAACGGCTGCCGACCGCAACAACCTTGTAGGGAACAGTGACCCCGAGCTTCCGGTCGAAGTAGTTCGTTGTGCCGATCCACATCGACTTTCCGGCCTGGTTGTTTTGCCACGGGAATTGGGCGGGCCAGATGAGACCGTCGTTCTGCTCTTCCGCACGACCTGTCCTGCCGATCTCGAGCTCGCACCCTTTGCCGGAATACCAATCGCGGAGTGACCCGATGCGGAACCAGCGGACCTCCCCGGCCAGTTGCTGTGCCCGGGCGGGAGGGGTCATCCATGGAGCAACAGTCCACATCAGCGCCAGGAAGACCATGCCCGAGGCCATGAGTATTCGTGTCATGCGCATATCTGCATCCTTCGGACGGTGTGACAATATCATGAGGGAATCTCCATTCCTCTTAGAAATCAAGCGTTAGGGTGACACCGAAATAGATCTGTCGCGGATCCAGGAAGCTGAACGACGTCTGGTTCGGCATGTCGATGTACGCCTTGTCGTCCATAATCTGCTGCATACGGCCCGCGTCGACCTCTGTCCACGCGTTGTTGGCGTAGTTCACGTAGGTTCCGTTCTCCTTCACGTAGTAGATGACCCGCGCATTCGGGGGGGTCGTCGGCAGGCCGCCCGCCGTCTGCACCCACGTGACTGGCTGGTATTCCACCCCGTTGTTCCTGTACGCGCCTGCTTTGTCGTCGCCCACGATGTTATCATAGGCGTTGCTTGCGGGGAGATGGAGCGAGTTGAAGTACGCCAGGAAATCCTCGTAATCGTAGAACGACACCAGCGACAGCCGTTTCGCATTGAAGACGTTGGCAACGTCCATGAGGAAGATGAGCTTGACCGGACCGATCGGCACCATCTTGGTCAGGCGTAAGTTCAGGTTCCACCAGTCGACCATGTTCAGATTCGGGGCACTCAGAGGCACTTGTTTTGGGTTCCACGTCACATATCCTCCAGCCCGCCAGTCGCCGAGGAGCGTCAGGTTCCAGCCCCCGAGGAGGAGTCGCTGCACTCCGTCCTGTCCGTAGTCGTCGGGACTGAAACAGGAAAGGCTTGCGCGCGAAAACGGCGCGGGAGTGGGTTTGTACTGATACTGATTTGACGTTTGCTGGTCGTATTGCCGTTGGGCCGAAGGGTCCTCAAATTGTACCGCCGCACCGAAGTGCCCTCCGGATGTGGCCTGGTACGTAAAATTGATGAAACCGGCCCACCACCGGCCCATTGTTTTTCGAACGGTCAGCTCAAAGCCGCGGATGTCTTCGTAACTGTCGTTGTTCGCTTTCTGATAGTTCACATCGCCACGGGCATTGATGTACTGCGTGAATGCCTGCTGGTCACTGATGTCGCGGTAGAACGCGGCCAGCTGGACCAGCATGTAGTTGTCGAAAAAGGAGTGATCGTACCCGAGTTCGTAAGCGATCGTCTTCGCCATCATGAGATCCGGGTCGCCGATGTTCTTGAGCTCATTCCCAGCACCTCGCGAGAGACGGAGCAACTGTTCGTAGGTCGGCAGCTGCCGGAAGTGACCGTAGTTGAAGAAGAGCTTCGAGTTCTCCGAGATCGGGTGCGAGAGCCCCAGCCGCGGGCTGACGATAAGTTGTGCCTTGGACTCCTGCATCGGGTAGGTGGCATTCGGGTCGTACTGGGCCGAGTAGTAGCTCCTGTCATACGGGGACACGTTCGGCCACTCCGTACGGGCACTGCTGTAATCGAACCGCGCGCCGAGATTCGCGATGAACCCCGTGAACTCCAGCTTGTCCTGGAGGTACAGGGCCGCCCGAACCGGGAACTGCGCCATCGCGACCCGCGCATTGCTTTCCGGGAACACAAGGTTCACGACGCCGTAGTTGAGATCCAGGTTGTTGTACACGAACTCGATCCCTGCTTTCACCTGGTTGTGCGCGTCCAACTGTGTGGTAAGATTTCCTTTCACCGTGAACGCCGAGATCTTGGTGCTGTCGCGCGCGGTGCTCGTGTGACCGCCCATCAGCATCCCGTCGCCGATGCTGACGTCCGGCGCCGGACTCCAACCGTCCGGCGCTTCGTTGACATAGTAACCGGGGAACAACTCATACGAGCGTGTGGTATCCCTTTCGCGCATCGGGTTCGCACTGTAGGCGCGGTAGATGTACTCCGCACGGACCTCATAGAACGTCGTCGGGCTCACCACGTGGCTGAACAGCGCGCTGAACGAGCGATGCTTGACGTCGGCGAGGCTGTAGTAGGAGTTCACGAAGATTCTTGACGCCGATGTCAGAGGTTGCTGATCATTGTACGAAGCAATCTGGTAGGGTGTCCGCATATAGGATGTGCTGGAGACCTGCTCCGTCCCATTGGCCGCGACGTTTTGGCTTCTTCCCAGGGTCCCCTCCAGATCGAGTTTCATGCCCGACCCAAGATCAGACGTCAATCTCAACGACCACCAATCCTCATAGAAATCGCCGTAGGTCAGCGGCACCATCAGCATCTCCCGGTTATTACGATAGGAGAGGAAGAAGCGGAGATTGCCAAGCTGGTCCGAAATGACGGGGATGGGCCCACCGAACCCGAAATCGATGTTGTAGTCGGGTGCCTTTGTGTCCGCTGTCCTCCGGTGCTGCCACTGAAAGAGCCTTTGCGCTCCCGCGGGGGAGAGATCATTCGTGGGATCGTCGTCCGACAGCAATCGTTGTGAGATCGCGTTCCACCCGTCGAATTGAGGATACTGCCGTTGCGTGTACTCGTCCCACGTCCCGTTCTGGGTCCCCGTCCAGGCTACCTCCGGGTCGAGGTATGGGCGCAACCACATCGACGTCGGGTCGTACGGAGAGACTCCCATGTACTTTGACTGCGGAGGCGCGATCCTTCCCGTGAACGAGAAGCTGTACCCCTGCGTGTTGCCTTCTCTGGTAACCACGTTGACGATGCCGGACCGGATCTGCCCGTATTCGGCGTTGAAGCCTCCGCGCTCGATGGAAATCTCTTTCACGGCGCTGAGCGCCACATTGGTGATCGGTTCATTATTCCTCGGATCGCGAAGGGTTGCACCGTCAAGCAGGAACAACGATTGATCGGAACCTCCGCCGCGGATGACGAACCCCCCCTCGACGCCCGCCTGCAGCGTGGTGACACCCTGCACACTGGAAATGGGGAGTGTCCTAATATCGTCGCTGCTTACCGATGCAACGCTCGTCGAAACATCCGCTTTCACCGCTCTTCGTTCGGCGGTCACGAGGACCTCCCCCATATCCACGGTCTGCTGTGGCATATCAAAGGGCACTTTCGTGGTCTGGTCGATGAATACGCGTACTTCGTTGACCACGGTCAGTGTGTATCCCACGAGGCTCGCCCGGACCTTGTATGTGCCAGGCGGGATATTGAGAATGATGAAGTCCCCGCTGATGTTTGTGGAAGCACCCAGCGTCGTCCCCTCGACCGTGATATTCACACCCACGAGGGCCTCCCCGCTTTGTTTGTCCACCACATGTCCGGTAATTTTTCCTGTGGTTCCTGCCAGCGCGGAGACGCTGATGAGGACCAAGCCCCAGAGGACAATCCCGGCACATGCGCATCGTCTTCGGGAAGTCATTATTGGAACCTCCTTATTGAGTTATCTGATCCTGCAACACATGCGTATGTTCGTTTTGGAGCAGATCGCGAACGAGCGCAGCCGCTCCAAAGACGGCGGCTCTGCCATTGTTCAAGGCAGACGTGAGAATTTTCACCTTCCCGCCGTACAGCGGGAGGACATGCTCTTCAAAGCTTCGCCGTGCTGGCCCGATCAGGATATCGCCCGCGTTGACCAGACCGCCGTAGAGGACGATCGCCTCGGGGTCGAGCGCCGCCACAATGTTCGTGAGCATCCGGCCCAGGTAGACTCCGGTCAGCTCGAACGCTGCGCGGGCAAGGCGGTCTCCCCCTTGCGCGAGCCGGAACACTTGCTCCGCCGTGAGATCGTTAAAGGCAACCGTGCGCAGTTCGCCCGCGTCGGTGCGGCGGGCCAGGAGATCGAACACGGTTCTTCGCAGTCCGGAGGCGGAGACGTAGGTCTCGGCACACCCCCGGCGCCCGCAGCCACATTCCCGGCCGTTCGGGTCGACCGTAAAGTGTCCGAACTCACCCGCAATCCTGTGCTCACCTTCATGCAAGTGACCGTCCACCACGATCGCGGCACCGAGTCCCGTCCCGAGTGTGATCATGATGAAATTCCTCATGCCGCGGGCAACGCCGTACCGCATCTCGCCGACCACCGCTGCATTGCTGTCTTTGGTCACCACGACCGGCACATCCAGATGTTCCTGGATCATCTCAACGAGGTTCACGGTGCCCCAGTTGAGATTGGCGGGATTTTCGACCGTTCCGCGGCGTGAGTTAGCAGCAGGCGCAGCAATCCCGATTCCAGCGAGCGGGTTTCCGGGCGGCAGGCCGCCACAGAGTTCCCGAATGGCGTTCACGAGCCGAGGAAGAAATTCCTCGGCCCGTTCATGGGCCTGAGTGGGAAACCGAAGCTCGGACATCTGCGCGCCCCGGAGGTCCACGAGTCCAACAACTGTGTTGGTCCCGCCAATGTCAATGCCGGCAACGACACCGCGACTGGTCATGCACTCACCGTTGTCCAGGATAACGCCGTCATACCGTCACCCGAAGATCCGTAAAGAACTGTCTGATCGGAAGCGCAGCTGCTCCGAGCAATGACGGTCGCGCGTGGAGCGATGTAGGAAGAATCGCTGTGTTGCGTTGCTTCCCGAAGTACGCACGGCGCCCAAGAATGTCGGTGATCGCCGGGAAGATATACTCCCAGGCCTCCGTGATCTTCCCTCCGATGACGATGGCATCGGGGTCCACGGCCTTGATGATGTTTGCGATTCCTATACCGAGATAGCGACCTGTCGTCACAAGATGCTCCCGGGCGAGCACTTCACCGGCCCGCGCTGCCGCGATGATGTCCCGTATCGTGAGCCCGGCCGCAACGTCCGCGGTGATGCCACGGGCGTCGGCGTACCGCTTGGCGGTCGCACGATCGGAAGCATACGCTTCCCAGCACCCGAGATTGCCGCATGCGCACGGCTCCCCTCCCTCAATCAACGTGGTGTGTCCGAACTCCCCCGCTGCATGCGACTCTCCATTGATCACACGGCGATCGATGACGATACCCGTCCCGATGCCGCGGCCAACCGAGAGAAAAACGAAGTTGCTCAAGTTGATGTCATGTCGTCCAAACCAGAGCTCTGCAAGCGCTGAAGCCTTGGCGTCATTTTCGACAACGATCGTTCCGACCTCGGGTGCGTGCTTCCGGATGAAGGCGCCGATGTCAACACCGTCCCATCCCAGGTTGGGAGCGAAGACAACCTTCGAGTGGAACGAGTCAACGATCCCTGCGACTGTGACGCCGATGCCGCGAAAATGAGGGAGATGATGACGCTTCCGGAGCGTGGCAAGTTCTTCGACACAGCGGGCAATGAATGCATCGGGGGGATTCGGAATCGTCGGCAGCTCCACCGAATACTTGATCGAGCCGTCGAGATCGACGATGGCCGCCTGGGTGGCTGCCGAATCGAATGACAATGCTCCTACGTAGTGCCGTCCGGTTCGGAGGCGAAGGTTGATAGGGTTTCTTCCGACGGCTCGGCCTTTGGCCGCTTCCTGGGCAATAATCTCCTCCGCGTGGAGGGTTTCGACGATGCTGGAGACCGTACTCTTGTTCAGGTTTGTGATCTCGGCGATCTGAGCGCGCGAGATCGGCTGCCGTTCACGAATTGTGTTGAGGATGAGTGCGCGGTTGATATTGCGCGCCACTCTTGCATTGACACTGATGGCACGTTCGTGCCTTGGTCTTTTCGGGAGATGCATCTCGATTACCAGATCACCAGCGCGTACGGACGAATTAGTTGGTTGGTACAACCAACATTAGACATCAGAAGAAACCGCTCGCCGGATGGAACAATATCAACACCATTACAGGAGTTTCGAATTGGAAATCAGAAGGTGAGCGACGATTCGTTGGTTGTTCAAACCAACAAAAGGAGGTTAGCAAGGACAACTGAGAATGTCAAGCGAAAAGTGATGAACTCAGCTTCGCACAAGAAGAATGCCAACCCACGGACACTACCTGACCAGGACCATCCTGTTCGTATGAACTTCTCCTTCGGCCTGAAGTCGGTAGAAATACGTCCCGGATGGCATGCCTGAGGCGCCCCAATGAACCCTGTAATACCCAGGCCCCTGAAAACCATCCACCAGCGTTTCCACAAGCTGTCCGGCAACGTTATAGATGTGCAAACGCACAGCCCCGGCACGGGAAACCTGGTAGTCAATAGTTGTCGAAGGATTGAACGGATTCGGATAATTCTGCCGGAGCTGAACCCGCTCCGGCATGCCTCCTGCCACGAGGGGTACGCTCTGGGGCACCGCCGCGTCATCCTGCATGAAATGATACAGGTACGCCTGTCCCATGCTTGCATACCAGAGTTCACGCCGGTTGCTGATGTACTCCAAATGCCCCGAGGTGTACGGCTTGGACCATTCATCATACTGTGCCAGAACGTGGGGATGGCACATGACATGGTATACTCCACCCGATCCAATCGCTGCGTCAAAAGCCTGATTCAGGTCGGCCAGATCATTGCTCCCGCCCCACAGGGGCCCCATCTCCCGCGTCTCCCCCACCCCGTTGTACATGTTTCTGATGCCGTTCCACGAAGAGAATATGGTCTCGTCGAACTGCACCAGCCTGCTTACAAGATACCGGTTCAGGCCGACAAGGCTGTCAATCGCATCATCATAATCACTGTACGGGGCGATCCAGACATACACATACTGATGCTGCCCGCTGCTGAAAGGATCCGGCAGAACGAGATTGCTCATGATGTCCGCCTTCGATCCGGACACCTCGTACGCCGGATCTGGATACGGCGTATGGATGTGGTTGCGCCCGTGCGATGCCGCTTCCACGTAGCCCGAATCGAGTTCGGATTGAATATCACCCCACGTCTGTGCGTCGCACCACTCCGTGACGATCGCTGCGGATACCCACAGGCGATAGTGCCGGAAGATGCTGAGTGCAAACAGGAAATACTGATTGAATGAAGGATGCCAGTCATCTGCCGAAACGACGACTGCAGCCTTCCTGTCATCGTAGTATTTCGCAATACCCGCGTACGCCACCGCGACGTTCTTCCCCGCCCCATCCGTCACTCTCAGGAACAATGAATCCGAGGACGACGAAAAGGGAACCGAGACCAGTGCCATGCTGTTGGCATAGTCGAACCTCACAGCCTCCTCGCCGTTGAAGAACATATCCGCCGTCCGTTCGGTGATGCGGTACCACGATTCATTCGCCACGTAGCGTCGATCTGCCGCAAGATTCGCACTCCCCGCCGGCAGTGCGATTTTGTACGTGAGGGGATACGCGGCACCGTACTGTATATGCACCTCCGGGTCGACGGCGGCGGCAACACTGTTGTCGGGAAGGCAATAAACGGAAATCTTTCCCGGGGAGGAGGGGTATGAACTTGCCGACCAGAAGATCAGTATTGCAGTGACGGCAGCAATGATTCGCATGGCTACGAAGCTACTCTTTTCCATCCATCTTTGCAACCGGCAGAAGTTTTCTGTTGCATAATGTCTTTCTATCCGCTATTGTCACTCTCGATCCACTTACTCTCACTTCACAATCAACACCGCCGAAGATGTCCGCTCGCCCCAGGCCACCCGTGCCTCAATCGCATACAGCCTTGCCAGGGTGCGCCTCGCAGCAGGCCGTCACGCGTCCCTGGCTCCTCGCACGGAGAGCAGATCGCCGCCAAATCCCGTTGACACCACCCAGATGGAAGGAGCCATGCAATGACTAGCGACGAGCCCAGACCGATTCGCCCCGCAAGATGGGTGCCGACGCTGTATTTTGCCGAAGGGCTCCCCTTTGTCGCCATTGCGATGGTGTCAGCTCTCATGTACAAGAATATGGGCATTGCTGATGCACAGATCGCATTCTGGACGTCACTCGTCATGCTCCCCTGGACGTTGAAACCGATCTGGGGTCCGTTGCTGGAGATGTTCAAGACGAAGAAACACTTTGTGGTGGGGACACAATTTATCGGCGGCGTGGTGTTCGGTCTGCTGGCGCTCACATTGCCCCTGGATGGTTTTTTCAGGTATTCTCTGGCCCTCTTTGCCATTATCGCCTTCAACGGGGCAACGCACGATATTGCGGCCGATGGCGTCTATATTAATGTCCTCAGCCAGAAACTTCAGTCGCAGTATGTCGGCTGGCAGGGAGCATCGTACAACGTTGCCAAGGTCTTCACGCAGGGAGCGCTTGTCTATCTGGCCGGACAGATGGAGATCAGGATCGGCATTGTCCATGCCTGGATGGTCGTGATGGGAGTATTCGGAGCCGTCATGGTCAGCCTCAGCCTGTATCATGCCAGGGTCCTTCCATCCGGCGGTGCCGCCACTCGCGTCACCACTCTTCGCGAAGGCTTTGCCACGCTCGGGGATGTCGTCAAGACGTTCTTCCGGAAACAATACATCATCTGGGGAATCGTCTTTATCATCCTCTATCGTTTCGCCGAAGGCCAGGCGATCAAGATTGTCCCGCTCTTCTTCAAGGCGGCACGCGAGCACGGCGGACTTGGTCTTTCGACATCGGAGATCGGCATCGTGTACGGGACCTTCGGCGCGGCCGCGTTCGTCGTGGGCTCGATTCTCGCCGGCTACTTCACCGCCGGCCGCGGGTTGCGAAAATCCCTCTTCATTCTCTGTTGTTTCTTCAACATCCCTTTCGCCGTATATGCATTCCTGGCGATCACGATGCCGACGAGCCTGTTCGTGATCGGAACGGCGGTGGTGTTCGAATACTTCGGCTATGGGTTCGGCTTTGTCGGGCTCACCCTGTTCATGATGCAGCAGATCGCCCCCGGCAAGTACAAGATGGCGCATTATGCGTTCGCGACAGGCATCATGAGCCTCGGCATGATGATCCCGTCGATGCTGAGCGGGTTCATCAGCGACTGGCTCGGGTACAGAGACTTCTTCGTCTGGGTCATGATCGCCACCATACCTTCCTTCCTCGTGACATGGCTTGTACCGTTCCGGAATACCGACGTGGAAGAGTCTGCCGCATGACATCAGAACATAACGATCACATGAACGTTAACGGACGGACCATGAAAGCATGTCTTGTTACCCTCGCAGTGTTCCTTTCCCTCGTCGCGGCGACAGCAGTCCGGGCGCAATCCAGAGAGGTGATCGGGTACTATCCTTCCTGGAAATGGACGTCGCGCAATAATCTCGTGACACCGGCAAGGATCCCCTACGACAAGCTGACAATCATCAACTACGCCTTCTTCGTTCCACACCCCGATGGTTGGATTGTCGGCAAGGACAGTGTCGGCGACGCACTCTACCTCAAAGACAATCTGGATCCGGTCACCGGTGCGCGAATACCCGGCACATCACTGACAGCGCTCGCCCACACACACGGCGTGAAAGTGATGCTCTCCCTCGGCGGCTGGGAAGATTCTGATAATTTCCCGGCGGTTGCCGCGGGCGCGGAAACCAGAGCGCGCTTTGCGCATTCGTGCATCGAGAGAATCCGGGAATACGGGTTCGACGGTATCGATATCGACTGGGAATACCCCGGCTATGAGGGGCACAAGGGAACTCCTCAGGACAGAGAGAACTTCACGCTGCTGCTCCGGACTCTGAAGGACAGCCTCGTCGCGCACGGCAAACACACGGGATCAACCTTTCTGCTGACCGCCGCTGTGCCCGCGGGGATGGCCACCGCATCCGGCATAGACATGGTAAGAGTTGCGGACATCCTCGATATGGTGAATATCATGACCTATGATTTTCACGGACCCTGGGATCGACTGGCCAATCACAACGCTCCGCTCTATTCGTCCGAAGGAACGGACAGCGCTCGCTGCATCGACGGAGCCTTCAAACTCTATCACCGGACATTCGGGATTCCGGCCTCCAAGATCAATCTCGGCGTCCCGTTCTACGGCCAGACCTTCGCATCCTGCGCCACACTCAATTCTCCTCACACGGGAGCAGACACAACGCAC
>Ga0315275_10003294_pt1 | contig 14859 bp, 11 predicted proteins | sample YL17G03_0_MG_FD_205557 | JGI IMG/M metagenome (GOLD analysis project Ga0315275, IMG submission 205557) | Sediment microbial communities from Yellowstone Lake, YNP, Wyoming, USA - YL17G03_0 | ecosystem: Environmental > Aquatic > Freshwater > Lake > Sediment | place: USA: Wyoming | collected... | reverse complement strand
CAATCCCTACTTCATGCTTGACGCGCGCTCTGCCGCCGCATGTAATAGCCGCAAGGACCTTTCAATAGCGAGGAACATTGTGCCGCCAGCAATCCCCGCCACCAAGTCTCTTCGGCCCCAAGATCTGAGAAGAAGGCTCTTGCTTATTTTCGCTCTCGCAAGATCACGGATATCCTCGACGAACTGATCTTCTGGGAACCGAAGGCGTGGCAGCAGTCAGCCGCCGCAACCACACCTGCCACGCCCCAACGGCGAATCACAGAGGCCTCCTCTTGCCGGGTCCGGTCGACCTCTCCATCGTAGCCCGCGCCAATGCGCTCCGACACCATCGAATATAGCCGCAGGGACTTCGGACACAAGGGCGAAGTGGAACGCCTGAGCGTCTTCCGGGTGGCCGCCGCCTCGGAAGAGATTCCAGTCGACCTTCGGGGCGCCAGGCTCAACGGTCGCTTCGTGTATGAGGCCCCAATGCCATTTTCGGATTTCGCTGTTGACCTGCTCCCACAAGTGTTGCCATTCATATAATTGTAGTTGACGTAAATCTCACTCGCCCTGGTGCATAAAACGAGGAAGGTCAAGATCACATGAAGGAAGGCCAGCCTCTTGTGCAAGAGGCTGGAGACGTGAGGCTGTAACTGCAATCACGAGAGGGCACGCTATGGCGGATCAGTCTCGGCATATGCCTTCACATTCTTGACGTTCGAACGGTTATAATGCTGTGGCCCTCGGCGCCGCGGCGGCCGGCTGGCTCCATCCGCTGATTGCCGCCGTCGCCATGGTGGTCTCCAGTTTGACCGTGTTGAGCAACTCGATGCGCCTGACGCGATTTCCGGACGACGGAATCGCGCGGCGGTTGGACGAAAGGAACGAGCATGAAGGTCCTTCAGGAACCCTCTCGGAAAATCCCGGTGCGGGATGAGGCGGATGTGCTGGTGGTCGGGGGCGGCACGGCGGGGCCGGCTGCCGCGATCGCGGCGGCCAGGCATGGCTCACGAACGCTCCTCATCGAGCGGGCCGGATTCCTCGGCGGAAACCTCGTCGGCGGCGCGACCGGGTTCCACGGATTCTGGAACGTCTATCACCGCGAACAGGGCGCAAAGAAGGTCAAGATCGTCGAGGGGATTCCGCAGGAGATCGTGGACCGGTCCCTGGCGGCGGGGGCGGGCGTCGGACATATCGAGTTCCAGCGGAGCCTCGACTTCAACAGCGTCTATACCGGCCTGGAGCCCGAGCGGACCCGCGTGCTCCTCTACGACATGGTGACCGAGTCCGGATGCCGGGTCCTGCTGCACGCCTCCGCGGCCGCCGCCTGGACCCAGGGGGACCGGCACGTGGTGGTCATTCAAAGCAAGGCGGGGCGCGAAGCGATCGTCGCGCGGCAGGTGATAGACTGCACCGGCGACGGCGACGCGGCCGCATGGCTGGGCGCGCCGTTCGAGAACTTCGCCGGCGAGAAAGCCTGGGGCACGTCCCTCACGTTCCGCATCGCCAACATCCATCTGGAGCGCGTCCTGCCCTTCATGGAAGCCAACGGCGAGGTGCCGCAACTCGTCATCGGCCGCAAGATCGGCGGCACGAAGGACGAGATCGTCCGCATGACCATGCGATGGGGCGAGAAACTGGCGGCCGAGGCACGCGCCCGCGGCGCGGCAGGCGGGATGATTGCGAACTCCCTCTGCCGACACGAGATCACCTACTGCAACTGCACCTGGCGGAAGTATGAGGACAACCTCGACCCGGCCGACCTCACCCGCAGCGAGATCGTCCTGCGGAAGGCCGGCCAGGCGCACGCACGGTTCCTCCGCGAATGCGTCCCGGGATGCGAGGAGGCCTACGTCTGCTCGCACTCGCCGACGCTGGGTGTGCGGCTGTCGCGGATTTTCCAGACGGAATACGAAATCCCGCGCGAGGACGTCCTCGGCGGACGGCACCACGACGACACCATCGGCTTCGTGTCCTTCGTGGACATGGGCGACCAGTGGATCCGCCGCGCCGGCTGCTTCGGCATCCCGTATCGGGCGATTGTGCCGCTGGGTGTGGAGAACCTCCTGCTGGCCGGACGGATGATCTCGCGCGACGAAGTGGTCTTCCAGACGACCCGCAACACGGTATCCTGCGTGGAACAGGGCCAGGCCGCGGGAACGGCGGCGGCCTTGAGCATCGAGCGCGGCACGACGCCCCGCCGGCTCGACCCGCGCCTCCTCAGGGAAGCGCTGGCCGCCGACGGAGCCAAAGTGGACTGCCCTGAACTGCGGCAGCCGTAGGGCTCTATCGTGGCAGGATGGACGGGTGCCGCGGTCTCAGCGGAGCAGTTGCCGCAGCGCCGCAACGAGAGAGCGGACGTGCCGCTCCGTGGCGCTCTCGCCCATGAGGCCGATCCGCCAGGCCTTGCCCTTGAAGGCGCCCAGGCCGCCGCCGATCTCGATGGCAAACTCCTCCAGCAACCGCTTGCGCACGGCCGCCTCGTCCACGCCGTCGGGCGAAGCCACCGCACTCAGCATCGGCAACTGGTGGTCCGGATCGGCCAGGAAGCGGATGCCCATCGGCTCCAGTTCCGCCCGAAGCAGGCGGTGGACGCGCCGGTGGCGGTCCCACCGCGCCGGCAGTCCTTCCTCCAGTACGATCCGCAGGGCCTCATGCAGGCCGTAGATCATGTTGATGGGCGCCGTGTGATGGTACAGGCGCTCACTGCCCCAGTATTGACGAATCATGCTCATGTCCAGGTACCAACTCTGGACCTTGGTTTTGCGCGTGGTGATGATCTGTTCGGAGGCGGGCGAGAACGTCACGGGCGCCAGGCCCGGCGGACAGGAGAGGCATTTCTGCGTCCCGCTGTAGCAGGCGTCCACCTGCCACCCGTCCACAGAGACCTCCATGCCGCCGAGGCTGGTCACGGTGTCCACGAGCAATAGCGCGCCGGCCTCGTGGACCGCGCGGCTGACGGCCTCGATGGGCTGGGCGGCGCCGGTGGAGGTCTCGGCGTGGACAATGCCGACGACCTTGAACGGTCCGTGCCGCCTAATCGCCTCCCGGACCTGGTCGGCGGTGAAGACCTGTCCCCACGGAGCCTCGATGGCGGTGACCTTGGCCCCGGCGCGCTCGGCCACGTCCTTCATCCGCTGGCCGAAGACGCCGGCGACGCAGACCAGCATGGCGTCGCCCGGCTCGATGAGGTTGACGACGCACGTCTCCATGCCGGCCGAGCCCGTGCCGCTGACCGCCAGCGTGAGGGCATTGCAGGTCTGGAAGACCGCCTGAAGCATCTGTCGCACGTCGCCCAGGATCGCCAGGAACTGCGGGTCGAGGTGGCCGATCGTCGGCCGGGCCAGTGCCGCCAACACGCGGGGGTTTACGTCGGACGGGCCGGGCCCCATCAGAAGGCGCGGCCGGATGTTCAGGGCCTCGGTCATGTACTCTCCCTCGTGGAATCTGCGGCGTTCCGCTCGTCTTCCGTCTTATAGATAGTTGCCGTCAGTCGGGGCAGGTCGGCCATGTCGAACACCGGCCGGAACGACTCGGCGAGGGCGGCGTTGGCCGCCACCTCCTCCGGCCACCGCATGCCGACGTTCGCCACATGCACCCGGCTGTCCGAGAGGACGAACTTGAGCGCGACCTCGTACAGGTCGCGGGCCGACCACTGCGGCGCCAGGTACTCGCCGATCCGCTGGAGGATGCCGGAGGTCATCGGCCGCATGACGGCCACGCCCATGTCGGCCCGCCGGGCCTCGTTCAGGGCGTGCTCGGCCGCGGACTGGTAGATGAGATTGTATTTCATCTGCACCACGTCAAACTCCCCGGAGGCGATCAGGGGCCGGGCCGTCCAGGGCTCCTCGGTCGTAAAGCCCAGGAATCGTACCAGGCCCTTCTTGCGCAGGGCCTTCAGCGCATCCAAGAGGCCCTCGCTGAGGATATGATTCACGTCCCCGGGCTCGTACGCGCCGCCGTGGAACTGAATAACATCAATGACGTCCGTCCGCAGGCGCCCGAGCGACGCCTCCACGCTGGCCGTCACGTCCCGGGGCGACAGGCCCCGATACCCGACCTTGGTCGCCAGGAAGACGCGGCCGCGCCGGTCCGCAAGGGCCTCGCCGATAATCGCCTCGCTGTGGCCGTCGCCGTAACCCGGCGCCGTGTCTATGTAGTTGATGCCGGCCTCGATGGCCGCATGCACGGTGGCGATCGCCGTCGCCCGACCCTGCGGCGTGAAAGGGTCCCAGCCCCTGGCCCGGTTGACCCCGCCGAGAGGGTACCCGCCCAGGGCGATCCGCGCCACCTCCAGGTTGGTCCGGCCCAGTCGGACTCGAGGAATCATGGTGCTCCCTTTCCGCGACGCAACTCGGCCCCCTGCGCGATCAGGGCGTCCTGAAGGACGGCTACGGCGAGGAGGCGCGGCTGGCAGCCGTCCCTTGCGCACAGGGCCGCCGCCGCCCCGGCCCTTTGATGGACTGCACGCAGAATCCTGCTGGTAAGTTCTTGTCAAACTTCAGTTGGAATGGCATCTCTTCGTCTCCTCCCACCGATTCCTCATGCTCTGCCGTTTCAAGACAGATAACATGATTCCGGGACATGGTTCAAGCCATTCTTGACTTGCCGACAACGAAAAACAAGCCGGTGCTTACAGGTTTCCAGGCCCTTAGCCGATCTTCATCATCGCCTCAATGGCCTGCTGCTCATCCTTCTCGGCGTACACCTCTGTGATGGCGGCAGAGCGATGGCCGAGGATGATGCGGGCGGCCTCGATGCCGAACTCCTTCCGAAGCTCGGTGGCCGGGGCATTTCTGGACCATGCGGCCCCAGTATTCGCTCCGCCGGGCGCTGCCGCACTTGGGGCAGTGCGACCGCTCGACGACCACCACATCCACAGCGTTCTTGCTTCCCTTGGGCCTTCCAGGACCATGCTTTGCCATCGCCTTATCTCCTATGACAGGTACGCCACGTGTTTCCGGTTCCGTTTGACCTTCTTGGGCGCCGCGCCGCGAAAGAGCGATACGCCAAGCATCGAGGCCGCCGGAGCGCAGCCCGCCTGCGCACCGGATGGAGCCACATCCGGGGATCACCCACCTGCTGAACAGGCTCGATGTCGAGGACGCCGGTGGCGTCGGGGCCGAAGGCGGCCTCCTTGCGGAGGCGGGGGCCAGGCAATCCCATGCCTGACATTGTCCAGGCCCAGCCCGAGATTGAGGAATGCGATCTGCCGGAGGCCGCCGCAGACGGCGACGTTGCGGTCGCTGAACACCTGCTGGCAGACCTGTTGGTACGCACATGGATGACACGGCACCAGGACCGCCCTGACGCTCAGCATGGGTTAGGGCCGCGGGAGCGGCATGACCTGTAGCGGATTTTCCCGGAATCCCCTTGCTTCCCTTCGCCATTCGAGGCTCAGTGGTGTAAGGTATCTACGAACCTGAATGGAAGCAGTCATGAAGAGCAAACGGCGCGTAGGCGTGGGTTGCGTGCGGGTCTCGACCGACCGCCAGGAACGCTCCATTGACGAGCAGAAGGAGGCCATCCGCGCTGCGGCCCTTCGGGACAACGTGGACCTGCTCGACGGCGACGCCTGGTGCGAGGACGATGGTATTTCGGGCAGCATCCTCGCCCGGCCAGGACTCCAGAAACTCCTGGCGCTTTGCCGGACCCGGACAGACGTTACCGATGTGTACTTCTGGAAGCGGAACCGCCTGGCGCGCTCCATTGACCCGCTCGACGGCCTCAATATCGAACGCGAAATCGAGCGGTCGGGCAAGCACGTCCACTTTGTCCAAGGCATCCAGAAGACGGGCAACAGGCTGCTCGACTTCATCGCGGGCGGTCTTGAATACGCCGAGGCTGGGCAGTATCTGGTCAACCTGTCGTCCGACACCATCCGGGGCCTTGTACCGCTGACCAAGGCGGGGTTCGACGCCGGCCGCCCTACGCCGTATGGCTTCGACCGCATGGTGGTGGACTCCTCGGGCCGGGAGCTCTACCGCATCCGCAACCTCGGCAACAGTGTGCGCCACAAGGTATTCCCGAACGGCGACGTGCAGGTGTACGAGAACGACGTGCGGCCGGTCAAGGAGGAGTCGGCCCATTCGACCCTCGTCCCGGGCGACCCCGAACGCATCGCGGTCGTCAGGCGTATCTTCGAGGCGTATGCGCGAGCCGAGAAGGGCATTCGGACCATCGTTGAGTGGTTGAATGGGGATGAGATACCTTCGCCGCGCGGCAGCCTCTGGAGTGTCGGCACGATCCGCAGCATCCTGGTCAACCCGGTCTACTACGGTGCGAACGTCTGGAACGTCCGCAGTTTCTCGAAGTACCACACCATCAGGAACGGGGCGCCCGCGTCCCACGAGGACGACGGCCGATGCAAACGCTACAACGAGCAGGCCGACTGGATCGTCGCCGACGATGGGCATGGCTTCGAGGGTCTCATCTCAAAGGAACTCTTTGACCTAGCCCAGGTCAAGAGGCTCGGCCGCAACACGCCGTTTACGCGCGGCAAGGCGCTGACCGCCCCGTACTACCTGTCGGGCCTCCTGACGTGCTCCTGCGGCCACCACCTCCAGGGCCAGACGAAGACGAGCGGCAAGCGGAAGGGATACCGCAAGTATCACTACTACACGTGCGGCGGGTTCGTGATGAAGGGCCGGACGGTGTGCAAGTCCTACCTGCTCCCGAAGGAAAGCATCGAGGCGCCGGTGTTGGCCGCCCTTGCCAGACGGATCAAGGCACAGGGCCGCATAGACGCCATCCGGGCGCAGGTAGAGGTGCTGCTCGCCGAGTACGCCTCACCCGGTTTGGGGCCGCAGGAAGTTCGCCGCCGCCTCGCGCAGATCGAAGAGCGGCGTCGTAACTGGGAGAAGGCCATCGACAAGGGTCTGAACATCGACCGCGCCATCGAGAACCTCAAGCGGCTGGACGGCGAGAAAGAAGCCCTCGAACGCGAACTGGCACTGGCCCAGACCCGAAAGACGCTCGACGTGGACGTGCAGGCTGCCTCACGCGAGATACTGGCCGGCCTTGACCGCCTTCAGGAGGTCCTGGAGAAGGGCAGCGTGGCCGAGGTGAAGGCGATCCTGCGGGCCTACATAGGGCGGGTGGAATACGACCACGAAACGAACCGGGCCCGGGTAGGCTTCCTGCGGCTGCCGACCCGAGCCCTCATATCAAAACTCGCACCCGAAAGTGCGAGAATCAGTGTGGTAGCGGGGGCTGGATTTGAACCAGCGACCTTCGGGTTATGAGCCCGATTCGCTCATTTTGCGTAAGTTCTTGAAAACACGTAACTTACGCAACCACAACGGTCTAGCAGTCCTTTTTTCTGATCACCATGGTGACCATGGTGACCATGGTCACCACAATTTGGCTACATTTTGGCTACAGTGGCACGAATGTGCAAGTGAAAAATCCGCTTATCCAATCGCTACTTGTGACCTTTGGGGTATCAGCCCGACTGTCGCTTCGTGTATGAGGCCGGAACGCTATTCTCGGTTCCGCTGTAACCGTCCGGTCAGGGGTTCGAACTCGCTCGTGGAGCCAGAACAGAAAGGCCGCCGCCTCTGCCGCATGGATGTCGTGGGAATGAAGCCGGAAGTATAGGCCAATCCGGCGTCGCACCGGCGCGACCGTGAGGGCCGACACAGCCGAGAAGCGGTCGTGTCGGTCCCAACTGTACTGGACGGGTGTCTGGCCGCGTGGCGCCCAAATTCGCCGACGCACGGGTTGCAGCATGAAGCCGCTTTCATCCAGAAACACGAGGGAGGCGTGGCGACGTCGGGCGTTTGCCGGCGGTTCTCATGGTTTGAGCATATCGCGTCCCGAATGCCCCGGCACTCTTCATGCCCTTTGTTTCATGCGTTAAGAATCTGGCGACAATAAGCTGTACCTTCCTGGTAACAGGGCTGACATGGCTGACCAGCTTTTCGGAGTTCTAGGACGCACATCCATGCTTGCGTTCGCAACGGTGGTATCGAGCCTAGGAGAACGCGGTCAACGCCGTCAAACAGCCACACCAGGGGTTTGAGAACAGGCAGATGGAACCTGAAGAGCCTATGCAGAAGCCTGTTGGTCAGGCGTAAGGCTCCCAGATATGGCAGCGCCGATAGACAATAGGTCTGCGCCCGGACACGCGGAAAGACCGCGCAGAAAGCCTCAATATCCCTCTCCACAAGCGGATGCTCATCATTGGTCCGCCAGTTGGGCGTGAGTTTTCGGAAGAGCCGCAAGCCGGCGTTGCCTGCCATCACATCCCGGAACACAGCCAAACCATCGGGCTTGAGGAGCCTCCAGATCTCCGCGGTTGCTCTAGGCAGATCCAAATGATGCAGAATGGCATTGCCGTAGACCAGATCGTAATGCTCGGCCGGAAGGCCGGTCTGGTGCGCATCGGCAACAACGGCATTCACTTGCAGATTCAGTCTGGCCGCCACGGTCTTCTGGACGTCGATGGAAATTGACGAGATGTCTATCGCATCGACGACTGCTCCCTTGGCGGCAAACCAGCATGGCGCCGCGTCGGTACCGGCGCCATACACCAATACCCTTTTGCCTGCGGGGTTTCCGACGACCTTCAGGATGTCCTGCTTCATACGAGGCGAGAACTCCGTCGCTGACGAAGGGCCCTCACATTGGGAATATCTGCGCAAGCATGCGCCGTCGATTACGATGGCTGAGGCCGCACGATCCCAGAACTCGGCCTCGGACAGAAGTTGGCTCTGATTGACCATTTCTTGCTCCTGGCTCACCACAGTTCCGGCCCAATCTGCTGGTCTGAACATGCCGGTATCCGGTCCGGTTTCTGATCCTCGCTGTCGTCCAGGTTGCCTACGGTGTAGACCGAGTCCCCAAGGCACTGGTGGTACAGGGACTCGTAGCGATCGGTCGTCACGTCCCAAGTGTAACGGCTACGGACCAGGGCCTGGGCCTGGCGGCCTGCGGCGGTGCCGGCCTCCGGGTTGCGGAGCAGCCAGTCGATCCGTTCGGAGAGACTCAGGGCATCTTCCGAGCGGAAGGTGAAACCGAAGTTGTCCAGGACATGGAGGTTTTCGGGGATGTCGCTCGCCAGGCAGGGGAGGCCGTAGTTCATCGCCTCCAGGAGCGACAGCGGCAGGCCCTCGAGCAACGACGGGAGCACGAAGAGGCGGGCGTTACTGAAGAGTTCCTCAAGCACGCGTCCGCCGGCCAGCCCGGCCAGGAGGATTCGCGGGTCCCCATCGGCCATGGCGGCAAGCCGGGCCTTGTAGGCCTCATCGTGAGAGTCGCCGGCGATGACGAGACGCAGGCGCGTCGGGAGTCTGCGGAAGGCAGCGATCAGGAGGTGGGGTCCTTTCTCAGGCGAGAGCCTGCCCACGTACAGGATGTAGGAGCCGTCGGTCAGGCCCCAGCGGCGGATCTCGGACGGCGGCACAAGAGGCTTGGGCTCAACGCCCGGTGGGATGATGGACGCCTGTCGGCCGTACCGCTGGAGGAAATGGTAGCGGAGGACCGGCGAGACGGCCGTGATCGCGTGGCACGACCGGACGGCCAGTTCTTCCAGCATCCTCAGGACCGCTGCCCCGGTCTTGCCCCATTGTGGTGATTTCTCGGCCAGGCTGTGGGCCTGAAGCACACAGCGTTGCCCGCGCGCCCGCGACAGCCAGGCGATCCAACCGGCGCTGACGTGGTGAAAGTGAACGATCTCAGCCTTGGGGTCTATGAGGGTGCGCGCGGCCGCAAAGGCGCTGGCCGAGAGTTTCTCGGCCGTGGCCAGTGGCAGGCTCGGGACGCCGACGATCCGCATCCCCTCCAGGACCGGGGGCACGGGTCCGTAGTGGCGGGTGGAGTAGACGGAAACGTCGTGTCCGCGGGCGGCGAGGCGGCGACCGAGTTCGTAGGTGAACTTCTCGATTCCGCCGCCGTACTGGATGTGCTTGATTACGCTGAATGCGATTCGCATCGCTGGAGTTCCTGTTCCTTGGTTCTCCCTGTGGCCGCGGCTTCCGAATAGGCGAAGATTTTCAGGACCCGGGCCGGCCAGTCGGATTCGAGCAGCGTCACGAGGCGCAGGTTTTCTTGTTTGAAGTTTCTCTGCTCCGCCCGCAGGCGGTCGAGCACCTGGCGCAGGCCGTCAGCGTTGCTTCGGCCGGAGAGGTCGAACCGCCAGGCCGGTGCGATGGGGAGCCTGCGGAACGGGAATTCCGAGTGGACGGCGACGCCGCACCCCGCCTCGACGGCCTCGACCAGGACGTTGGAAAATCCTTCGCTCAGGCTGGCCAGCACCACCAGCGAGGATCCTCTCAAGCGAGCGACGAGGTCCTCGACGTTGCCGTGGGCATGCAGCCAGGGCCGACGCCATTGCGGAGGGAGGGACCGATTGCCGTACAGATCGACGCGGAAGCCTGCGCCGTCGAGCGCCGCGATGGCGTGCTCGATATTTTTGATGGTGCCGAAGTCTCCGACTAACGCGACCCGGCCGTCGAACGGCCGCGACGGCGGCAGCGGCCGGCCCAGCGTGTTCGGCAGGATACTGGAGCGGCGGATCCGGCCGAGCCTCCGGACGAAGACCCTTCGCAGGTCGGCCGAAGCGAAGACGAACCGGCAGCCGGCCACCGCCAGGGCCTTCTGGAAGATGAGGGCCACAAGCGAGCGGAACCGGCGGCCGGCGAAGGCGGTGTACGTGACCTCGTCGCCGCGGACCATGTAGAAGATGGGGCACTGCGGCCGGAGAATCCGCAGCAGCATGGCCAGCGGGGCTAGGGGGGTAGTGTAGATGATCGCGGTGTCGTGACCGCAGCGGAATTCGTCGCCCCGCAGCCAGCCGAGGAGATCTGAGAACCGGCGGAGACGCCGGACCGTGCCGGCCCGGCGCAGCGTCTCCTCGAGCATCTCCATGCGTTTGCCGAAGCCGCCGCAAACGGGCCAGAAGTGGATGATCGTGTAGTGTCTAGCCATGGCACCCTGTGGCCGGGCTTCGCCCCGGCGTAGCGGGGGCGGTGCAGCGTTGGCGGCTCGGCATGCCCAGGCAGATGCCGAAGATGGCCAGGAGATAGAACGTCATGACGTGCGGGCCGAACATCTGCCCAGTGATGACGCTCTCCAGTGCCATGACTAGAAAGACGGCCAGCGCCGCCGCAGGAGCCGGCCATGCTAGGCCGCTCCGAAGGATCATCAGCAGGATGGCCCAATAGACCGCCAGCCAGCCGATCAGGCCCAGGATGCCATAGACGACCAGGGCGTCGAGCACGTCGGAATGGGAGTGGATCCTGGCCCCGTAGCGCGATTCCATGCCGTCAACGAGGGCGGTGTACCCGATGCCGACGACCTTGCCCGGCAGGTCGGCCTGCTGGTGAATGGCGGCGGCTTCCTGCCAGAACGTGACGCGGCCGGAACCAGCCTTGTCGGCGTCCCAGAGGTCATTCCAGCGTTTCTCCGTGTCGGCAGTGCCCAGCGCGAGCGTTACCATGAGGACTGGCACGAGGGACAACACCACTGGCCGGAGGGCCCAGTTCCGGGAGGCGGGGCCTCTTGTGCCGAAGATCCGCCAGGCAGCCAGCCATAACGCGGCCGCGCCGCCCGCGACAAGACCGGCCCGCTGGTATGTCAAGGTCAGCGCCACGAAGCAGATGACAAAGCCGGCGGCGCCGAGCCACGGACGGCGCTCGTGGGTCAACCAGATCCACACCAGGCCGGTCACCGCCAGGATGCCGCCGAGGCCTTTGGCGGTGTTCAGGCCGCCGGCGCTGGCGGCAATGCCCTCGTAGGGAGACAGTTCCTCGATGCCCAGGAAGTAGACCACGAAGACCGATGCAGCGGCGTAGGTTCCGGCGACCACCAGGCCGCCGAGGATCACGCGGAAGTCCTCGGGCCTGCGGCAGAGGACCATGCAAGCCATCCACGCCGCCGGCCAGTAGAGGACTTTGGTGTCGTTGACGACGTCTTCCAGGGACAGTCCGCCGCCCAGCCCGCGCACGATGGCTGACAAGACGACGGTCGCCCCAAAAAAGGTGGCAGCAATGGCCACCGGATGTGCTGCCTCGGGCGCCTGCGAACTCCGCCCTACGATGACCGCCAGGAACACGACCAGCAGCAGACCGTGGAAAGCCTGGGCCAGGGTGAGCGGTCCGAGGTTGACCTCCAGGCGGGCCTGCACCTGCGCGAGAATGACGTCGGCCAAGGGTGCCGCGGCCAGCAGATAGACGGCGCGAAACCGCAGCGCGCCGGCCCAGCCGGACGTGACGGCACGGTCATGAGCGAGTGCCTGCATCAGGATTGACCTCCTGGCGCCCCTCGGGCGCTCAGACCGGCGGCGCCGCGCAGGGCACAAACGTAGACGATATCCTGGGCCAACTCCAACCCCAGCGACCGCCTGCCCACGGCGGTGTCGCAGGCCCGGTGGACTAACGCGGGCACGAGCATGTGCGAGTCGGTGGCGGGCAGAACGCCGAGCGGGTACGCCTCGAGAATCTCCAGCCCTGCCTGCCGCAGCAGCCGGGCCATGTGGCGGTGGCTGAGGGTCGGGGTGTGCTTGCCCATCAGCCGGCCCAGGCGGTAGAGGAGGCTCGAGTGGTTCTTGTGGTTATTGAGCACGAGTCGGCCGCGAGGTAGCAGGTGGGCGGCCAGCCTGTGCAAGGCTTCTATCCGCAGGTCTTCCTGCGCGTTGGCGAGGAAGCGGAAGGCGGTGATGAGGTCGAATCGCTCCTGGCCGAGCACGTCGCGGCGGGTTATGTCCGCTTGAATCAGCCGCACGCCGGGCGTCTTGGCGGCGGCGACCTTGAGCATCTTGGCCGAGATATCCAGCCCCACCGAGCCGCCCGTGCGCCCGCGAAGGAACCGCAGGATGCGGCCCGTGCCGCAGGCGAAATCCAGGTGGGCTGCGGGCATCGCCGAGAAGTGATCGTGCAGCACCTTCTCCAGGACCTGCTGTTCCTGCTGCCACAGGTAGGCGCGCCACGGGTTGCGGTCGAAACTGAAGTCGTACCGGTCTGCCTTGTCGGCGGTCATGTGTGACAACCGGTAATCTGTGTGTTCCGGGATCGTGGTCATGGGCTCAGGCTCCCGTGGCCGTCTTGATCTGGGGGCAGGCCGCGGAGGGGGTCCATCGCAACCGGTGCGTCTGGCCGAGGAGGTAGACCATCGCCACGCAGCACTTGACGACTCTCAGAACGACACGCAGGCCCGGCGTACCTTGGTGTATTACCCCGCACAGGTGTGTGGTGTTGATCCGGTTGATGAACCGGCGGAGTTCGGCAGCCTCGATCGTACGTCCGCTCTGGGCCTCGTAGCCTTCTAGAAAGGCCGTCGCCCGGCCGCGGAATTCTCGCAGCGAGGTCCAGAACGGCGCCGGGTGCACCACCAGGCTGCGGAGGAACTGGGCCAGGTCTATGTAACGCGAGCCTATGGTGATCTTGTGCGGCAGGGCGTTGGCGCTGGACCAATCCAAGAGGACGATCTGCCCGGTGTCGGTTTTGACGCAGACGTTCAGCGTGCTAAAGTCCCCGTGGAGAGGGACCGCGTCGCCATCCTGGTGCGGTGCGGTCAGGCTGAATTCGGGCGCCACGTGAAGTTGTTTGTGGACCATCGCGATGGCCCGGCCGATGGATCGCATCTGCTCGGGACCGCAGCGGGGGTCGCGCAAGTATTCCTTGACCTGGACCAGGTGGGTCAGTTGCTCGAACTGGATCAGGCCTTCCTGCCTGTCGCAGGCGATGACGCGAGGGGCTATGAAGAAACCACAGGAATCCCCCAGGTCGTGGGCGGCCTGGGTCATGACAGCCTCGACGCCGGCCCACTCGGGCGGGACCTTCTTGGTTACGACTCCGGCGCGGATCGTTAGCCGACTCCCGGGCTGATGCTCCAAGCCCCTGTCTGTGGCGTGGACCCTCTCGAGGGCCCTGCGAATGAGCACCCGGGACATAAGGACCAGGGCCAGCCGGCCGGAGACGTAGGCGATGGCCGCCCCCAGGACGCCAAGCGGGGGGACTAGGATGGCTCCGAGAACGCCGATCGCCAGGAGGCTCGCAAGACTGCCCCAGAGTTCGTCCTGGGTCCGATTCAGGACCCTGAGCAGCGACCGCGCGGGGACGTACACGGCCTCAAGCCCCACGGCCGTCGCCAACAAGAGAAGGGCAAGACCATGCCCCTCATAGGTCCGGGTGAAGAAGAGGGTGACCAGCCAGTCTCCGCAGACGGCCATAAAGAGCACGTATGCCACCGCGGCAGCCGCCGCCGGAAGGAACAGCCGCCGGGCCTCCGCCGCGGCGTGGGCGAGACCTTGGGCGGCGGCCGAGGCGCCCAGCCGTGGCGTCAGGTAGACCGCGATGCCGATGACGGCGGGGTTGATCAGGCCCGCCACGGTCACCAGGGCGCCGAGGTGGGCGACCTCCTTGTCGGCATACCAAGCCAGGACCAGCCAGGGCAACATGCGGAGGCCCAGGTTGCCGACGACCGTGGCCGCCAAGGTCCATTTACCGAGGTCCCAGTTGGTCCGCCAGTCGCTCTGCCAGTGTTTCCATGACAGGTCGGCCTGGTGCCGATGGTGCAGCATGACCCACAGCGAGGGCACGGCCGCGCAGCCGGCCATCAGCCAGTACGCCGACGGCGCCGACAGCATGCCGACGTAGTGGGCCAGCGCCAGTGCCAGGAGCGTCCCGGCGTTGACCGCGGCGCTCAGCGCCACGCTGGCAAGGACGGCCAGACGGGCCATATACGCCGTGCGGAGGAAGTCCAGCGTCAGCCAGGCCACGGCGGCCACCGACACGCCCTCCAGCACGCCCGAGAGCGCGCTTCCGGGATCCAACAGCCGGACGACGTTCGCGGCGCCCAGCAGGATCGCGCCGAGGGTGAGCGAGACCGCCGCCTGCTGGAGACATGAGTTTCCGAGGTAGGACCGGCGGCGCTCGG
>Ga0315275_10003293_pt1 | contig 14861 bp, 10 predicted proteins | sample YL17G03_0_MG_FD_205557 | JGI IMG/M metagenome (GOLD analysis project Ga0315275, IMG submission 205557) | Sediment microbial communities from Yellowstone Lake, YNP, Wyoming, USA - YL17G03_0 | ecosystem: Environmental > Aquatic > Freshwater > Lake > Sediment | place: USA: Wyoming | collected... | reverse complement strand
TCCTTCGCGGAGTGGCGCTGCCCCGCCCACTGCATCGAGCCCGCAGTCTGCCCGGCCACCCGGCAGCCGCGCACCTGGGAGGTCCCGCTGGCGCTGCGGGCCTACGCGCGCGACCTGCGCGCCGCGGGCGTCGTGCCACTGGTCGGGCCGTTCGCCGGCCGCGTGACGCATCTGGTGGAGGGCGTCGGGGTCTTCCCGCTGATGGACTGGGCGCGCGCGGCCCGCGCCCTGCGCTCGACGCTGACGGGCCCGGAGGCACCGCCCGCCGCCTACGCGCTGGTGGGCACGGTCTCAGGCTGCCACGGCGCGGCGTCGCTGCTGCGGGCCGAGCGGGAGGACACCGCCCAGGCAGCGGACCGCCCTTCAGGTCGAAGGTGACGCGCTACAGGTCGAGTCCGGGGGGCGCTACAGGTCGAGCTTGACGCGCGCCATCCAGAGTGACGGGCCCGGCACGAGCTCCAGACCGATGTAGGACGCCGCCTTCACCTCGCGGCCCGGCGTTGCCTGGCCCTCGGGCCACGGGCAGCCCTTCACCTTGGCGGTGAGGCCGCTGTCCTCGAGGCGGCGGAAATCCACCTCGGTCCACACGGCCCGGTGGCGCTCGGTGAGGAACAGGAGCTGGTTCATCCAGTTCACGAGGAGGTCATCCCAGCCGTCCGCCTCCAGCTCGATCACGTCCTCGGCCGCCGGATCGCCGTCCGGGTCGGGCACCTGCGTGCGCGCCAGCGCCCAGGCCGCCAGCCGGAAGAGATCCGGGGCGGAGTGGCCGCGCAACTCGACGGTCAGATCGCTGGCGTGCGAGCGGAACTCGACCGAGCCGTAGGGCGTGCGATGTCGCTCCATCGCGGCGCCGGCGCCGCCTGGGGTCTCGGATGTCGCGTTTCTCTTATCCATGGCCCGCGCAGTTCGAAGTCGGTCGGTGCGGATCGCCTACCAGAGGCGCACGGCCAGCAGCTGCCCGCCGTGTCCCTCGAGAACGTTGGTACGTCGGCAGTTCGAGCACGGCACCGCCAGCGAGCCGTCCGGCAACCGCCGCGAGTCCGGGAAGATCAGGGGCGCGGCTCCGACATTGACCGCCGACAGTGAGGTCAGCGTCGCGCCGCAGCCCAGGCACGCCAGGCTCACGTACAGATGCTGGAGCGGGCTGCCGGCGTCCTCGCGGCCTCCCCTGCCGTAACGCCATTGCTGCAATAACAACTCGATAGGCAACTGCCCCTCCTGGCGCAGCGCCTGGCACGACCGGCAGAGCGGTAGCGATGCGTCCTCGGTCGCCGTGTGGATGGCGATCTCGAACGGGCTGCCTGCCAGGTCACTCTGACAATGCGAACAAACCGCAGCTCCGACCAGGGGAATGCCTCCGGGTGAGTGTGGCATTGGAACCCTCGAGAGCTTCGGGCTTGGGGATTCTGGAAAAGGACGGGCCGCCTGTCAAGCCATAGTGGCCACTTTTACAAAACCCCCCGCTCCCTGAGGCTGACGAAGCCGTTCCTCCCCACCACCACGTGGTCCAGGAGTTCCAGCCCGAGCAGGCGGGCCGCGTCCCGCAGGCGCTCGGTCAAGGCGCAGTCCTCGGGACTGGGCTCGGGGTCGCCCGAGGGATGATTGTGCACCACCACCAGCGCGGCGGCGCGGGCGCGCAGGGCCGGCCCCAGGACCTCCCGCGGGTGCACCAGGCTCGCCGTGAGCGTGCCCACGGAGACGAGCCGCCGCCGTACCACCCGGTGGCGCGCGTCGAGGTAGAGCGCCACGAAGCGCTCGCGGTCGGCGGTGCGCAGGTCGGCGCACCATTCGTAGACGTCGGCCGGCGAGGCCAGCACCGGGCTCGGCGCGGCGTAGGCGCGGCGCCCCAGCTCGAAGGCGATAGCCAGCCGCTCGCGCGCCTCGCCGGAGATGGGCAGCCCCTCCGGCCAGGCGGCCGGCGAGCGCCGGGCCCAGGCCGCCAGCCCCACGCGCCGCAGCCCGACCCGCATGGCGCGCGCCGTGGCGCGCCGCTCGGCCGGAGAGGCGCAGACCAGCGCGGCCAGCAGCGCCGCATCGCTGGCTCCCGCCAGTCGCCGCGCCTCCGCACGGTCTGTCGCGACGCGCCTCCCCTGCGTTCCACCCGGGGCCGCGCCGGAATCCTGCGTCGGATGAGGTTCCACGACCGCTCCTGCGGGGGCGTTTGACAGTGCCGCGAGAGGCGGGCTACGCTCGCCTAGGATTTCCCGCCGATCCAGGATTCCCAGAGGAACCTCCATGACCGTCCGTCGCGTCGCCCTCGCCGCCGCCCTTGTGGGCCTCCTGCTCCCCGCTCTTTGGCAGCCCGCCGGAGGGCAGAAGAACGTCCCCTCGTCCATCCAGCTCGTGTACCCGATGAAGAAGATCTTCAAGCCCGGGGACTGGGTGCTCTACAAGGTCGGCGGGCAGAACGGGCGCGGCGAGACGTCCACCGACTGCCAGCGGGTCCAGATCGGGGTGGCCACGACCTACCGCGGCGAGGATTGTTTCTGGCTCGAGACCGGCTGGGGGCCGGACCCCGATCGACTCGTCTGGGGCGCCGTCATGGTGAGCGAGAACATCTTCCTCGATTCGCTCGCCGACGTCCGCGGCAGCGTCTACATTCGCCAGATGCACGTCACCAACACGCCCGACGGCACCCCCCTGGCCCTGATCAACCGGACCTTGGCCCCGAATCTCCCGCCGGGTGACCTGGCGGCCCGGCGCCCCACCTACACCGAGCTCGGGATCGACACCCTGGACACGCCGAAGGGCCGCATCGCCTGTCGGCTGGTCGAGGTCAAGCGGACCTACCGGTCGGCCCGCGACATGCCCGATAGCACCATGCAGCAGGGGACCATCTCCACCGCCCGGCGCTGGTATAACGCCGACCTGATCCCCATCACGGGCCTGGTGCGCGAGGAGGAGGAGAAAGTCTACTTCGAGCGCGCCTGGCCACTCGGCAAACCGAGCACCGACTACCCCATGCGCGAGGTCGGGAAGGACGTGCTGCGGGTCGAGATGATCGATTTCGGCCACGGCGCCAAACCGATGGTCTCCGACCGCGTGCGCGTCACCACGCAGGTGGGCGGCGGCGAGGGCGACGAGTAGAGCCGGACAGGGGGGCTTGCGGCTCCCCGGCCTACCCACGCACCAGCGCTTCCGCGAAGGCGCGGGGATCGAAGTCGTCCAGGTCGTCCATCCCCTCCCCGACACCGATCAGCCGCACCGGCAGCCCCAGCTCGCCGGCCACCGCCAGCACCACGCCGCCGCGCGCCGTGCCGTCCAGCTTGGTGAGGGCCACGCCCGTGACGCCGAGCGCGGCGTGGAACTCGCGCGCCTGCGCGAAGCCGTTCTGGCCCAGAGTCGCGTCGAGCACGAGCAGCACCTCGTGGGGCGCCCCCGGGACCTGGCGGGCGATCACGCGTTTCACCTTGACCAGCTCCTCCATGAGGTTGAGACGCGTGTGCAGGCGGCCCGCCGTGTCGATGAACACCACGTCGGTGCCGCGGGCCTGCGCCGCCTCGAGGCCGTCGTGGGCCACCGCCGCCGGATCGGCACCCGGCTTCTGGCGGACCATCTCGGCCCCGGCGCGGCGCGCCCACTCCGCGAGCTGCTCGCCGGCCGCGGCCCGGAAAGTGTCGGCCGCCACCAGCAGCACGCCGCGGCCGCGCGCCGTCTCCCGCGCCGCCAGCTTGCCGATGGTCGTGGTCTTGCCGGTGCCGTTGACGCCGATGACCAGAACCACCCACGGCTGCACGCCCGCCGGCGGCGCCCACGGCCCCTGCCCCGGCCGGCCCACCGCTTGCGCGACGGCCTCGACCAGCACGCCCTCGAGCTCGGTGCGGTCGCGCGGGCGGGCGCGCCGCACGCGCTCGACCAGGGCCTCCACCGTGGCCACGCCGACGTCGGCGGCGATCAGCGCCTCCTCGAGAGAATCGAGCAGGGCGGCGTCTGGAGCCGGGCGCGTCGGGTCGAGGCGCTCGATCTTCTCGAGCACCGGGTCGAGGCTTTGGCGCAGCGCGTCGCGCGTCTTGGCGAGGCCGCTCTTGAGACGATCCCAGAAAGCCATGCGGATTCCGTAGGCTGGGGGGCGGGACGATAGGGAAAAGCCGCCTCCGCGTGCGGCGCGGAGGCGGCGCCCGCAGGTGAATCTACGCGCCGCGGCCGGAGAGCGTCAAGCCGCGCGCGGCATCACTCCTCTTCCCCGCTTCCCGCACCGGGCGGCGAAGGCGCCACCGCGGCCGTCTCGGAGCCGCCGTTGCCCGACGCCGTCTCCGGCGCTGCCGCCGGGACCTCGGGCGGCGATCCGGGGGCAGGCGCCGCCACCGGGAGCGCCGGCTTCCCCGCCCGCCGCACGCGCACCGGGGCGCGCACCGGTTCGGGCTCCGCCAGGGGCGTCTGGCCGCCGCGCCCGGTGATCACGCTCACCGCCGCCGTGGCCGCCGCCGCGTCCGCCGCGGCCGGGCCGATGCCGGCCTCCGGCGCCCGGGCCTCGTCCGTCGCCTCCGCGGCAGGCTCGCCATCTCCGTCGTGCCGGCTCTCGAAGCGCACCGAGACGATCTTCGACACACCGGGTTCCTGCATGGTGACGCCGTAGATGCTCTCGGCCACCTCCATCGTCTTCTTGTTGTGCGTGACGACGATGAACTGCGTGCGGTCGCTGAAGCGCCGCAGCATGTTGACGAAGCGCTCGATGTTGGCGTCGTCGAGCGGCGCGTCCACCTCGTCGAGGATGCAGAACGGGGACGGCTTCACCAGGTAGATGGCGAACAGCAGCGCGATGGCGGTCAGGGCCCGCTCGCCGCCCGAGAGGAGCAGGATGCTTTGCAGGTTCTTGCCGCGCGGCCGCGCCACGATCTCGATCTCGCACTCGAGCGGGTCGTCCCCCACCATGCTCAGGCCGCAGTCGCCGCCCTCGAACAGGGTGCCGAAGGTCTCCTTGAAGTGCTGCTGCACCTCGGCGAAGGTGTCGCGGAACAGCTGCGAGGCGGTGCTGTTGATCTTTTCGATGGCCTCGAGCAGCTGGGCCTTGGCCTGCATCAGGTCGTCGCGCTGGCTGGTGAGGAAGGTGTGGCGCTCCTTCTTCTTCGTGAACTCCTCCAGCGCCAGCAGGTTCACCGGTCCCAGCTCGCGGTAGCGCCCGCGCAGGCTCTCGAGGCGCGCCTCGGCCGCCGCCGGGTCCCAGGTCTCGCCCTCGGGCAAGGGCGGCAGCTCGAGCTTCTCGAGGTCCACCTCGTACTCGACCCGCAGGCGCTCGAGCGTCTTCTCCAGCTCGCCGCGCACCGTCAACTTCTCCACCTCGAGGTGGTGCACCAGCTCGGCCAGCTCCATCTGCTCGCGGCGCAGCTCGCCGAGGGCGTAGTCCTCGGTCTCCAGCCGCTCGCGGGCTTCGCGCGTGCGGGCCGCGGCGACCTCCGCGCGCCGGCGCCGCGTCGCCTCGCGCTCGCGCTGCACCGCCAGGGTCTCCGCCAGACCCTCGCGCTCGGTGAGCGCCTGGCCGCGCCGCTCCCCGGCCTGCTCGATCTCGCGGGCCCGGGCGCGCAGCCCCTCGCTCAGCTCGGCGTGCTCGGTCTCGACCCGCGCCAGGTCGGCGGTGGCCGCCGAGTGGCGGGCGTTCACCTCGAACCAGGCCTGCCGCGCCTGCTGTGCCCGCGCCAGCTGCTCCTCGCGCTGGCGCTCGAGCGATTCCAGCTCGATCTCCAGCCCGGCCAGGCGCTCGCTGGCCGTCGAGGACTCAGCGCTCTGCTTGGCCAGCTCGGCCTCGAGCGCCTGCACCGCCTCGCCCGACGCCTGCTCCTGGGCCGCCAGCCCCGAAGTCTCGGCGGAGCGCGCCCCGTGCTCCTCGCGCACCGCCCCCAGCTCGCGCGCCAAGCCCTGGAGCCGCGCCTCGACGGCGCGTAGCCCCTGCGCCAGCTGCCCGGCGCGCTCCTCGGCCGCGGCCAGACTCCTGGCCGTCTCGTCGCGCTGGCGCAGCACCCGCAGCTTCTCCTCGCCGGTGGCGGCGAAGACGGCCTCCAGCCGCTCGCGCTCCCCCCGCAGCTCGCGCAGCTCGTGTTCGCGGCGCAAGAGCCCGCGGTCGGCGTCGGTCGGCCGCCCGCCGGCGGCCATGCCGCCCTCCCATACCACGCCGCCCCGGCTCACGAACGCCACGCCGGGGTAGGCCTTCGACAGCCGCTCCGCGTCGGCCGCGGCCTCCACCAGCACGGCGTCGCCGAGCACGACCTCGATGAGCCCGTCGTGGCTGTCCAGCGCGCGCACGCCCTCACGCACCCAGCCCACCACACCGGCCTCGCCCGGATGCGGCGAGCGCAGCGACTGCGGCCCGCGCCCGCGCTCGAGCACGGCCACCGAGGCGCGGCCGGTGGGCCGCCCCCCGACCAGCTCGAGGGCGCGCTCCGCGTCGGCCTCGGAGTCGACGACGGCCGCACCCAGCACCGGGCCGAGCAGGGCCTCCACCGCGTCGAGGTATCCGGGCTCGACGACCAGAAGGTCCGCGACCACGCCGCGCACGCCCAGCCGCGAGCCTTCGGCGAGCAGCGCCTTGACGCCCTCCTCGAGGCCTTCCATCTGCGACTTGATGTCCTCGAGGGCCTCGATGCGCACGCGCGCGCCGGTCAGCGCCTCGCGCCGGTCGGCTTCCTCCTGGCCCGCCGCCGCCAGCTGCTCCTCGGCCGCTGCCAGGGCCGCCTGCGTCTCGCCCACGCGAGCCGCGACGGCCTGCGCCTCGGCGGCCAGCGCAGCCTCCTCGGACCGCGCCGCGGCCTCGTCCACCTCGAGAGCCCGCAGACGCTCGGCCAGCGCGGCCAGATGCTCTTCGGCGGCCCGCCGGCGCTCGGCCAGCGCGGAGAGCCGCGCCCGCGCTCCCTCGCACTCGGCGCGCCGCCCGGCCTCGTCCTGCAGGAGGCCCAGGGTCAGCTGCTTGTTCTGCGTGGCCACCTCGCGGCGCGCCTTGATCGTGTCCTCCAGCTCGGCGACGACGCGCTCCTGGCGCGCCGATTCGGCCGCCGCGTGGGCCACCTCCTCGGCCAGGGCCGCCAGCTGCGCGCGCAGCTCGTGCTCGCGCGCCGCCAGGTCGGCCAGGCGCGTCTCCAGCCGCGTGCGGTCCTCGCCCAGCTCGCCCAGCTGCCGCCCGAGCCCCTCGGCGCGCTCGCCCAGGACCGCCGCCTCGTGCTCGGCCCTGGCCCGCTCCGTCTCGGCGTCGGCCAGCGCCTGGCGCGCCTCGGAGAGCTCGCGCTCGAGGTCGAGCAGCGCCGTCTTCTGCGTGACCGCCTCGGCCTCGCGCCGCGCCAGCTCGGCGGCTGACGCTTCGCGGCGCACCGCCTCCTCCTGCTGCTGCTCGGCCAGATGGCGCTCGCGCGCGAAGCGCTCCTGGTGCTTCTCGCACGAGAGCCGCAGGTCGAGGTCGCGGATGCCGCTGCGCAGCCGCTCGGCGCGCCGGGTCCTGGCCACCTGGCGCGACAGCGAGCCCAGCTCGCGGTCGAGCTCGAAGATGATGTCCTGCACGCGCAACACGTCGGTCTCGGTGGCCTCGAGCTTGGAGAGGGCCTCGCGCTTGCGCTGCTTGTACTTGGTGATCCCCGAGGCCTCCTCGAAGAGGAAGCGGCGGTGGCCGGAGGCGTCGGAGAGCACGTGGTCCACCATGGCGCGCTCGATCACCGAGTACGCGTGGCTGCCCATGCCGGTGCCGTAGAAGAGCTCGCGCACGTCGCGCAGCCGCACGGGCGTCTTGTTGAGGAAGTACTCGGAGGCGCCGGAGCGGTAGACGCGCCGGCCGATCTGCACTTCGGAGTACTCGGTGGGCAGGGTGCCACGGGCGTTCGACAGCAGCAGCGACACCTCGGCCATGCCGACCGGCTTGCGCTTGACGCTGCCGCCGAAGATCACGTCCTCCATGGTCTCGCCGCGCAGCTGCTTGGCGCTCTGCTCGCCGAGGACCCAGCGGATGGCGTCGGTCAGGTTCGTCTTGCCGCAGCCGTTGGGCCCGACGATGCAGGTGATACCGGGGCCGAAGCGGATCTCGGTCCGGTCCAGGAAGGACTTGAAGCCGTGCACGTCCAGCTTTTGCAGGAACACCGAGTGCCTCCTCGACCGGGAAGCCCAGGGCTTCCCGGAGAGTTCCGTTTGCGTTCGCGGCGGTCCGGCCGCGGGCGCAATGGCGCGGCGCCCCGGGCGAAACACCCGGAGACACCTCTGCGACCACGGTGAAGGACGGGAGGCGGCTGTTCCTGGCACGGACGACGCCGGCCACCTCGAGGCGGGGGCACGGGGTCGGACCTCTGCCGGAGCGCCGGCGCCGAGGGCGCCGGGAACCGGCTTCGGAGGAGGAACCGCGCCACCCACCGTAAGTCGCGCGATTCGACCCCGAATCTCAATAAACCTAATCAGAGAGCGGCCCTAGGTCAATCCAAAGTTGCGGGGTAGGGACTGGGCGAGGGCGCCGACGGCAGGTCTCTCCAGAGCGCCTGGGCTGACTCTGCCCATCCCCCGGGGGGGCGGGCCCGCTCTTCCCTGGCGGGCCGCCCTTTCCGGCTTTCGCTCGTCGGGCGGGGTCCCTACCATCGCCAGAATGAAATAGATTCCCATACCTCCGACGCCGAGGCGGAGAAGCGGCCCCAGAGCCCTCCTGCGCCGGGCCCTCTCCCCCTTCTGGGTCGCGGTTCCCTTTGCGGTCTTCTTCGGCTTCCTGTTCCGCGCCGGCCGGCCCGGGCGCAGGAGCGACACCCTTCGCGAGGTGGCGAGCTACGTCGCCGCGGCCATGCTGGGTGCGGTGCTGGCGGGGGTGATCGTGAACTGGCTCGTCCTGCCGGGGTTTCTCGGCAGCACCCACAGCATCGTGGCGTTCTTCATGTTCTCCGTGCTGTTCTGCGCCCTGTTCACCGGCATCGCCTTCGCTTTTCGCTTCCACGGAGCCTTCATCGCGCGAGTGCGCTCCGAGGAGCAGTACAAGACGCGCGTCGAGCACGACATCCGCACGGCGCCGGCCATCCAGCAGGCGCTCATGCCGACGAGCCGCCGGCTGCCGCCGCTGTTCGACGTGGCGGGGGCGGCGCTGCCCATCCGTTCCATCAGCGGAGACTTCCTCGACTACTTCGAGTCGCCCGGCGGAAGGCTCGCCTTCGTCCTCGGGGATGTCTCGGGGAAGGGACCCGCCTCTGCCCTGCTGGCAGCGGCCATCCAAGGGATGTTCACGTCGGTGGCCGAATCGGAGGAGCATCCTGCCGACGCCATCCTGCGGGTCAACCGGGCCCTCGTGCGACGGGCCGGGCACTCCAAGTTCGCCACGGTCTTTCATGGGCTCCTGACGCCCGACGGCAACCTCTACGCCTGCAACGCCGGGCATGATCCGCCGTTGCTGCCGCGTGGCGCCGGCCCGGATGGGGAGATGTTCGGCGAGGAGCGCGTCCTCGCCTGCCTGGAGGGCACCGGCGGCCGGCCGGCAGCCCCGCTGGGAACTGGTTGTCGCCGGGTCCTCCCTCTACAATCGGGGAGTGCGCGAGAGTCCTACCCCTGATCGCGAATCCCTCCACGGGAGGTCCAGTATGGCCGCTGCCCAGCGGTCCCAGCCGATGCCGGTGCGCCGCCTACTCGCCTTCCTGCTCGCCGCCGCCGCCGCCGCCGCCCTCGTCTTCCTCCTCGTGCCACGCCCGCCCCGCTTCGAGGGCTACAAGAAACGGCCCGGTCCCTACCCCAGCGACTGGTTCGGCATGCAGCGGGCGTTCCCTGCCGGGAGCATCGACAACGCCGCCTACCACGCCGCGCTCGAGCAGGCGCGCGTCGAGCGGGCGGCACGGGCCTTCGGCACACAGGACGCGGGTGCGGTCTGGCAGCAGGTCGGGCCGTTCAACATCGGCGGGCGCGTCACCGCCCTGACGGTCGTCCCGGGAGGCAACACGGTCTACCTCGGCGCGGCCAACGGCGGCGTATTCAAATCGGTGAACGCCGGCGTCAACTGGTCCCCGGTCTTCGACATCGGCGCCGCCTACTCGATCGGCGCGCTGTGCCTGGACCCCAACGACGCGGCCACCCTGTACGTCGGCACCGGCGAGGCCAACGGGGCCATCGACACCTACGACGGCGCCGGCCTCTTCCGCACCCGGGACGGAGGGACGACCTGGGAGCACCTCGGCCTGGCCCAGACCCGTCGCATCGCCCGGGTCACCGTGGATCCGACGAACTCCAGCCGCATCTTCGTGGCCGCCATGGGCGGGCAGTTCTCCACCGGCCCGGACCGCGGCCTGTACCGCAGCGAGGACGGCGGCGCCAGCTGGGACCACGTGCTGGCCGTCAACGACAGCACCGGGGCCTGCGAAGTCGCGCTCAATCCGGCGCACCCCGAGACCGTCTTCTGCGCCACCTGGGAGCGCATCCGCCGGCCCACCTACCGGCGGGCCAGCGGGCCCGGCAGCGGCATCTGGCGCAGCATCGACTCCGGCGATTCCTGGCAGCGTCTGTCCGCCGGCCTGCCCACCCCCACCGACAGCGTCGGCCGCATCGCTCTGGCCGTCGCCCCGTCACGCCCGTCCACCGTCTACGCGCAGATCATCGGCGGCCCCGCCCTGGGCCTCAACGGCCTCGGCATGTACCGCACGCAGGACGGCGGCGCCACCTGGGCGCGGCGCGACGCCAGCAACTTCCGCAACGCTTTCGGAGGCTTCGGCTGGTACTTCGGCGACATGGCGGTGGACCCGCAGAACCCCAACCGCGTCTACGCCCTGGGCGTGGATTTCCGGGTTTCCAGCGACGGCGGCGCCAACTTCGGCACCCTCCTGGGCAGCGGCGCCAACGCGGCGCACGTGGACCAGCACGCCATCTGGATCGACCCCGCCAACCCGTCGCGCATCTACCTGGGCAACGACGGCGGCTTCTACTGGTCGCTGGTGGGCGGCACGACCTGGAACAAGTCGGTGGACTTGCCCATCACCCAGTTCTACGCCGGGGCGATCGATCCCGCCGACCCGGCGCGCCTCATGGGGGGCACGCAGGACAACAACACACTCTTGACCACGGGCTCCCCCGCCGGCTGGCTTCCGGTGCTCGGCGGCGACGGCTTCTGGTGCCTCATCGACCCGGCCGATCCCGACGTGATCTTCGCCGAGTACCAGTTCGGCAGCGGCGGCGCCGGCCCGCTGCGCTCGAGCGACGGCGGCGTCAACTTCTTCGCCGGCGTCGGCATCGATCCCGGCGAGCGGTTCAACTGGAGCGCCCCGTTCGTCATGAACCCGCTCAACCGCAACACGCTTCTGGCCGGCGGCGCGCGCGTCTTCAAGAGCCTCGACAACGGCGCCGGCTGGGCGCCGATCAGCGGCGACCTGACCACCAACCGCGGCGACGCGCTGGTCGTCTACAGCACCATCACCACGCTCGAGATCGCCCGCGCCGACACCAACACCTATTACGCCGGCACCGACGACGCCCGCGTCTGGCGCACCACCGACGCCGGGCAGAGCTGGACGGAGATCACGGCCGGGCTTCCGACCCGCTGGGTGACGCGGGTGGCGACCGACCCGCGGGACGCCCGCGTCGTGTACGCGACCCTCTCCGGCTTCTCGCTCGACGAGCGCGCCGCACACGTCTACCGGAGCGCCGACGGCGGCGACACCTGGGCGTCCGCTGCCGGCAACCTGCCCGATGTGCCGGCCAACGACATCGTGCCCGACCCGAGCGTGCCCGGACGGCTCTACCTCGGCAACGACATCGGCGTCTTCGCCAGCGACGACGCCGGGACGACCTGGTACCCGCTCGGCACCGGCCTGCCCCTGCAGGCGGTCTTCGACCTGACCCTGCACGACGCCTCGCGCACGCTGGTGGCGGCCACGCACGGGCGCTCGCAGTGGAAACTGGACATCGGAGCCCTGCCGGTGGCGGTGGGCAGCGGGGCGGCCCGGCCGGCGCGGGTGGCGCTCAGCGCCCCGGCGCCCAACCCGGCGCGCGGGACGGCCCGCTTCACGCTGACGGCCGTCGCGACGGCCGGTCCGGTCGAGGTGGCGGTCTTCGACGTGGCGGGGCGGCGGGTGCGCGCCCTGTGGCGCGGCGCGCCGCCGGCGGCCGGCGGCGCGCAGGCGCTGGCCTGGGACGGGCGCGACGACGGCGGGCGGCGCGCGGCGCCCGGTGTGTACTACGTGCGCGCCGCGGCCGGCTCCGGCCGGTCGGCGCTGCAGCGGCTCGTGCTGGTGGAGTGAGGCCCGGGCGGGCGACCGACATCGGGGCCGCCGCCCCGCCGACCGCCTAGAAGAACCCCGGCTGCGGCCAGCGCTCCTGCGGGTCCACCGTCGGCAGACCCAGCCGGCGCTTGAACTCGTTCGCCGAGGCGGGCGAGTGCCCGGCCCAGTGGTTGTTGAAGTAGCCGTAGATCTCGTCGGCCACCCCTGCCGCGCGGCGCACCTCTTCCTCCCAGGTCGTGAACTCCGCCGCGCGGTCCACCTGCACGCGGTCGTAGCGTTCGATGGTCCGCCGGTCGCCCAGCCAGCGCAGGTAGAGGAAGGGGGCCGTCGCCACGCAGTAGCGCGGCAGCTCGCGCCACTCCGTCCATGCCAGGCACGCGCCGCGCTCCCGCAGCAGATCGACGACGGCCTCGGCGTGCCAGGACGCGTGGCGGAACTCGACCGTCAGCCGCACGCCGGCGGGCGCGGCGCGCAGGAAGCCCTCGAGGTCGGCGAAGGTCTCCGGCGTGCGTGTGAACCCGGCCGGCAGCTGCACCAGCAGCGGTCCCAGCTTCTCCCCCAGCGGCTCCATCGCGCGCGCGAAGTCCTGCAGCGGCTGCGCCACCCCGCGCAGGCCGGCGTCGTGGGTGATGGCGCGCGGCACCTTGGCGGCGAAGCGGAAGTGCGGCGGCGTGTGCTTGGCCCACGAGCGCGCGATGCTCGCCTTGGGCGGCTTGTAGAAGGTGTTGTCGAGCTCGACGGTGTCGAAGACCTGCGCGTAGAACGGCAGCAGGGTCTCCTGCTTGGCCCCCGGCGGATAGAACGCGCCCACCCAGTCGGGATAGGCCCAGCCTTGGCAGCCGAAGCGGAGGGTGGCGCTCACACGTGGTTTCGCAGCATGAGCTCCTTGGGATGGGGCTCGAGGTAGACCTGGCCCTCCAGGTAGGCCACGCCGAAGCGCCGCACGTAGTGGCGCAGCAGCGTGACCGGCACGATCAGGGGCACGAGCCCGCGGTGGTAATCTCCGATCAGCGACTGCAGCTCGCGCTTCCCGTCGGCGTCGAGCTGCTCCTTGAAGTAGCCGGCGATGTGCTGCAGCACGTTGGTGTGCGTGCGGCGCGTGGCCAGCGTCGCCAGCGCCGTCATGAAGCCGGTCTCGTACTCGGCGGCGACCTCGGCGCGCGGCCGGCCCTTGGCGTGCGCGACCAGCCGGCCCAGGCTCTGGTAGGCCGCCGGCCGGTGGGCCAGCAGCGCCAACTTGTGCGCCGTGTGGAAGCGCACCAGGTCGCCCATCGTCCAGCGTTCCGCGAAAAGGTCGCGCACGCGCCGGTAGGCGAAGATCCGCTCCACGAAGTTGTCGCGCAGGCCGGGGTCGTTGAGCCGCCCCTCCTCTTCCACCGGCAGGTGCGGGAAGCGGGCCAGCAGCACCTCGGCGTACACGCCGACGCCGGTGCGCGCCCCCGGCCCCTTCTCGCCGTACACCTTGACCCGCTCCATGCCGCAGCTCGGCGAGTCCTTCTTGAGCACGTAGCCGCTCAGCTCCTCGCCGGCCAGCCGTTCGACGCGCTTCTCGGAGTACTCGCGCATGGCGTCGGTGACGTCGGCGCCGGTCTTGCCGAAGACCATGCGGACGCCGTCGTCGCGGCGCACCAGGCGCAGCGTCTCGCGCGGCGTGCCGAGGCCCAGCTCGACCTCCGGGCAGACCGGCACGAACTTGACGTAGCGGCCGAGCATGTCGGCGAGGAAGTGGTCGAGCTTGTGGCCGCCGTCGTAGCGGACCGGCTTGCCGAGCAGGCAGGTGGAGACGCCGACCTTGAGAGGCCGGGGCCCGGCCTTGGGCGGGGAGGCGGCGGACGCCGTCACGCCGGCGATCCCGCGCGGGCCCGCGCGGCGCGCACCAGTCGCGCCACCTCGGCCTCGCCCTCTTCGAGCAGCGTGCGCGCATCCAGCAGCACGCGGCCGCCCTTGAGGCGCGCCACCACCGGCGGGTCACCGGCGCGCAGCGCGGCCTCCATCGCCGCTGCGCTCGCGCCCCGCGGCCGCAAGGCCACGACCCAGGTCGGCAACTCGATCGCCGGCAGCGAGCCCCCGCCGGCCTCGCCGGTGTCCTCGCGCACGCTGACGTCGAGGCCGGAGATGCCCGCCAACGCCCCCGCCAGCGCCTCGGCGCGCTCGCGCAGTTCTTCCGCCGGCGCCGTGAGCATGCGCAGCGCCGGCACCTCGCGCCGCGCCCGCTCGGGGTCGAAGTAGAGCGCCAGCGTGGCCTCGAGGGCCGCGCAGGTGAGCTTGTCCACGCGCACCGCGCGGGCCAGCGGATCGCGCCGGCAGGCCTCGATCAGCTTGGCCTTGCCGACCAGGATCCCGGCCTGCGGCCCGCCGAGCAGCTTGTCGCCGCTGAAGGTGACGAGATCCGCCCCGCCCTTGAGCACCTGCTGCACGGTGGGCTCCCCGGGCAGGCCCCACGGCGCGAGATCCACGAGCGCGCCGCTCCCCAGGTCTTCGACCAGCGGCACGCGACGCTGCCGGCACAGCCGCGCCAGCTCCGTCAGCTCCGGTCTAGCCGTGAAGCCCAGCACGCGGTAATTGCTCGGATGCGCGCGCAGCACGAGCGCCACCGGCGGCTCGCCCTGGCGGCGCTGCCCGCCGGCGGCGCGCTCGAGCCCGCGCTCGTAGTCGCGCAGGTGCGTGCGGTTGGTGGTGCCGACTTCGACCAGGTGCGCACCGCTCTTCTCGAAGACCTCG
>Ga0315275_10003291_pt1 | contig 14865 bp, 11 predicted proteins | sample YL17G03_0_MG_FD_205557 | JGI IMG/M metagenome (GOLD analysis project Ga0315275, IMG submission 205557) | Sediment microbial communities from Yellowstone Lake, YNP, Wyoming, USA - YL17G03_0 | ecosystem: Environmental > Aquatic > Freshwater > Lake > Sediment | place: USA: Wyoming | collected... | reverse complement strand
GAGTATTCGACGATCACGATGGGGCGAGGCGTCGAGCGCGGCGAAACGCTTCAAGCGACGGTGAGAGCAGGGAATCTCTTCGGCGCGTCGGTCGATGATCCCGAAGTGTACGCCCTCGTCGGGTGCATGGTGGCCCCGGGTTTCGATTTGGATGATCTCGAGATCCCGAGCCGCGAAGAACTTCTCGCGCGCTACCCCCAGCATCGGCGCATCATCGAAAAGCTCACGCGCTAGAAAAAGTATCGCCGGGTTCAGCGGTTGGACTCCGGTCGCGTCTCAGCCGGGCGGACAACACGATCGGTGCTCGAGCAGGGCCCACGGCCCGTGAACCAAATTCTCGGTTTCAAACCCGTGGAGCGGTGGTAAGATCGGGGCTGCGGAAAACCGCAGCCCCCGAGCGCGCGGCGCAACGCGTCCGCGCCGTCAATCTGGTTCGACAAAAGGAGGTCGCCGACATGACGTGTAACATGGGCAAGACCGACAGGGGCATCCGGGTCGTCATCGGGATCGTGATCGCCGTCCTGGGCAGCTACTTCAAGAGCTGGTGGGGTTTGCTCGCGATCGTTCCACTCGGGACGGCCGCGGTCGGCTGGTGCGCGCTTTATGCGCCGCTCAAAATCTCCACGGCGAAGAAAGAGACCGCAGCGAAGAAGACGTGACGCCGGGGTGATGAGTTGATCGTTCAGAGCATCATCGGTCTTCTCGTTTTCTTGCTCGTCGCATGGCTCGTCGGGGAGAACCGCCGGCGCATCGCCGTCGCAACGATCCTTGGCGGTGTGGGTCTGCAGATCGCCCTTGGTTTACTTCTCCTCAAGCTTCCCCTTTTCAAGGGCGCTTTTCTCGCGCTCAACAAGGCCATTCTCGCACTCGAAGAATCCACCCGCGCGGGGACATCCTTTGTGTTCGGGTACCTCGGCGGCGGCCAGCCGCCTTTCCAGGAGATCACGCCGGCGGCGAGCTACATCCTCGCCTTTCGCGGGCTCCCGCTCGTGCTCCTCGTGAGCGCGCTCTCGTCGCTTCTTTTCTACTGGCGTATTCTTCCTGTTGTGGTGAGAGCGTTCTCGTGGGCGCTCCAGCGAACCATGCGGATCGGAGGCGCCGAAGGATTTAGCGTCGCGGCGAACGTGTTTCTCGGGATGGTGGAGTCCCCACTGGTCGTCCGCCCATACCTGAGACAGATGACCCGGAGCGAGATGTTCTCCATCATGACGGTCGGGATGGCCGGTGTGGCGGGAACGGTGATGGTGTTGTACGCAGCGATCCTCGGGCCGATCGTCCCGGACGCGCTGGGGCATATCCTCATCGCATCGATCATCAGCGCGCCGGCGGGGGTCACCATCGCAAAAATCATGATCCCGGAAACCAAACCGATCACGACCGGGAAGGTCGTCCCCCCCGTCGAAGCCCGTTCGTCGATGGATGCGATCACCAAAGGAACAGCCGAAGGAATCCAGCTCCTCATCAACATCGTCGCCATGGTGATCGTTCTCGTCGCGCTCGTTTATCTGGTCAATCTCGGGTTGCGGGCTCTTCCCGATGTTGGAGGAGGGCCGATCACCCTTCAGAGGCTCTTTGGGTACGCGATGGCCCCCGTGATGTGGCTGGTGGGGATTCCGTGGAGCGAATGCGTGACGGCCGGGTCGCTCATGGGGACAAAGACCGTGCTCAACGAGCTCATCGCGTACGTCGACATGAGCCGCGTCGGCCCGGAGTTGTTGAGCGATCGGAGCCGCATCATCCTGACGTACGCGATGTGCGGGTTCGCCAACCCCGGGAGCCTCGGGATCATGATCGGGGGGATGGGCGCGATGGTGCCCGAGAGACGGGAAGAGATCGTGGCGCTTGGCCTGCGAACGATCCTCTCGGGGACTCTGGCGACGTGCATGACTGGAGCGGTAGCCGCGATTTTCATTTAGGTCCGGCGCACAACTGGCCGGGACCTTCCTGTAGATAGAAACCCTTTGACGGCGATGCAACGGTGCGGTGCAACTCATGGTTGACGTCTTTCTCAAGCTCTCTCCGATCATTCTCACGTATCTTCTCGGCATCCTTCTTCGCAGAACCGGAGCCGTCAGAAGGGACGACGGGGCTCTGCTTCTGAGACTCGTGTTCTACGCGGCGATTCCCGCGCTGATTCTCCAGTCGATCCCTCGCGTGAGGATCACCCCCGACGTCGCGCTCCTTCCGTTGGTTGCCGCGATCATCATTTTCGGCACGTTTGCCGCGGCGTACGCCGTGTGCCGCCGTTGGTCCCCCGAGCGACCCGTATTCGGGACGGCTCTCGTCGGGTCGATGATCATGAACACGAGCTTCATTTTGCCCTTTGTGCTCGTCATCTACGGCTATGAGGGGTTCGCAACCGCCGTGGTGTTCGACATCGGCAACGCGTTTCTCGTGGCGAGCGTGATTTTTTACATCGCCTGCCGGTACGGCGAGGACGGAGGCGGATCGTGGGGCGCGGTGAGACGCGTCGCGATGGCGCCGCCGCTTTGGGCATTCGTGGTCGGGCTTTTTCTCAACTTCACCGGAATTCCCGTACATCCCGTTCTGGAGTCGTTCCTCACCCTCGTGGGAAACCTCATGATCCCGCTCGTGATGCTCTCGCTCGGGATCTATTTTTCCCCGAGGCTCGTTCGAGTGCGTCTCCTGGTGTCGGTGCTTGCGATTCGGTCGATCGGGGGGTTCGTGTTGGCCGTTCTTCTATCGCGGCTCTTCGGGCTCGAAGGGCTTACTCGATCCGTTGTTCTCGTATGCGGCGCGGCGCCGGTGGGGTTCAACACGCTGGTCTTCGCCTCTCTGACGAAACTCGACATTGACTTCGCGGCAAGTTTGCTATCGACTTCTATCGCCCTGGGGATCGTCTTTTTGCCCATCCTCATGGTCTTTCTGCAGTAGCGGCAGATTGAAGGAAGGGTTGAGGAATGGCCGAGATCCATCACATGCTGTTGATCGATGCGCCGGTCGAGCGAGTCTACAGAGCGATCACCGAACAGGAAGGGCTCGCCGCGTGGTGGACGGCCCAGGCGGCGGCAAGACCGGTGGCCGGTTCGGTCGCCGAGTTCGCATTCGGAGACCGGTATCACACGGCCATGCGGGTCGCCGGGCTCGAACCATCCCGCAAGGTTCAATGGGACTGCATCGACGGCGAGGAAGAGTGGGTGGGGACGAAGATCGTGTTCGATCTCGAGAAACAGGGCGAGCAAACGCTGCTTCGTTTCCGCCACACCGACTGGCGACAAATGACGGACTTCTACGCGAGCTGCAACTACAACTGGGGTTTTTACATGAGAAGCCTCAAGGGCTACTGCGAAACGGGAAGAGGCGAGCCCTTCGAGTATCGCGCGTAATTAATCAAGAAAAGGAACCACCATGACACAGAAATCCTTTCAAGATTACTACCCCGACCATCTCGCCCACTGTTACGGCTGCGGCCGTTTGAACGAACACGGGCACCGGATCAAGAGCTACTGGGAGGGCGAAGAGAGCGTCTGCCGGTTCACCCCCAAGCCCTGCCACGTTGCGATCCCCGGGTACGTGTACGGCGGGCTCATTGCTTCTCTCATCGATTGTCACGGGACGGGAACGGCCGCCGCAGCGGCGTACAAAGCCGAAGGACGGGAGATGGACACCGATCCTCCGCGTCGGTACGTTACGGCGGCGCTCAAGGTTGACTATCTGAAGCCCACGCCGCACGGTGTCGAGCTCGAAGTCCGCGGAACGGTCAAGGAGATCAAGGGCCGGAAAGTCGTTGTCACGGCGGCGTTATCCGCGCGCGGGCAGGTGTGCGCCACCGGCGAGATCGTTTGTGTTCAGGTCCCGGACGAATGGTTCGCTCAGGACGGCTAGTGGTTCGTCCCCGCGCGGCTTCGGGCAGACGAGCGGCGAAGGATCTTCGAGAAGGGACTCTAGCGACCGCCCATATCTTCTTCGACCTGGCCGCGAAGCGACCGGGCATCGGGATCGTCAGGGGCGATTTCGAGGACACGGTCAAGCTCCTTCAGAGCTGCCTCGTACTCCTCCCGTTGGGCATACGCCAGGGCAAGGTTGAAGTGGAGGGCGCGGGAGCCTGGGACCCGGCTGGCCCCCCGGCGCCAGAGAGCGACGGCGGAGTCGACCTCCGACCGGCTTTGGTACATCAGGCCTAAGCTATTATATCCCTTTGGATTATCCGGAGTGACCTGCATCGAGCGGCGGTAGGCGTCGATCGCCTGATCCGTCTCGCCGCTCTTTTCGAGCGCCGCTCCGAGATCGGCCCACAGGCCCCCATCGGTCGGGTGGAGATCAAGAGCCGTCTTGAGCGCCCCCGCCGCGTCCGCGTAGTAACCCATCTCCGAGAGGGTCCTCGCCATGTTCGCGAGGAATCGGACCGTGGTACACCCGAGCCTCAGGCTCTCGCGGAAGTACCGGACAGCCTCCTCGTTCTTTCCTTTTCGCGCGTACGCGTCTCCCCGGTGATACGCGAACTCACCGAGGTACGACGGCGGGCGGGGCGTGTCTTTTTCCCGCTCGATCACGGTGCGAAGCGTCTCCCGGCCCTCGTCGAGACGGCCGGCAGCGATGAGGGTGACTCCCCACCGCCCGGTTTCCTGTGTGGGATCGCTTGCGCGGGCGTCGAAGAGGTTGTTGTTCGCGATGAGAAAAGCCGCGACCCCCGCGATGATCGGCGCTGGACGAAGGAACGTTTTTCGTCCGCCGGTGAGCGCCCACGCGGCAAGGAGAATCATCGGGGGAACCATCGCCGTGCGAAACCGGGCGCAGATGAAGAAGGGGAGAAGCGAGGCGCCGTAGAGTAACACCCATCCTCCCAAAAGCGCGATGGGCCGCTGCTTCTTCGAACCCAAAAGCCCGTCCAGGGCGCCCATCACCGCCAGCGGAAAGACGATCCCCCACGGAAAAGAAAACCACCCTGCCGTCCACAGAAGACCATTGAGGGGAAACGGACGTTTGAAATAAAGGTCGCGTTCGTTGGAGAGTTCGTGGCTGTTCGCGAGAAACCACGTCTTCTTGACCGTCAACCCAAGCGCCTCGACCGGAGAAGACCGGATCCAGTCCCAAGCTTTTCTTGACCAAAAATCCGATACTTCGCGCGAGGTGAGCGACCGGCCGAGCGCGTTTTCCGCCACCTCGTGCGAGGCCTCGACGAAATCCGCCCACGAGCTCCGTGTGTCCTTGAGCTCGTCGACGGCAAGGGTTCTCCCGGTGGCGTGGGGATTGTTGCCTGCGTAAAAATTTACGCCGCCCTGGCTGGCGACGAAGACGAAAGTCCCTTCGGCTTTTGCATTCAACCCGGTCACGTATCCGGCGGGGAGCAGCGCGACGGCGGCCATCCCGGCGACCACGCTCTTGCGATACCGGTTGCCTTTGGGGATACGAGACCACGCAAACCAACAGAACAACGGGAGAAGCACGAACGCGTTGGGACGGGCGATACCAGCAAGCCCCAGAAGCAAGAAGGCGAACAAGTGCGCGCGTGTGGAAGACGGCGCGAGAAGAAAAAAGAGCGACCAACTCATCAGGGCGACGAGCAGATTGGGGATGAGCAGCTCCCCGTCGAAAAATATGAAGGGGCCGTAGAGCGAAGCGATCGCCCCCGCCCAAAGACCGGTCGGTTTCCCGCCCAGCCGCGACCCGCAACCGGCGAGCGCGGAGGCCGTGCCGGCTCCGACGACGGCCTGGACAACCCGCGCGGCGACGAGATCGTGACCCAATGCGCGGTAGATGAGCGAGAGCCAGAACGGGTACAGGGGCGCGCGAAAAAACGCGCGGCCGTCCATTGTCCACGTCCCGTGCGCGCCCAGCTCGACGCCCATATGTCGTGCCACTGGGCGTCGACGATGGGAACAGCGAAATAGGGGGACCCGCGAATGGCGGCGAGATACACGAGACGAACGACGAGAGCGACGACAAACGTGAGCCCCATGAGTCCCACGGGTCCCGTGAACCGTGTCAGGGCGGACGGCGGTCCCGAGGGCGATGTCTTTGTTCGCGGCCGGGTTGCGCCCTGTGACATGTGGGTTTGCTTCGCGTCAGCCATGTGCCCGGTCCGACTCTACGACGCCGGTTTTCGGGCTGTCAACGAGACGCGGTTGTCCGGCGGGCTAACGCCCGCTCCTGCGCCAAGTTGCCTCGTTCTTCTGGCGGGGTCCGAAGACGGTCGCCGGGGGGTGTTTCCGGCCGCCCGCGCCAGCGACTAACTTGTTTATCCACAACACGATACGCCGACACAAATCTTCGAAAATAGCAAAAAAAACATTTCACAGGATTGTGGAAAACTGTATTCTTACTATACATGAGCCATAAAAGATTCGCGCGGGTCGGTGACATCCTTCCCACCGTACTCAAATCCATCGGACTTGATCAGAGACTGAAAGAGCAGGAGATCCTCGCGATCTGGCCTCAAGTCGTTGGGGAGGAAGTTGCAGCGAGAACTCGGCCGCTCAAGATCGAGCGGGGGGTGCTCTACGTGCGTGTCGACCACAGCACGTGGATGCAAGAGCTTCATTTCATGGAGAAGGAAATTCTGAGGAAACTCAAAGAGAAGGCGCCGGACATCGAGCTGGTGCGCATACGGTTCGGATCAGGAAAGTAGAAAGTAGCGGCGCGTCATCACAGAAGGGCCAGGAATGAGTGAAGAATACACCGCACAAAAGATAACGGTTCTCAAGGGTCTCGACGCCGTTCGCAAGCGGCCGGCCATGTACATCGGCAGCACGGACATCCATGGCCTCCACCACTTGATCTACGAAGTCGTCGACAACAGCATCGATGAGGCGATGGTCGGCTACTGCACCGAGATCGACGTCGTCATCCGCGAAGATGGGAGCGTGAGCGTCACGGACAATGGTCGTGGCATTCCCGTGGATGTTCACCCGACCCAGCACCGGCCGGCCGTGGAAGTCGTGATGACGACGCTCCACGCGGGCGGCAAGTTCGACGACCAGACGTACAAGTTCTCCGGCGGTCTCCACGGGGTGGGCGTGTCGGTGGTGAACGCCCTCTCCGAGTATCTCGAAGTAGAGATCTATCGGGACGGCCGTTGTTATTTCCAGAGGTACGAGCGGGGTGTGCCCGCGTGCGATCTTCAGAACCGCGGATCCGCCGAAGGAGTCGGGACCAAGGTCACGTTTCGTCCCGACCTCTCGATCTTCGGCGAGATCAAGTACAGCTTCGAGACGCTAACCCAGCGGCTCCGGGAACTGGCGTTCCTCAACCGCGGTCTTCGTATCACTCTCGACGACCAGCACGCGGCGAAGGCGAAGAAACACGTCTTCCAGTACGAGGGGGGGATCGTTTCGTTCGTCAAGTATCTCGACGAGAACAGAAAGAACCTCAACCCGGACCCCATATACATCCACTCGGAGAAAGATGGGGTAGACGTCGAAGTCGCCATCCAGTACACCGACGGCTACACCGAGAACGTGTTCGCGTTCGCCAACAACATCAACACCATGGAGGGCGGTACGCACCTTTCCGGTTTCAGGTCGGCGCTGACACGAACGTTCAACAACTACACGCAGGGCGCGGGGCTTTTCAAGAAAGAGAAGTTCACGCTCTCCGGCGACGACGTTCGCGAGGGACTCACCGCGGTGGTCAGCGTCAAACTCGCCGACCCTCAGTTCGAAGGGCAGACCAAGACGAAACTCGGGAACAGCGAAGTCAAAGGGATCGTCGACGCGGTCGTGAGCGATGGGTTGAAGGAGTTCCTCGAAGAGAACCCCGCCATCGCCAAACAGACCGTCGAGAAGTGTTTTGCGTCCTTCAGGGCGCGCGAAGCGGCGCGGAAGGCGCGTGACCTGGCCAGACGAAAATCGGCGCTGGAGTCCACCGCGCTTCCGGGCAAGCTCGCGGACTGCTCGAACGCAGACCCCGACATGTGCGAGCTGTATCTCGTGGAGGGCGATTCGGCGGGCGGGTCGGCGAAGCAGGCGAGGAACAGAGAGTTCCAGGCGATCCTGCCGCTTCGAGGGAAGATCCTCAACGTCGAGAAGGCGAGGCTCGACAAGATCCTTTCCAGCGAAGAAATCAAGAATATCATCACCGCCATCGGGACAAGTGTTCGGGGCGAGGATTACGACGCGTCGAAGATCCGTTACAAGAAGGTCATCATCATGACCGATGCGGATGTCGACGGGGCGCATATCCGGACGCTTCTCCTCACCCTTTTCTACCGGTATATGTTGGAACTCGTCAGGTCCGGGTTCGTCTACATCGCCCAGCCGCCTCTCTACCGGCTGAAGAAGGGGAAGAGGGAAGTCTACGCGTACAACGACGAAGACAAGGACCGTGTCCTGAGAGATTGGGGCGGGGACGGTGTCTACATCCAGCGCTACAAGGGTCTCGGCGAAATGAATCCCGAGCAGCTCTGGGACACGACGATGGACCCCGAGACTCGGACGATCCTCCAGGTCACGATCGAAGACGCCGTCGAGGCCGACCGGATGTTCAATATTCTCATGGGCGACGAAGTCGAACCGAGACGAAAATTCATACAGGAGAACGCTCTGAACGTCAAAAACCTCGACGTGTAGCGAATGCGCCGTCGGGGCCCCGAAAGACCCCGACAAAGGAGCTGAGAGACAGCAATGGCCGTTGACCGTGAAAGAATCGTTCCCGTGGCCATCGAGGACGAGATGAAAACCTCGTACCTCGATTACTCGATGAGCGTGATCATCTCGCGTGCGCTTCCCGACGTTCGCGACGGCTTGAAGCCGGTGCACCGTCGCGTGCTCACCGCGATGAACGACTTGAACCTCACGCACACGCGTCCCTACCGCAAGTCGGCCAAGATCACCGGCGATGTCAACGGCAACTACCACCCGCACGGCACCGCGGCGATCTACGAGACGACCGTCCGGATGGCCCAGGATTTCTCGCTCCGTTATCCCCTCGTCGACGGGCAGGGGAACTTCGGCTCGGTCGACGGAGACCCGCCGGCGGCGGAGCGATACACCGAAGTTCGCATGACGGCGTTCGCCGAGGAGATGCTCGCCGATCTCGAAAAGGAGACCGTAGAGTTCGGACCCAACTACGACGGCTCGCGGATGATGCCCCTCGTCTTGCCGTCGAAGGCGCCGAACCTTCTGGTCAACGGAGCCTCCGGAATCGCCGTCGGGATGGCGACGAACGTCCCGCCGCACAACCTCCGCGAAATCGTCGATGGATGCGTCGCCGTCGTCGACAATCCGGATCTCCCGGATTCGGAGCTCTTCCGGTACGTCCACGGTCCCGATTTTCCCACGAGGGGCATCGTTCTCGGGAGACTCGGGATCGAGGAGGCGTACCGCACCGGCAAAGGCCGGATCATCATTCGCGCGAGGACATCGCTCGAGACGCTCAAGAACGAGCGTGAGGCGATTATCGTCTCGGAAATTCCCTACCAGGTCAACAAGGCGGCTCTCATCGAGCGCATCGCCGAGCTCGTCAAGGGCGGTACGATAGGCGGGATCGCGGACATACGGGACGAGTCGGACCGCGACGGAATGCGCATCGTGATCGTCTTGAAACGCGATGGGGATCCGCGAGTGGTTGAGAACCAGCTGTTCAAGCACACTCCGATGCAAGTGACGTTCGGAATCATCATGCTGGCGCTCGTCGACAACCGCCCGCAGATCCTGGCGCTCAAACAGCTGATCAGCTGTTTCCTCGAGCACCGCGAGGAGGTGGTCGTCCGGCGGACCCGGTTCGACCTGCGCAAGGCGGAGGAACGGGCCCACATCCTCGAGGGGTTCCGTATCGCGCTCGATCACATCGACGAGATCGTCACCTTGATCAGAGCCTCCGAAACGCCCGAAATCGCCAAACAGGGGTTGATGGATCATTTCGGCCTGTCGGAGTTGCAGGCCCAGGCGATCCTCGACATGAGGCTCCAGCGTCTCACCGGGCTCGAGCGCCGCAAAATCGAAGATGAGTATCAGGACCTCCTCAAAAAGATCGCCGAGTACACGGCGATTCTCGCCGACCGCAAGCTCGTGCTCGACATCATCAAGAACGAGCTCCTGGAGATCAAAGAGAGGTTCGGAGACGAGCGCCGGACCGAGATCGTCGATCAGGGCGCGGCCGACTTCGAAGATGAGGATCTCATCGCCGAAGAAGACATGGTGATCACGATCAGCCACTTCGGCTACATCAAACGGCTCGCGCTCGACTCTTACCGGGCGCAGCGCCGCGGCGGCAAAGGGGCGACGGGAATCAAGGTGAGGGATGAGGATTTCGTCGAACACCTCTTCATCGCCTCCACACACAGCTACATCCTTTGCTTCACCGACAAAGGGCGGTGTCACTGGCTCAAGGTTCACCAGATACCCGTGGCCGGACGGCAGGCCAGGGGCAAGGCGATCGTCAACCTCCTCGGGCTTGCCGATGGTGAGCGGCTCACGGGCCGCGTGCCGGTGGCCGATTTCGACGAAACCAAGTACCTCGTGACGGCCACGCGAAAAGGCGTCATCAAGAAGACGCAGCTCAGCCAGTACAGCCGGCCGCGCCGCGGGGGTATCTGGGCGATGAACCTCAGGGAAGACGACCAGCTCATCGCCGCGGCGATCGCCAACGGCGACCAGGACATCATCCTCGCCAAAGGGGGCGGCCGGTCGATTCGGTTCCACGAGACGGATGTGCGGTGCATGGGCCGGACCGCCGGGGGAGTGCGTGGGGTCCGGCTGGATGCGGGCGACGAAGTCGTGGGGATGGTCGTGGTGGACAAGGGTGCGACGCTTCTCACCGTCACGGAGAACGGTTTCGGCAAGCGGTCGTTGCTCGATGACTACGCCACGAAACATCGGGGTGGGAAGGGCGTGATCAACATCCGGACGACCCAGAGGAACGGGAGGGTCGTGGCGATAAAAGAAGTTCGTGAGAAAGATGACCTCATGATCATTACGCGAAAAGGCGTCGTGATCCGGTGCCCGATTTCTCAGCTGTCGGTAATAGGCCGCGCCACGCAGGGAGTCAAGCTCATCGCCCTGGATGAGGGCGACATGGTGATGGACGTAGCCCATCTCGTGAGGGAAGAGGACGAGTGATTCGTGGTCACTCGGCCGGAAGGGGAGAATAGGCCGTGAAAGATCCAATCGAAGAAGAAAACCGCCCCGTGGAAAACACGGGCACCCCGGAGGATCCGGAAGTCGCCGTGGAGACGGATAGCGCCCTTGCGGAGCGCGTATCCGAGTTCACCGTCAGACGGATGTCCACGTACTACCGCATTCTTCTCGGTCTCGAAAGACGCGGGGTCGGTACCGTCTCGTCGGCCGGCCTGGCCGAACTGTGCGCCGTGACATCCGCTCAGGTACGCAAGGACCTTTCGTACTTCGGAAGCTTCGGAACACGGGGACTAGGGTACCCGGTGTCGGACCTCAAGGCGGCGATCGTGGGTATCCTCGGTCTGAACCGGCAGTGGAGGATGGCGCTCTTCGGTGCGGGGAGTCTCGGCCACGCGCTGTTTTTCTACGAGGGGTTCCGGGATGACGGTTTCTTTTTCTCGCATATCTTCGACGCCGATCCCAAAAGGGTCGGGGAAAAGTGGCACGACGTCGAAATCTTCCCGGTGACCGGGGCAAAAGCCGCTTTGCGCGAGAATCCCGTGGATATCGCGGTGATCGCTACTCCGGAAGAGGCAGCGCAGGAAGTCGCCGATCTTCTCGTCGAAGCCGGCGTAAAAGGCATTCTCAACTTCGCGCCGAAGCAGCTCACGGTGCCGGGGAAAGTTCGTCTCCGAAACGTCAACCTCGCGGTCGCGCTCGAGAGTTTGAGTTTCATGCTATCGAAGTGAGTATCAGCGTGGAGACCGTATGAGGCCGGCGATGCCTCAAAGGTGGTATGACGAAGTGAACACAACCGAGTGTGAGATACGAGCTCTCGACCACCGGTCGATTGGCCGGACAACGCGCGGCAAACAAGTGTTTTTCGTGTGGTTTGTCGCGATCTTGTTTGCCGTGCTCGTCGGAGCGTTGGTTCCCGTGTTTGCCGCTCGACCCGATCCATCGACTTCGGCCGGCGAACCTCAGAGCCAACAGGTCCTGGGCCCTGGAAAAGTTCATCTGACGTTCACGCGGGACGGCCGGTGGCTCGATTTCACGCCGTCCTGGACCGGGGGACGGAGCCTCTTTTCCGTAGGGGGTCTCGTGGTGTACGCGAAGGGCCCCGACGGTCGCCTCAGTGAGATTGTGAATACGGCGACGGGCGATATCCATGTGAGCGAGAACGCGACGAGAATCCGGAGATCGTGTGAGGGCGCGCAGGGCGGTTCTCGTTCGCCTTCCCCGAATCCGGACGACGATCACGATGGGCGCGTGAACGAAGATCGTCTCGACGGCGTCGACAACGATCGGGACGGCAGGATCGACGAGGATTTTGCGGCGATCGGCGACGAGATGATCGCCACCGGCTATTTCGCACCGGCGATCGGTGGGGCAGGGACGCAGCTCGCGTTCGATCAGGAGTCCTACGCCTGGGCGCTTCCCCACATCGATGGGACAATCATGGTCAGCGTTTCGATCAAGAACATCGGATCGGACGCGCTCGAGAACGTCCGGATCGGCGCCTTTTTCGAGAAGGACGGGCCCTTCTATTTTTCGAACTGGATCGTCTCGCTGCCGGGCGAGCGGGAGGCCACGCACGCCAACGTCAGTGTCTGTGAGGACCTCCAAGGAACCAACATGGGCCTCGTGATTTTCCCGGAGGGCAACGTGGACGGCGGAGCGTGGATGGGAGGGGTTGTCGAAGACCCCGAAAAGGCAAGCGCCGCTATTCTCGGCCGGCTGAGCAGCGCGCGGCGGGACCTCTCGGGGGGCGCGGAGAGATTGTCGAGCACGGCGTCGTCCGGCGGCGCGTCCGTTTTCAAGTTGGAAGAGACACGCGTCGACGATAAAACGGTCGTCTACCAAGCGTCACCCGAGTTCGGAACGCTCCGACCCGGTGATGAGATACACGTCGATCTTGCTTTCTTTGCCGTTCGCGAGAAAACCGACGTCGAAACCGCGGCGATCAACGCGTTCAAAACCTTCGTCGGCGACGGAACGAACCGCTATCTTCCGCCGCCGGTTTCGGTCACGCCGCGGGTGCTCTGGGGATCGTACCGCCCGATCGAAAACGACGACTCGGATACTCCGCGGGTAGCCGTCGAGTTCGAGGCGTTGGGGGATAAACCCGTGACGCCGGACGACATCTCGTATTTCAACGGGATCGATCCGAACACTGTCGAGCAGGTCGAGGTGAAGCCCGGTGTCGAGGGGCTCGTTCTTCGAGGAGATCTCATCCAGAGGTCGCTACGAAAGGGGGAGCGGATCATTCTCAAAGGCCGGCTCGAAGACGGCGAGTTCTTCGAGGCCATCCTGAGACCGCAAAAGGGCGCAAGTAGCGCGGCCGGTACCGGAAGAGACGCCGAGCTCTTTTGGAAGACGACGGGGAGATTGGAGTTCGATCTTCTGAACAGCTCGCCCAACCCGTTCCGGGACGCCACGACGATTTCCTACGAGATTCCCGGGCTTATCGAACAGCAAGACGGGACCCGTATAGAAACCAAAGAACCCCTCGAAACCACCGTCAAGGTATACAACGTGGTCGGCCGCCTCGTGAGCGTGTTGGCCGAAGAGGTTCTGCCGCCGGGAACGTACACCACGCAGTGGCGGGGGGTAGATGATCAGGGCGATGTCGTGGCGAGCGGCGTCTACTACGTGAGGCTCCAAATCGGGAAGAAATTTCTTACACAGCGGTTGATTCTTTTGAAGTAGAGAATTTCTCGTTTACGGGTCGCCGCGGTCTGTGCGCTTCCGTCGATCCCTTCAAAAAAGCCCGGCTGTCGAGTCTCGATCGGACTCAACAACCGGGCTTCTGCGTTTTGAAGACGCGCGGGCTACTTGAGCAAAATCATCTTTTTCGTCAACACGACATCGCCGGCGCGAAGACGGTAGAAATACACGCCCGACCCCACGGCGCCGCCGTTTATGTCACGGCCGTCCCAGAGGGCGGTGTACAGACCCGGGATCTTCTGATCGTCCACGAGTGTTGCCACACGGGCACCGGTCACATCGTAGATGACAAGCGTCACGTGCCGCGTTTGCCCCTCGGGGACGACGAACTCGATCTGGGTCGTCGGGTTGAACGGATTGGGATGGTTCTGGAGAAGTTCGACACGGGTCATCTCCGGCCGAGGCGGCTCGGGGTCTCCGATCCCCGTCGGGACATCGAACCCGATCAAGCCGTTGCGATGGACGTTGGCCTGGTAGGTCGGCCAGGGAGCGCGGGCGGGGTTGTAGGCGCCGGAGAGATCGAACGCGTAGATGTTCTGATCCCAGCTGTGAACGATCATGTCGATGTCCCCGTCCTTGTCGACATCGGTGAGGAACGGGGTCGAGCGAACCGCGTCCTTGGCTTGCACCGGGAACCCCGGGATCAGGTTCCCGTTGATGTCCCACGCATAGATGAACCGGCTCTCGTCACCCAGGATGATGTCCAAGCTCCCGTTCCCGTTGATGTCGGCCACCGTGAGCGACGCGGTGTCGGTGTAGCTCTTGGAGACCGCCTTCGGCCAGCCCGAATAGTTCGCTCCCTGGTACGTGAAGATGTGGATCCTCGCGTCGGTCCCATCCCACGAGTACACCACGCACTCGAGCTTGCCGTCGTTGTTGAAGTCCCCCAGCGCCGGTGACGGCACAAAAAAGATGTCGTTTATCTTGGCACTCACCGGCCACCCGGGCGAGAGCGTCCCGTCGTGGTTAAAGAGAAACGCCTTGCCGAATGGCCCTTTCGACTGCGCCAATAGCTCGATGCGTCCGTCCCCGTCCACGTCTCCCGCGCAGATGCTCCCCCCCACGTCATCGTTGAGCTTCACCGGGAACCCCGGGACACGCGAGCGGTTCCCGTTGAACGCCC
>Ga0315275_10003290_pt1 | contig 14870 bp, 9 predicted proteins | sample YL17G03_0_MG_FD_205557 | JGI IMG/M metagenome (GOLD analysis project Ga0315275, IMG submission 205557) | Sediment microbial communities from Yellowstone Lake, YNP, Wyoming, USA - YL17G03_0 | ecosystem: Environmental > Aquatic > Freshwater > Lake > Sediment | place: USA: Wyoming | collected... | reverse complement strand
CACGTTGCCGGTCGACCAGGTCGAGGCGGAGTTCCGGCGCTACGGGTTCCGGAGTCTCGTGCGTCGCTTGCACGAGGTCGCGGGGGTCTCGGGTGGGGCGGCGGTAGGCGGCGTCGCGGCGGGCGGCGCCGCGGCGGCGGAGGGCCGCGGCCTGCCGCCGGAAGGGCCGCCCCCCGACACCGTCGTCGAACGTGGAGCCGGACCTCTGGCGGCGATCCTCGAACAGCGCGAGGCGGCGCTGGCGCTCGATCCCGCGGGCGACGAGAGGGTCGCCGCGGCCGTGGCCGACGGCGACGTGGTCGTGGCCGCGTCCTTGAGCGCCGACGAGGCCGGCGCGCTGTGGCGGCTCGCCGCCCACGTCGTCGTGCACGACGCCAAGGCGCAGCCCGGCTACGTGCGGGCTCCGTCCGGACCGGGCTTCGACACAGCCATCGCCGCCTACCTGCTCGCGCCCGAGACGCTGGAGAAGCAGCGTACCCTCGAGGCGCTCGTCGCCGAGGAGGCGTCCGACGCTTCCGCCGTCGATCTCGACCCGGTGCACACGGCCGCCGCTCGCGCGGCGCGCACGTGGCGCGTCGCCGCGGCCCAGCGGCCGCGGCTCCTCGACCTCGGCCTCGAGAAGCTCTTCCGCGAGGTCGAGCTGCCGCTCGTGCGCGTCCTCGCGCGCATGGAGCAGGCCGGCGTGCGCATGGACCCGTACCGGCTCGGCGAGATCACGGCGCGCGTCCGCGACCGCGTCGACGAGCTCACCGACCGCGTCCACGAGCTGGCCGGCCGCCCGTTCACGATCGCCTCGCCGCAGCAACTCGCCGAGGTGCTCTTCGGCGACCTCGGCCTCGAGCCGGCGCGCAAGGGCAAGACGGGCTACTCGACCGACGCCCGCGTGCTGCGGACGCTGCGCGGGCAGCACGCGATCGTCCCCGCGCTCGAGGAGTGGCGTGAGCTCACCAAGCTCCTCAACACCTACCTTGAGCCCTTCCCCGACTACATCGACCCGCGTACCGGTCGCCTGCACACGACGTTCAAGCAGACGGTCGCGGCGACGGGCCGCCTGTCGAGCGTCAACCCGAACCTCCAGAACATCCCGGTCCGCACCGAGCTCGGGGCCCAGATCCGCGCGTGCTTCGTCGCCGAGGAGGGGCGCTCTCTGGTCGTCGCCGACTATTCTCAGATCGAGCTGCGGCTGATGGCCTATCTCTCCGGCGAGGAGGCGCTGATCGACGCCTACCACCGCGGCGAGGACGTCCACCGGGTGACCGCGGCCGCGGTCGCCGGGATCCCCGTCGAGGAGGTCACCAGGACCCAGCGCGAACACGCCAAGGCGACCAACTTCGGCATCATGTACGGGCTCTCGGCCTTCGGCCTGTCCGAACAGGTGGACATCCCGGTCGAAGAGGCGCGCGCCTTCATAGACGCCTACTTCGCCAAGTACCCGAAGGTCCAGGAGTTCCGCGAGCGCGTGGTCGCCGAGGCGACGCAGGACGGCTACGTGACGACGCTGTTCGGCCGCCGGCGCGCGGTACCGGAGCTGCGCTCCGGGGTGTACAACGTCCGCTCGCTGGGCGAGCGCCTCGCCGTGAACACGATCCTTCAGGGCACGGCAGCCGACATCATCAAGGTGGCGATGGTCGCCGTCGACCGCGAGCTCGAGTCCGGCGGCTTTGCCGCCCGTCTCGTCCTCCAGGTCCACGACGAGCTCGTCGTCGAGACCCCGCACGGCGAGGTCGAGGCGGTCGGCGAGCTCCTGCGCTCGGCGATGTGCGGCGCCTTCACGATGGACCCGGCCCTCGAGGTCGAGGTTGGCGCCGGGGCCGACTGGCTGTCGGCCAAATAGACAGGGCGGCGCCCGTCCGGAGCGTCCGCCGGGGGCGCGCGGGCGGGCCTTCGGCCTCGCGAGTCCCCGTGCTATACTCCTTTGGTTTGCGGCCCGGTCGCGGTTCCCGGGCCGTTCGCATCCCCTCAATCGACGGACCGCGCTGACCGGGAGGCCAATCTACCGATGACCGACGAACCCACAACCAGCACGCCCACCGCAGAGACCGCCACAGAGACCCCCGCCGCCGAGACTCCCGCGGCCGAGCCGGCCGCCGACGCCGGACCGAAGATCGTCGAGGGCAGCGACGGCTATCTCATCGAGGTCGACGGCGAGATCATCCCCAACTACGACCTCACCATCAACGTCTTCACCGAGGGCGACATCGTCACCGGCAAGGTCGTCCGCGTCGACAAGGACGAGGTCCTCGTCGACATCGGTTACAAGAGCGAAGGCGTCATCCCCGTCAACGAGCTCTCGATCCGCAAGAACGTGAACACCTCCGACGAGGTGCAGCTGGGCGAAGAGATCGACGCCCTCGTGATGCAGAAGGAGGACGCCGACGGGCGCCTTATCCTGAGCAAGAAGCGGGCCCGTTTCGAAAAGGCGTGGAAGCGCATCGAGGGCGCGCACGAGAGCGGCACCCCGGTCGAGGGCACGGTCATCGAGGTCGTCAAGGGCGGTCTCATCCTCGACCTCGGCGTGCGCGGCTTCCTTCCGGCCTCCCTCGTCGACATCCGCCGTGTGCAGGACCTCTCGGAGTACGTCGGCCAGCAGCTCAACTGCCGCGTCATCGAGATGAACCGCAACCGCAACAACGTCGTCCTCTCGCGCCGCGCGGTCCTCGAGGAGGAGCGCAAGGAGGTCCGTCAGCAGATCATCGACGAGCTCAACGTCGGCGACGTGGTCGAGGGCACCATCTCGAACATCGTCGACTTCGGCGCCTTCGTCGACCTCGACGGCATCGACGGCCTCATCCACATCAGCGAGCTCAGCTGGACGCACATCAACCACCCGTCCGAGGTGCTGCAGGTCAACCAGAAGGTCAAGGTCAAGGTGCTCGACATCGACCGCGACCGCCAGCGCATCTCGCTGGGCCTCAAGCAGACCCAGGAAGACCCCTGGCAGAAGATCGTCGCCCAGCACAAGGTCGGCGACATCGTCGACGGCCGGGTCACCAAGATCGTCGCCTTCGGCGCCTTCGTCGAGATCTACGAGGGCATCGAGGGCCTGGTGCACATCAGCGAGCTGGCCAACCGGCACGTCGAGCGTCCGGACGAGATCGTCAGCGTTAACCAGCAGGTCAAGGTCAAGATCATCGAGGTCGACTCCGAGCGCCGGCGTCTGAGTCTGAGCATCAAGCGCGTCGACGGCGAGAACGTGCGGCCCTTGCAGCCGGCGGAGCCGCCGGAGGCGGAGGAGCCGGCCGCCGAGGCCGCTCCGGAGGGTGAGGAGCCTGCGGACGAGGACGCACCCGAGGCCGCCGGAGACGAGGTCGCGGAGGCCGACGTCGTCGAGACCGAGGTCGAAGCCGACGAGGCTCCGGGGACCCCTGCCGACGACGAGCCCAGTCCCGCGGAGGAGCCGGCCGAGGAGCCCGTCGCCGAGGCAGTCGAGGAGACGGTCGAGCCCGAGCCCGAGACGCCGCCCGTGCCCGAGCACGAGCCCGAGCTGGGCCTCAGCGACGAGGTGTTCCCCCAGGGCGCCGCGCCGGCCGAAGACGACGTCGAGGACGCGCCGGCGGAGACCGCCGAGGCGACCGCCGACGGCGCCGTCGACGAGACCGCCGAGGCCTGACCGACACGACTTGGGACGGCGGCGGCGCCTGAGCGCCGCCGCCGTCTCGACTCACGGACCATGGCAGCGAAGCGACTCCCACGACTGGGCATCACCGGCGGCATCGGCTCCGGCAAATCCACGGCTCTCGCGTACCTTCGGGAGCTCGGCGCCGCGGCGATCTCGAGCGACGACGTCGTCCATCAGCTGCTGCTGGAGGACGCGATCGTCACCGACCTGCGTGAGCACTTCGGCGAGCAGGTCATGGTCGACGGCGTCGTGAGCCGGCCGGCGCTGGCGCACATCGTCTTTCACGACCGCGAGGCTCTCGACTGGCTCGAGGAGCTCCTTCACCCGAACGTCCGTCGCCGGTTCGAGGAGTGGGCGGGCGAGCAGGAGAGGGTCCGCCCGCAGCCCGCTCTCGTGGCCGCCGAGGTACCCCTGCTTTTCGAGACAGGCTGGGCCGGGTCGTTCGACCACACTATGCTGATCACTGCTCCCGCCGACCTGCGCCGTCGGCGTATCAGCGGCAAGCTGACCGACAGCGAGTTCGCGCGCCGGATGGAGCAGCAGATGCCCGAGGACGAGAAGATCGCCCGCGCCGAGTTCGTGTGCCACAACACGGGCTCGCGCAAGGACCTTCGCGAGGCGGTCCGTGAGGCGTTCGCGACGATCGTCGCGGCGGCGGCCGAGCGCCGGCGCGGCCCCGCGCCGCAGTCGTGAGGCGCCTCGCGCTCCTCGGCCTCGCGGTGCTCCTGGCCGCCGGCCTCCTGCTCGGCCTGCACCGGGACCTGCCCGGCTGGTATGCGCAGGCGATGCCGGGCTGGTACGCGCGGACCGTCTACCCGCTCGCGTACGGCGACGTCGTCCGCGACGCAGCCAGCGGCCACGACCTCGACCCCGCCCTGGTGGCGGCGGTGATCTACGAGGAGAGCGGCTGGCGCGAAGATGCTGTCTCGAGGCTCGGCGCCGTCGGGCTCATGCAGCTGCTCCCGTCGACCGCCGGGGACATCGCCCGGCGCACCGGCGGGAAGCGCTTCGAGGTCGCCGACCTGCGCGACCCGCGCGTCAACGTCCGCTACGGCACGCACTACCTGCGCTCCCTGCTCGACCGCTACGACGGCTCCCTCGTCGAAGCGCTGGCCGCCTACCACGCCGGCCCGCGCAACGTGGACCGCTGGGCGGCGCGGACGGACGGCGAGCTGGCCGTCGACGACATCCCTTTCAGCGACACGCGCGAGTACGTGCGCGAGGTGCTTGCGCTGACCGACGTGTACCGGCGCGCGTATGGCGGAGAGCTCGGACCGGCGCCGTGAGGTCCCGGGCGATGCGGCCCGCGGTCCGGGTGACGTTCCGCGGCCCGTCTCGAGGTGTTGCGAACATGTGTTCGTGTTGGTACAGTCTGGGTATCCCGACCGGCGCGACCGACCCGAGGCCATGACCGACTTCCGCATCCAGGCGAGCTACGGACTGACCGGCGACCAGCCCGAGGCGGTCGCCGCGCTGTCGGCCGGCATCGCGCGCGGCGACCGGTATCAGACACTGCTGGGCGTCACCGGGTCGGGCAAGACGTTCACGATGGCGAACGTCATCGAGCACACCCAGAAGCCCGCGCTCGTCATCGCCCACAACAAGACCCTTGCCGCCCAGCTCTGCAACGAGTTCCGCGAGTTCCTGCCGGAGAACGCGGTCGAGTACTTCGTCAGCTACTACGACTACTACCAGCCCGAGGCGTACGTCCCGGCCCAGGACCTGTACATCGAGAAGGACTCGTCGATCAACGACGAGATCGACCGGCTGCGGCACTCGGCGACGACGTCGCTCTTCCTGCGCCGCGACGTGGTCATCGTCGCGAGCGTGAGCTGCATCTACGGCCTCGGCTCGCCCGAGGACTACCTCGAGAGCGTCGTGCTCCTCCAGACGGGCCAGACGGTCGACCGCGACGAGACCCTGCGCAAGCTCGTCAGCAACCAGTACGCGCGCAACGACTTCGAGCCCGCGCGCGGCAAGTTCCGCGTCCGTGGCGATTCCGTCGAGATCTGGCCTGCCGACCAGGACACGGCGATCCGCGTGCAGTTCTGGGGCGACGAGGTCGAGCAGATCGCCCGTTTCGACCCCGTGGGAGGGGAGGTCCTCGAGAAGCCGCGGTACGTCGCGGTCTATCCGGCGACGCACTTCATCACCAGTGGCCCCGCCGTCGAGCGCGCCTTGGTCGAGATCCAGCGCGAGCTCGACGAGCGCTGCGCCTGGTTCGAAGAGAACGGCAAGGTGCTCGAGGCCCACCGCCTGCGCCAGCGCACCCTCTACGACATGGAGATGCTGCGCGAGATGGGTTTCTGCAACGGCATCGAGAACTACTCGCGCATCCTCCTCGGCAAGGAGCCCGGGGCGACGCCCAACTGCCTCCTCGACTACTTCCCCGACGACTGGCTCTGCTTCATCGACGAGTCGCACATGTCGCTGCCGCAGATCCGTGCCATGTCCGAGGGCGACAAGTCGCGCAAGAATATGCTGGTGGACTACGGTTTTCGCCTGCCCAGCGCCCTCGACAACCGGCCGCTGCGCATCGACGAGTTCCTCGAGAAGGTCCCGCAGATCGTCTTCGTCAGCGCCACGCCGGGGCAGTTCGAGCTCGCCAACAGCGTCAACATCGCCGAGCAGCTCATCCGGCCGACCGGCCTTGTCGACCCCCAGATCGAGGTCCGTCCCACGGAGGGCCAGATCGACGACCTCATGAACGAGATCGCGGCGCGCGTCGAGAGGGACCAGCGCGTGCTCGTCACCACGCTCACCAAGCGCATGGCGGAGGACCTCACCGACTACCTCGTCGAGAACGGCTTCAAGGTGCGCTACCTGCACAGCGAGATCGACACCATCGAGCGCATCCAGATCGTGCGCCAGCTGCGCCTGGGCGAGTTCGACGTGCTCGTCGGCATCAACCTGCTGCGCGAGGGCCTCGACTTGCCCGAGGTCACGCTGGTCGCGATCCTCGACGCCGACAAGGAGGGCTTCCTGCGCGGCCAGACCAGCCTCATCCAGACGGTGGGCCGCGCGGCGCGCAGCGTCGACGGCAAGGTGCTCATGTACGCCGACAGGATGACCGAGGCGATGCGCCTCGCCATCGACGAGACCGACCGGCGCCGCGCCAAGCAGGCCGCCTACAACGAGGCCCACGGCGTGACCCCGCGCAGCGTCGTCAAGGCGGTGAGCGACATCGCCCAGATGGTGAGCGACCAGGCGGGCGTGCCCACCAAGGGACGGCGCGCGGCGAAGGCGGTGGCGAAGAAGCTCGCCATGCCCACCGCCGACCTCGAGCGCCTCATCGCCGACCTCGAGGCCGAGATGTTCCAGGCGGCGGACGAGCTCAAGTTCGAGTACGCTGCAAAGCTCAGGGACGAGGTCAAGGAGCTCAGCCGCGAGCTGAGCAGGAGGGGGAACGCCGGTGGCTGACGCCTGGCACCTCAAGCATCTCATCGACAAGGCGCACGAGCTCGGCGCCGACCGCGCCGCGCCGCTGCCGGCGACGTCGGTCGTCGTCGACGAGCGCGTGCGCCTCAAGTGTCGCGTCCCGCGCTGCTCGAGCTACGGGCGCAACCTCATGTGCCCGCCGCACGTGCCCGGGCCGGAGGAGACTCGCGCCGCGCTGGCGCGCTACGCCGACGTCCTGATCGTGCAGCGGGACATCGCGGTGACGCAGGTGCAGGTCGACGCGGCGCTCGACGGCAAGACGTACGCCGAGAGCCGCGCGCTGGGCGCCGAGGACGTTGGCTGCGACAACGAGATCACCGCTGCCCAGAACGCGTTCGCCAAGCTCATGAGCGCGCTCGAGCGCGAGGCCTTCAGGCTCGGCTACCGCTTCGCCGCCGCCTACGCCGGCGGCGACTGCGTGCTCTGCGAGGTCTGCGAGGGCATCGAGGACGGCGTCTGCCGGCACCCGTTCGAGGCGCGTCCGTCCGCCGAGGCGGTCGGCGTCGACGTGATCGCCACGGCGCGGGCGGCCGGTCTCGACATCGAGATGCCGGCCGTCGACCGCGCCTCGTGGACCGGCATGCTGCTGATCGACTAGCAGGTGCGTCGGGGAGGCATGACAGCCGAATGAGCGACAGCATCGTCATCACCGGCGCTCGCGAGCACAACCTCAAGGACATCTCGCTGTCCCTGCCGCGCGACCGCTTCGTCGTCATCACCGGGCTCTCCGGCTCGGGCAAGTCGTCGCTCGCGTTCGACACCATCTACGCCGAGGGACAGCGCCGCTACGTCGAGTCGCTCTCGGCGTACGCGCGCCAGTTCCTCGGGCAGATGGACAAGCCGGACGTCGACTCCATCGAGGGTCTCTCGCCGGCGATCTCGATCGACCAGAAGACGACCTCGCGCAACCCGCGCTCGACGGTCGGCACCGTCACCGAGATCTACGACTACCTGCGCCTGCTGTACGCGCGCGTCGGCCACCCGCATTGCCCGAACTGCGGGCGCCCCATCGCCGGGCAGTCGGTGCAGCAGATCGTCGACCAGGTGTGCGAGCTCGACTCGGGGACGCGCTTCAGCGTCGTCGCGCCGCTGGTGCGCGGCCGCAAGGGCGAGTACGGCAGGATGTTCGATCAGCTGCGCGCCGACGGCTTCGCCCGCGTGAAGGTCGACGGCCAGGTGCGCGAGCTCGACGAGAGCTTCGACCTCGACAAGAAGTACAAGCACGACATCGCCGTCATCGTCGACCGCCTGGTGATGAAGGAAGGGCTGCGTCGGCGGCTGACCGACTCCGTCGAGACGGCGGCGCAGCTCGCCGACGGCCTCGTCGACGTCGAGCTCGCCGACGGGCCCACCCTCACGTTCAGCGAGAAGTTCGCCTGCGTGCACTGCGGTATCTCGCTGCCCGAGATCGAGCCCCGGGTGTTCTCGTTCAACAGCCCTCACGGGGCGTGTCCGGCGTGCCACGGGCTCGGGTCCACGCGCGAGATCGATCCCGGCCAGGTCGTCCCGGACGGTTCGGTCTCGATCGCCAAGGGGGCGCTTCTGCCGTACGGGCAGCTCTCGTTCGGCTGGCTCGAGCAGGTCATCGCGTCGATCGCCGAGACCTTCAAGGTCGACCTCGAGACGCCCTGGGACGACCTGCCCGAGGAGCATCGCGACCTCTTCCTCTACGGCACCGGCAGCACCCGGGTGCCCATGAGCTATCGCAACTACGAGGGCCGCATGCGCCACTACACGGCCAGTTTCCACGGCATCCTCGCTCACCTCCAGCGGCGCTACGCCGAGACCGAGTCCGAGCTCGTGCGCCAGAAGATCGAGGAGTACATGAGCGACCGCGTCTGCCCGGAGTGCCGCGGCGCCCGCCTCAAGCCGACGAGCCTCGCCGTGACGGTGGGCGAGCGCAACATCCACGAGTTCACCGGGGTGAGCGTGCGCGAGGCGATGAGCTTCCTCGAGGACCTCGCGCTCACCGAGACCGAGCGCCTCATCGGTGGACGCGTCATCAAGGAGATCTCCGAACGGCTGCGCTTTCTCAACGACGTCGGCGTCGGCTATCTCGACCTGCAGCGCGCCGCGGCGACGCTCTCCGGCGGCGAGGCGCAGCGCATCCGCCTGGCCACGCAGATCGGCTCGGCGCTCGTCGGCGTGCTCTACATCCTCGACGAGCCCTCGATCGGCCTGCACCAGCGCGACAATCGGCGCCTCATCGACACCCTGCTCCGCCTGCGCGACGTCGGCAACACCGTGATCGTCGTCGAGCACGACGAAGAGACGATGCGCTCCGCCGACCACATCGTCGACATGGGGCCGGGGGCCGGCGAGCACGGCGGCCGCGTGGTCGCCGAAGGGGCGCCGGAACAGATCATGGCGGCGACCGGCTCGCTCACCGGCGACTACCTCGCCGGCCGCCGCACCATCGCCTTGCCCGGCCAGCGCCGTCTGCCCGTCGAATGGTTCACCGTGCGCGGCGCCCGTATGCACAACCTGCGCGACATCGACGTCAGCTTCCCGGTCGGCGCCTTCACCTGCGTCACCGGCGTCTCGGGCTCGGGCAAGTCGACGCTCGTCAACGAGATCCTCTTCAAGGGCATGGCCACGCGCCTCAACCGCGGCTCCAAGCTGCGCGCCGGCGCACACTCCGGTATCGACGGCGCGCAGCTGCTCGACAAGGTAATCGACATCGACCAGTCGCCCATCGGCCGTACCCCGCGCTCCAACCCGGCCACGTACACCGGCGTCTTCGACCACATCCGCCAGCTCTTCGCCCAGACCCCCGAGAGCAAGCTGCGCGGCTACAAGCCCGGGCGCTTCAGCTTCAACGTCAAGGGCGGTCGTTGCGAGACCTGTCGCGGCGACGGCCAGATCAAGATCGAGATGCACTTCCTGCCCGACGTGTACGTGCCCTGCGAGGCGTGTCGCGGCAAGCGCTACAACCGCGACACGCTCGAGGTCTGGTACAAGGGCAGGAACATCGCCGAGGTGCTCGAGATGAGCGTCGAGGACGCGGTCGCGTTCTTCGCCAACGTGCCCCGCATCGCGCGGCGTATCAAGGCCCTCGACGACGTCGGCCTGGGCTACGTCAAGCTGGGCCAGCCCGCGACCACGCTGTCGGGCGGAGAGGCTCAGCGCGTCAAGCTCGCCAGCGAGCTCAGCAAGGTCGCGACCGGCCGCACGCTGTACATCCTCGACGAGCCGACCACCGGTCTTCACTTCGCCGACATCGAGAAGCTGCTCGAGATGCTGCAGCGCCTCGTCGACCAGGGCAACACCGTCGTCGTGATCGAGCACAACCTCGACGTCATCAAATCGGCCGACTGGGTCGTCGACCTGGGCCCCGAGGGCGGCGACGAGGGCGGCGACGTGGTGGCGACCGGCACGCCCGAGGAGCTCGCCGCCCTCGGCGAGACGTCCCACACCGGGCGCTTCCTCGCCCGCGTCGTCGCCGCCTCCGCGCCGGCGGCCGCGCGCGGCTGACGGCGACGCGGTGCGGCGCCGCTCCGTTCCGGCCGCGCGGGTACAATCGGCGTGATGGACGAGCCCGCCCCGAGCCCGGCCGAAGAGGCCGTCGAGCGCCTGCGCGCCACGCTGCGGCGCATCCCCAACGAGCCTGGCGTCTACCGCTTTCGCGACGCCGAGGGCGAGGTGCTGTACGTGGGCAAGGCCAAGGCGCTGCGCAAGCGCGTCTCCTCGTACCTACGCAAGGGCGGGCCCGCCCCGACAGGGCGCATCCCGGAGATGGTCGCCCGGGCGCGCGACGTCGAGTGGGTCGTGACGGCCAGCGAGAGCGAGGCCCTGATCCTCGAGGACAACTTCATCAAGGAACACCGCCCGCCGTACAACCTCCGGCTTCGCGACGACAAGAGCTACCCCTACATCGAGGTCACGATGACGGACGAGTGGCCTCGGGTGCGCTTCATGCGCGGGCGCCACGTGCCCGGCAACCTGTATTTCGGGCCGTACTCGAGCGCGCGCAAGGTGCGCGACACGCTCGAGCTCCTCGGCCGCATCTTCCCGTACCGCAAGTGCAAGGGGGAGAAGCCCGGAAGGGCGAGCGGCTCGCCTTGTCTGCAGTACTTCATCAAGCGCTCGCTGGCGCCCTGCGACGGCCGGGTCGCGCACGACGAGTACATGGCCGTGATCGCCCAGGTCGAGGACTTCCTCCGCGGCCGTCTGGGCGCGGTCGAGCGCGACATCGAGCGCGCCATGGCGGAGGCGGCCGAGGCTCAGGTGTTCGAGACTGCGGCGCTCCTGCGCGACCGGCTCGAGGCCGTGCGCCACGTGCACGAGCGCCAGACCGCGCGCATCGACAGCGCCGAGGCCTTCGACGTCGTCGGTCTCTACCAGGGCGACCCGGGGGCGAACGTCCAGGTCTTCCGCGTCCGCGACGGCGGCGTCGTCGACCGGCAGACCTTCTTCGTCGACAACGCGGCGGGCCGCGAGACACAGGACGTGCTCGAGGAGTTCCTGCTCGAGTTCTACTGGGACGGGAACGCGGTGCCGCCGCAGGTGATCGCGCCGTTGGAGGACGGTGGCGCCGAGCTCGCCGTGGCGCTCGCCGCGCGGCGCGGCGCCGCCGTCGAAGTGCGCCGCGCCCAGCGCGGCCCCAAGCGTCGTCTGATGGAGCTCGCGCGGCGCAACGCCGAGCTGGCCGGTCAGGTCGAGGTCGAGCGTCTGCAGCGGCGTCGCCAGTCGCGGGTGGAGGCCCTGGAGCGGCTGCGCGACGCCCTCGGCCTCGACGAGCTGCCCTTGCGCATCGAGTGCTACGACATCTCCAACCTGGGCGAGCACCAGCCGGTGGGCTCGATGGTCGTCTTCGAGGGCGGCGTGGCGAAGAAGGCCCACTACCGCAAGTTCGCCTTGCGTGAGCTCGTCGGCCAGGACGACTTCGCGGCCATGAACGAGGTGCTGCGGCGCCGGTTCGCCCGCCTTACGGGGGCCGCCGGCGCCGACTACGACGACAGCTTCGCCGCACGCCCGCACCTGGTCGTCATCGACGGCGGCAAGGGTCAGCTGGGCGCCGCCCTCGCCGCCCTTCGGGCCGCGGACGTGCGCCTGCCGGTCGTCGGCCTGGCCAAGCAGGAGGAGGAGGTCTTCGTCCCCGGCCGCGCCGACCCGCTGCCGCTGTCCGCCGACGACCCCGCCTCGCTCCTCCTTCAGCGCATCCGCGACGAGGCCCACCGCTTCGCGCTCACGTTCCACCGCCAGCGTCGCGGGGCCGACCTGCGGCGGGCGACGATCTTCGACGGCCTGCCGCAGGTCGGCCCCGTCAGGCGGCGTAAGATACTCGAACACTTCGGCAGCCCGGAGCGCTTCATGGGCGCCTCGCGTGAGGAGCTCGAGCGCGTGCCCGGCCTGCCGCGAAAGGTGGCGAGGGAGATCCATGCACACCTCCACAAGACAGGCTGACGCGAGAGCGCCCGGCACGCTCCGGGTCCTGTCCTTCGCGACGCCGTTCGGCACCGGGCTCCTGACGATGGCCGGCGATCTGCCGCTCGGGCTCGAGCTGCCCGCGCCGGGGATCCGCGGCCCGGCGGGCGACGCGGCGGACGACGAGCACGGCGCCCTCGACCGCGTCGGGTGGGTCGCGAAGCTCGAGCGGTACTTCGCCGGCGAGCCCGTGGCTTTCGACCTCGACGTCGCCGCGCACTGCCGGGCGCGCGGCCTGACCGCCTTCGAGACCGCCGTGTACGCGGCGCTCGCGGCGGTCCCATACGGGCGCGCGGTGAGCTACCGCGACCTCGCCCACGCCGCCGGACGGCCCAACGCCTACCGCGCCGTCGGCACGGCGATGTCGCACAACGCGCTGCCGGTGATCCTGCCGTGCCACCGCGTGATCAAGAACGACGGCACGCCGGGCCTCTACGGGGACGACCCGACGTGGAAGCTCAGGCTCCTGGAGCTCGAAGGCATCCTCGCGCCGGGCGCCACGAAGGTGGCGCGCGCGGGGAGGGGGAGAGCCTGATGGCGGACGCCCTGCAGTTCGTCATCATCACGGGCCTCTCCGGGGCCGGCAAGTCGCAGGCCATCGACTCGTTCGAGGACGCCGGCTACTTCTGCGTCGACAATCTCCCGCCGCAGCTCGTGCCGACGCTCGTCGACCTTTTCCGCCGCGAGGGCAGCAAAGTCGACCGCGTGGCGATCGTCAGCGACGTCCGCGGCGGCGAGTACTTCGGACGCCTCGAGCAGCTCCTCGACGAGCTGCACGAGCGCGGCGTCGAGCACACGCTCATCTTCCTGGAGGCCTCCAACGAGGCGCTCGTGCGGCGCTTCAAGGAGACGCGCCGCAGGCACCCGGCTGCCGACGGCGGCCGGGTGATCGACGGCATCCGCTCGGAGCGCCGCCTGCTCGCCCCGCTGCGCGAGCGCGCCACGCTCGTGGTCGACACCAGCGACATCTCGATCCACGAGCTCAAGGCGCGTCTCAACAAAGACATCATCCAGCACTCGCGGCGCACGAACATCGTCTTCGCCGTGGTCTCGTTCGGCTACAAGTTCGGCATCCCCATCGACGCCGACCTGCTGTTCGACGTGCGCTTCCTTCCCAACCCGCACTACGACCTCCGCCTGCGGCCGCTGACGGGGCTCGACGCCGAGGTGCGCGACTTCGTCCTCGCCTCGCCGGACACGGGTGAGTACCTCGAGCACCTGCTCGGACTGCTCGACTTCCTCTTCCCCCGCTACGCCGCCGAGGGCAAGGCGCACCTCACGATAGGTGTGGGCTGTACGGGAGGCCGGCACCGCTCGGTCGCCATCGCGCAGCTGATCGGCGACCGCTACGAGAAGCAGGGCTACTACACGATCGTGCGGCACCGCGACCTCGCGAGGGACGCGTGAGCCGGCCGCCGCGCCGGGTGAGTCGCCCGCCCGCCGCCGTCTGAGGCGAGCATGGCCCTGCCGCACGTCGACTGGTTCTACCCGGGTATCGGGCTCAAGCGCTGGCTGCTGCTGAGCGCGGCCGGGGCGATCGTCCTTGCCTACTCGCTCATCGTCCTCGCGGGTGTGCTCCTGTCGGACGATCTGCTGCGCGGCGTCGGTCTCGGGTGGCTGGTCGACCGTCCGTACACGACCGCCGTGCTCGCCATCGACGGCATCGTCGTGGGCGGCGTCGCCCTGGCCGTCGGCGGCCGCCACGCGTGGGCGTGGCGGCGCACGAACCCCGAGACGGCGAGCGAGATCCGCTTGAGCAGCCAGCTCGCGCGAGGGCCGCGGATCGCGGCCATCGGCGGCGGCAACGGCCTCGCCGCTCTCCTCAGCGGCCTGAAGGCGCACACGAGCAACATCACCGCCGTGGTGACGATGGCCGACGACGGCGGCAGCTCCGGGCGCCTGCGGCGCGACATGGGGCTGCCGCCGCCCGGTGACATCCGCAACTGCCTCGTCGCCCTGGCCGACGACGAGTCGCTCATGAGCCGCCTGTTCCAGTACCGCTTCGCCGACGGCGGCCTCGAGGGTCACAGCTTCGGGAACCTGTTCGTCGCCGCGCTCGCCGAGGTCACCGGCGACTTCGAGCGCGCCGTGTACGAGTCGACCCACGTGCTGAAGGTGCGCGGCCGCGTGCTGCCGGCGACCCTCGACGACGTGGTCCTGCACGCGCAGCTCGAGGGCGGAGCCCAGGTCAGCGGCGAGAGCACCATCACCGCCGCGGACCGTCTGCCGCGGCGCGTGTGGCTCACGCCCGAGCAGCCGCACGCGCTTCCCCAGGCGGTCGAGGCGGTGCTGCACGCCGACATGGTCGTCCTCGGCCCCGGGAGCCTCTACACCAGCGTCGTGCCCAACCTGCTCATCCCCGCCGTGCGCGACGCGCTCGATCGCA
>Ga0315275_10003286_pt1 | contig 14880 bp, 20 predicted proteins | sample YL17G03_0_MG_FD_205557 | JGI IMG/M metagenome (GOLD analysis project Ga0315275, IMG submission 205557) | Sediment microbial communities from Yellowstone Lake, YNP, Wyoming, USA - YL17G03_0 | ecosystem: Environmental > Aquatic > Freshwater > Lake > Sediment | place: USA: Wyoming | collected... | reverse complement strand
CCGGCGGAGCGTCGCGGTAGCCCGCCACGTCGTACGCCACACCCTCTTTCTCCAACAGGCCGACCATTTTCTTGATCGCCGCCGCCCGCGCATCCGCGTCGAGCTTCTCGAACCATGGATCGACGACTTTCAAGCAGATCGAGGTGCACGAGCGGGTGCGCGGTTCGCGCGCCAGGAACTCGACCCATGGCGTCCGCTCCACCCAGGCGGCGACGGTGGCGAGATTGGCCTCTGACCGCTTCACCAAGGCGTCGAGGCCGCCCTCACGTTCCGCCCACGCCAGCCCGTCGAGGGCATCTTCGACGCAGAGCAGGGACGGGGTGTTGATCGTCGAGCCTTCGAAAACTGCCTCGTCTAGCTTTCCCTTCTTCGTCAGGCGGAAGACTTTCGGAAGCGGCCAGGGCGGCGTGTAGCTCTGGAGCCGCTCGACCGCGCGCGGAGAAACCGCGAGCATGCCGTGTCCGGCTTCGCCGCCGAGGACCTTTTGCCAGGACCAAGTGACGACATCGAGTTTGTCCCAAGGGATGTCCATCGCGAACACTGCCGAGGTGGCGTCGCAAATCGTCAGCCCCGCCCGGTTCGCCGCGATCCAGTCGCCGTCCGGGACGCGGACGCCCGAGGTCGTGCCGTTCCACGGGAACACCACGTCGTGCGTGAAGTCGACCCGGGAGAGGTCGGGGAGGTCGCCGTAGTCGGCTGTCAACACGCGCGCATCGAGCTTCAGCTGCTTCGTAATGTCTGTCACCCAGCCCGAACCAAAGCTTTCCCACGCAAGCACGTCCACGCCGCGTGCACCGAGCAGGGACCATAAGGCCATCTCCACCGCTCCGGTGTCAGAACCTGCGACGATGCCCAGCCTGTAATCGGCGGGCATGCGAAGAATGGCCTTACTGCGTTCGATGACGGCGTTGAGCCGCTCCTTGCCGATCTTTGCGCGGTGCGAGCGCCCGACCGCGGCGTCGCGAAGCGCCTCTAGATTCCAGCCCGGGCGCTTGGCGCATGGGCCGGAAGAGAAATGGGGTCGACGGGGTTTTCGTTCTGGCTTCATTAGGTCCCTCCTCAAAAGTCGCATACAATGGACCCCTGCCGCCCCTGCGTCAAGACTTCTACGCGAACGTCCGCTCCCAAAGATCGGCGTCAAACGGCACGCGCCGTTCCGGACAGGGCTCTCGGCGGCAAAGCTGACAGCTCTGAAATCCGGTCTCCGATGGATAGAAGATGCCGGACACCGACTTGTTCGGCAGCATCAGGCACGACTCGGTCAGCACGACGCCGATCGCGGCCTCGACGTTGCCGAGGAACGCGAACAGTTGGCGTTGCTGCTCGATGGGCCAGACGCTCGCCTCGCCGGAGCCGGGGTTCATAGTCGCCAGCCGCTGGAGCCCGTAGGTTTCCGTGAGGTGCTCGTGCAGGTGTGCGATTGCGGTCCACAAGGCCATCTCTTTGATTGTGTCATGGCAGAACTGGCCGAAGATGTCGCTGGCCGCGAGGGGAATGGAGTCCAGCTCACGGCCGCAGGTGGCGACGTATAGGAAGACCTGCTCCACGCCGTCAAGGTTCACTCGCAGCGCGCGGCTTTCGAATCGCGCCGGCGTCGAGCCTCGACCTGATGCTGCGATCACGACCGCATCCGCGTGCCGCTGTTCCACGGTGGCTGTCCGGTACAGCGCGCGCGGGCGAGCGAGCTGGCGGGCGCTGTCGATCAACGCATGGATCTCGCCGGCGTAGTCGCCGTCGCGGGCGAGGTGCAAGCGCGCGAAGACCGCTTCGGGATCGATAGAGAAAGGGATGTCGTCAAGGATCTTCATACCGAACTGTTCCGCCACGCCGACTGGCCATGCGCGATTGTATATACGCACGGCACGCATGGCGGAAGGGCCGTGCGCGCACGCGGTACCTTCCCCATGCCGGCTTATTCTAATGCGCTTTCAAGATGAGGCTAACTATGGCATACTCGCGCCATGGGAAGACCGCGGCGGGTGGATGTGAAGTTGGTGCGGCAGGCGCGGAAGGCTGTGGTACAGGCAACCAGCGTCGAGGCATTGCGGGCGGCGCAAGCCGTGCTGCTGCCGGCGACCACAGGAGCGACGCTGAGCGCGACGGCGGCACTGTTAGGGGTGGGGCGCGCCACCGTGCCACGCTTGCAGGCGAGATTTCGCCAATGGCGTGCCACGAAGACGGCGGCGAGGGCGCCGCGGCGCAATTGGGGCGGGCGGCGCAATGCGTTGTTGAGCGTCGAGGACGAAGCCGCGTTTCTGGCCCCCTGGCTGGAGCAAGCGCGGGCGGGCGGTGTGCTCGTGGTGTCCCCGCTGCGGGCGGCGCTGGCGCAGCGGGTGGGAAGGCCGGTGAAGGCCTCGGTCCTGTATCGTTTGCTGGCCCGGCACGGGTGGCGGAAAGTGGCCCCGGACACGCGCCATCCCAAGAGCGACCCGCAGGCCCAGGAGGCCTGGAAAAAAAACTCCCGGAAACGCTGGCAGACCTGCTGAACCCGGAAGCAGTCCGTGGACGCCCCGTGCGGCTGATGTTTCAGGATGAAGCGCGCTTTGGGCGCATGGTGCGAATCCGGCGCTGCTGGGCGCCGACCCCCATGCGGCCCGTGGTGGACAACGGCTACGAGCGCGAGTTTGTCTATGTCTACGGAAGCGTGAGTCCGCGGGAAGGGGAATTGGACTGGATGATTTGCCGCAAAATGAACACCGAACGAATGGGCGCGTACCTGGCGCAAGTCAGCGGCGCGCATGCCGACGAGTTCATGGTGATGGTGGTGGATGGGGCCAGCTCCCATGTCGCCAAAGATCTCACGGTGCCGGAAAACATTCGCCTGCTCCGGTTGCCCCCCTATGCCCCGGAGTTGAACCCGCAGGAGCACGTGTGGGACGAAATTCGGGAGAAGGAATTTCCGAACCGAGTGTTTGCCGATCTCCCCAGTGTGACGCACCAGCTTGAAAGCGGATTGCCCAGACTGGCCGCCGACCACGAACGGCTACGCAGCCTGACGGCTTGGTCGTGGATAATTAGTCTCACCTTGAACGCGAATTAGAATAAGACCGTTCGCGGGCGTTGGGTCGATGCGATGTGTGGCGAGAAAACGGGACGCGTCCATTCGGGAAGTGAGCGGAATGATCAGGGCGGTCGGCAGGGCGCCGAAGCTACCCATGTCCTGCCAGATGACTGCCGGACGTCGCCCGCGCTGCTCGCGCCCGGCACGGTCCGGCAAGTCAACCCAGTACAGGTCTCCGTAATTCAGGACGATGCTCCCTCAACGGTTTCCAGAGCCTCGTCCCGAACCTCCTGCCACGCCGCAAGCTCATCCGTCAGGCCGGATTCGATGCGGAGATACCAGCGGAGTGCGTCGGAAACTAGCTCCTCGACGCTGATGTGGCGCTCCAATGCCTTGGCTCCCAAAGCCTTCTCGATCTCCGCAGGTATTGCGATGGCCATTCGCCTTTCCTCTCTCCGCGCAGTTAGGGCACACGTCGATGGTCGTCCCTATGTGCTCAACATATCCGGATCGCCAATCGGCCTCAAGCACTTTGCCCGGGTCTCTAGCGTCATCCCGCCGCGCTGTTCTTGGTGCCGGTGCCCTTGGTGTCTTGGTGGTTAAAATGTTGGAGGGGGATGGTGTGCCGATTCGGGCAATTCGCGCCGACTACTGCTCCCGTCGCTCGGTGGACCAGAGGGCGGATGGCGTATCGCGGATGGCTGATTCGACGGGCCACATCTGCCGTTGCGAATCATCGAAAGGAGGCCCTGTGCGTTTCGTACGGTTTCTCTGCTCGACACTCTTGTGTGTAGTGCTCTCCTTGCCCCGCGCGGTGCACGCCCAGACCTGCACCGGCGACTGCAACAACGACCGATCGGTGACCGTCGCTGAGATCCTCACGATGGTGAACATCGCGCTGGGCAGCGCGCAGGACGGGACGTGCGCCGCCGGCGACGCGAACCACGACGGCCAGATCACCGTCGATGAGATTCTCAGAGCAGTGAACAACGCCCTGAACGGTTGTGCGGCAGCCACCGCCACCCCAACGCCAACCCCGACGCCCACGCCGACACCGCAATCTGCGGGTTGCGTGCAGGTGCGGGAGGACACATGGTGTTTCATCTTAGTCTCCGGAGGCATCAGCGTCGGCACCATCGAGTCAGACCTTACGCAAAGCGGTTGCCTCCTGTCATTCGGCGGCGACGCCGGGAACGGGCCGCTTATCGGTGATCACTGGGCCGTTTCTGTCCAGACGCCCTTGGGTCCCCTCGACCTGACCTGCACCTTCACCGGCAATCCAGCCGACCGCTGCAGCGGCTCTTTTACCGGCGCCGGGCACGCTGGCAGTGTCACCGGCAGCATAGGATTCTGCCCGGAAGCGTCGCGGTTAGTGCAACCGCTCCAGTTGGGCGCTGCCTCGGCGTCGGACCTCTACAAGCCCATGACAATGCTCGGATGGGCGACTCCTTACGGGCCTCCCGGGGCGCCTTCGGCGGGCCGGCGGCGTGCGGGTGGGTGACGCCGTGAGGGACAGAGAGCGGATGGCTGGGAGTGTCGAGATGCGGAGCGTATGGATTTAAGTCAGCCTACGACTGCACACACTGCGCCGGCCGGAACGTTACGGTGCAACGCTCTTGCGAGGCGCGTAATCGGCAAGCACCAATACCCGCAACGCATCGATCCGCCGCAGGCGGTCGTCATTCGTGACGAAGACCGCGGCGTGATGCTCGATCGCGGTCGCGAGCTGCAGGGCGTCAGGGAGGCGAATGCGCTGCTGCGCCCGCAATGCGGCGGCACGCTCGGCGATGGCGGCCGTCACCTCGCTCATCACCAGGTTCGTGCCCTGTTGCAGAAGTGCTCTATAACTTGCCACCAAGTCGATGCGCTCCTGCCCGAGAGGAAGGACGAGCGCCTCACTCAAGCTGATCACGGAGGTCACGGCCGTGTTGATACCGGTGTCCAGACGCTCTTCGAACAACGGGCGCACCACCGGGCCGAAAAGCGGGTGAGCTTCCACGAGGTAGATGAACGGCGCAGTATCGAGCCCGATCACTGCACCATGCGCGATGTCTCCGAGGAGGTCGGCGCTCACGTCTCCCACTCGTCACGCAACCGGTTCACATACTCCTGCGCGTCAATGCCGTTCCACATCTCCTTGCCGAGCCCATATGCCGTCCGCCAACTCACGCGCTTGAGGGACGGCGCGCCAGGGCTGATCACCACCACGACCTCGGCGGGACCGGGGTGCAAGTGCGTCGGGACCTCGATTCGGACCGTGCCGTCGCGGTCGATCTCCGTTGTGAGATGGCGGGTCTCCATGCACGCAGCATACGCCCACCGGTGCGTGCAGGCAATGGTGATGCGACGGGGCGGCAAATCGGGAAGCCTCGCGAATATTCGACGAAGGGTGGCGTGCAGCCCCGACCACGACATCTGCTTCCCGCCGTCGACGGGTAACGATGAGCAGCACCAGGCACTCAACGACATGGGCGCCTTCGGCGGGCCAGGGGCGTGCGGGCGGGTGACGCCGTGAGGGGCGGAGCGCCTATGGCTGATAGCCGATGGCGGATCGCCAAGCGGGCCCTGATCGCACCCTGCCCATGCGATCGGGGTCGGCGTCGCTACGAGGCGCCTTCGTCAGTTGCTACGAGCTGGATGTTCTCGATGCCCGTGTAGTTCCGATCGAACGTCGCCAGCGGTCCAATGGTCCCCTCTCGCTGCAAGAGCACCACGAACGCGTCGTTGAAGTTCAGTTAGCCTGCCGTGCTCCCCACCAGCTCAAGGATCGGTTCGTACAGTCGCTCGATGTGCGAGCCGACCCACATGACCGAGCCGCGATCGACGTATTCGCGCAACGCCTGCGAAGTATCCGACAACTCAACGGTGCGCTTCCGCTCGCGCAAGCGACGACACAGCACCGACACCGCTTCACCGAGGAGGACATCGAGGACCGTCACTCCGGTTCCTTGGCGCTCGAGATCCTCAAGCAATGTGGCGGCTCGCTGGTGCAGGCTGTCGGCGGCGTCGACCCACGCCACCAACACATTCGCGTCCAGCACGCAGTCATTCATCGTACAAACGACGGCAATCCTCGACAGCGTTGCCGCCGAGCCGAACGAGTCCTTTCAACGCATGCAGAGTTGCCCAGGAGACGTGCACGCGCCGCTCTCCTTTCGCAGCTCTGCGCTGCGCCGCAGCCAAGACGGGTCTGCGCAATAAGACGTGCATCTTGGCGGCGTCCGACAAGCCGCCAGCACTGGCACTCTTGCTTCGAAGAATGACCTCTCGTGCGGGAGTGTGATGCTGCAACAAAACTGGCATTCAGTTGCTCTTACTCCAAGTGTGTTAGGCAAATCCTGCTTGGAGGTGAGAGATGACAGATCCGGTTGGTTCCGCGCGGCTCCCATCGGCCGATGCGACTGATGCCACGCCTCAGGGTGCTCCGCAGCCCACGCCCCATCCGCCTGCCGGCTCGTTGCCGTATGGCCTCGTGTGGGTACTTGCCTTCGGCGCCTTCCTGCTTGCCAACGGTGACAAGCTCGGGCAGCCGGGCGGGTTCATTGTTGTTGTTGGCGGTGTGGTGCTCGCCACGATCTCTGCCGGGTGGATGACGACGCGCTGAGGCACGCCGTGGTAGCGGATCCGTAGGTTTCGGGCCGCATCGCCGTCCGGCTCCGCCCGGTGGCAGGCGTCCTGGCATGTGCGCCTGCGGGTTCCCGCAACGCATGCGGTTCGCCCGCGTGCATTACGGTCTCATCAATGGAGGTTGATTATGAACCAGCAAGTCCAGATTCTCGATGCGGCGCCGGCGTTGCCGAGTGCGACATCTCAGCAGCCAGTGTCCCGCAATGAGCCGGTAGACGCCGAGATCGAGGCGCTCAGGAAGTCGGAACAGTGGCTGTTGGTGATCCGCACCGTCGGCGGTCAGCGGCGCATTCTTGATAAGCAGGAGTTCCTCGCTGTCCTGCGCACCGGCATTCTCGACGGGGGAATCCACGGCACCAGCACGGTTGATGTGCACTCGTGCCTGCAGCAGGGAACGTGGCAAACGACCAGCTCGCCGCTGGCACAGTTCGCCAAGGGACATTTCCGCTTGCGAGTGCTCTTCGAGCCTGTCTGGAGTCATGCGTTGGCGGGCCTCAAATGGGGGGCGCTGGTCGGGATAGGCCTAAAGCTTTTGGACACCTTGGTTCTGCTTGGCTCCGTTGACCCGGCCTTAGCGCTCCTATTCCTCGTGACCATCGGAGTCTGCTTGATCCCACGCATTGGAGTGGCGGGTGTGGTGGCCGTCTCTGTCGCCACGTCCAAGTTCACCAAGGCGAACTTTTTCATGATGGGGTTGGCAGCGGCGCTTGTCGGTGCGATCCTCGGCTGTCTTCCTGGTATGGCTATCGGCGGGTTGATCGGCCTATGGCGCAACGGTGCTTTGCCGCGCGCCAAGGATGCCGTGCCGGAATCACCCGGTCTCGTTCTAAGCGCCGTTGTGCTTCCCCTGCTGTGTGGTGCGGCTCTGCTGGCCTTCTATGTACTCGTGTTCAATCCCTGGCTGACCAGTGTCATGCAGAGTAGCTGATGGTCGACGAAGACGGTGGCGGCAGCCAGGCATGCGTGCGAGCTCGTGCCACGACCCGGCGTTGAGTCAGTGCGGGTAGGTTAGATTGCCAACCGCCGGGCGCGTATCCAGCCGGTTGTAGGCTTCAAAGCGTGCGCCGAAATGGTCATTGCGTCCTGCTCCTTTGCGTCTTGGCGTCGTTGCGCGAGCCATTCTTTTCTCGGATTATTGAGCCATGCAGAAGTAATACCTGGATTTTGCACGATTTGAGCGGTCGCTGCGACGCGAGGCCAAATAGGGAGCCACCTCTGTGAAGTTCCGGTTTTTCCTCGACGTAACCCCGTGGGTGATCCCGTGCCCAAACTTTCTTGCACGAAATCGCCCGAGAACCAATGATCGCGATTGGGCAACCATCCGAACCCGTGCAAAATTCAGGTAATAGAAAGCCCGACGCCACGGGAAGCCCCGGAAAACGTGGCTCACAACGCTGCCACCTTTCTATTTCCTTCGCAGCGCTCAATAATGAACTGACGGGACGGTGCGCCAATTCGGACAATTCGCGCCGAGTACTGCTGCCGCCGCTCGGTGAACCAGATGGCGGATGGCGTATCGCTGATGGCTGAAGGCGAATCAGTACGGCAGCGCCTCGACATGGGTCAGCGTGAATCGTTGCCTTTGAACAGCAGGCGCGATCCGAGTCCGCGATGTCGAAGCCTCGAGGGATTCCGGCTGCGACTGTGGCTTACGGATAGCTCTGTGGTCGAGCGGGATGTGCCGGCACTGTTGACCGGCCCGATCTTCGACGCCGTGCGCAACACGACGCTGGCCAGATAATCGACGCCTGCCCAGTCACTACCCCGCATTCCATCCTGCCCGCGAGGGCGGCCCTGACGCCCGCTCGCTTGTTGGCAACACCTGCCGACGGACAACCGCTGCTGGCCATCGAGCCCCTGGAGTAGAGGAAACATCCGGTGCCACTCCGATGCAGCAAACCCGACGTTTCCTTCCCCTCTTTATTTCAGTCCGGCAGACGGCGCATCGCGCGGGCGCCGTCCGTTGGACGAATTCGAGACAGGGGAGGGATCATCATGGCATCAGTTGGTATGTTGGGGAAGCGTGTGCACTTGGCGGGCGCGTGGCATTCTCGGGTGGTCGGCGCCGCGCTGATTTGTGTGTCGGCACTGGCGCTCGAGGGGTGCGCCCAAGTGATGGCCTACAATCAGCCGTCGCCCCTTGACCGCAGCATCCTCGCCCGTGGCGTCGATCGATCGCGCATCATCGGCGTGCTTGGGCCTCCGGTCGGCAAAGACAGCAACGCAGACGGGACCCTTTCCGAGACCTACAAGTACGTCGACGGCGGGGCCAAGAATTCCTTTGGCGCCAAGGCTGGGCGCATGCTGCTGTACACCGCCGGAGACGTGTTCACCGCGTGTCTGGATCAAGTGATCTGGATGCCGATGGAGATCGCGTTCAAGGGGTCGTATTACACCTGCGATATCACGTACGAGAAGGCGGGACGCTACTGGGTCGTTCGCGATCTGCGGGAGATTTCGGCGTCGGACCAGAAGGTGGTTAGAGCCGTGGAGGACGATGGGCCGCGACATGCAAGACTGAATGCGCAAGATGCGCAAGATGAGACTGCGCGGCGTTGACGGTCGCCACGCCAGTAGAATCCAGGTGGGCGCGCATGTGGGGCGGGGCTGTTTGCCCGCCCCACATGCGTTTTCTGCAACCTGGCAACGAACGCGGAAAGGTGGTGGTTCAGGACGAGGCGCTCTTCGCTGATGCCTTCACGGCGCCCGAACTCCAACGTCGCCATGACGCCACCGGTCTCAACAAGCTCGTGTGCAGCAAATTCTGCATTCGCATCCCCTACCTGGACTGACAAGGATAGGGAGGGGATCTCATGGAAACGACAAGTCTTTGGCGATGGGGCTTCGTAGCATGCGGCGCTGCCGCACTGGCGTTGTGGGCCGGCACACAGTTTAGCCTGCGGCCGTTGTGGCCCGGCGGCGCCGGGCGTGCCGCCGCCGACACTGGCACGCCGGCGGTGCACGCGCGCCAGACCTCGGTGGCCGCACGCGGCCGCCTGCAGCCCACCGGCGGCGTCATCTGCGTCGCCGGCCCAAGCCGGCCGGGCGCGGTTATCGCCTCGCTCCGGGTACATGAGGGCGACTGGGTCGAGTCCGGTGCGGTACTGGCCAAGCTCGACGGCACTGCCGCCCAGGAAGCATTGGTGCGCCGGCTGAGCGTCGAGGTCCAACACGCCACCACAGATCTGCGCCGCTTCGAGCAACTCTATAAGGAGGGCGTGGTGTCGGTGGCCGAACGCGACGCTGCCCGACTGCGCGACCAGGTCGCCCGCGCCGAGCTGGCCGGCGCCCAGGCCGATCTCGATAGCGCCACTGTCCACGCCCCGATAACCGGCCGCGTGCTCATCATCCACACGCATGCAGGCGAACGCATCGGGTCCGCGGGTGTTCTTGACCTCGGCAACACCGCACAGATGGAGGTCGTGGCGGAGGTGTACGAGACCGACATCGCCGCGGTGCGCGTCGGCCAACCGGCCACGGTGACCGCCGCGGCGTTGCCGGCCCCCCTGGCCGGGAAGGTGGAGCGCATCGGCCTGACGATCGGCAAGCTGAGTGTGTTCGCAGTCGATCCGGCCGCTGACACTGACGCGCGTGTCGTCGAGGTCCACATCCGCTTGGACGACGGCGAACGCGCCGCGGCGCTGACCAATTTGCAGGTCGATGTGGATCTGGCCGCGTAAGGGAGCAGGCCATGTCGCTGTGGAGCACCGTGTCGCCGGTGCCACTTGCGTGGCACCAACTGGCCGAGCAGCGGGTCCGTTTTGCCGTTGCCGTGCTGGGGGTCACCTTTGCAGTCGTCCTGGTATTGATGCAGCTCGGCTTCCGCAACGCGTTGTACGCCAGCGCGGTCCGCTTGCACGAGCACCTGGCCGGCGATGTCGTGCTGATCAGTCCGAAGTATTCCTACCTCGGTGTCTCGGCGCCGTTTTCACACCGCCGCTTGCAGCAGGTCCGGAGCCATCCCGCAGTCAGCGGCGTCGCACCCATCTGGTTCGACGTCGCGCCGTGGAAGAATCCCGACACCGGCATGGCGCGCAACCTGCTGGTGATCGCCGTCGACCCCGTTGATGCGCCCCTGCACCTGGAGGGTCTTGCCGAGCGACTCGGGCGCACGCGCGTGAGCGATACACTGCTGTTCGACAGCGCCTCACGTTCCGAGTTCGGCGTGTCTCCCGCCGTGCTGCGCAGCGGCCGGCGGCTTACCACGGAGCTGGGGGCGCGGCGGGTCTTCGTGGACGGGAGTTACGTGTTGGGGACTTCCTTCGCCGTGGATGGCAGCGCGATCACGGGCCCGAGCACCTTCTTGCGTCTGTTTCCCAACCGCCGAGAAGGTCTCATTGATATCGGTCTGGTGCGGCTGCGGCCAGGCGCCGATGAGGACGCCGTGCGCGCTGAGCTTGCTGCCGAATTACCGAAGGACGTCGAGGTCCTGACCAGGGCGGGCTTCATCGCCCGCGAGCAAACCTACTGGGCAGCGAACACGCCCATCGGTTACGTGTTCGCCTTCGGGATGGTGATGGGCCTCGTGGTCGGTGGGGTGATCGTCTACCTGGTCCTGTTCGTCAACGTCGCCGAGCACCTGCCGCAGTTTGCCACCTTGAAGGCCATCGGCTTCACCGACGGCGCATTGTTCGGTGTTGTGGCGCAGCAGGCGCTGATTCTCGCCGCCGCTGGCTTCACGGTCGGTGTACTGCTGTGTCACGGCCTCTACGCCGTTAGCGCCAACGCGACGCAGTTGCCGATGGAGCTGACCGTGGAGACCGGCGCGCTCGTGTTCATGCTCGCCTTGCTCATGTGCTGCACGTCGGGTGCGGCGGCGTTGCTCAAAGTGCGGGCGGCCGATCCCGCGGAGGTGTTTGCATGATCGAGATCGAACGCGTGAACCATTACTACGGCCCGAGCAGCATGCGACGCCAGGTGTTGTTCGATGTCTCGGCAACGGTTGCCGGTGGGGAGATCGTCCTGCTGACTGGGCCCTCCGGCTCCGGCAAGAGCACGTTGCTGAGTTTGATCGGTGCGCTGCGTTCGGCGCAGCAGGGCAGTCTCCGCGTGCTCGGCGAAGAGCTGTGTGGCGCTTCGGCCGACACGCTGATTCGCGTGCGCCGGCAGGTGGGCTACATCTTCCAGAAACACAACCTCTTCGATTGCCTTACGGCGCTGCAGAACGTTGAGCTGTGCCTCGGGCTGCATGGTGCGCAGCGGAGCACGGCCCGGCGCCGCGCGACCGAGGTGCTCGATGCCGTCGGCCTAGCGGCGTATCTGGACCGGTATCCATACCAGCTCTCCGGCGGGCAGCAGCAACGTGTGGCGATCGCCCGGGCCCTGGCGCCACGCCCGCGTTTGATCCTCGCCGACGAGCCGACGGCGGCGCTCGACAGCGTGAGCGGCGGCGAAGTCGCCGAACGTATTCGCGAGCTGGCGAAGCAGGAAGGCTGTGCCGCGGTGGTTGTCACCCACGATCAACGCATCCTACGTATCGCGGATCGCATTCTCGATATGGAAGACGGACGGTTGCAGGCGAGCGAGGTACGGCGCCTGGCAGCTTGAAAACCCAACGGCGCGCGCAACGCCAGCGCGACGCTCACCGTTCCCAGGGGCTTCGGAACGATCCAGGCGTACGCGGAGTACACGGTGACGCCGTAGCGGCGTCATGACCGGCCTTTGAGCCAATGAACCGATCCCTTTCAAGACCATCGATAAACAGATGCGCCCCTCGATACGCCGCCAAGACAGGGCGGCTACTCGGGGTGAACGGTTCAACATTTTCGTAGAAAAATCAGAAGATCCGTTCGCCCCGAGTAGGACGCGTCTCCTCAGGGGCCGTATCGAGGGGCTGCCACGGGAGAATCGACAGGGAGGGAGAGTTGGCGCCGCGATCAAACCTCCCCTGCCCCCTCCTTCGTAAGGAGGGGAACTCGCTCCCCTGACCCTTGCCTCAATCCTTCCTTGGCACGACGGCAAGCAAGCAGCTGTCCCCCTTGCCAAGGGGGACCTACGGGGGGTCGAGCCCCGCCGCAGGTGGATGGAGGATTTGTTAACACAGTTGGTGAGGGGTCGGGCAACCTCCCCTGACCCCTCCTTCGTAAGGAGGGGAACCGCTTTGCCGTTGCCCCGGCGGTGCTACCCGGCCTTCTTGATCTTCAGGCGCGCCGGCTCAAAGCGCACGTACCGACGTCCGCTCACCTTCTCTTCCTGCTTCAGGTCCTGATAGATCGCCTTCAGGTCGTAGTTAAAGCGCGCAGCGTGCTCGTTGCGAACTCTGCGGACCTCGTCGACGATTGGATCGCTCGCCATGTTTCTACTCCTCCAACAACTCTTCGGGCGTGCAAAGTACGGTCGGGCGGTAACCGCTCGCCACGCAGACATCGTCGATTGCGCGGCGCATCGCCGCATTCGCAATGTGGGCACAGTTCCAGGTCAGCAGATACTCCACTCCGTTGCTCACGGCGATTGCAATGTGGAGTGCGTCTTCGGGAGCCGTCGTCGGGACCGCGCCTTGCCGGACCAACTTGTCCGCAAGATCGAGAGCTTCCTCAGTCACTTCGAGAACGTCGATCCCCGCGAGCACGTCACGCCGCCGTTGTGCCGCTCCCGGATCACCAGCGCTGGCTTCGCGGAAGACCAGTTCGGAGATGGTCAAATGGTAGTTGCCTCGCTTTCGCTCCCACCACTGCCGCGTGATCTCCTGATGAGCCACCACGATGATGTCGCGACTGGGCCGGCCAGCGAGATAGCTCACCACGGTGGTTTCCAGATACACCTTGGGCTTCACGGTTGCATGGTACGAGGACGGTCAACCGCGGTCAAACTGCTCGCCAGGGTCGCCCCCTGTCGAGCACTCCCCAAACGTCAGGTAGCTCCAGCTCTCCCAAGCGGGGATACCACCAACCCCGATGTCATCTTCACCCAGGCTGGCCAGATCACCGTGAACCTCACCACCACCAACATCCCACAAGGGACGACATTGACCGTGCGCGTCGCTACCGACGGTGAGGCCCTCACGGCGCAGAGCACCCCAACCGATGCATCCGGCAACGTCAGCGCGACGCTCACCGTTCCGGCCGGCTTCGGAACGATCCAGGCGTACGCGGAGTACACGGTGACGCCGTAGCGTGGTCAGGACCGGCCTTTGAGCCAATCAACCTTCGAAGGAACGGGCCAGGGGGGCGCGGCATTTCAAACCTCCCCTAACCCCTCCTTCGTAAGGAGGGGAACCTGGCATCAGCCCTGGCGCGCGACCCGTTCCTGCCATCGCTCACGCTCGCGGCGTACCCAGGCGGCAGCGTCAGCCATATCCTCACGGTCGGCCCACATCCCAAAAAACGGCAGGCTGGAGAACTCCTCTTCGGTGGAGACGGCGGGCTGCGCCGTCACGAGCGGCTCGATACGCACCACCACATCCGTCCCGTCCGGGAGCCCGAGCGGGCGCGACAACACAAGCTGCCCGTCCTCGATTCGTCCCCGTTCTATGAGCTCCATCGTTCTGTTTGTACTCCGATCCAGGGCCGTGCGCCAGCGCGGCACAGGTGTGCAACAGATCTCTGAAGTCGGATTGACCTCCGTCGATTCTCCCGAAGCGCACCAAGTCGCACGGCCACAAGCCTGCTTTGGTGGTATAGGCTTCCAGCCTGTACCATCCCAGCATGACGCGCCGACAGGTCACCTTCAGCGAGACCGTGACGCCGGTCGGCCAATCGCAAGCGTGCCCTCGCAGCTTGAAATCTCCGCAGCAACGGCCGACAATTCGAGCATCATGGAACCGGTAGCGCATCCTGACGAGGGCGCCGCCTACGTTGGCCATCCACCTCTGGTCGTCCATCTGCGCTCGTTCTTCCCGGTTTCGTGCTCGACCTCCGCGAGGTGTGGGGCCCGAGACACTGACCGCCGCACCCGGACACGTCACGCCGCGGTGGGACCGCTGGGCAGTTGACCGGGTACTGCCACCGGTCCCGTTTCGACGCAACCCATGTTCGCCTACATCATCCGCCGCCTCTTGCTGATCATCCCGACGTTGTTCGGGATCATGCTGCTCAACTTCATCATAGTTCAGGCTGCACCGGGTGGGCCCGTGGATCTCATGATCGCGCGCCTCAAGGGGACTGCCGTAGCCGCCACAGCACGCATCGGCGGCGCCACCGGTGCCGAGACGACCGGCGCCGGCCAAGGCGCTGGAGTCACCAGCACGTACCGCGGCGCCCGCGGCCTCGACCCCGCGCTGGTCCGCCAGCTCGAAAAGCTCTACGGATTCGACA
>Ga0315275_10003283_pt1 | contig 14884 bp, 7 predicted proteins | sample YL17G03_0_MG_FD_205557 | JGI IMG/M metagenome (GOLD analysis project Ga0315275, IMG submission 205557) | Sediment microbial communities from Yellowstone Lake, YNP, Wyoming, USA - YL17G03_0 | ecosystem: Environmental > Aquatic > Freshwater > Lake > Sediment | place: USA: Wyoming | collected... | reverse complement strand
AGCTGGCGGGCATCGACGTCAAGGCAAAAGGCAACGTCTCGGCGAATCTAAAGAGCGAAATCAGGGGCGGGCAAATCGCAAATCTCTCCGGCAAAGTCAACGGCAGCCGCCTCGACGTAACCGCAGCGCAGCTAAAAGGCGACAGATTGCAGACGACCGCTCTCGATGCCGACATCAAGCTCACGCGCAAGGACCGGCTGATAAGCATCGACAACCTGCAGGTAAAAGCCGACTGGGCTGACCTCAACGCCACGGGCGCCGTCCCAACGACCCTCAAGTCCCTCGACACCATTCTCGACCCCGATTCAGGCTCCGACCTCAAAGGCTCCTTCAATTGCGACCTCGCGGCGGTCGCCTCGCAGATGCCCAACACAATCGGCCTAAAGGAAGGAACGAAAATAACATCGGGCCGAATCAGCGGGAGCGTCCAGACCTTAACCCAGGCCGGCACAAGGCAAATCAAAGCCAACGCCGACCTGGCCGACTTGAAGGGAACCGTCGAGGGCAAACAAGTTGCGCTCTCCCAGCCCGTCCGGGCCAACGCCCTGGTGTCAAAGGACAAGGCCGGCATGAAATTCGACCAGTTGGACGTCTCTGCCTCATTTGCAAACGTCAACTGCACAGGCGCGACCGAAAACCTCAAATACAGCGCCGCCGTTGACCTCGCAAAGCTGCAGTCGGAGCTGGGGCAGTTCGTCGATCTCGGTGGGTACAGGATGGCCGGCAGCATAGTCCAAACCGGACAAATCTCAATCGACCCAAACAGGATCGCCGCCAGCGGAGCAGCACAGATTAACAACCTCAATATTACCTCGCCCAACAACGTTACTGTCACGGAGCCCAAGGCCGATCTTAATTTCGCCGTCGAGATAGATAAAAAGCAAAACCTCATCGCAGTCAATTCGGCAAAGGCCGACGCCGCTTTCGGGAGCATCAGCGTAAAAGATGGCGTCGTGCCGCTCAACGAAAAGGCTACGAAGCCCACGAAGCTGGTTCTCAACGCCGCCGCCATTGACCTGGCAAAGCTCAGGCCGTTCGCCGTTATGTTCGCCTCCTTCCCGCAGGATAAGCAGTTGGCCGGAATCGCAGAATCCCAGGTCACGCTAACGTCCGAAAAGGGCGCCTACAAAATCGAAACGGAAAACACCAAAATCAGAAACTTCGAGCTTGCTTCACCCGGAAAGACACCCTTCCGGCAGAAAGAAGTCTCCCTCGTCGCCGCTATCGAGCTCAATCCCGCCGAACAGACCTATTCGGTAAAGAAGCTCAACCTGCTGAGCGATCAGATAAAGGTCACCAAGACCTCGCTCAGCCAAACCACTAAGAACAAGAAGACCAGGCTGGAAGGCGAGCTTGGTCTCGAATACGACTGGTCAGCCGTCGGCGACGTGGCCTCCAATTTCCTGCCCCAGCCCCTCGCCCTCCAGGGGAAAAGAGCGACCTCCATAAACTTCGCGAGCGAATACCCCGCCGATGGCCCGAACAAGCTCCTGGCCAATCTCAGGACTAATAAATGCCGCATCGGTTTTGACAAGGCCGACTACAGGGGCCTGAACTTCGGAATTACCGACGTCAATGCGCAATTCGACAGCGGAGTGCTCAGAATTGACCCGTTCACCACGACCGCAAGTGGTGGACAGATCAACCTGGGCGTCACCGCCGATTTCACAGGGCCTGCGCCGATTATCCAAATACCTCGTCCAATCTCAATAAAGGGCGTCCAGATCGACCAGAATCTAAGCTATGAATTCAGAGGCCTTCTATCTTATATCAACCCCGTCTTCAACGATGCGCTCGGTGTCGGCGGCACAGTCGATTTCACCGTTGATAAGCTGCTGGCGCCCTTGGCCCCTGAACGCCGTAATGACATACAAATGACCGGCACGCTCGCTATGGACAATGTAAGCCTGGTGCCGACCGGCCTGCTGGGAAATATCTTTTCCGCTGTCGGCCTGCGCGACAGCCGCGCCCTCGCCAAAGTGTATCCGACCAAATTCACCGTCAAGGACGGCTTCGTCCGTTACGACGACGCGATGCGGATCGATATCGGCGGCACGCCCATCTACTTCAAAGGCGGCGTCGGCCTGGATAAAAAATTGAATATGCGGGTCGAGTTGCCGATAGGCGGGCAGCTTGGCGAAAAATTAGGAGGCACAATACCGCTGCCGCTCACAGGAACGATCGACGAACCCAAACTCGACACAAGCAAACTCGGCGAAACCCTCATCCAGGACACATTCAAAGGCCTTATCGACGGATTGCTCAAGTGACAACACATACCCAGGAGAATCACGATGGCTGAAAAACCCGATAACCCATCCGGCTCGGTGAAGAGCTTTCTCTCAAATCTTAAAGTTAAGGGGCTTTTCGCCGAACTTTTGTCCACGCCCACTTTTCGGCTCGGAAAGGCCGGCCGCTTCCTCGTCTATCAAATCAAGCTCTGGTCCCACTGCGCCAGGCTCCTCAAGAAAAATCGCGCAGGACAGCAGGCCGCCGCATTGTCGTACTATACGGTCTTCGGTTTTGTCCCCGTTGCCATCGTAATGCTCCTGCTTTTCCAGTCCCTTTCGGCTTATGACGTCGGGCAGAACGTCAAGAACCTGTTCTACGAGCATCTCAAGCTCACCGGCATAAAGTATCCCGACGCCGAAGGACAGGACACACTCCTTGCAGACCGCCTCGACGAGATTGTTCAGAAGTTCTACGAAGGTTTGAACAAGGGCTCCCTGACCTTCATCAGCGGAATAGTTATGATCTGGGCCGCCCTGGCCCTGCTCCTCGAGATCGAAAAGGCCTTTAACAATATCTGGCACGTCGCCAGAGGCAGAGGCTTTTTGCACCGCATCATCAACTACTGGGCCATTCTCACGCTCGGGCCGCTCCTCATCGGCCTGGGCGTTTACGTCAGCACCATATACAAGCCGGTTGGCGACCTGCAAAGGACTATCCTTTCCTTCTCACGCCTCGGCCCGGTCATCCTGTCATACGTTGTCGCCGCAGTTGTCTTCTTCTTGCTCTATTTTCTCCTGCCCAACGCCAAGGTCCAGGCAAAGGCTGCTATGTGGGGCGCCATCGTCGCCGCACTCGTCTGGACCCCCGCAAAATGGGGATTCGGCCAATATGTCACCGGGTTCATTCCTTACAGCAAGGTCTATGGCGTCGTCGGACTGGTGCCGCTCGCCGTCTTTTGGATATTTATCACCTGGCTCATTGTCCTGTTCGGACTGCAGTTGACCTTCACAACGCAGCACCTCAAGACCCTCGACGCAGCCGAGATGGCCGCAGCCAGGAAGACCGGCGAGCATTTCATCGCCAACGACGTCACCGCCATCAACGTCGTGCGAGCCATTGCCGCCGCCTTTGAACAGAACGACGCCCCCGTCGAGGCAGAAGTTATATGCAGCGGTCTGGACATACCCCCCGAGTTCGGCCAGAAAATACTTGACCACCTTGTCCGCAAAAGACTAATTGCAAAGACCTCCGACCCCAAGGTCGGTTTCCTGCCCGCCAGGGACCCCGCCAATATCAGACTGTCGGACATAACCGACGCCGTCGCCGCCGCTGGATTCGCCCAGTCGGCCTCGGAGCCCGGCGACAAGCTCGACCAGATAGTCCAATCCCAGCGCGCCGCCTTAGCCAGGTACAATGTAAAGCAAATCCTCAGAACCGACAACCCGAAAACCAGAACCGCTCCGCAAAAGGCGACCGAATCCGGCTGCGCCCAGAGCATTAACCCTGCGCCTGAGCAATAACACCCTTCCGCTGCCCTGTCATCTGGACCGGCTTGTCCGGCGTAGCCTTGGCGAAGACCTAAGCGATGCCCCGCACCTGCTTCCCCGTCATTTCGACCGAAGGTAGCCTTTAGCCCTGAGCGAAGCCGAAGGGGATGCGCAGCATCCGCCTCCTCGTCATTTCGACCGGAGCGATGCGCAGCACCCGCCTTCTCGTCATTTCGACCGGAGTGATGCGCAGCATCGCGCAGCGGAGAAATCTACTTCTTTTTGAAATACTCCTCTTTCTACATGTTTGATTACATCTTCTGTAGCTACTTCCAAATCCCTCACAGCCTTTTAATCAACATACTTCCTGCACCATATATAAAAATCGCCCCGAATACAACAAGCGCCCCCGCGCAGATAATAAGCACAACCCGCAGACTCCGCCGGCCTAACAGCGCCGAGCCTTTGAAGCTCGCCCACGACAGCGCCCCCAGCCACAATAAGTCGCACAGCCAGTGCACCACCGCAAAAAGCGCGAACGCCCATATCCCCAGCTCCCCCGCACGAGTCGCAAGGCCAAGCCCTATAGTCGCCCACCATACAAGAAAATAGGGGTTGCCCGCAGTCAGCACGATGCCCGCCACTACCGGCGCCCCCTTCACCGTACTGGCCTGCTGCTCTCCCAAGCTGCGGATGCTCTTCAAAATCTGCACGGCCATTATCAGCAGAAAGACGCCCCCAGCCAGCCCGATTACAATCCTGACAGTGGGAGATTCCAATATCCTGTTCATCCCCACCACAATCAAAACCATCAGTGGAAATTCGACAATCCCATGCCCAACCGCAATAAGCTCCCCGGCCCACCGATTCCGCGACCCCATCACAATCGTGGTCGCTGTCACCGGCCCGGGCGCCATCACCCCGGAAAGCGATATCCCTACGACGCCAACTAAGAAAAGAAACAGCTCCATCGAACCACCAAATTCGAGTCACCAAAACAGCCGAACGCATCCACCCTATCGTTAGGTGGGCCAAAACGCAATGTCCCCCTGCAAATATCCTTGACCCGCAAGCGGACGTTTCCCATAATCAACCCGCCGGTTGAGCCCGATACGCTCATTGGATTCTTGAGATTTGGTGGTAAGCGCGCCGATTTTCGCTAACGCAGTTGTGTCCTTTTTCTCTCGCAATTCAAACAAATATCTACTCTGCAGGAGAATGATTATGACAAAGAAACCTTTGATTATCATGACAGTAATCGTCATAGCATGCGCCGGAGGCCTCCTGGCTCAGAGAAGTCGGGGCCAGCAAGCCGATGGCTCAAATGTCACCCGATGGGAATATGGCGTGTACCGCGGGCGCGTCTATCGTAACGGCGAGTACTTGTGGTCCTGGCAGGACGCCAAGGGCCGGTTTTACAGATCTCACCTGCGGCAGTTCCTGACGGAAATGGGGCTTGACCAGAAAGCCGTGGACGCAGCGCCGGACTCTGAGGCCGATACTCTTGAATTAGACCTGTTGAACGCCCTCGGCGAAAAGGGCTGGGAGTTATTCTGGACGCGCCAGGAAAAAGACGGCAGTTGGTTCTTCCTCTTCAAAAGACCCAAATTGCCGGCGACTGCCCCGTCGCCCCAAAGGTGACTCAGGCCCGACTCATCGTCATTGATAAAAACGCTCGCCGTAATGTGCATCGCATTGTAGAGCACAAAGCCTTCCCTGATCCCGCTCTCCCGCAGACACTCCTTAACCTCCGGCGTGATATTTATAAACTCCCGCCTGTTCCGCACGCGGGCCATTCTAATTCGACATCGCAATTTAATGTTGAAAAATGCCTTTTTCGGAGACTGTAGCAAGATTACAGAGTATCCTCTTCGGCAGGCATTTCTTGCTTGCAGCCAAACTGGATGCTATATAAGTCATTCTATTCACACACCTTACATATTATCTGCTCTGTAAAGCTACTGCGGTCTCCTTTTTCCTGTTGATTTTCCGGCCCTTTTGTGGTATGTTTAGCCATAGACGAGACAACATTGGGCGAGCTTCTTAATTGATTATTGACTATTGATTATTGATTAAGGATTCCTTCGACCCTTCGACGATGCTCAGGGGAGGCTAAGCTCAGGACTCGTATCTATTGTTTGTTGGAAGGCAGGCGTTTGCGCGATGGAATTTGGACAATCAGGTGTGGAGTACGATTTAATCTGTGACTGTCCCTAGTATTAACGAGGTAACTCGTATCATAAATGCTATTGAGCAGGGAGACCCTCGGGCTACGGAAAAGCTTCTTCCCTTGGTTTACGAGGAGTTGAGGAGGTTGGCAGCTCAGAGACTCTCCCTAGAACCACGGGGGCAGACCCTTCAGGCGACGGCCCTGGTTCATGAGGCGTATCTGAGGCTGGTAGAGGGAGAGGAGCAGATCTGGAACAGCAGAGGGCATTTTTTCAAAGCTGCTGCTGAGGCTATGAGGAGGATACTTGTTGAGAATGCGAGGAGGAAGGGGCGGCTGAAGAGGGGTGGGGATAAGCAGAGAGAGACAGGTTTTGAGATCGATACTTTGGAAAGCCAGATGAATCTCAGTACAGGCGATCTCATGGCTCTCGATGAAGCCCTTACGGGGCTGGCAAATGAAGATAGTTCCTTGGCTGATGTGGTCAAACTCCACTGCTTTGCAGGTCTGCCACTGGTCCAAGTTGCTGAGATTATGGGTGTTTCAGGGCGTACAGCCGAACGCCACTGGGCTTTTGCCAGAGCTTGGCTCCGAAGAGAGCTTCGTGCTTAAGAATAGCCTCTCAGGCAGCATTTCGATGCTCAACTCGATTTTCAGGGGCCGAAACAATCACACAGAGCCGTTCTTGGGCAGGGAATTATATCTTCGGTAGCCCTGCTTCAGGGTCTGAGGTCATTTTCTTTGCCATTCTCTAGAGAATCTTGTCGGGGTAGTACCCCAGATGTCGCACTGAAAGATAGAAGAAGACTTCTAAGGAGCAAAGCGGTGAAAACGCTTGATAAGATAAGACAGATATTCTGCGAAGCTGTCGAAAAGCCAACTGAGCAGGAACGCAAAGCTTACTTGGACAAAGCTTGTCGGGACAATCCTTCTCTACGGGCAGAAATCGATGCGTTATTGAAGGCCCACTACGGGGAAGACGATTTGCTGGGTGGCCCGATTCTTGGATCACCCGCCGATTCCCCCATTGCCGAATCTCCCGGCACTACCATCGACAAATACAAACTCCTTGAGAAGATAGGCGAAGGCGGAATGGCCGTAGTCTATATGGCTGAGCAGGAGAGACCCATCCGCCGCAAAGTCGCCCTGAAAATCATCAAATTGGGGATGGATACCAGGCAGGTCATCGCCCGTTTCGAGGTCGAACGACAGGCCCTGGCGATGATGGACCATCCCAATATCGCCAAAGTTCTCGATGCCGGCGCCACGGAGACCGGCCGGCCCTACTTCGTGATGGAGCTGGTCACTGGTGTTTCTATTACCGAATACTGCGACAAGAACAACCTCAGCACCAAGGACCGGCTGGGCTTATTTCTCCAGGTCTGCAGCGCCGTCCAGCACGCCCACCAGAAAGGCATCATCCACAGGGATATCAAGCCTACCAATGTGATGGTAACGCACCATGATGGCAAACCCGTCCCAAAGGTCATCGACTTTGGGATTGCCAAGGCCATCAACCAGCGGCTGACGGAAAAGACGCTGTTTACGCGGTACGCCCACATCATCGGCACGCCGGCTTATATGAGCCCGGAGCAGGCGGAGATGAGCGACGTGGATGTCGATACCCGCACCGATATATACTCGCTCGGCGTCCTGCTCTATGAGCTGCTCACGGGAGCCACGCCCTTCGGTGAGGAAGAGCTGCGCAAGGCAGGCTACATCGAGATGCAGCGAATCATCCGCGAAACCGAGCCTCTTAAGCCATCGACCAAGCTAAGCACAATGGGAGATTCCCTGGCCGGCGTAGCCGAACACCGCAAGACCAACCCGGACCTGCTCGCCAAACTCGTCAGAGGCGACTTGGACTGGATCGTGATGAAGTCCCTGGAGAAGGATCGCGCCCGGCGGTATGAGGCAGCCGATAGGCTCGCCCTGGACATCCAGCGACACCTGGAACACAGGCCCGTACTGGCGCACGCACCCAGCACCACCTATCGCCTGCACAAGTTCCTCCGCAGACACCGCTCCCAGGCCATCGCTGCCCTGGCGGTGGTGGTCGTAGCCGGCACTATTACCATCCTTTCCATCCGGAACCGGTATCAGGTCCGGCTCGCAGAGGCGGAAGGCGCCAGGCAGGTGAACGCCCTATCCGAGGCCCGCAGGCTCATCGCGAGCGGCGACCTCGCAGCGGCCCGCAAGACCCTCAGACCGATCCTGGAAAGCGAGCACGCAGGGCTCGAGGCCAGAATCCTTTTTGCCGGGGTGATGGTTGACGGTCATGATCCTGACGAGGCCTTGAACGGGACGCAGGCCGTCATGGAGAGGCACTATCGGGAGAGGGTGCAGTACTATTCCGAGAAGATCCAAGCCAATCCTACAGATGCAAGCAACTACCTCCAGCGTGCAAAGCAGTACCACTACTTGCACGAAGAGCAGAATGTTTATGCCGACATTGGTAGGTATGAAGCCATCCTCCTCGGGAGTCGGTCTTTGGATTTCCGCTTCGGCATGCCGGTGAGCTTGAAGTCGGTCATTCCTGTCCTCGACGGTGCGAGCGACATTATCGGTTGCTTCTCTCACGATGGTCTGGAAATGTACATCGGGTCGGAACGCCCTGGAGGGCGCGAGTGGGACTTGTGGGTGTCGAAGCGTGCATCGATTGTCGAAGATTGGGGACCTCTGGAGAATCCCGGTACGCTCGTCAACAGTCTAGCTAATGAGGCCATGCCATCTATTTCCGCTGATGGACTTACGGTCTATTTCAGCAGCGAACGTTCTGGCGGGTATGGTAGCGCCGATATATACATGACAACGAGAGTTACACGCGATGCCCCCTGGGGTCAAGTCGTGAACATGGGACCAAAGATAAATAGCTCTAACGCTGATCTCTGCCCCTGGATATCGGCGGATGGTCTGGAACTCTACTTTGAGTCATATCTTAGGGCCGGCGGATATGGTGGCGACGACATCTATGTGGCAAGGCGCGCGACACAGAATGACCCTTGGGGCGACCCGGTGAGTCTTGGCCCCATCCTGAACAGTGCATACGAAGAGCACGGCCCCTCTCTTTCTCCAGATGGATTGCTGCTGTTCTTCTCGGATCGTTATCTTTTCCGAAATATGCCTCGGCCAGGCGGGTATGGTAACTGTGATATTTGGATGACACGGAGGGCAAGTCGTTCAGACCCCTGGCAAGCGCCGGTGAACCTTGGACCGCAGGTTAATGGGTCCGCATCTGACGTTCTTCCGCGTATCTCACCTGATGGCAACATGCTCTATTTCTGCTCAGATCGTGGTGGCAACTGGAACAACTACCAGGTACCGATCCTTCCGGTCGTTGACGTCAACACCGAGGGTATTGTTAAGTGAAAGCTTTTTCCAAACTAGCCCAATAGTGGGGCAAAGATGAATCGTCAGAAATTGAATTGGTGGGACAAGCCCCACTATACATTGCTTGCCGCTCAGGCGGCAGAAGGGAAGGTGTGAGATGAAACTGTTTGAGATTCCGATGTTAGTAACGTCACTGTTTGGCCTTTGTCTTTTATCAGGTTTTGACGCGCCGCCCGTGTATGCAGACTTCATGTTCGGCGAGCCAGTGAACCTTGAGTCGGTCATCCCGGTCCTCGACGGTGTGCACGACGTTATCGACTGCTTCTCCTATGATGGGCTGGAGATGTACATCCATTCGGACCGGGCCGGAGGGTCCGGCGGTTGGGACCTGTGGGTGCTGAAGCGTGCCTCGATTGACGAGGATTGGGGCCCTCCGGAGAATCTCGGTACTGTCCTCAACAGTGTAAGTAATGAGAGCCATCCATCCGTTTCCGCTGATGCCCTTACGCTCTACTTCAGCAGCGACCGGCCCGGCGGCTACGGCAGCAACGACATATACGTGACAACAAGGGTCACACGCGATGCCCCGTGGGGTCAAGTCGTGAACATGGGCCCAAAGATAAATATCTCTAACGCCGATCTCTGCCCGTGGATATCGGCGGATGGTCTGGAACTCTACTTTGAGTCATATCTTAGGGCCGGCGGATATGGTGGCGGCGACATCTATGTGGCAAGACGTGCGACAACGGACGATCCCTGGGGCGAGCCCGTGAATCTCGGCCCCGTGGTGAACAGTGCATACCAAGAGCACAATGTGTCTCTTTCTCCAGATGGACTGCTAATGTTCATCTCGGATCGTGATATTTTCCAGAATATGCCTCGGCCAGGCGGGTATGGTTACTGTGATATTTGGATGACAAGGCGTGCGAGTCTTTCGGACCCCTGGCAAGCGCCGGTGAATCTTGGACCGCAGGTTAACGGCTCGGCGTCTGATCTTGTACCACGTATCTCACCTGATGGCAGCACGTTCTATTTCTGTTCCAACCGCGGTGGCAACTGGAACAACTATCAGGCGCCGATCCTTCCGGTCGTTGACTTCTACCCCGACTGGACTGTAGAGATGAAAGATTTTTCCAAATTAGCCCAATACTGGGGTCAGGATGAACCATCCGTTGATATCGGCCCGATGCCCTGGGGTGATGGCGTTGTGGATATCCAGGACGTAGAGGTTTTACTTGAATATTGGCTGAGTTGGTACTGATACCGGCAGTTTCTGGTCCGGCCTGATTGACGACATCAAGATATACGATGGTGCGATAACGCCCTGACCGCACTGTTTCTTTGCCGCCCATAGTTTAGCAAAAGGCTTGTTCGACACGGAGGGTCTTCTGAGCCTTTCGCTTCGCTCGAGGGTAAACTCCGCGAAGAATCTGGCCGGCGATGCCCAGATGCTTCGCTTTGCTCAGCATGAGAGGAAAATGGGTTTGCCAGAAAACAATTTCACACCCCGTCCCCGTTTTTCTCTTTTTCCTCTTGATTTTCCGGTCTTTTTGTGGTATGTTTCACCATAGACCAGACAACATTGGGCGAGCTTCTGAATTGATTCCGGCAGGGAACGCCGGATATGCGATACTTGGTGGAAGGTTGCCCTTTGCGCCGAGGTGTTCTGATAATCCGGTGTGGAGTCGGATTCCATTGCTGACTATCCATAGTATTGCCAAACGGAAAAAGATTAATAGGAGGACATTCAAATGACTAACGCAATTTTAATCAGGTTCGTCGCACTGTTGGTAGTGCTCACTTTATGGGCTGCCCAAAGCCCGGCTCAGGAGTACGTTCTGACGGTAGGCAACGAACAGCTTAGCTTCGTGGCTCAGCCGGAAGCGGGGTACGTCGTCAAGACACAAGAAAAGACCGGCGGCATTAGCACCTTAAGCGGCACGCTTGGCTTTTTAGCCTCGGAACATGCAACGCCGATTCGTGGTCTGGACCGGCACGGCATCTGGGTTGTGGAAAGACAGCAGCCGGCAAGTGAGAATGAAAAGACCATCAAAATGCTCAGGGCCGACAGGCAGATTGAATATGTAGCGCCGCTATTTTCATCGAACGGCGAAACAGTGGCCGTCATTCCTGAGATTGTAATTCGCGTTGATTCTGGGGTCGATGCGAGGCAGGTTCATTTCCTCTGCCAGTCTATGTCACTGGCCATAATCAAGCCTATGGAGTTCACGACACAGGAGTATCTGCTGCAAGTCCTGGGGCCGGACGCCGAAGCTGTTTTCACAGCAGTCGAGCAGCTCAACGAAGTTGATTCGATAGAATGGGCGGCCCCGAATACCGCGTCTCAGCCGAAACTTTGTGGGCAACTTATGCCCAACGATGAATATTTCCCTAATCAGTGGCATCTGAACAACACTGGCCAATCAGGTGGAATACCCAACGCAGATATAAATGCCCCGGAAGCGTGGGAAATCACAACCGGAGACCCGAACATAGTGGTTGCTGTGCTCGACAGCGGCGTGGACCTGAATCACCCGGATTTGACCAACAATTTGGTGCCGGGTTATGACTTCTATGACAATGATGATCAGCCGGACCCGTCAACTGACCACTGGTTGAATGCCCACGGCACTTGCTGTGCCGGACTTATAGCAGCACGGGGCAACAACGGGATCGGGCTCTCAGGTGTTACATGGAACTGCAAGATCATGGCCATCCGTATCTTTAGCGTCCTCGCCGATGGGACGGAAGTTTGGACCACGCAGGACGATAGAGCAACGGCTTTCCGTTGGGCCGCCGCCCACGGGGCCGACATCCTCAGTAACAGTTGGGGTTGGGGGACAAATCCTACTCCAATCATGTACTCCGGCATCCTGGATGTCACCCAATCAGGCGGCATGGGTCGCGGCGGGAAAGGGTGTATTGTGCTCTTCGCTGCGCACAACTATAACGGGCCTATTTTTTATCCTGCTCGATATCCCGAAGTCATCGCCGTTGGGGCAACAGACCACAATGACCTGCGGAGTTGGTATAGTAACTTCGGACCTGAATTAGATATTGTAGCGCCGGGGGGCGGAGGAGCGCATACTTATGACTTGGATCTGTTTTATACATTATCGCAGGATCTCCTGTGGACCACGGATCTGGTTGGAATGCCTGGATCGAGCAAATGGAATAGTGATCCCAACATGTTGGACTACACGGAGAAGTTTTCTGGGACCTCTGCGGCTTGCCCGGTTGCCGCTGGGGTGGCTGCCTTGATCCTCTCCATTGAGCCGAACCTGACTGGTGATGAAGTGCGGCACTTCCTTGAACGGTCTGCAAAGGACTTAGGTGCTCCCGGCAGGGATAATTACTACGGCCGGGGCCGGGTCGATGCGCGGGCGGCGCTGGATATGGTCTTAGACAAGCGTGCCGACCTGAACGACGACTGGAAGGTGGATTTCGGCGATTTCGCAGTGCTTGGCGCGTGTTGGAATACCGATGATTTGCGAGGTGACATAGGCCCTGCGCCGCGACCTGACGGCGCTGTGGATGTCCGGGACCTTGGCCTTATGGGTGAGTATTGGCTGACGGAAATCCCGGACCCCGCCATGCTCGCCCACTGGAGATTGGATGAGACAGAAGGGAGCATTGCTTATGACAGCGCCGGTGACTATGACAGCTCCCTCAATGGTGGGCCTATCTGGCAGCCTGCCGGCGGGAAAGTAGGCGGTGCACTCTTATTCGACGGCATCAACGATTACATCAGCACACCTTATGTTCTGAATCCTGCAACCGGCCCGTTCAGTGTATTTGCCTGGACCAAAGGGGGCGCGCCGGGCCGCGTAATCATATCTCAGGCGAATGGTGAAATATGGCTTGGAGCGGACAACTCGTACGGGAAGCTCTTAACGAGCTTAAAAGACGTCGGCTCCTCCACCCCTGGAGTTGTATCGGAGTTTGTGATTACCGACGGCGAGTGGCATCGGGTTGGTTTCGTGTGGGACGGGGGACGAAGGCATCTTTATGCAGATGACGCGGAGGTTGCTGCGGACAGCAGCAACCTTCCTCGTAAATTGGTTTCATACTACAGCATCCTGTACATTGGCGCCGGCAAAAGTCGTGAGGCCGGCAGTTTCTGGTCCGGCCTGATCGACGATGTTCGCATATATAACCGGGCCGTGACACCCTAAGGCCGACGGTACCTGTCTGGATTAGTTCTAATGGGGCCGTGAGTACGGAGACCCATGGCCCCTTTCTCGCTCCATCCAAACAGCTTGTCTTTCATAATCTTTCAGACCGATCCTCCCAGCCTCCGAAGGCCAATCGCCGGTCGAGTAGAGGTAATATAGCTCCCTCACGTAGGCATGCTTTGTAATACAATCCTTCAACTTCTTGTTCTTTCTGCTTGATATTGGAATCCGGTTGCCATAACCACCGTCGAAATAAGACGTTATGGTTTGTTTCGAATTTTGAGTTTCGGTGATTTGGATTTGTTTCGGATTTCGGATTCTTGTCCTGAGCAAAGCCGAAGGATAGTGCTTCGGATTTGGCTGCGGCCTTTAGGCCGCGCTAAGTTCTCAGTGTTCTCTGTGGCCAATTCGTGCCATTTCGTGGTTAGTTCATTGTGGCCAACAATTTCACTCGACACCCAACAGTCTTCGATGTATAATATACATCTAACAAATAGGGGATTCTTGATATGAGGAACAAAGCTACAACTAAAACGCCCATCCCGACGAGGTCGGCATTCCACAATTTTGCACTTTGCACTTGCTTGCATCCCGATCCATCGGGAATCAGTCTTCTCTCTTCTGTCTCCTGTCTTCTGTTTTTCGTCCCTCCTCCTTCGTCCCTCGTCCCGCTTCCCTTGTTCCGAGTTTACCCGCCGTTGTTTGGGCGGGCTTGCCCGCCCAATTGCCGCCACGCTTGCCCGCCCAAGTACCGCCCGGCAACCTCACGACGCGCTCTGCGATTAAATAACCGCCTGCTCCAAAACCTCGGTTCATGTTGCACTATATAAGTATATACGCATATACTTATATGGCGCTGGCGCAACTGTCAACAATCGCCGAACAAGAAACTCATCGAAATCTTCGAGAAGAAAACCGCCGCCGCCATTTCCGCCCTCTGGGCATAGAATCCAGCTTATCCGCAACCAAACAACTGCTTACCCCAAAACCTCATTTCATATTGCACTCCATAAGTATATACGCATACGCTTATATACTCTTATGCCCAAATCCGTATAATCTGCGTAATCCCCGTAACCTGTCCTGAGCTTGCCTGCCCTGAGCATCGTCGAAGGGTCGAATGGATCCGTGTCCAATCATCAAATCTGTGGTTTTCTTCGTGTCTTGGTGCCTTGGTGGCACAAATTTCACTTGACATCCAACTTCCCATCCTGTACAATATATATCTAACAAGTTCATAGTCAGTATCGAAGATCTGCCCTTGTCGGAATCAATCATCAATAATCAATCGTAAATACCGACGGCCCAGTAGCCAATACCAAGTAGTCAGTCGTCAGTAGCAAATAGTCAATACCAAATAGAAAATGGTAAATAGTATCATGGCTGCCGAAACCCAAATCATCCCCAACCGCCGCAACCCCCAAAACGCATCGCCTCCCAGCCCGCCGGCCCTCTACACTTGTAGAGAATCCTCTACAAAGCCCCCCGTTTTT
>Ga0315275_10003278_pt1 | contig 14894 bp, 11 predicted proteins | sample YL17G03_0_MG_FD_205557 | JGI IMG/M metagenome (GOLD analysis project Ga0315275, IMG submission 205557) | Sediment microbial communities from Yellowstone Lake, YNP, Wyoming, USA - YL17G03_0 | ecosystem: Environmental > Aquatic > Freshwater > Lake > Sediment | place: USA: Wyoming | collected... | reverse complement strand
TCCGTTTGCAATCTCCATCCTTTTAGCTGAATCAGGAAAGTTGCCGGTAAAAGTCAACCAATAGACATTGTCCCTGGTATAAGGGTTAAGATAATACTGGTATCCTCTGGAGATAGAGTCGAATTCCCAATTATTCACTGACCATCCATAGAATAGAATATAGTCATTCGGGTCAAGCTTGTTATCCCCTCCATCTGAAACCAGGATGGCAAGCTCTCTTAATTCCGGCCGGGGAGATGAATTTGAAACTGGAAGAATTTTTCCTCCTCCGCTGAAAATTCTTATCTTCTGCGGGTCGATTGAGGAAAGGCTTATTCCTGCATTTGCCAGAAAATTCCCGTCGATTTTGTAGATGCCGTTATCCCGCAGTGTTATCTTATACCAGGCATTCGAGTAACTGAAAGGACTTACCTGCGGAACCCTTTTCAAGAGCGTCTCTCTTGTCTGTCTCCAGTTCTTAGCCACCTCATAATTCAGAATGGTTTCTTTATAGACGTTCTCAAATAGATCCCTTTCCATCATCCCTTCGGTTTTTTCGCCTCCGGTGAAATCTACCTCTACCGTGATTTCTGAATAATATTTCACCGCTTTTCTGGCAGGATTATATTGAACCGGGAAAAGCTTGAGCCTTAAGATTCTCTGATTGCGAATGAAAGTTGGCGGATTAGAAATGACCCGATTTTCCGGGAAAAATGCATCTGTGTTAGATAAATCTTTTCTCAAGCTTCTCGTCTTTTCCTGATTTGTCTCGTCCACCCTTTTTTCAAAAAGAGGCAAGTTGAACTTCCCCTTATCCAGACTATTTTCGTCCACGACTCTGACATCAACCTGACTGTTCTGGGGAATCCCGATCACTACTATCCTGGATGGCACCTGAGGATACCCGTCATCTTTTGAAAGAGGGCATTTGTCAATGCTCAAAATGTCCGAGAGGGTGTCTCCCCGAGAAAGTTTAGACGAGCTCAGTTCCGGGACTTTGTATTTGAAAACTATTCCCTTTTCATCAGACCTCAAGACCTGAATGTCGCTGTATTCATCTGAAGCAATAGCGTAGGCTGGCACAACTAAACTCAGGAGGATAAGGGACAGAACTGCCTTTCTTATCATACTCGATTGGCTTAAATGGGGATAAAAAAACCGAGATACTTTAATCCGCTTTGGCGGGTTATTTACTCGGAAGACAAAATGCCTCATAGTTAAAGGGTAACTCCTTTTTGAAAACAGAAAACCATCTCTTAATACTGCCAAATACCCTTTAACTATATTCTATAGGCAAACCCTTTCTTTTGCCAGCATTATAATTAATAAACGAAAATTGTCAAGACTTTTTTGGCATTTAACTTCAAAATGTTCAAATATTTACCAATTTCTCTGGAGTGCAAAACTTTAGTTTTGCCCATAATCGGTCGCGAAATATCTGAGCCGTGAAGGACTTGCCAGGTCCGGGTATCTGGCAAGTCCTTTAATATTTATCGTCTTTGCGGGGCTGGGAGCCCCGCCTACGAAAGAATATGATTTATTACCGTAGGTCGGACACCCTTGTCCGACCTTTATTCTACGATTCCAAAACTTCTATCCAAAAAGTTTATCCTTTAATTTAGAAGCCAGTTTTTCCGCTCTAAAGGCGCGGATAAATTCACAGGCGGTTTGATAAGCATCCTGTTCAATGGTTTTCTGATATTTTTCTGAGATGGAGTTAATATCTTTTACAAAAACCTTAGTGGCAAATTTTATGTCCTTCTTATTGTCAGCAGCCCATTTCTTCATCTGTTCCATTAAATCCTTGGGGAGACCCTTATGAGCGATATTCTGCCATTCAGTTCCCACATTACCTTTACGGATCCCACAATCAGCGAATTTCCCCACCAGATGCATAGGAGTCCCGGTTATCCCGTGCTGGGCAATACAGACTCCTTTATCTTTAATCACGTCATAAATTTCCTTAGTCCTTTCCAGGTCGATAAAGATCTTCTCCCCTTCCAGATAATTCCCATGCTTGGAGCCATTATTTATAGCCAGGAGGTCCGGCTTGACCCTATTTTTCCATAGCCCGCCAATAAAAGTGGTTGCTTCCTCTACTGTAGTAATCACCGCTTCCTGTCCTGCAGATTTCACCTCACCCACTTCAACTTCCAACCCCAGGCCTAATTCCACTATTGGCTGAGCAAGTTGAGTGGTTATGAGGATATTGCCTTCTAATTCGTTAAAAGAGGAATCAATGGCAAATGAGGTGTACCCGGCCTTAAGCTCAGCTTCTATCAGTTTTCTGGAGGATTCTATCTCCTCCTTAGAGGTATTCTTAGTGGTTATATGGTCGCCATGAATAGAGAATGGCTTGGAAAAACCTGTTTTTTCTGCATAACCTATCACCGTGTCGAAGAAAATATCCGGGGTCATCCCGGTGTATCCTCCATCCGGATTACCTTCCGATTTAGCCAGCTCAAATATAACTATCGAATCAAGCTCCTCAGCGGCTCTCATAATGCCAGGGATTACATGCTTTATCCGGGTATTACAGGCCATAATGATGACCTTTTCATCCCGGATAGCCCTGAAAATATCATGGGAATTCAAAAGACAGACCTTACTTTTGCTCCCTAATTTTTCTTTGATATAATCCGGCCTTAAATCCAGAAGCTTAATTTCAGTTGTTACTACCATATTTCACCTCTCATTATATTCCGTTCATCTACCCTTTACATCGGAAAAAAATGGTTTCGATTAAGCTCATAACTGCTGAAAGCAGACTTATTTTGTAGCGGAAAGCTTTAGCTTTCCATTTTCCCCAGCGCCAATGAAGGTCCGAAGACCTCTGCTACATCTTCACGAGCGAAATACCTCGTCGGGCATAAAGCCCGACGCTACGTGCCTTTCTCCTTTAAGCTTTTTCTTAATGGAGGTCTAAAGACCTCCGCTACATTCTTGGTGTCGGGTAGCTTGCGCAACCCGACCTACTCCTACTCCATACTTTACGGTAGGTCGGGCTATCGTAGACTGCCTGACAAATCCCATTTGAACCCTTTTTTTTGTGGAGGTCTGAAGACCTCTGCTACACTCTTTTCTTTGTAACGTCCAACTTTTATGTCGGACGAGTTATTGTGATTTATGAGCTACTTAAAAATCAAGGCTAAGACAACTGCAAAAACTAAAGCCGGCAAGAAATTCCCTACTTTGATTCTTTTTATATCCAGAAGATAAAACCCGATTCCCAAGATCATCAGCCCGCCAGTGGCAATTAACTCGTTCAGTATTTTGGGCTCAAGTAAAAACGCTAACCGGCTTCCTAACAAAGTCAGTGTCCCTTGAAAAATCAGCACAGTTAAAGAAGAGAAGAACACTCCCACTCCCAAACTGGAGGCAAAGGCTATGGAGGCGAAGCCGTCTAACATCGATTTGGCATAAAGGGTATCAGCCTTGCCCGAAATCCCGTCTTGAATTGAGCCAACGATGGTCATCGGACCAACACAGAAAACTAAACTCGCAGTTACGAAACCCAGGACAAAAGTTCCGGATTCAGATTTTACTTTCTTTTTTAACAAATCCCCAATCTTCTCCAGACCGTCCTCGATTCTAAGCAATTCTCCTGTAATTCCACCAAGAACTAAGCTTCCGATAACCAGTAGTATATTTTCCGTATTGAATGCCATCCTCATCCCGATTAAAAGAGTGCACAGCCCCAGTCCTTGCATGACGATCGTCTTGATCTTCTCGGTAAATCTGCTTCCCACAGCCAAACCAACTAAGCTGCCGATGATTACCGTTGCAGTATTGACTAATGTGCCTTTCATATTTTTACGTACTGCCCGTAGGGCTCAGGCGATCCTAAAAGGGACATCTGAGTAAGTTCAGAGCGCTGTCATTGCGAGCGAAGCGAAGCAATCCCACTTCATACAGATCACAAGGGATGAGATTGTTTCGTCGTCCAAAGGACTCCTCGCAATGACACAAAAACAGTTTTCCAAGATGCCCTGAAAGAGTCGCGCTACGTTTTTCCCTTGAACCTTTGAACGATTGAACTTTTGAACACATTTTTTATGGAGGTCTGAAGACCTCCGCTACATTAGAAATATCGTCTTGGATCCGTGATCTTTCCTTCCACCGCTGAAGCGGCAATAGTTGCCGGACTGCAAAGATAAACCTCAGCTCCTTTTCCCAATTTACCCAGGAAATTCCGATTAGAAGTGGAAAGCAAAACATCTCCCTTGCCTAAAACCCCATGATGTCCGGCTGTGCATAGACTGCATCCCGGATTGGCAATCATCGCTCCTAAATCCATAAAGATTTCATATAGACCAGATTTAAGCATCTGCCTGGCAACTTCTCTGGTAGCAGGGACTATGACTAATCTGACCTCTGGGTGAATCTTTCCGGCTTTCTTCAAAATCCTTGCCGCAACCTCAAAATCCTCAAATCTTCCATTAGTGCAGGACCCTATAAAGCCTTCGTTAAAGGGTCTTCCCTCCACTTCTTCCACTGGCACAACATTGTCCGGAGAATGAGGACAAGCGATCTGCGGAATCAAGTCATTCACATCGACTTCGACCTCTTCCAGGTATTTTGCGTCCTTATCGCTTTCGACAATCTCAAATTTATCTTTTATTCTTTCTTTCAAAAAATTTAGAACCTCACCTGAAGGCTCGATAAAGCAGATTTTACCATTTACCTCAGTCACCATACTCCCTAAAGTCAATCTCCCTGCTAAGGAAAGCTTATCGACCGGTTCACCTGTGAATTCTAAAGATTTGTAATTAGGTCTATCCATTCCGATCGTCTTAACAAATTTTAAAGTCAAATCCTTGGCAGAAGCTGGCTCTTTGTATTTTCCTTTGAAGATAACCTTAATCGTCTCAGGTACTCTGAACCAGAGCTTTCCCGAATACCATGCTGCAACAATATCAGTTGTCCCGCCACCAGAGGAAAAAGAACCTACTGCACCTAAAAGGTTCATATGGCTGTCAGTTCCTACCACAACTGAGCCTGGCTTGATCATCCCCTGCTCCAATAGAACGTGCTGACCTATCCCCCAGTTCACATCAAAAAGGTTTTTAATCCCCTGCCTTTTAGCAAAATCCCGGCACAAAGCCTGATTCTGGGCAACTTTCAAATCCTTGGCAGGCGCCTGATAGTCAAAAGTCATAGCGATCTTATCCGGGTCTTTCACTTTCCCCTTGTTAGTAAATTCATCAAATTCCAGGACCACATTCGGACCTCCAAAATCACGCACCACCGCCAGATCCACCTTTGCCCAGACCCGCTCATCAGCATAAACATCTTTGCCTGAAGCTCTGGATAAGATTTTTTCGATTATGGTTTTGCCTGGCATCAGCTTTTCTCCGTTCGTGCGGGAATTGGAATTCCTACTTGATTCTATAACGTTTAATTACGTCAGAAGCCTCAAGTCTTTATATCTAATTTCCTCAAACGATGCCGCTCGTCGTATAAAAAAGACCAGACTTTATCAGGAGGTTGATAGCAGTCTTCAAAAGGCATCTTCCAGTAAAAACTTAGGTATTTAGCAAATTCCTCCTGAGACCATTGATCGTAGATCGGTTTTGACGACATACCTTGTAACGGCATAGAAATCACCTCTAATCGGTCTCTTGCAAACATCGTGAGGTATTTCGGTGTCCTGTTCAATAAGCTTGTTTTATAGAACATCTTAGCCGTGATCTCGTCTAACTGGATAGGATGAAGTGGAATCTTTCTAATCTTTGCGAAGTGAGAGCTAAAAGCACTTTGATGTGCATGATTATCTTGCAGGCATGCAACAACCCCTATGTCATTCATTCTTATGGCAATTGTGTGAAGGGGAATGCAGTCTTTGAAATCGAAATTATGTTCGAGGGCAGGATATTTTTGCACTTTGAATACATGAATTGACCATGGTGTCGGCTTATGAAATTTTGTCTTGATTCTTACTGCTTGAAGGAACATATGGCTCATTCTGAATCGCTTCAGATCTTGCTTAGTAAGAATTGTACCCCGTAGCTTACCCGAACGATCAAGTACTAACCTAAATTCCAGATATAGTATTTGATAGAAGATCTTCTGTAACCAGAGAAATAGAATTTTTCTTGGAAGTCTGCTGAAAGAGCGATACCCGTTTCTTGTAGCTCTTTCGACTTTTGCTTCTAGTTTTGCTAGAGATTTAGTATTACATTCTTTGCAACATGGTACTCTTACTTTGCTGTATAGAATTTGCGTTCTGTTCAGGAGTGAAAGCTTTTGATTCCAGAGTTTGAACATATTCAAAAGCCATTTTGGGAATATGTGTTCTTCTGTACGTGTGGATTTATGTAGTTTTACTCCACAAAGGAAACACCTGTTTTTTCCCAATGACTTATCTTTTATCGGATCGTAAATAGTATTAGTCACCATTTTGCGCTTTCTTTGTAATACTTTCATTGTACCTCTTTTCTAGACTACCGTGACTATTTATGCAGATATTCGGTTATGTTGTCCCTTGAACTTTAGTCCCTTCCTTGTTCGAGCGGGAATTGGATTTACCGCACGAGTTAGGATTTATTCAATAAATGGAGGTCTGAAGACCTCCGCTAAATTTTTTTTGTCCGACAGAAACGTCGGACGCTACGTTCCACATTAATGCAAGGCTGAAGCCTTGCCCTACTTTTCGTTCCGCCAGAGGCGGGACGCTACTCCGTTAAATCTTGAACTTTTATTTTATATACGTCTCCGCGAACTTTATTCTTTTAGACGCAGGCGGATGGTCATACAGCAAAAACTCAATCACCGGTGAAGGATTCGGGTCCGATAGATTCTGGTAAGCCAGCTTATTCATAGCGGAGATAAAAGCATCTGGTTTACATGTCAATTCCAGAGCGTATTTATCTGCCTGATGTTCCAGATAGCGTGAATAGGTAGGAGAAACCGGTAAAGTTATCAGACCGAACACCACAAAAATCAGCATAAACAAAGGCAAGCTGGCAATATCTGCGGGTCCTTCGATTTTGAGCCGAGCCTTATATCTATTGATAATTCTTCCCATGGTTAAATGAATAATCAAAAATCCAATCGCAGACACGAAAGACATCAGGGCTACTATTTTCCAGATATGGCGCAAAATATTATGCCCCATCTCATGAGCAATCACCACTTCGATCTCATCCGGAGTATATTCCTTGATTAGATTGTCACCCAGAACAATCCTCTTGGTGTTTCCTATTCCGGTGAACATTGCATTCGCCTTTTTGGTCTGCTTGCTCATGTCCATCTCATAAATCCCCTCGACTTTGACACCTGCTTTTTCTGATAATGCAACTAATTTATCCCTTATCTCACTCTGAGGCAAAGGAGTATAAACATTGAAAAGAGGCATAATCAAAATCGGGGCTAAGTTAATCAGTAGAACCGTGAAGAAGACGAAGACAACAGAAACGTAGATCCACCAAGTCCTTGGCGCTTTCTTCAAAGCTAAATATATCCCTTCGATTGCGATTACGCCGATGATGAACATAACCAGAAGTCCCTTGAGCTGTTCTCCAAACCATTGAAAAAAGTTCTGATTGGAAAGCTGGTATTTCTGCTCCAGATGAAAGCCGTAATAACTTGTTAGCATCCCTACGATGAATCCCAGAATCATAAATACCAGAGCGTAAAAGAATATTACCCAGAATCTCTTTTTAGTTATTTTCTCAATCTTACTCCTGACAAATACGGAAAGTCCTAAGAAGAGAAATAAAATCAAGACAATAATATTATATCCCTCATTCACAAAATAGAGAATATTTTTAGTCTTTTGATATTTTATCGCCTGGTCTAACCTGTCTTTTTTCTGTTGCTCTTCCTGAATTTGAGATTGTGTTGTTGCCTCTCCTTTTCCCTGAGCAAAGGCTAATCCTTGACAGATATTTAGCAAGAGCAAACCGGTTAATACTATTAAAATCGTTTTCCTGACCATTTTTTCTCCACTTAAAGTGTTACTTTAAGATTACCCTTTAATCCCCATAATTTTTCTGACCTTATTTCGCAAGGCTAAAGTCTCAAGACCTTGAGGCCTTGCCCTACTTTATCTTTTTTGTAGCGGAAGGCTTTAGCCTTCCACATCCATCATAACAGTGGAGGTCTGAAGACCTCCGCTACATTTTAGCGACCCTGAAAGGGTTGCATTACGAAAAAAAAGAACTCTATCTAAGATTCAGGACCTCTCGGTATCCCGGAATATCCATAAACCCATGCCCGCTTATATTAAACGCGATAACTTTTTCTTCTCCGGTTTGTTTGCACTTTAAAGCTTCATCGATGGCGCAGGCAACGCTGTAAGCTGATTCCGGTGCAGGTAAAAATCCTTCTGCCTGAATGAAAATCCTGGCATGGGCAAACACCTGCTTTTCATCCTGAGGATAAGCAACTGTATCGATATACCCCTTATCCCGGAGCAAACTTATGATGGGTGAACAGCCGTGGTATCTTAAGCCATCTCCCTTAATCGGAGGCAGACTGGTCTGATGGCCCAGCGTATACATTTTCAAAAGCGGAGTCAGTTCCCCGTGGTCTGCAAAATCGTATTTATATTCTCCCTGCAGATTGGGCGCTGCCTGGCTTTGCGCAGCGATAAATCTTATCTTCTTACCCTTGGTCAGCACATCTCCCATAAAGGGTAAAGCGAACCCTCCGAAATTGCTTCCACCACCTAAACAAGAAATAACCAGATCCGGGTACTCGCCGATTTTTTCAAACTGAGCCTGGGTCTCCAGACCGATTATGGTCTGGTGCATCAGCACGTGATTCAGAACCGAGCCTAAACAGTAGATCGCATTTTTATCTTTCTTGGCATCTTCTATCCCCTCAGAGATTGCAATCCCTAAAGAGCCGGGATGGTTACGGTCCTTCTCGTATAATTTCCTTCCCACCTCAGTCAGGTTGCTGGGAGAAGCATACACCTCCGCTCCAAAAAGCTGCATAAATCCACGTCGGTCATTTTTCCAGTCATGTACGGCTCTCACCCAATAAACTGTGCATTTCAAATTGGCTAAGCTGGCAGCGTAAGCTAAGGCAGTTCCCCACTGACCTGCTCCGGTCTCAGTGGTCAGCCTTGCAAAACCCTGCTCCCTGGCGTAAAATGCCTGTGCCAATGCAGTGTTGACTTTATGGCTTCCTGTGGGAGAGTAAAACTCGCTCTTATAATACATCTTTGCAGGCGTTCCTAACCTTTTTTCCAAGTTCAATGCCCTGAACAAAGGCCTGGGCCTGCCAGCCTGTTGATAGATGCTTAAAAGCTCATCCGGAATATCAATCCACCTTTCAGTAGAGAACTCCTGCTTCAGGCACTCACCCAGGAGTATCTCCGGAAGTGCTTTTAAACGAGATTCCCCAGTCTCGGGATCCTTGGGCGGCGGCAGAGGCTCTGGTAGATCCGGCAGAATATTATACCATCTTTTCGGCAATTCATCTGTGGTGAGCGTTATCTGTCTCCTTTTGGAACTCATCAATTCCTCCTGTAATTTTAGGTTATAGGTCGTAGGTGATAGGTGATAGGTCAAAATACTTTCTTATTTTCCTTTTTTAATCTTCCTTTTTTTATTTTTCTGCTCCTTGCTACCCGCTATTTTAATCGTCTCACTTCTTACGTCTTACCTTTCACTTTTTTTCTAACAGTCTTCTTGCTCTATCCAGATTCTTTTTCGTCCCGGGCAAATCAGGAGAATATACTAAACTTTTCTCCCACATTTCAACAGCTTTTTTCAATTCCCCTAAATTAGCGTAGACATATCCTGCCCCGAAATATGCCTCCCCGTATTCTGGATTCAAGGCTAAAGCCATCTGGTACTCTTGCAGAGCTTTTGAATATTCTCTTCTTCTGGCATAAATGTCTCCCAAATAACGATAAGCAAATACCTCGGTTGAATCAACCTGAAGGGCTTTTTTCAACAGATTTTCTGCCTGAGGGTAGTTCCCCTGCATATAGCGGACAACCCCTAAACCTGTGAAACCCCTGGGCTGTTCTTCTGAAATCTGAATTGACTTTTTGAACTCATCTTCTGCTTTTTGAAAAGAGTTTTCCTTTAAGTAGGCATTTCCGAGAATATAGTGAAACTGGGCTTCATACACTGGAGCCATCTGACTGGTAAGGTCGATGTTTCCAGGAATAATAAAGAGGATGCTAATGAATATCAACGTAATCTTTTTTCTGATCTCTTTCTGCTCGAATATTTTGAAAATGGCAAAGGCAGAGAAAATCAGAAGAAAAGGGATTACCGGGATACGAAATCTGGTGTTCACGAAGAAAAGTATTACTGAAACCATATAGGTAAAGATAAATCCCAGGACCAGGGAGAGTTTTTTCCATTCTTTAAGGGCTAATAAAATCCCCAGCCAGGCTAAAGGAAGCAGTATGCCTCCTGGAAAAGAGATGAACTTTTTCCAGAGTAATGGTCTAAGGAGATTTCTCGGATCAGACCAGAAAAAATAGATATTCGGATTTTCGGAGATTTCATATCCACCCAGGAAAAGAGCAATTTTTTTCAAATAGAGCTTTAAGGCGACAAAAGGCTCTTTCAAAACAAAATCAAACCCTTGTTTAAACCAGAAATCAGAAGTCTGTGATAATTTGAGTTGTTTGCTTGACAACTTTTCTGCCAAGGTTATGCCGTCATAGTATATGCCGTACCAGGTCGTCCTGATCCCTGGCGCAACGGCCTTATAACCGGAGGCTTGAGGATTGTTACCCAGATAGAAGTTGATTCCTCCCTGCCAGGAAATCAAAACGAAATCTTTACCTGCAAAATAGTTGACCAGAGTTACTGGCAAGACAACCAGGAAAAGACCGATTGCGAAGAAGAGGATGAGAGTGAAGATTTTTTTTAGACTTACCTCTTTCCGAAAATAAAAAAGTAGCCCTAACGGAACGAAAATGGCAAACAGCAGGATGTTCGGACGAGCTGTTGCAGAAAGCCCAAGTATGACTCCGTTAAGGAACAATCTAAAAAACGATGGCTTTTTCTGAGCAAAGAGCAAGAGATAGATTAAAAGAAGGTCCATAAAAATTATGAAGAAAGTGTCCAAAAACTCTAAATCAAAATAGATTAAAGGAGCATACAAGCAGGCGAAGATAGATGAGAGCAATGCTACTTTTGAATTAAAAATCTTGCTACCTGTCAGGTAAATTAAAACGCAGCTAAAAGAACCAAACAGCATCTGGATGATTCTCAAAACATAAAAGTTTTCTCCGAAGACTTTTATAAGAAAAGATAAAAAGAAAGGATAAAGTGGTGCTCTGAAAAAAGGAGCTTTAGCCCAGAGCTTGCCTGAGACGATTTCTTTTGCCCAGTCCAGATTGTAAAGCGCATCTTCAAAAGGGAACTCGAATAGCGGAAGCCTTTTTGTGCCGAGAAGGTAGATGAACCTTATCCCGAAGGCTAAAATAAAAATAAGGAGAGGTAAATAATTCTCCTTTTTTTCAAACTTCTCTTTAATCCAGCTCATAAATCCAGTTCGTCCCGCATAAAACGGGACGCTACATCCGCTCACAACAAACACAAGTCTAAAACGTCCGACATGTGGTAGAACAGACATTCTGAGTCTGTTGCCGAAGTCTTTTTTGGGAGAAATCTTGTGTAGGGACAGGGTTTATCCCTGTCCTAACCCTAATGCGGACAGCCACAAGGGCTGTCCCTACGTCAACGACTCCTGACTCACTATTACCTTTCAATGAGTTGAGCAACAGTCTCTTCTTGTCTGTTCTCCTGACAGCACAAACTTGGTCAGACAGGAATGTCTGACCTACCTTCTCAGTAAATGGAGGTCTAAAGACCTCCGCTACATTTGTCATGCGACCCTGTCCTACCCTACGGGGGCTTGCTCCGGATCCGTAATAGGAAAAGGGTTGCGCTACGAACTATGTCTTCCCGCCCAGGACTTCAAAATTTATGAAATCCGCATGATGGATGATTATAGCTTCTATGGAGCGATAACCCTGGTCACCTTCATGCGAATGGGCTGCGATCAAATGAATGACCTCATCTGGAACTCCGCATTTATAAGCTAAAGCCGAGCCTGAGAAGGGGTGCCTCAGAAATTTGCCTCTATCGCTTTTGGTTATCTTCCCTTTGACTTTGGTGTATTCAAGCAGTTTTCCCACATCGTGCAGAATCCCCCCTGCAATCAAAACATCTTTGTCGATCTTGACTGAATTACTATAAGCCGTTGAAACTGTTTCCGCCACCTTCAGGGCTGTAGTTGTAACCGCACGGGTGTGTTCTATCAAGTTCAATTTCGAATCAACGATCAGAAGAGTAAACGGTATTTTCTTCAAATCCTCCATATCCCAACCACCCAACCTTATCCCCTCTTCCCAGGTCTGGATAACTTTTTCTCTAAGTTCCTGGTTCTTAATTTTTCTGATCTCTGGCAGGATTTTTAAGATTTCTTTTTTCATAAAGGTTTTTGTGTTAAAGTTTTTATTGTGAATTCTTTTTCCTTTTTTCTTTTATTAGTCATTCGTCATCTGTCATTGGTTATAGTTTTCTAAGTCTGAATTCTGCTTTGACAAATCCCACCTCATCCCCTCTAAAATTCCTGATGATTGGATGGGAGAATTTGTTCACCTCAGAAATCTGTTTTTGATTTAGCAAGCCCATCTGCCTTAAGGTTTCGATTACTGCTGGACCAATTGCCCTTTGACCGCCGTCAGCTATTTTAACTGCTACCCCCCATCCTTTATTTAAAATCCCGGAACAGCTCAGGGCCTCCCCTCCCGCCTTGGCTAATATATTATTCTTTGAAGCCATAGCCAGGCTCAAATCCAGTCTGCCTTCACCTGAAACCATCTCCGGATATTTTTTCATAGAATCAACTATGAGCTTATAAGCTTCCGCAGTATTGTCATCCTTAGAGTTATGATTTACAAGATTGGAAAAGCCAAGCGCCATATTGTAAAGAGGCATCGCATGAACCGGCACCCCGCATCCATCAATTCCGATGCCGATCTTCTTTTCCGGGTATTGGCATATCTCGGAAATCGCTTTTAAAATCATCTTCTGGACTGGATGGTTCTTGTCACGATAATTCTTGATGTCCCATCCGAAGTAGACACACAGACCTAACATTCCGGCATGCTTTCCAGAGCAATTGTGATTGACCTGGGTGAACTTTTTATTGCGAGGAGGGATTATGTTATTAGCTGTATAATAGTGAGGAACATGCGCTCCGCACTGGAGATTTTTTTCCGAAAGGCCGATTTTTTTGAGGATGCTCTTAACCGTATCGGTATGAATCTTCTGACCGTTATGCGAGCCTGAGATTATGGCGATCTCTTTTTGAGAAAGTCCGAATTCCTTAGATGCACCAGAAGTAATGAGAGGAATAACCTGAAAGGGCTTGGCAGACGAGCGCAGATAAGTGACAAAATAAGGATTACCGAAGGAGTAAACCAGTTTGCCCTTTGAGTCAACCACTGCCACTGAGCCACAGTGAATGCTTTCGACTGTATTACCTCGATAGACTTTGGCTAAGATGTTATTCATAATTTTACTCTGATCTACTAATTCCCTGACTAATACTGAAATTTACCACCGCAGTCTTTGCGAGGAGTCCATCTGGACGACGAAGCAATCCGTTTCTCCCAGAGTAAAAGGATTGCTTCGCCTTCGGCTCGCAATGACGTTTGCAATTGTAGTGGAAGGCTTCAGCCTTCCATTTTCTTGTCCGAAGATGGAGGTCTGAAGACCTCCGCCCTACGGGTCGTAAGGCATTTATCGACTACAGTTTTTAGCGACCCTGTCCTACCCTACGGGGGCTTGCTCCGGATCCGTAATAGGAAAAGGGTCGCACTACGAAAAACTTCGTCCCGCATAAAGCGGGACGCTACATTAAATCGCTAACTTCTTCAAAATCTCCGGAATATCCAGAAAGGTCTTTGCTATATGAGCTCCGCTTTCTTCTAAGGCTTTCAGTTTAGATTGAGCAGTCCCCATCTCCCCTTCAACTATTGCTCCAGCATGTCCCATTCTCTTACCCGGCGGAGCGAAAAGACCCCCCACCATTGCAATAACTGGCTTTTTCATCTTATTTATTGTCTCTTTAGCTTTCTCCTCATATACGCCTCCAATTTCTCCTACGAGAACGATAGCTTTGGTTTTCTCGTCCTTCTCGAAGAGCCAGAGGATTTCATCAAAAGTCGTTCCTAAGACCGGGTCACCACCCAAACCTATGCAGGTTGTCTCTCCATACCCTGTTCGGGTTAAGGTATCAGCCACGTAATAGGTCAGAGAACCAGAGCGCGAAACAGTTCCAATTCTTCCCGGTGAAAAAGCGATATCCGGCATTATGCCTAAATTAGCCTCGCCTGGCGTGATTATCCCGGCAGTGTTTCCACCGATCACCAGAGCATTGTGTTTCAACGCCTCTTTTCTAATCTGCATCATATCGAAAATAGGAATGTGCTCTGGAATAACTACGACAAGTTTGATTCCTGCATAGATTGCCTCCACGCAGGTTTCTAAGACAAACTGGGCTGGCAGGAAGATAACCGAGGTATCAGCCTGATGATTTTTCACGCATTCTTCCACTGTATCGTAAACTGGTAGTCCGAAGACCGTTTCTCCACCTTTTCCCGGAGAAGTCCCAGCCACGATTTTGGTTCCGTACTGCAGCATCCTTTCAGTATGAAACCTTCCCGCACCACCGGTTATTCCCTGGACGATCACTTTGCTATTTTTGTTAACGAGTATTGCCATTTTTACCTTTGTATTTTTTTGCTATGTTCGCCGGATATAAAACCTGAGACTACTTCCTCGGTAGAACAGACATTTTTGTCTGTTCATCTCCATGGTCAGAGAGCAAAGCCTGGTGTAGCCACAAGAATGTCTGACCTACCCTTTATTACGTCGGGCATAAAGCCCTACGCTACATCTCATATCCTTTTCTTTTATCAGTTA
>Ga0315275_10003277_pt1 | contig 14897 bp, 11 predicted proteins | sample YL17G03_0_MG_FD_205557 | JGI IMG/M metagenome (GOLD analysis project Ga0315275, IMG submission 205557) | Sediment microbial communities from Yellowstone Lake, YNP, Wyoming, USA - YL17G03_0 | ecosystem: Environmental > Aquatic > Freshwater > Lake > Sediment | place: USA: Wyoming | collected... | reverse complement strand
ACTGTGTGATCGGTGAGAAGGTCATCATCCACAAAAACACGCGCCTCGAAGGAAACATCCAGATCCTCGGGACCGCGGAGATAGGAGAGTCCTGCCTGTTTTCGCCCTTCTCGGTCATCGGAGGGGAACCTCAGGACGTAGGCTATCGCCAGGAAACGACGCGGGTTCGGATCGGCGACCGGAATGTCTTCCGGGAGTTCATCACGGTCCATCGGGGAACGATCAAAGGGGGCGGAGAGACGGTCGTCGGAAACGGCGGTTATTTCATGGCCTATAGCCATATCGCCCATGACTGCCGGGTCGGCGACAACGTCGTCTTCACCAATGCGGCCACCCTAGGTGGGCATGTCAGCATCGATGATTTCGCCACGATCAGCGCCTTCAGCGCCGTGCATCAGTTCTGCCGGATCGGCAAGTTCGCCTACGTAGGCGGGTTCACAGTCGTGACCCAGGACGTCGTGCCGTTCGCCAAGGTGGCGGGGATGCGGCCGGTCCTTTTCTACGGTCTGAACGCGGTCGGCTTGCGGCGGCAGGGCTTCACCCGAGAGCGCATTCAGGTCATCAAGGATATCTTTAAGCTCCTCTTTTATTCCGACCTCAACACCAGCCAGGCCGTTGAACGGATCCAAGCCCAGATCCCAGCCGGGGAAGACCGCGATGAGGTCATCCGCTTCATCCAATCTTCCAAGAGGGGAATCATCAAGAAACCTTCGGGGACATGGGACGAGGAATCGGAATAGTCGCGGGCTCGGGCCGGTTCGTCGCCGGGGCCGTCTCCGAGTTGCGCCACAGCGGACTCCGCTGCGTCGTGCTCGGGATCGAGGGAGAGTCGCGGCCGGGACTGAAGGGTGTGGCCGACGCATTTGCCTCGGTCAAGCCGGGAGAGATCGGCCGGGCCCTGGCTTTTTTCAAAGACCAACAGGTCTCCGAAATCTTGCTCCTGGGCAAAGTCCGGCCCGGCGTCGTTTTCCGGCCGGAGAATTTCGACGCCCAGACCTGGAGACGACTGGGAAAAGTAAAGTGGAGATCGGCCTCGGCCATCCTAAAGGCGGCCTTCTCTTTCCTGGAGGCCCAGGGATTCAAGGTCCTAAGCCCAGGCCCACTCCTTGCACCCTATTTCTGCTCACCCGGCGTGCTCACGCGAACAAGTCCCTCTCCGGCCGTACTGAAGGATATCGATTTCGGGCTGGGGATCGCCCGCCAGGCAGCCGACTTGGAGATGGGCCAGACTCTGGTCGTTAAGGACGGCGCCGTTGTGGCGGTCGAGGGCCTGGAGGGAACGGACCGGGCGATTCAAAGGGGCGGGCGGCTGGCCGGTCCCGGTTTTGTCGTGGTCAAGGCTGCCCGGACCAGTCAGGACATGAGGCTCGATCTTCCCGCCGTCGGTCTGGACACGGTAAAAACGCTTTTACGGGCAGGAGCCGCTGCTCTCGGGATCGAGGCCGGTACAGTCGCCTTCTTCCAGCGGCAGGAGGCTGTCGGCCTAGCGGATGCCCAAGGTGCGTCCATCGTGGTCCGGGCCGTGGGCTAAGAGCGGAGGATGGTGATGGATCAAGTCAGAGTGGGGATCATCGGAGTCGGCTATTTAGGGACACAGCATGCCCGCATCCTTTCGTACCTGGAGGAGGCGGAGCTCAAGGGAGTGGCCGACATCGATTTCAAGAAGGCCGTCGAGATCGGGAACCGGCATGGTGTCGCCTACTACCAGAACTATGAGGAGATGATGGGGGAGATCGACGCGGCCATCGTGGCCGCTCCGACCTCGGAGCACCACTCCATCTCCCTGAACCTATTGCGCAATAAGAAGTCGGTGCTAGTCGAGAAGCCGATCACCGAAACGGTCGAGCAGGGCGAGGAGCTCGTTGCTGAGGCCAAATCCAGCGGCCTCGTCCTGCAGGTGGGGCACCTGGAGCGTTTCAACCCGGCTGTCGAGGCGGTCGAGACCATGATCCGCGAGCCGCGGTTCATCGAAGTCCAGCGGCTGGGCTCTTTCTCCGCCCGCTCCCTCGACATCGATGTCGTCCTCGACCTGATGATCCATGATCTCGATATCATCATGGCCTTGATCAAGGATGAGGTGGGCATCATTCGAGCGTCGGGAATCCACGTCCTCTCCGATAAGATCGACATTGCCAACGCCCGGCTGGAATTCAAGGGCGGGTGTGTGGCCACTCTGACGGCTAGCCGCGTGCACCAGGGTAAAGTGAGGAAACTGCGGATCTTTGAGCCGACGGTCTACTACTCGATCGATTACATCGACCAGGAGGTCGTCGTCTTTCCCCTGGATCGCCGTCAGACGGATATCAAAACGCTGCGGATTCAGAAAGAAGAGCCGCTCAAAAAGGAGCTCCGCAATTTCCTCGATTGCATCCGGCTTGGAAAAACCTCAAAGGTCACGGGTGAAGAAGGATTGCGGGCGCTCCGGCTCGCCCACAGCGTCCTTAAAGAGGCCAAGGCCTAGCGAACGACCTTGATGAGCTGACCCTGGGGCGGTTTCGTCCCGAGGTCCATCCCGTTGAGAATAGCCACGGAGGTCCAGAGGTCCTTGACCACTCCGGCGCTCGAGAAGATCTCCTGGAGGGTCTGACGGCTGTTGGCTTCGATGAGCCTCATCTCGCGGGGTCGGCGGCTGAGGTAAGCGGGGTCCCGGAGCTGGGCAAAAGATTGGGCGGAGCGTTTGAATTCCGGGTTGAATCGGGGAAAATCTGACGAGCCGGCCACAGCGGAGAAGGTATAAACCTGGTTCCCTTTTCGAATCGCGGACAGACGCAGGCTGATCGCTCCGCCCTGCTGCTGATCAACCCGATAGATTTGGTGGACAGAGGCCAGGCCGGGGACACTGAGATAATCCTCAGCGACGAATTGGCTCCCCTGGATCTGGCCGGCCTTCTTCCGGGTGTAAGCCGAGAGGTCTTCTGTCGTCTCCTCAGCCTGCAGAACCAGGGCGGCCTTTTCGTCCGCAGACGAAAGCATGACCTGGCTCGGAGTATTGACAACCTTCCATCCGCTGGGGATTTCAAACGAGAACCCCATATCCGGGTGGTAGAAACGGCCGCCTTCGACATATCCCTGGCGGGGATCATCTCCATAGACGAGCCCATCGATCCGTCTCAGGTAGGGCCTCTCCTTGACCTCGAGCGTTTGGTCGTTCGGTGTGAGCATCTGCCTGACCTTCTCGATGCGCTCGCTGGTCAAGGGGTGAGTGAAGAGGAAACCCGGTAGTGCTTGGCCGCCGGAGAGGTCGCCCAGCTTCCCAAGGGAGCTGAAAAAGGCGACCATTTCTCCGGGATTGTATACTCCCTTGCGCGCGTATTCGACGCCGAGCGCATCGGCCTGTCGTTCGTCATCCCGGCTGTACTTGAGGAAGAGGAGCTGGACGCCGACGCCGGCCAGGCCGGCGACCTCGGCGAAGGTTTCGCTCAGGGCGCTGCCCACAGCCAGGCCGACCTGGACAAGCATCATTTCGCTCATCCGGCGGACGCCGTGCCGGGCGTTGACATGCCCCAGTTCATGGCCCAGGACGACGGCCAGCTCGGCCTCCGAGCCCATCAGAGCCAAGATGCCACGGGTGACATAGATGTATCCGCCAGGAACGGCAAAGGCGTTGACAACGGGCGTATCCAGGACGGCGAACCGATAGGCGAGTTGGGGCCGGTGAGTGTGGGGGACAAGAGCCTGGCCGATGGACTGGACATAGGCGCTGAGCTCGGGGTCGGCATAGGCGCCATACTGCTGGCGGACTTCGACGTCGGTCTGCTTGCCCAGGGTGATTTCCTGACTCTCCGAGATCAGGCTGAGCTCTTTTTTCCCGGTGACGGGATTGACTGCACAGCTCAGGGCGCTCAACAGGATGATCAGAAGAAGAATGGCAGTTTTCTTCATCGTGACCTCAGGTCAGAAAAGGAGAGACAAAAGAAAAGTCACTCGGGCGATGACAAACCGACCTGTTTCATTTGGCCATCTTGAAGAAGGAATCCTCCAAGTTGGAGTTAAAGGCGACCTTGGTCATGGTCATCCTCATATACTCCTGGCCGTCCTGGTAAACCGTCATGGTATGGGCGACAAGGATGCCGTCGACTTTCTTGTAGTCGGCCGTGATCGTCTCAGCCATAACTTCGACACCCGACTGTCCCAGGGCCGTTCCCTTGGACTTATAGGTTAGGTAAGTGGCGGGGTCGATATAGATGGCTGTCTTATGCCCGTCCGAGGTAGTCTGTTCCAGGACGAGGTATTCCTTGTCTTCGAGTTTTTCCTTGCCCTTGAAGTCGTACTTGATGCCGTATTTCTCGGGGTTGAGGAGAGAGTCGTTGCCTAGGGCCTGCCGTTTGAACTCCTGGCTGGCGTTTTCGGGCATCTGAGTTGTGGCTCCGGTTTGCGGATCGACCATCCAGGCGATTTGGCCATCAAAGGCTTGGGTGATGACCATGCCCATGAACTCCATGTCGAGGCGCATCATGTTGGGCTCTTTCTGGTACATGGTGACGGTGCCGCTGATCCCCATCGAGACCATCTCAGCGCTGCCCGTGATGGTCGTATCCTTGATGGCTTCCAGGGCCTTCGCTCCTCCCTGGGCTTCGATCATCTTTCCCAGGATCTCTTTCGCCGTCTGGCTGGAGGCTGGAGCGGAGACCAGTGCCAGCAGGAAGAGGCCGCAGATACTGAAGGAAACGATTTTTCTCATAAAGTCCTCCTTGTGACTATTGACTTCTATAATTCTATAGAAAAACCCTAACGGGGTCAAACTCTCCACCTGGGAAATCGCCGGGGCCCAAGCTTGGGATGCCTTGCGGCCGAGGAGGTTTGAACCCATTGATTTTGTCATCCCCTTCGGTTAAAAAAGGGGAATGAAAAGAACCTCGCTCCAACGGAAGCTCGGCGCGTTCGATGCCGCCATGATCGTCAGCGGGGCGATCATCGGGTCAGGCATCTTTATCAACTCGGCGGAGAGCGCCAAGTTTCTCCAGACGTCTTCCCAACTCCTCCTCGTTTGGATGTTGGGGGGCGTCATCGCCTTCCTCGGCGGGCTCTGCTTCGCCGAGCTCGGCGCCATGTTCCCCCAGACCGGAGGCCAGGTGGTTTATCTCGAAAAGGCCTTCTCGCCCTGGGTGGGTTTCCTTTTCGGTTGGACGCTGTTCAGCACCATCCAGACGGGAGCCATCGCCGCTGTCGCTTACACCTGCGCCAGCTTCGTCGGCGTCTTCCTGCCGCTCGGCCGGGCGGGAACTGTCCTTTTAGCAGTGGCCATCATCTGGCTTCTTTCGCTGGTGAACTTCCTTGGGATCAGACCCGGAAGCATTGTCCAGAATATTTTCACCACCCTCAAGATCGGCGCCCTCCTAGTGCTCATCGGGTTCGGCCTATCCTGGCAGCGGCCGGCGCCGCTCGAATGGGGAGCCTTCTTTCCCCACGGTCTTGACTTGGGCGTCTTGAGCGCCCTCGGCCTGGCGCTGATGCCCGCGCTCTTTTCTTACGGCGGCTGGCAAAACCTGAATTTTGTGGGGGGAGAGGTGAAGAATCCTTCCCGGAACATCCCCTTCGCCATTATCTCCGGAGTCACACTCGTTGTCTTTGTCTATGTGTGCTCGAATATCGTCTATGTCAAAGCGCTCCCGGTCGGAGAGATCGCGGCTTCGACCCGGCTGGCTTCGGATGCCATGAGGACTATGGCGGGTCCCTTGGGCGCCGCCTTCATTTCCCTGGCCATCGTCGTCTCGACGTTCGGCATCACCAATGTGTTCATCATGACCGGTCCGCGGGTGTACTATGTCATGGCCAGGGAAAGCATGTTCCTCCCTATAGCCGCCCGCTTGCATCCGCGCTTCGGAACGCCCTATTATTCGATCCTCCTCCAGTCGCTCTGGGCTTCGGCCCTCCTGCTGACGAACAGCTACGGACAGCTTCTCCGGTATGTTACGTTCGGCGACTGGATCTTCTTCGGGCTGACCGCCCTCGCCCTGCTGGCGCTCAGGAGGAAGATGCCCGCTGTCGAAAGACCCTATCGGACCTGGGGCTACCCCGTCGTTCCCCTTTTATTTGCGGCCATCTCGATGGCCGTTGTCCTCAACGTCATCGTCTCGGCGCCGCTCAAATCAGCGGTCGGCTCGATCATCATCCTGGGCGGACTCCCGATCTATGCCTTTTTCCGGAGAAAGGAGAGATCCGCTGCGGATTGACCCGGTCGGACACATGCGGAAATACCCGGAGCTCTGTTGAGATCGCGGCCGCTTGCCCCGAGGAGCCGTGTTGCGCTACAATGCGGCCTCTTTGGATGACCGGAATGGCCCTCTCCGAGATCGAGAATCTTCGCCGCCGGATGAGTCTGAAAAACGCGTTTTCATCGCTTCGCCATCGCAACTACAGACTCTGGTTCTGGGGACAGATGGTTTCCCTGTTCGGCACCTGGATGCAGGTTACGGCCCAGGGCTTCCTCATTTATGAACTCACTCGGTCCTCGGCCTATCTCGGCTATGTCGGGTTTGCGGCCGGCCTGCCCAGTTGGCTTTTCATGCCCCTAGGCGGGGTGGTTGCCGACCGGGTGAAGCGACGCACTCTCCTCATGATCACCCAGACATCCATGATGGCCCTGGCCTTCATCCTGGCGGCCTTGAGTTTCTGGCATGTCGTCCAGCCCTGGCATATCGTTCTGCTGGCCTTTCTCCTGGGCATTGCCAATGCCTTCGACGCCCCGGCTAGGCACGCTTTCGTCCCCGATATGGTCGGCCGCGAGGACCTGACCAATGCCATCGCCCTCAACTCGACGATCTTTAACTCGGGGACCGCAATCGGGCCAGCCGTGGCGGGTATCACTTATGCCCTGGTCGGCCCGGCTTGGTGCTTCATGATCAACGGTATCTCTTTCATCGCCATCATTGCCGCCCTCTTGCGTATGAGACTCAAGGCCGCGGAAAGAGAGGTCTCCCAGTCTTCGGCCCTCCAGGACCTCAAGGAAGGATTCCGGTACGTGCTCGGCCACCCGATGATCCGAACGCTCATCAGCCTGATCGTGGTAACCAGCCTCTTCGGTGTCTCTTTTGCCGTGCTGCTGCCGGCTTGGGCGGTCAAGGTCCTCGGCGGCGATGCCACGACCAACGGCTGGCTGCAGTCGGCCCGCGGGGTCGGCGCCCTCATCGGCGCCCTGCTCATCGCCTCTTTGGGCCGCTTTGATTTCAAGGGGCGTCTCCTGACCCTCGGGTCGTTCGTTTTTCCTCTTTTGGTCCTGGCCTTTTCCTTTGTCCGCTGGCTGCCGCTCTCCCTGGCTGTCCTGATGGGGACAGGAGTCGGCGTCATCTTCATCTTCAACCTGGCCAATGCCCTGGTCCAGACGCTGGTTCGGGACGAGCTGCGCGGCCGGGTCATGGGCCTCTACAGCCTGACGTTCTTCGGATTCCTACCGGTCGGGGCGCTCTGGATAGGGACCATGGCCCAGCGCTTTGGAGAGACGACGGCCGTCCTGATGAACGCCAGCATCATGCTTGTGCTCTGCACGGCTATCGCGCTTTCCGTTCCGGAGCTGCGCCGGCTAAAATAGGCTCGGGAGAGCTCGGGGGAGTCCCTCCGAAAGACGCGAATTTTTCCCCGCGAGAAAAATCCGCTCCCTGTCCTCGCTCCGCTCTCCTCTCGGCGAGCCGAGAGGAACCGTGCCCGCTAGGCTGCGGAGGGCTTTCTGATGGACACCCCCTCGCTCTGCTAATTTAAGAGCAAGCCATGCCCGCTCAGTCGTCCACGGACTTCCTCACCCGAATCCTTCGCCTTGGCAATGAAGAATGATCCGTGCCCGCTACGCTGCGGAGGGCTTTCTGATGGACACCCCCTCCGACCTGCTCGAAAGACGCCCACCTTTTTCGGCCCCCTTTGATTGCCCAAAGGGGGTAGGGGGATTTAATACTTTTAAAAAAGATTCCTAAAGGCGTCTTTCGCTAGGAGGGGTAGCGGTGGTTAATGACGTTCAAAAAGAGTCTTGGAGACGTTTCGGATCGGCTTTGTCGCCAACTGGCCCTCGCCTTGGCATAGACGTAAGGTTATACTAGAATTGGCGAGGAAGGGAAGAGATATGAAGACAAAGCAATGGCCGTTTGTAATGGCCCTGTCCATTTTCAGCTTGATTGTCCTGGCCCCTAGTTCCTGGAGCAAGGATCTGGACACATTGAAAAAAACGCTGGAGGCCGAGATCATGGGTTCCGGAGTCGAGGTCAGCCTGGCCTTCAAAGACCTCCAGACAGGGGAGACTCTTTTCATCGGCGAGAAGGACATGGTCCATGCGGCCAGTACGATGAAGGTGCCGGTGTTGATCGAGGTCTTCAAGCAAGCTGAAGATGGCAAATTCCGGCTGGATGATCGGATCGTCATAAAAAACGAGTTTCACAGCATCGTCGACGGCAGCCCGTTTTCTTTAAACAAAGAGGATGACTCCGACCCCGAAATCTATGGGCTCATCGGGACGTCTTTGACCATCCGGGAGCTCGCCGAAAGGATGATTACCGTCAGCAGCAATCTGGCTACCAACATCTTGATCGAGCTCGTCAAGCCGGACAACGTGATGTCCACTATGGAGCTTTTGGGCATCCGGCGGCTGCGTGTTTTGAGGGGTGTTGAAGACAGCAAGGCCTTTGAGAGAGGCTGGAACAACCAGACCGACGCCCACGACCTCCTCCGGGTTATGGAGACGATCGCTTCCGGGAAAGCCGGCTCTCTGCCCTCTTGCCGGGAGATGACCCTCATCCTGGAAAAACAAAAGTTCCGGGATGGCATCCCGGCGGGGGTGCCGGCCGGGGTCCCGGTCGGCAACAAGACCGGCTCGATTACAGGCATGGAACATGACTCAGCCATCGTCTTCCCCCTGGGGCGGAGGCCCTATATCCTGGTGGTCCTGACCAGGGGGGTAAAAAGCTCAGAAGAGGGCGAAAGGCTGATTGCGCGCCTCTCGAGGCTTATTTACAGTGGGGTCATCCTCCAGCAAGCCGGGGTTGACGAAACCCCTGTTTTCTGCTATAAATAGACCACAAGTCATAGATAACAAATACAATATCTGGTAGGGATAGCTTCAAAAGGTAGCACAGGTTGATAATTTTTCTTGACAAGACCGTCTGGCCTTTTCTATAATAGGCATCGGATTTCGTCAGCTCATGTTAAAATCGCGTCCCAGGCACAGCAAGTACTTTTTCGGAGCGTTTGCCGTTCTCTTTTTTCTGGCCGGAAAGCCGCCCGAATTCGGCCAGGAAAACCAGTTTTTCCAGGGATTCCTGATCCAGAACCCGGTCATCAGGATCGGACTCGGCGTCAACCTGGAGGAGATCACCATCCGGGCCTCTTCAGGCATGAAGGTCTATGAGGTCGGTTCCGACTACCGGCTCCTGGCCCAGGACGTGGATGAAATCCAGGTCAAGGGCCATAAGGAGAAACTCACCGAAAAGTTCGTCCTCCAGGTGGCTCAGACCGCCAAGAGGGAGGAGGCCGAAAAGCTGGCTGCCCGGCTCAAGCCGGAAGCCGGCCAGAGGGTCTATGTCATATCCGGGCAGGAGAGCAAATCGGAAGATCTTTACCAGGTCCGCATCGGGGACTTCCTCACCCGCACCGAGGCCCTGAAGTTCATCAAAACCCTAAACAGCCAGGGGATTGGAGAAGCCTGGATCCTGAGGGAAGAGGTCACTGAGGAGGAATCCCATCCTCTTTGGGTTTTGGTGGGGGATGAGCTTGAAACCCTGAACAATGAGACCGTTATCTACTTCATCCCCACCGACCAGGAAAGCTACCTCTCCTACAAAGGAACTCAGTATAGAGGGATCTTCGTGCTTCGCGCCAGCCCCAAGGGCCTGGTCCTGGTAAATACACTCAACTTGGAGTATTACCTCAGGGGTGTGGTCCCGGAAGAATTGTCTCCGGACAGATTCCATGGCTTCGAAGCGCTCAAAGCCCAGGCGGTGGCTGCCCGGACGTATGCTATTAGGAAACTTGGATTGAACCGGGATCTCGGGTTCGACCTCTGCGATACTCCCAAGAGCCAAGTTTACGGCGGCCTCAGCGCCGAGCGTGCCGAGAGCAACCGGGCCGTGGAAGAGACCAAAGGAGAAGTGGCCCTCTACAAGGGCAAGCTTATCAACGCTCTCTACACCAGTACCTGCGGCGGAATGACGGAGGATATCGAGAATGTGTTCGAGGGCCAGGCTCAGCCCTACCTCAAGAGCACCGAGTGCACCTATGAAAAGCAAAAAGAGTGGACCCTGGAGAGCCCGCCCATGCTCCCCGTCTGGATAAACGGCCGGTCGATCGAGCGCGATACGGCCATGCTGATCGGCCTCGGGATCATCCCCCGCGAGACCAATCCGTCGTACTACCAAGAACCGGTCACGTTCGAAGAAGCCTCCGCCTGGTTCGGCAAAGCTCTCGCCCTGGTGGGAAAAAGCAGCGAGAAATTTGCTCCCCCCGAAGCCGTCCTGAATTTTACGAACCTCGCCAAGCTCATGATCGCCGCCTTTCAATGGGAGGACAGAGTCAAAAACCTGATGCTCCCCTCCGAGGTCGAATTCGTCCTCCGGGATTTTCCTCCGGTCCGGAGCGATGCCCGAGACAGCCTGGCCTATCTCATCCATAGCGGTGTCTTTCCCTCCAGGCCAGAGATGGCCGATGAAAAAAGGACGGCAACGCGGGGAGAGATAGTTTATATCTTAAGCAAGGCCATCCGCAGCTATTTCGACCCCAGCCGGAAGGGTGAGCTCCGCGGCCTGACAAGGAAAAACGAGCTCGAGGTGGAAGCAGATGGCGAGAGCCTGGTTATTCCCGTATCGCCGGACGTCTTACTTTTCCGCGCCCAGGACGGCGAGGTTTACCCCGCCTCAAGGCTTTACCTGCTCGGCGGAGAAGACATTCGCTGGGTCGAAAACGGCGGGGAAATCGGTTGTCTCGAGGTCTCCTATCCGGTGAGCACGTCCACCCTGGACAGGGGATCGCCGTTCCATCGGTGGCTGGTCCGGCAGTCCAAGACGGAGATCGAGAAACGGATCAACGAGTACTATCCGATCGGCGAGCTCCAAGATATCGTCTGCCTGAAGAGGGGCAAGTCACACCGGGTCATCGAACTCGAGATTATCGGGACCGAGAGCCAGGTCGTGGTCAAGGGTCTCAAGATCCGCTGGGTCTTGGGCCTGCGGGACACGCTTTTCACACTGGACAAGGAATGTGACGCCGAAGGTCGGACGAGCCATTATGTGTTCGCCGGCAAGGGGTGGGGTCACGGTGTCGGCCTCTGTCAGGTCGGGGCCTCGCGGATGGCCCAGTCGGGCGCCGATTACAAGGAGATTCTCAAGAAGTATTATCAGGATATCAAGATCGGCCGGTACTACTGATCACCCTTCGCCCCGATTGACAACCGTTGACAGCCGTTACTATAATTGTGCCGAAGGAAGGCGCCATGAAAACGATCGAGTTCCGGGAATTCCATACTCCCGCGAGCGGGATCTTCTTCCGGGCCAAGCGCCTGCTTCTCTCTGAGAAAACCCCCTTCCAGAAAATGGAGATCTATGAGACCGCTTCCTACGGCCGGGTGCTGCTCTTGGACGGGCTCGTCCAGACCACGGAGAAGGATGAGTTTTTCTACCACGAGATGCTCGTCCATCCGGCCATGATGTCGCACCCGCGGCCGCGGGACGTCTTGATCATCGGGGGCGGAGACGGGGGAGCACTTAGGGAAGTCCTGCGCTACCCGATCAGGAGCTCCTTGCTCGTGGAGATCGATGCCCGCGTGATCGAGGTCTGCCGGAAATATTTCCCCGGGCTGGCCATGTCGTTCGGAAACAAACGGGCGGAGATCCTGGTCGACGACGGAAACCGGTTCATCCGGGAGACGGACCTCCGGTTTGATGTCATCCTGGTGGACTCTTCCGACCCCGTCGGGCCCTCGGCCGTCCTCCACCAGAAGGCTTTTTATGTGGCGCTCAAGCGGTGCCTTCGGCCGGGTGGGATCATCGCCGCCCAGGCCGGCGCGCCGCTCTTTCACCTGGAGCACTTGCGGAAGAAGAGGCTTTTCTTGAAGATGCTCTTTTCGTTCGCCCTTTACTATCTCGGGCCGGTACCGACTTATCCGGGCGGTCTGTGGTGCTATGTTTTTCTCTCCGACCAGGTCGATCCCGGGAAAGGACCGCGAAAGAACGTCCCGAGAAAGCTTAAGTATTACAACGCGGACGTCCATCACGGCGCCTTTGCCTTGCCCGAATTCCTGAAGGACCGGCGGCGGCGCTAGATTTGAGAGCTCGATGGAAGACCCGCCGGAATACCGCGTCGTCAGGTTGAGGAGGGATTTCTCTGTTCCCGGTGAGCCGTCCTTCTGGAGCACGATGCCCGCTCTGACGATCAACCACTACCTCTGGCTTGACAACGGGTACAAACCCCACGTCGAGGTCAGGCTCTGTTATAGCGCCCGGAACTTCTATGTCCATTTTGACGTTTTTGAAGCCAAGATCAGGGTCCGATTCACTCAATTTCAGGATCCCGTCTATAAAGACAGCTGCGTCGAGATGTTCATCGACCCCTTTCCAGAAAAACGGCTCGGCTATATCAACGTCGAGACGAATGCCGCAGGAGCCGCGCTCGTGGCCATCGGCCCGGGCCGCGGCCGGCGGACGCCGATACCGCAAGTCGACCTGGAAGGGTTCGAGGTCGTCTCTTCGATCAAAGGCCCCATCTCCGGGTATCACGGCGCTGAATTTTGGACCCTGGCCTATAAGCTGCCCTTAGCGTTGTTAGAAAAACACTACGGGTCTAAGATCATGCCTGGCCACGTTGCCCGGGCCAATTTCTACAAGTGCGGTGATGAGACCGAGACTCCCCATTTCGGCGCCTGGAGTCCTGTCCGAGCGCCGCAGCCGGATTTCCATCGACCCGAATTTTTCGGCCGCCTTATTTTCCAATAAGGATAGGAAGGATAATGCTCAGCACTGTCTTCGCCTTTATCCTTTCAGTCGGCCCCCTTTTCTCGGATCAAGACAAAGCTATTAAGGACAATCTTCGCCGGACCGTCACTGTTCCTGCCCGGGTCGAGCGAATCCTTTCCCTCCAGCCCGAGATCACCCGCATCCTCCTTGCCCTCGGCGCCTCGGACCGGCTGGTCGGAATTGACTATTTCATCAGCCGGGACGACCATCTGTTCAAGATCCTCTTTCCCGGCGGAGCGCGACTTCCCGTCGTCTCCATGCCGGACGAGAGCGTCAACAAGGAGCTTATCGTCCGGCTTGACCCGGACATCATCTTCACTTCGCCGACCGAACTGCAGGTTCCCGATTCCATCCAGCGGAGCCTGGGGATACCGGTTGTGGCGCTCGCCTCGATGGGAAGCTTCGACGGACTGCTCGAGGAAATCGAGCTCGTCGGGGCGATGACCGGCCTAGAGGAAAGGGCCCGTGAGCTAGGACGCTATTTCCGGGAGAAAATCCGGTCCATCACCGAATGCACGAGGCCGCTGGCCCTTGAGGACAGACCAAGAACCTACTTGGCTTTCTGGTCGTCACTCGTTCGCACCCCCGTCTTTTACGAGCCCGTCCAGGCGGCCGGCGGGAGGAACGTCGCGGATAACCTGTTGCCCTCCCGCCTCGGAACCATCGGGACGGTCATCAGCGTGGAGCAGATCCTCAAGTGGGACCCGGATGTCATCCTGATCCAGGGGAGTTTTCTTCCCCGCGAAAGACAGGTGACGGTCGAGGGGGTACTGGAAGACAAAAGGCTGGGCTCGGTCAAGGCGATAAAACAGAGACGTGTCCATTACACCCTGGGCTTCTGGTACTGGTGGGACCCGGCCGGGGTGCTCGTTGAGACCCTCTATCTAGCGGGGCTTTTTCATCCTGAAAAATTCGGGCGGCTCGACCTCGAGAAAGAAGGCAATGCGATCTATAAGAAGTTCTACGGTAAAACTGATGTCTTCATCGACCTGATAAAATCCCTGGATTTCCATGAGTGGACAAAATAATAGACGGCCCAAAGGTCTGGCCGTTTTTATTCTGATCTTGCCGCTGTTCCTTCTTCTGATCTCGCTGAGCATCGGCAGCTATGGGATCTCACCGCGCGGCCTGTTCAAGACCGTGCTCTCTGTCGTTTCGCCCGCTTCGCATCCGGATGTGCCCGCCGCCTACCGCGACATTCTGCTCCGCATCCGGCTGCCGCGCGTCCTCCTGGCCATGGCCGTGGGCGCGGCCCTTTCCGTCTCCGGGGCGTCACTCCAGGCACTCTTCAAGAACCCGCTGGTCAATGAATACATCCTGGGCATCTCTTCCGGAGCGGCCTTCGGAGCGGCCCTTTCTCTCGTCTTTCTGGGGAGGGCATTTCCTCCACAGGTCGGGGGGTTCGTATTTGCCGTGGTGGCGGTGGGAGCTGTCTTGCTGATTTCCGGAAAGGCCGAGTCCCACTTCATCTCGCTCCTCCTCACCGGCATCATCGTCACGGCCTTCTTTTCGGCCCTTCTCTCTCTGGTCGAGTTCTTTGCCAGCCCCTATGTCCTCCAGGCTCTTTTTTTCTGGCTCATGGGCAGCCTTTCCCTAGCTTCCTGGAAGGACCTTTATATTTCCCTGCCGCTGATCGCCGTTGGGTTGGTGATCCTATATCTCCTCCGCTGGCGCCTGAACGTTCTCTCGATGAGCGATGAAGAGGCCCGGTCGCTGGGAGTCAACGTCCGTCGGGAAAAGATGCTGGTCATCGCGGCGACGACTTTGATCACCGCGGCGGCAACGGCGATCGTCGGCATCATCGGCTGGTTAGGGTTTATCGTCCCGCACCTTGTCCGGATGATGTTCGGGGCGGACAACCGGCGCGTCGTCCCGCTTTCCGCGGCTCTGGGGGCGAGCATCATGATGATCGCTGATGACATCATCCGGGGGCTCTCGTCTTTTGAGATCCCGATCGGCATTTTTACTAGCCTC
>Ga0315275_10003275_pt1 | contig 14901 bp, 12 predicted proteins | sample YL17G03_0_MG_FD_205557 | JGI IMG/M metagenome (GOLD analysis project Ga0315275, IMG submission 205557) | Sediment microbial communities from Yellowstone Lake, YNP, Wyoming, USA - YL17G03_0 | ecosystem: Environmental > Aquatic > Freshwater > Lake > Sediment | place: USA: Wyoming | collected... | reverse complement strand
CCACCCTGCTTTTGGTCGCTGGCCTTGGGATGATCTCAGATTTCGAGCTCGGGTACTTCGACCGGGGGAACTATCTCAGGAGATTCTTTCATGAGCCGCATGAGCTTCTGGCTCTTCAGGGATCCGTCGCGATCGAAGGCGATCCTAGGATACACATCCATGCGACTGTGGCGGACACCGAACACAGGGCGTTCGGCGGTCATCTCATGAAGGGCAAGGCGTGGATGAGCAACGAGATAGGGATGGTCCGTCTGGAAGGCGTGGTCTCTCGTCGAGTCTTCGATTCCAAGAAGAAGGTGGGTGTGCTCCACATTTCTGGACCGTAAGAGCGCACTCAGATTCATGGAGTGAAGGTCTGGTAGAAGTCCCCCCCGGAGAGGACGGCGTGGCGAGCCTTTCCACCAACGATGTCATCGAACCGCACACGCTCAGGTGAGGCTTCATCGCCAATTCTGAATGAACCATCGGGCAACCGCGTCATGCGCAGCTCTTTGCCCGATGGGTCCACGTACACCAGCTCTCCCTTCCGAGAGATCACCCGGAAGTTCGACAACCAAGGGTTGTAGGATCTATAATGCCCCTCATATTCCTCTGCACCTTTCGGGGATCTCGTCTTCGAAGTGCTCACGCGACCGTGCTTCTCATACACATCCGGTCCGTGGAGTATTCTCACTAGTTTTCCGTTCTCCCTCTCGAACCGCATCATGAACAGGTTGAGGCCAGGATGGTTGACCAGGAATGCATCGTCTTCGCGCTTCTCCATCGCGAAGTCCTTCTTTCCGACGTTGAGGAGGAGTCTGTCACTGCCCGCCTTCACGCGCAAGCTCCTGCTCCCGCCGTCGAACAAGCCGGAGTACTCGCTGGCGTTCCCCACGGTGGTTCTGTCGGAAAACCTTGGCACATCAGGCAGCCTCATCCCTGCGGCCGTCGCTCTCAGGACTGAGAGGGCGAACCTTGCGACATCATCCACTTCAGCCGGACTGCTTACATTTGTGAATGCTCCGACCCCGAAGCCGTCATCCATGTCCATTCGTATCGACGAGGTGTGACCCACCATGCCGCCAGTGTGCCCTATGTAGGTGTGCCCATCGGACTCTTCGATGCTTATCCCATAGCCGTAGGCGCCTTTGTGCAGGTCGTCTTCTGGGAATATGGCCTTCTGGGTCAGGAGCTTGAACCCCTTATCTGATATCACCTTGCCATTCGCACATCTACCCCGGTTCATCAGCATCCGCATGTAGATGGCCATGTTCGATGGGGTCGAGCATATCGAGCCGTCTGCGGTGTCACTCTCGATCCAGGTCGCGCGCACTAGCGGCCCTCCTATCGGTGAGGGCCTGTCGTCATAGAACGGCAGATAGCAGACCGCCAGCCGTTTCCTGATGTCATGGGTGATCGTGGCAACGGAAGCTTTCATGCCCAGTGGATCGAAGACCCTCTCCTGGATGGCCTTGTCGCAGCTCATGCCGAGGATCTCCTCGATGACCAGGCCAACGACCTTGTATCCCACATTGGAGTAGTAGAAGTGATTGCCAGGGGGCGTCGATGTCTCGGTCTCTGCCAGGGCCAGGACCTCGGGGACTCCTGAGAGCCTGCATTCTGTTCCCATGGTTATCCCAGCCGTGTGTGTGAGCAGATGGTGAAGGGTGATCGGCCCGAATCTGGATTTCACAGAGAACCAGGGCAGGTACTCAGTCACTGGTCGGTGGAGGTCGACCTTGCGCTCGTCATGAAGCTGCATCAGGACGATGCTCGCGAACGATTTGCTGATAGAACCGATCTCCCACATTGTCTTGGGGCGGACAGGGAGTCCTGACTCAATGTCCGAATACCCGTATGTCGACAATCTCAGCAACTTCTTCTTGTCGGTGATTGAAACGCTTAGACCCGGGATGTTCCAGACGTCCATCCACTGTTTGACATACTCGTCGATTCGCTTTGATGCGGACTTGAGTTCCTTAGCAATCACCGACTCACGCTTGGACGCTAGCGCCATGCTCCCGGGATTCGAACACGTCGACATTAACATTGCCCATCCCGAGTTCTCCGGTGGAGCCAGGATGGTCCAGCCACGCCCGCATTTCTCAGGCAACTATCTAATAGTCCAAGCAGATGGCGGGCGCGGTCGCAGAGATACCCATGGCTGACTCCTCAATCGTGCTCGCGCTTTGCTCACTACTTTTATACGGCATGACCCAGGTCATCGCGAAGGCGGCTGTTGGTTCGTCGAACGCGACATCAATGGTCGCAATCAACTTCCTCGTATCCGTGCCGATATATGTGTTCATTTTCATCTGCGCCCTCCTCCTTTGGGGCGAGTACGTCGACCATTTAGAGTATGTCGTGTACGGCTTCATAGGAGCATCCACCGCTAGAGCAGGGTACTACATCTATCTCGAGGCACTCGAAAGAGGCGCAGTCAGCCTGGTCGGGAGCATCACAGCTGCATTCCCTGCGATCACCGCAACCCTTGCGGTCACCATGCTGGGGGAAGATATCAAGGCCATTAACGTTGTCGGGATCTCCATCGTCATCGTGAGCATGGTCGCTCTATCGTTCACTCACAGCCGGTCTACATCTGGCACTTCTTTCTCGAGATCATCTCTCATCCTGAGTCTTGGGACTCTGATGCTCTGGGGCTTCGGAGGAATCTTCATCAAGATGGCGCTCAACGGCCTCCCACTCATAGGATATCTTGGCCTCTACGTGTTCGTCGTTCCTCCGATAGCCTTCGCGTATCTTCGACACAAGGGCGCAACGAGGGGCGTGTTGATCCCAAAATGGACAGTGCCAGTAATCGGAGCGATCGTAGTCGCGGAGCTTTGGCAGCTAGGGTACTTCGCGGAGACATCCGCCGTCTCCCAGGGAGCCGCCTCAATTGTGTTCCCGTTGATATCCGCCTATCCTGTCGTCACTATCCTCGGAGCCTGGATATTCATCAAAGAGAAGCTATCAAGGTTGGATTGGACAATCCTTGGCATGGTTCTGCTCGGGATACTCCTGATATCGGTTCCGTGAGCCCGAAGCCATCCTCCTTCAAGCGACTATGAATCCATCCCGAGGAGACTCTGCGTCCTCCCTCGACATCCGCAGGAAATGAATTGTCGAGAGACCGTACGATACTCTGATGATAGGTCCGAGGCAGGAACAGAGGTTCCTGTCTGTGAGAGGATTCTCCGAATAGAGTGAGCTGGCCGACGGCGATATCGAAAGGCAGAGTATTTATAGTGTGGTATTCAATATTAGTGAAGGCATCGTCCTGAGAACACAAACAGATGATCGATCGAGGGTTCCCAGAACATCACACACCCATGAGCAAGGAGCGGTCTGCAATCCGAAAGACCTCTTGGGAAGGGAAGTCCTTATCATCCTGCCACTAGAAGGTCGATGGGACAAGGAGATGGATGAGCTTGGACGTGGATAGAAGGTCTACATCACCAATTCGCGCGAAAGAGCTTGAGAGGCTGCCAACTATCTGGCGCGTTCTGAAGTCATGGACCAGGATCTGTACAAGTGGAAGTCTTCCGATGCGGAGTGTACGTCGGTCAATCCCTGTATTGGTTGTCATATTCTTCTTGATGTCAGAGTTCCCTTTGAGACCGGTCACGGTCATTGACGGAGAGGGCGAGACAAGCCTCAGATACGCAGTGATCGAGAATGTCGACAGTCTGAATCCGTTTGTCGGGTGGAATGATATCTCCTACGTGTTCTGGTGTCTCGTCTACGACAGCCTTATCTCGCTTGATGAGGATATGAAGCCCAAGCCCAATCTCGCCCTGAGCTGGAACATCGTGCCGGATGAGCTCCCGGTCGGGTCCGTGTGGCAGTACAACTTGACGCACAACGCCAAATGGCACGACGGCGAGCCTTTCACGGCAGAAGACGTTGTGTTTACATTTGATTATCAGATCGGACTTAACTGGTCGCACATGTGGGCGTTTCAGCCCTACACGCTTCTGGTAGACTACGTGGAAGCACTGGACGAATACACCGTCAGAATACATTTCCAGGATTTGGAGGGAAACCCTGCGGCGTGCAGCATCGGAGATACCGAGTACCTGTACATCGTGCCGAAACACTTATGGATAGGGCTCTCTAGTATGGATGCGGCCTTCTCCTACACCAATCCTTGGCCCATCGGTACGGGGCCATTCATGTGTACAGCTAACACTTACGACGAATATCTGGCCGGGGACCATCTCATACTCCTGAGGAATCCCGACTATCACGGAACGCTTGACTACGGTCAGGAGGTCAAGTTCGACAGGCTCATTCTGGACTTCTACACCGAGCCCACTGCGATCGTCAGCGACATAGAACGCGGCGCAATCGATGTCGCTGCGATCAACGCTCCGAATTACGCCAATTTCATGGACTGGCTGAACGCCAATCCGACGGATGATATTGTCACATATGCAGGCCTATCATGCACAGGCTACTCAATCGATATCGCCGTCTGCATGAAAGAGAACTCCGGAGTTGGGACCAACAACATAAGGCTCGACCCCGCAGTGAGGCAGGCGATGGCACATGCTACGAACAAGCAGTTCATCAGAGATCACATCTACAGAGGATATGCGGATATCGGCTCCACCATTCTCTCGCCGGTCTTTCCCTACTGGTACTGGGCTCCTTCACCATCTCAGGACTATGAATATGATTTATCGAAGGCTAGTGAAATCCTCGAAACCGCAGGGTACCGTGATCTCAACGGAGATGGAATAAGAGAAGCAACTGAGGCGAGCCTATCGGTCAAAAACAAATGGACACAACCGGGCACCCCATTGAAGTTCGGAGTTGTGGTGGAGGCAGAGCTCTATGAAGACAGGGATACAGTGCTATACCTCAAGGATGAATGGAAGAAAATTGGCATTGAAATCAACCCCATTGTAGTCAACCTTGCGCTGTGGGCATCGATAGTCGATAGCGGGAACTACGATCTCGAAATGACATACTGGAGCGGCGACCCTGATCCAAACTACCTTCTCTATGTTCAGTCCTCCTACGCCATTGGCGGATGGTCTGAGAACCGGTATTCCAGCGAGGAGTACGACGAGAACTACACAAAGCATGTACTTGCGCTCGACCCCGAGGAGAGGAGAGAGTATGTCTACAATTGTCAGGAGCTGGCCTACAGGGATGCAGCGTACATCGTTACAGTGTACCCGTACAACTGCTTTGCTTGGAGGGAGGATCATTTCACCGGCTGGGGCAATTGGAGCGCGCATCCAGGCAGGGCTATCAATCACTTCTGGACCGCCAATGACCTCTTCTTCGATCTAGTTCCGACGGGAGCGACAAGGACGAACACCTTGGCAGCCGGCCTCTTCATACTAGTTGTGGCTGGTGTGGTCGTGGTGGCAGCCTTCCTTCTTCCTCGTCGAAAGAGAGGGTCCGAAGATGAAGAGACAATACTGCGGCGATAGAAAGGTCAACAGTTGAAGTCGTCAGGGATCATATGGCTATGAGATACTAGAGGAGCGGCGAATCCCGATGCCACAAGACTTCAGAAGATACATCCTCAAGAAGACGGCGTACCTAACCCTGACCCTCTTCCTAATACTTTCCTTCAATTTCTTCCTGTTCAGAATGATGCCGGGCGATGTGGCGAGGGTCCTCATCCCAAGAGGCGCAGACGAAGAAACGATCGCTCGACTCACGGAGTACTATGGTTTGGATAGGCCTCCGCTGGAGCAATATCTCACATATCTCAAGCAGACATTCACCGGGCACTTCGGAGAGAGCATCACTGTCTATCCGGGAAGTTCGATTGAGGACTTGCTTGTCCCATTCCTGGTGAACACCCTCATCCTTGTCGGGATAGGTGCAGTGCTTTCCATAGTCGTGGGAATGTACCTCGGCAGGCATAGCGCATGGAAGCGCGGGAAGATCACCGACCGATTCTACAGCACGTTCTTCATCATCTTCTACTGCATGCCCACTTTCCTCTTCGCACTAGTTCTTTTGACGCTGATCGCGAGGTTCTCTCCAGATTGGCCCATCAAAGGCGCATACGGCGTGGATTACGGGTCATATGATTTCCTGGGAAAGCTCGCAGATCGGACGGTCCACACGGTCCTACCGCTCTTCGCCCTGGTAGTACAATCAATAGCGCTGTTCTCAATCATCACGCGAAGCTCTCTCACAGATGTTCTGACCCAAGAGTATATGGTCACGGCGGTCGCCAAGGGTCTGAAGAACCGGGACATTCTACGGCATCATGCGATGCCCAATGCGATGCTGCCAATAATGGCAGCCATTGCGATGGATATCGGCTGGATAATCAGCGGCGCGATAATGATCGAGGTCGTATTCTCATACCAGGGCCTTGGATACCTGGAATGGATAGCCGTGGTTGGAAGTGACTATCCCCTTATCCAAGTCATTTTCATGATTCAGGCTGTCGCCGTAATCGTTGGGAACTTCGCCGCCGATCTAATGCTCTTCTCGCTAGACCCGAGGGTGAAAATTTGATCCGCCCTTTCGTTGAGAAGATGAAGGCCAGATTGCTGGCGGCGAACGTCTCATCGAGCAGAAGGGAGAAGATCAAGCTTTTGCTCAAAGAGACACGCAAGATCTGGAAACGGTACAAGCGGAATCCGAACGGGATGGTCGGGCTCTTCATCGTGGTCTTCTTCGTCGTGATGGCGTTGTTTGCGCCGCTCATTGCTACCTTCTCAGAACCAGCCGCTCTCAAGTGGGCCGATGTGAACCCAGCCTATGCACCCCCCTCGCTCGAGTTCCTTTTCGGAACGGACTTCTACGGCAGGGATGTGTTCAGCCTGACAGTCTTCGGCAGTAGGCCAAGCCTCATCGTTGGCATCCTTGCTTCCCTGATCTCAATGATATTGGGGACAGCCGTTGGCCTCGTCGCCGGATATCTCGGAAAGATGACGGATGAGATTCTCATGCGGATTACGGACTTCTTTCTGGTCCTACCGTGGTTTCCATTGATGATAGTGTTTGCCTCGCTTATGGGGCCATCGTTCACTAACATCATCATAATCATAGGAATAACAAGCTGGCCTTGGACTACGAGGATAATCCGAGCTGAAGTGTTGTCAGTGAAGGAGAAGCCGTTCATCGAACGAGCAAGAGGGATTGGCGCAGGGAATACGAGGATCATCTTCAGGCACATCTTCCCCAACGTGTTCCCGCTTGTGGCCGCCAATACAGTGTTCTTGGTCGCAAACTCAATCTTCTCAGAGTCGTTCCTCGACTTCTTCGGTCTCAGTGATCCGAGTATGGTGAGCTGGGGGACAATGCTCGAGCAGGCATATGCCAAGGGCGCCTTCAGCAGCTTCGCCTGGTGGTACATTCTTGCGCCGAGTGCTTGCATAATACTTCTGGTGGTAGCGTTCTTCTTGATTGGCGAGGCCCTGGACGAGGTCCTGAACCCGAAACTGAGGAAGAGGTAGCTGGATAGACTCGCGACTGGGTCTTGGTCTGAAAGGAGAGCCTCGCCCAAGATCTTGTCAGCCAAGGGCACGGCCTGCAGCCTTGCGATTCAGAGAAGATTCCGCGCTGGAGAAAAGGCCTTTCAATGAAGACGAGAGATACTCGTTCAGTAATGTGGTGGATTGCGGCTGCCGGAATCTGGACGCGACCCCCTTCCTGTCCTCTATTCATTGTCAAGGAGCATTCCTTCCTAGATCCATGACGAATTGATATCCATTTACGTCACGGTTCCTTATTCTTGAATGGAGGTCGTCGCGGAAGGTGGAACTGAGCTTGGTGAAGCCATGTTTGACATAGAATTCCCAGCTCTCGAATTCTAGGGAATCTACCGATATCCTGTTTGCGCCTCTGCTGATTGCATGTTCAACGAACCTCTGCAACAGGTCCTTGCCGATGCCTTTCCCCCTGTGTGTTGGATCGATTACGAAGAAGTCGATCTTGCCATCCGCCTCCGCCCTGCCTCTCCTGATATCCTTTTCGGTGGCAATGCCCCCAATGATCCAGGCGAGCCGGTCCGGTGTCTTTCCGTAGAGCCCTAGAAGCAACTTCGCGTTGACAGTGGCGTGCATTAGCGGCGCCTTCAGCTTCCTCAGCGCCCCGAGGTCGCTGTATATTGTTCCGAATAGAAGGCCCACAGGGATATAGTCTATGCAAGCAAGCTGTCTCCAGGTCGACGGCCCCAAGTACACTTCTAGATCCGCCGCTGCTCTCCCCCCAGTTAGCTCCGGCCAAGCCTTGGCTGTGATCTCGACGCATCTCTGGAAGTCCTTCTTCTCATATTCCCTGAAAGTGAGACCTTCGCTCATCGAATCGAGTAGCAGGCAGGAATAGAAGAATCTTGCTAGTCCCTCCTCCTCAGTAGATAAAATTCTTTCGGCCGAGATGAATGCACTGACGACTGGCAATTCCCCCTCTGATTGGAAGAAGAGTCCATCGTGTTGCCTCAATTCGATGGTGCGGCCGCCGGGATTTGAACCCGGGTTTGAAGCTTGGGAAGCTTCAGTCCTAACCGCTAGACTACAGCCGCTCCGCGGCGAAAAGGCGCAGAATCGGATTTAAACTTATCCGGCTCAGAATGTCCCTTCCACTGTGAGCCTCTTTCGTGGAGATCCTCACTTCACAGTCTCTAGCTGGCTTATTATGTTCCAGATGAGCGTCCTGCCATGCAGGGGGATATTGGGGTCGTTCGCCAATTCGTCCAAAATCATTATCGCGCTCGCGCTTCTGACGTCCAAGGCCTCGCTCTTTCGCATCAGCCTCTCCTTGGCATCAGATGCTCCTCTCCTGATATTCCTCGGCACGGAGTTGTCCTCAGCTAGCTGGTCCAACACCTCCATGATTTGCCTCAACCTTGTTTCCATGTCTGCCATAATCATCACCTGAGATGAACCTGACCGCGATTATCGTTCCAGGCCTCCTACTTCTTCGATTCCTCTTCGAGTTCCTTGATCTTGCCCCGCTCCTTGAAGGTGGTCACGACCATGAACGTGCGCGTCTCCTTCACGCCATCTATGTCGGCTACATCATCCACGATGAACTTCTTCAGAGCGGCGTAGTTCGGGAACCTGGCCTTCGCGATGATGTCCGTGTCGCCAGTGACCAAAAACACGTCTTCGATGTGGTCAAAACTTGCTATCTTCTGTGCTACTTGGTCCGAGCCTTTGGTGTCTATCTTGAAAGTGACCAAGGCTGCAACCTGCTCTTCGCCGTAGTACGTCGATATTACTTCCTCGTACTCCTTCTTGTCCTTATCTTCCATGTCAACGCCCCCTTCTGTGGTGCGTCCAATTCCGCATTTGGTGCCTTCTAAGTGGTGTCAAAAGCTGGCGGATGAACAAGGGCGTTTCGAGCTCTTCTCCAATGGATTCCCTGAACCTGACTGACCCTAGGGTCACAGCCGGGCCGCCTCGAACTCCTCCTGAAGGTCTATGATGACCTGCTCCAGGATCTCTTCGAGGCTTCCACTTCTGTATTCTCGTATCCCGCCAAGGTCGCTCTGTACTCTAGCAAGGTATGTCGAGTTGCTCTTCAGAAACTCCACGTTGCACAAGGGCTCTTCCATCGGTGTTCACCTTTCTCGGCCTCAGGCACCACCCCAGGCCATGGGTTGCACGGGCGCGCTATGCGTGCTCTCGTATTTAGTATTTTCTTATTGCATGTTTCCAATGCCAGCACGTGCTAGACGCCCCCGGGTTGCCCTTTGCCGTGCCAACAATACTCATGCAGCCAAGGATTATATATCGCGCCGGCGGTTTCACGTGTGATGAACTCGGCAGACCAGCTCACAATCATCATGATTAGCTGATTCTTACTATCAGTGCCGAGTTTGTGATGGAGTCCTTCTGGAGGAGTCTGTTGCGATGATAAAGTACTACAGGGAACCTGAAGGGAAGACCTTCCCGCAGCTGGAGGAGGAGATCCTCCGCGGCTGGGAGGACCAGGGCATCCTCCAGAAGGTGAAAGAGCGGATGAGCGGCGGAGAACCGTTCGTGTTCTGCGAAGGACCTCCGACTGCAAACAGCCGCCCCCACATCGGGCACGCGCTCACGCGCGCTGTCAAGGATGCCTTCCTGAGATACCATGTGATGAACGGTCGCAAGATAGTCCCCTACATAGGCGGATGGGATTGCCACGGTCTGCCGGTCGAGCTCGAGGTCGAGCGTTCGCTCGGCATCCAATCGAAGAGGGACATTGAGGCTCTCGGAGTGGAGAAGTTCAACCAGTTCTGCAGGGAGAGCGTGGTCAGGTACATGGCCGAGTGGGAGCAGATGAGTCGGAGGATAGGATACTGGGTCGACTTCGAGAACGCCTATCTGACCATGTCCAACAACTATATCGAGAGCGTCTGGTGGTCTCTGAAGCAGCTGCAGTCGAAAGGCCTACTCACGAAGGGCCACAAAGTCGTCCCGTACTGCCCGCGTTGCGGCACCACTCTGAGCACTCACGAGGTCGCCCTCGGGTTCAAGGAGACAGAAGACCGGTTCATCGTCGTGAAGTTCAGGCTGAAAGGAACGGACATGAGCCTCCTGGTCTGGACCGCCACTCCATGGGCGTTGGTGGGCAACGCCCTATTGGCGGTCGACAGGGACCAGGAGTATGCTGTGTTCGAGCACGCTGGCGAGAAGCTTGTCGTGGCCTCACCCAGGAAGGACTCGTTCGCTCAAGGCGATAGAATCCTGTCAACAGTCCTAGGGGCGGATCTGATCGGCAAGGAATACGAGCCCCCGTTCAGGTATCACGAGTTCTCCGGGAAAGGCTTCAGAGTGGTCCACTCGGCCGAGGCCGCGCACGAGGAGGGCACGGGCATCATGAGCGTCTCCCCAGCCTATGGCTCAGCCGATTTCGAGATTGGTGCCTCAGAAGGACTTGAGATATTCGATCCTCTGGATTCCGCCGGGAGGTTCACGGACGTTGTGCCTGGGCTCTCAGGACGATCTGCCAGGGATTCCGACTCTGAGATCATGCGCGTGCTCGAGTCGAAAGGACTGCTCTTCAGGTGGGGATTGCTCAAGCACTCGTATCCGTTTTGCTGGCGATGCGACACCGCCCTCATCTACAAGGCCCTCGATTCGTGGTTCATCCGGACCTCCGACCAGAAGGCACGGATCATCGAGCTCAACGAGGAGATCGAGTGGGTCCCTGAGACCTTCAAGCACGGACGGTTCGGGAACTTCCTCGCGGACATCAAGGACTGGGCGATCAGCAGGAGCAGGTATTGGGGCACGCCGTTGCCGATTTGGCGCTGCTCCAACGGGCATGAGATCTGCGTGGGAAGCCGGGCCGAGCTGAGCGAGCTGGCCACCGGTCAGGTCCCCGAAGGCCTGGACCTCCACAGGCCGTTCCTGGACGAAATCACGCTCAGATGCTCCGAATGCGGGTCGGACATGAAGAGGGAGGAGGCAGTCATCGACTGCTGGTACGACTCTGGCTGTGCTCCATTTGCCCAGTATCACTACCCGTTCGAGAACACCGAGCAGTTCGACACACATAAGTCGGTTGATTTCATCGCTGAAGGTGTAGACCAGACCCGCGGATGGTTCTACACTCAGCTGGCGCTGGGGTCTCTCCTGTTCGACGAACCAGCTTTCAAGTCAGTTCTCGTCCTCGGCCAGGTCCTTGACGACCAAGGGAAGAAGATATCCCGCGAATCCGAGAATGTCGTCTATGCCGACGAAGTGTTCTCAAGTGTCGGTGCGGACGCATCCCGACTCTTCTTGCTGGAGAATCCGGTCTGGCAATCCGTCCAGTTCTCCAGGGAGAGAGTGCGGGAGACGATGGTCGGCACGCTCAACACCCTCCTGAATGTCTATGTCTTCTTCGAGTCGAACGCGAACCCCTATGGGTTCAGGATGCAGCACGGCTATGGAAGAACCCATGACCTGGACAGATGGATCGTCTCGCGGTTGCACACAACCACCAAAGAGGCAAGGGCCGGTTTCGAGTCACTCGAGGTCCATAGGGCCGTCAGGGCCCTCAGGGACTTCGTGGATGACCTGAGCAACTGGTATGTCCGGAGGTCTAGGAGACGTTTCTGGGAGGAGAACGATCCGCAGGATAGGGTTTCGGCTCACTGCACTCTGTATGAATGCCTCATGGAGCTGTCGAAGATGATGGCTCCGATCACGCCGTTCTTCTCTGACTGGCTGTACAGGAGCCTGATGGGCCCGAAGGAAAGCGTCCATCTCGAAGAATACCCGAAGGCTAACGAGAATCTGATCAACGGAACGCTCGAGAGGCAGATGGCCCTGGTCATGACAGCTGTGGAAGCTGGCAGGCTGGCCCGACAGAAGGTCAATGCGAAGCTCCGCCAACCGCTACCAGAAGTGGTGATAGCGACGGATTCGGACAAGGCCTGGACCCTGCGAAGGTTCGAGAAGATGATCTCCGAGGAGCTCAATGTCAAGAAGGTCGAGTGCCTTGAGAGCAGGGACAAGATGGTTCAGTACGCGGTCCACCCGAACCTCAAGACCCTGGGCCCGAAGCTGAAGGAGGGCGCTGGGGAGGTCTCGAAGCTGTTGTCCAAAGTGAACGAGAACGACCTCGTGAAGCATCTCAGAGAGAAGGGCAAGATTCGTTTAGGCGGGTACGACCTCACTGAGGAGGACGTCATCGTCTCCGAGAAGGAGAAGCCGGGGTTCTCGCACGCAAGCATCGGGGACATACATGTCTATGTCGCATTGGAGGTCACCCAGAACCTCAAGCTCGAAGGCCTGTCCAGAGAGGTGATCAGGCGGGTTCAGCACATGCGAAAGGAGCAGAGGCTCGAGTTCGAGGATCCAGTGGACATCGAGTACTCTGGTCACCCCGATGTGGAGACCGCGATATCTGTTAGCAAGGAGCACATCATGAAGGAGACCCATGCCCGCAGCATCACGAAGAAGGAGTCGCCGGAGGGCGCTCGGAAATGGATCATCAACAAGCTGCAGTTGGATCTCGCCGTCAGGCGCTCCTGACCTTGGTCCTCTTCGGTTCGATGTTCTTCTCCATGATGTAAGCGGGTCGGTCGACTCCATAGAAATCCTGAATGGAGGCCTTAACCTCGTACCCTCTTGAGGTATACAACGAGATGGCTGGTTTGTTCATCACGTCGACCTCAAGGGTGTACTTGGTGAGCCCATGCGACTGAAAGACCTTCTCGCACTCGTCCAGTAGCGCAGAACCAACTCCGCCTCCGCGGCACTTCTTGAGCACTGCTATCGATGCGATCTTGCCTTCCCTGCCAAGGTCCGAGGTCATGCACATTGCCGAACCGACGATCTCCTCCTTGTCTATGGCCAAGAGAACGAAGGCGTCGTCTCTGACGACGAACGCGCGGATAGTCTCGGCATTGAACTTCTCGGCTCCAAAGCACTCCTGCTCGATCTCGAGGAGCCCCTCCATGTCCCACTCGTCGGCCGCCCTGACTCTCACGACCAGCATAAGCACCTCCATGAAATATGTCCGTTTCGCCTCATCCGAAGGGCTTATATTCCGTGTGTCTCTTCCAGCATCCAGATGGTTTCAGTCAAAGAAGCGTTGTCAAAAGACCAGGTCGGCAAGAAGGTCCAGATCAAGGGATGGATCTACAGGACGCGGAGCAGCGGCGGGATAGTGTTCGCAGTGCTCAGGGACTCGACTGGCATAATCCAGGTGACCGTCAAGAAGGGCACTGTCCCGGACGCAGAGTTCGAGAACGCGACCAAGTCCGGGATAGAGTCATCGGTGATCATCGAGGGCGAGATCGCAGAGGACAAGCGCGCCCCGGGAGGGTTCGAGATAAGGGCGAGCAAGTTCCAGCTCGTTGGTGTTTCAGAGGCCTTTCCCATCACAGAATATCAAAGCACGGAGCTTCTGCTCGATTTGAGGCATCTTTGGATAAGGTCTCGGGAGCAGACCGCCGTTTCCAGGATTAAGGCGTCACTTCTCAGAGGCGCACGCGAATGGTTCTACGAGAACGATTATGTCGAGGTCACCCCGCCCATCATCACAGGTGTTGCGCCAGAAGGCAGCACCACCCTGTTCCAGGTGAAGTACTACGACAGGATTGCCTACCTTTCGCAGAGCGCGCAGTTCTACCTCGAGTCACTCATTTACTCCCTTGAGCGGGTCTGGGCTCTGACGCCTTCCTTCAGGGCTGAGAAATCCAGGACTCCCAGGCATCTCTCTGAGTACTGGCACCTCGAGATGGAAGCAGCATGGATGGACAACAACGGGAACATGAAGGTCCAGGAAGAGCTCGTGACCGCCATGGTGCGGAACGCGCTCGAGGAGTGCGCTGACGAGCTCAAGCAGCTCAAGAGGGATATCAGCCCGCTGAAGAAGGTCGAGCCGCCCTTCGAGCGCATGAAGTACGAGGAGGCCATGGAATACCTTCAGAAGAAGGGCCACGACGTTTCCTGGGGGAGCGACCTCGGGGCCGTCGAGGAACGCACACTCACGATCGACCGTGAGATACCGATGTTCGTGGTGAACTATCCGAAGGAGCTCAAGCCGTTCTACATGAAGGAGAATCCTGACGATTCCAGGACCTACAAGAACAGCGATCTACTGGCACCGGAGGGGTTCGGAGAGATCGTAGGTGGGAGTGAGAGGGAGACCGACAACGCTCTCATCATGGAGCGCCTGAGGGATAAGGGCGAGAGCACGGACAGCTATCAGTGGTATCTCGATCTGAGGAAGTACGGCTCGGTCCCGCACTCGGGATTCGGCCTTGGTATGGAACGGATTGTGACGTGGGTCTGCAAGCTTGATCACATCAGGGACTCGACCCCTTATCCGCGCACTGTAGCGCGCGTGTACCCGTAGGGATCCTAGTCTCCTGCCATTCTCGTGCAGAATTCCGTGTACAGCTCCGCAGCCCTGACTATCTGAGACACCTCGACGTACTCGTCGTTGCAGTGGCAGACGTCGTTACTTCCGGGACCGCAGACCATCAGGACGTCGTTGGCTGGCTTGAACATGACC
>Ga0315275_10003273_pt1 | contig 14907 bp, 11 predicted proteins | sample YL17G03_0_MG_FD_205557 | JGI IMG/M metagenome (GOLD analysis project Ga0315275, IMG submission 205557) | Sediment microbial communities from Yellowstone Lake, YNP, Wyoming, USA - YL17G03_0 | ecosystem: Environmental > Aquatic > Freshwater > Lake > Sediment | place: USA: Wyoming | collected... | reverse complement strand
GCTCGGTCGTCTGCGGACTGGTCTCGGGCATCGTCATCGGCCGGGCGACGGAGTACTTCACCTCGTCCTCTTACAGGCCGACGATGCGCATCGCGAACAACGCCAAGACGGGTCCCGCCACGGTCATCATCGCCGGGTTGGGCACAGGCATGATGTCAACGGCTATCCCGGTCCTGTCCGTCGTCGTCGGGACTTTGTTTGCCTACCTTTTTGCCGCTCATTTTGACATGTCCAATGTCGGCCAGGGCCTTTACGGCATCGGGATCGCCGCCGTAGGCATGCTTTCGACCCTGGGGATCACCCTGGCCACGGACACCTATGGGCCCATCGCCGACAACGCCGGAGGCAACGCCCAGATGACCGGCCAGGACAAGGAGGTCCGACGGAGGACCGATGCCCTGGACTCCCTGGGTAACACCACGGCCGCCACGGGCAAGGGGTTCGCCATCGGCTCGGCCGCCCTGACGGCCCTGGCCCTTCTGGCCTCCTACGTCGAGGAAATCAAGATTGGTCTCGTCCGCATCGGCCACACGACACTCCAGCTTGCCGACGGGCTCAGCCTCGAGACGGCCAAGGCACAATTCCTCGATTTAATGCGCTACTATAACGTCACTTTGATGAACCCGCTCGTCCTGGTCGGCATCTTCCTCGGTTCCATGATGGCCTTCTCTTTCTGCGGGCTGGCCATAACGGCCGTCGGCAAGGCCGCCGGACGCATGGTGGACGAGGTACGGCGGCAATTCAAAGAGATCGCCGGCATCATGGAGGGCAAGGCCGAGCCTGACTACGCCCGCTGCGTCGAGATCTCGACGCGGGGCGCCCAAAGGGCCATGGTCCTGCCCTCGCTCTTGGCCATCATTGTCCCTGTCATGACCGGCATTCTCCTGGGTATTCCCGGCGTCATGGGCCTGCTCATCGGCGGCACGTCAACGGGCTTTGTCCTGGCCGTTTTCATGGCCAACACGGGAGGCGCCTGGGACAATGCCAAGAAGTTCATCGAGGAAGGGAACTACGGCGGCAAGGGCTCGCCGGCCCACCACGCGGCCGTCATCGGCGACACCGTCGGCGACCCGTTCAAGGATACGGCCGGCCCGAGCCTGAACATCCTCATCAAGCTCATGAGCATGGTGGCCATCGTCATGGCCGGTCTGACGGTCGCCTTCTCCCTTTTTAAACGATGACGGAAGAGCGTCGAAGGATGAACATGAAGGTTTCCGCGACTCGACGAGCGGCGCTGTTCTTAATCGGACTGGTGATTTGGACATGGGGCTGCAGCGGCTCGAGGTCGGGCGTTGAGCCCGTGACCGCGCAGGAGATCGAATCGCACATTCGGTTCCTTTCGGATGACCTCCTCGAGGGCAGGGCCGTCGGGAGCAAAGGCATCGGCATCGCGGAAAACTACCAGGAAGACCTTTTCAAGACCTTCGGCCTGGAACCGCTTTTCGGTTCGAGCTACCGCCAGTCCTTCAGCCTCCGGGGGACGCAGCCCGACCGAGGCGCAAGCCTCGAAGTCTTCTCCGAAAAGGTCAAGATCGTCCCGGTGATCTTCGACGACTTCGTCGTGAACACGGAGCGGGAGGACCGGCCGGAAGAGGTCATCGGGGAGCTCGTTTATTGCGGTTACCTCATCCAGGCCCCGGAGAGGAACTGGGATGACATCAAGGGCGCCGACCTCAAGGGGAAGGTCCTTCTGTGCGAGATCAACGAGCCCGGGAACGTCACGGGCGGCATCTTCGACGGTGAAGACATGACCTACTACGGCCGTTGGACCTACAAGTTCGAGAAGGCGGCCCGGCTCGGCGCCGCGGGCGTCCTCATCGTCCACAACACCAAGGGCGCGGCATACGGCTGGGACGTCCTCCGGAACTCCGGGGCCAAGGAAACGTTCTTTCTGCCGGATAAGAACCCATCGCTTTATTTCCAGGGATGGCTCAGCGAGGCCGCGGCCCAGACCGTCTTCAGCGCCGTCAAGATGAACCGAGGGGAGCTCCTGGCGAGGGCCGAGACCCCCGCTTTCACGCCCGTCCCCCTGGGGCTGCGGATCAAGGTCCGCCAAAACCCCTCGTTCCGGACGGTTTCCGCCCAGAACGTTGCCGGGATGGTCCGCGGGAAAAGCCGGGAAGCTAAAGACCGATACATCATCGTCTCTGCCCACTTCGACCACCTGGGGAGAGACGAGAACCTTGCCGGAGACCAGATCTATAACGGCGCCGTGGACAACTGCTCGGCGACGGCCTCCATGCTGGCCCTGGCTGCTTATTACGCCCAGCGGCCCGAAGCCCTCAAGGCCAACCTGGTCTTCGCGGCGGTGACGGCCGAGGAACATCTCATGCTCGGGTCGGACCACTTCGCCCGCCGGCTGCCGTTCCCGGAGTCTTCCGTCCTGGCCGACATCAACCTCGAGATGACCAATGTCTGGGGGGAAACGGAGGACGTGTTCGCCATCGGGGCCGGACATTCCGACCTGAACGAGGTCTGCCGGCAGGCGGCTGAGGCCCTCGGCCTCAGGTACACGCCGGAGAGGAACGGTGAGCTCGGGTTCTTCTTCCGCTCCGACCAGGTGAGCTTCGCCCGGGCCGGGATCCCGGCCGTCTGGCTCCACCAGGGCATCGTTTCGAAGGGGGAGGACAAAGGGTTTGTCCATCGGAAGTTCGAGGAATACCGGAACTCGAGGTACCACAAGGTCACCGACGAGATCGGGGACGATTGGGATTACCGGGGCACCCTCGAGATCATCCATTGGGCCCAGGAGATCATCAGGCTTCTCCAGGAAAGGCCCGATCCGCCGCAATTTAAGCCGGACAGCGCCTTTCGCAGAAAAAGTCCAGCTTCCGGGCTTGCAAAATGATTTATTTGTGTTAGAATTGCGCTCAATGGAGAGCAAAGACTTTCACAAAAGTTCTTCTTTTTCTGATTTTCTGAAACCTTCCCAGATCGTCTTCGATCTCAAGACCAAGGACAAGGTCGAAGCCATCGAGGAGCTCCTGGACATCCTGGTCAAGCAGAAGCTCGTCGTCAACAAGAAGCTCACCCTCACCCGGATCATCGACCGCGAGAATCTTGAGACCACGGCCATCGGAGAGGGCGTTGCCCTTCCCCACGCCCGGGTCGATACCGGAGGCGATATCGCCATCGCCGTCGGACGATCGGAGAAGGGCATCCCCTTCGATGCCGTCGACAGCAAGAAGGTCCACCTCATTATTCTCGTTGTCTGGAATCCCACCCTTCCCGGCCTGTTCAACCACCTGTTCGCCGGCCTGGCCCGCTTCCTTATCAAGCCCGAGTTCCGCCAGCGGCTCTTCCAGGCACGGGACAAGAACGATCTCTTCAAAGTCCTCTCGGAGATCGAACTCTTACTCCCGCACCACGAGGACAAGATCATCAGCCGGGCCAGTCTCCTCAAGAAGCTTCAAGACCTCGAGGTTAAGAAGCGGCGAGCGACGAAGAGCCAGCAGAAGGATCTCCACAAGCACTCCAGCCTTATCCGCGAGGAACTTGACGTATCCCTGCTCACGCGCTTCGACAGGCTGATGGAGAGGTATGGGTTTGCGGTGGCCGAGGTCGTGGACGGTGTCTGCCAGAGCTGCAACATCAATATCTCGACCCAGATGCACTCGGCCATCGAAGACAGCAACGACATCTACGTCTGCGAGAATTGTGGGAAGTACCTGGTCTACGGGAAGAAGAAAAAAAAGTAGGCCGCCGTCCGGGATGACTCTATTCCGGATGGGATCCCCGGAATTGGGTGACGCGTTTGTTGACAATCTTCCGTCATTCCCCGAAAATGGACTTGATCGAAAGGACAGGGGAATGACATTCTTCAGTGTGACCCCGGACAAGGAAGAGGCCCTGCGCCTCCGGATGGAGGGCCTCGGCATCTTCGAAAAGGACATCGAAGAAACGTTCATTCGCTCCGGCGGCCACGGCGGCCAGAACGTCAATAAGGTCGCGACGTGCGTCCGGCTCAAGCACTTGCCTACCGGGGTCGAGGTGAAATGCCAGACAGAGCGCTATCAGTCGCTCAACCGCTTCATCGCCCGCCGGACGCTCGCCGATAAGATCGAAAGGATCATCCTGGGGAAGAAGAGCGAGGTGGAGCAGCGGATCGCCAAGGTCCGCCGCCAAAAGAGGAAGAGGTCAAAGAGGGCCAAGGAAAAGATGCTCGCGGATAAGCGCCATCAGGCCGATAAAAAGAAGGCCAGAAGTTCGCGGCCTGGGCCGGACGATCCCTGAATACGGGCTTTTTATCAACGGATCGGGAAACGCCGGCGGATGGCGTCCCGCAAATCGGCAATTTTGGGCGTCCCTCAACCCGCGAGCCTGATCAGGGTCTTGAGCAGGAGGTTGGCGCCCTTCTCAAGGTCTTCCCACCGGATGGCCTCTTCGGGCGCGTGGCTGATCCCGTCCAGGCAGGGAATGAAGATCATGCCGGAATCGCAGCCGCCGGCCAGGATCTGGGCGTCGTGTCCGGCCCCGCTCGGAAGCCGAAGGAACGGATAGCCGAGCGTCCCGCATTCCTGTTCCATAAGCTTCAGCAGCTTCTCGGGGATTTTCACGGGCTCCGTCGCGTCCATCAGCTTCGAGGCGAAGCTCAAGCCCCGGGTCGAGGCGATATCCCGGGCGATCTCCGACAGTTCTTTTTCCAGGTCGCGGAGGGTCTCCCCGGACGTGCTCCGGAAATCGAGCGAGAATTCCGCCCGTCCCGGAACGATGCTGAACGCCCCCGGATGGACCGCCACCTTGCCGATGGTCACCATGCTCCCGTAGTGGACCGCGGCCACGTGCCGGGTGGCCTTTAAGGCAAAATCGGCCAGCCCCAGGAAGGCGTCCTGCCGGAGCTCGATTGGGGTCGTGCCCGCGTGGGCGGCGTTCCCGGTGAACGAGCCCCAAAGATACCGCTTGCCGGCGATGGCCTCGACGAGCCCGATGGGCACTTCTTCGGTTTCGAGGATCGGGCCCTGCTCGATATGGAGTTCCACGTAGGCCTCGAGCTCCGGCTTCAGCTCGTAAGCTTTGAGGATGCCGTCGATCGTGAACTCCGTCCCCTTAAGGACCTCGGCCAGGACCGGTCCGAATTGCGTCCTGCCGTGCCGGACTTCGTCCTCATTGAGAAGTCCCATGAAGGCGCGGCTTCCCAGGAAATCCCCGACGAGGTTTCCTTCCTCGTCGGTGAACGAGACGACTTCAAGGGGTTTCGAGAGCGGGACGCCCTCTTCCCTGAACCGCCTCAGGCACTCGAGCGCTGCCAGAACGCCCACCGAGCCGTCGAACCGGCCACCATTGATCACGGTATCAATATGGGAGCCGGCCATGACAGCTCGTCCGGGACCGCCGGCGCGGCCGAAAATATTTCCCGCCCCGTCCTGACGGACGGCCAGCCCCGCCTCCGTGATCCGCTTCTTGAACCACTCCCGGGCTTCGAGGTCGGCCCGGCTGAAGGAAGGACGGCTGACACCCCCTTTCAAGTCCTGCCCGAATAGGCCGAGCGCCTCGATGTCCGCCTTGAGCCGTTCGATGTCGACCCGGATGTCCATCGGCCCTACCTCTTTTCGACGAGGGCCCTCATCTCCCTGACCGCCTTGTCGAGGCCCACGATGGCGGCCCGGGAGACGATAGAGAACCCGATGCTGAGCTCCGAGATCTGCGGGATGGCGACGATGGGCAGGACGTTGTGATAGTCCAGCCCGTGGCCGGCGTGGACTTCCAGGCCAAGCCCGTGGCCGTACTCCGCGGCTTCGATGATCTGGGCGAGCGCTTCGTCACGGGCGATGCCGGGCTTAAGGTCGGCGTACCTGCCGGTGTTGATCTCGACGAGGTCGACACCGAGCTCGGCGGCCGTCCGGATCTGCCCGACGTCGGGGTCGATAAAGATGCTGACCCTGATCCCGGTCTTCCGTAGTTTCCTCGCGAAGAGGGCCAGGTGGACGCGGCCGGTGACGACGTTCAGGCCTCCCTCGGTCGTCAGCTCTTCCTGCCGCTCCGGGACAAGGGATACGACATCCGGACGGACCTTGAGGGCGATCTTTTGCATCTCCGTTGTGGCGGCCATCTCCACGTTGAGCTTCGTTTTGATGGATTCCCGGAGGAGGAAGAGGTCCCGCTCCTTGATGTGCCGGCGGTCGCTCCGCAGGTGGCAGACGATCCCCTCGGCCCCCGCTTGTTCGGCGAGCAGGGCCGCCAGGACGGGCTCCGGTTCCGTATGCTTTCTGGCCTCCCTCAGCGTCGCGAAGTGGTCGATGTTGACGGCGAGTCTCATTGTGGCCTCCTTCTCATTCCCCCAGGTGTTTTTTGATCGCCTCCGCCAGACGCCCGGCGTGCGTTTCGATCTCCCGTCTGTCCTGCCCTTCGATCATGATCCTTGCCAGGGGTTCGGTCCCCGAGTATCGGAGATCAAGACGGCCGCCCTCCCCGAGCGCGGCCCGAATGCCCTCCGCCGTCCGGCCGATCTCCGGGAACTCTCCGAAGTCGGCCTTCCTGGCGACTCTGACGTTGACCAGAACCTGCGGGAACTCCATACAGCCGGCGGCCAGTTCGGAAAGGGGCCGGCCGAGTTCCAGCAGGGCCTCGGCCATCTTGAGGGAGGTGAGGATGCCGTCGCCCGTCCGGCAGTCGTCCAGGAAGATCGTATGCCCCGACTGCTCTCCGCCGAGGTTGGCGCCGTTCCGGGACATCGCTTCAAAAACATACTTGTCACCGACCCTGGTCCGGATGAGCTCGAGGCCTTCTTTTCTGAGGGCCATCTCCAACCCCATGTTGCTCATCGAGGTCGCCACGACTTTTCCCGAGCGCAGGCGCCGTTTTTCCTTCATGAACAGGGCTTGGATGTACAGCGTGTGGTCCCCGTTGAGGACCCGGCCTTTTTCATCGACCCAGACCGCCCGGTCCGCGTCCCCGTCATAGGCGACGCCCAGGACGGCCCGTTCCTTCAGGACCTTCCCGGCCAGGCTCGCGGGGTGGAGAGAACCGCAGCTCCGGTTGATGTTCTTGCCGTCGGGGGCGTCGTGGATGGAAATGACCTCGAAGCCCAGTTCCCGGAACACCCGGGGCGCGACGACGGAGCTCGCGCCGTTCGAGCAGTCCAGAACGATGCGGAATTTTCCCGGCACAAGGGAGGCAGGCAGCCGGCTCTTCAGGAAATCCGCGTATTCCTCGAGATATCCGGGCTCGGGACGGATGATCGTCTTTTTCGGGCGGAGATCCGTCCGGTCCGCGTGGATGACTTTCTCGAGGCGGACCTCCCAGGCGTCCCGGATCTTGGTCCCGTCCGATGAGAAGATCTTAATGCCGTTATCGTGGTAAGGGTTGTGCGAGGCGGATAGGACGAGCCCGGCCGAAAACGCATGTTTCTTGGTCAGGAACGAGATCGCCGACGTGGGGATCACTCCGGCCGACACCGCCTCTCCGCCCCCGTCCCTGAAGCCCTGGACGAGCGCTTCCTCCATCCAGATCCCTGACTCCCGGGTGTCGCGGCCGACGATGGCTGTAGGCACGAGCCCTTCCTCGACGAGAAGGGCGGCGAGGGACCTGCCTAGGACGCGGATGGTCGGCGGGTCCAGGGGGAACTCACCGGCGACGGCCCTGATCCCATCCGTTCCAAAAAGCTTTTTCATGGTGTTTACAGCCGAAGGAATTATAAAGGAAAGCTGCGGGAATGGAAAGGGCGGTCGTAGGCCTTAGCCCGTCCTGGAGTTCTTGCCGTTCGGGGCCGTGGCGTTCACCTCCAGAATGATCTGGATCCGGACCTTGGTCAGGGTCGTCGCCAGCCTGAGATCGGCCCTGGGCAGGATGATATCGGCCTCTACGGTTGTGGATTGGGTGAGATTGGAGACGTCCACCGGACTCGTCGAAACTTTATCCTTGATCCTGATCTTGCTCTCCGGCCCCCTGACCGGTACGCGGGCCGGCGTGATCTCGATCCGGACGACTCGCAGGCCTTCGTTGACCTTGCCCACGATCATGGGGGCGATCTCGAGGTCCATTTGCCTCGTCTTTTCGAGCTTCAGCCGGACCATGTTCGGGGAAATGCCGACGACCTCCGCGCCCGGCGGAACCGTGATCATGGACCCGTTCAGGGGATAGATGTCCTGATAGACGGACGCCCGTTCCAGGTCGAGCCGGGCGGAGACGCCGGAGGAAGAAAGCTCGTTGAGCAGGCGGTTCCGGGCGCGGACCGTGACCTCGATCGTGGCCGCGGGCTTTTCGACAAGCTCCATGTCCGGGGGCACGTTCCTCGTCTCGAGCGGCACCGTCATGGTCTTATCGGAATAGGTCTTTTCCTCCGGGATCAGGATGAGCCAGATCAGCAGGGCCAGGAGGAAGGAGAGGAGCTTCGGCCCCCTGTTCCGCATGAAGAGGTCCCTGAAAAATCTCATCACCTGTTCCTCAGATAATCAACGAGTTGTTTCTTGAGCAGGTCCTTGTCCTCGACCTTTTGCAGGATTCCCCTGCACGCGAGCGAGACGCTGCCCGACTCCTCGGAGACGACGATGACGGCCGCGTCCGTCTCCTGAGAGAGCCCCAGGGCGGCCAGGTGCCGGGTCCTGGTCACGAAATCCGGGCTCAGGCTGTGGGAGGCGGGGAGAGGCAGAAGGCAGCCCGCCGAGACGATCTTGTTCCCCTGGATGATGACGGCCCCGTCGTGGAGGGGCGAGTGCGGATAGAAGACGCTGACCAGGAGGTTTTTGGACAGGAGGGCGTCGATCTTCGTCCCCCGGTCGGCGTAGGGGGAGAGGGAGATCTCCTTTTCGATGGCGATCAGGGCCCCGATCCTCTTTTGCGAAAGATAATCCAGGGCCAGGAAGAGGTCCTCGAGCTTCTCCTGGAACGAGCGGAGGGCCAGGGGCTTGCGAAAGGACCGCGATCCGATGCCCGTCAGGAACCGCCGGATCTCGCCCTGGAAGAGGACGATGACGGCGATGATCAAGTAGCTGATGAATGACTTGATGATCCTGTTGGAGACGACGAGGTGTCCCCACTGCGTCAGCAGGAAGAGGACGCCGACGAGGCCGAGGCCGATGGCCATCGGATAGGCCTTGGTTTCCTTGATGATCAGGAAGATGGAATAGAGGATGAAAGCGATGAGGAAGATATCGAGAATATCCCCTAGCGTGGCGTGGCGCAGCGTGGTCACGACGTTAGCCGGCATGCTCTTTCCTTTTCTCCCCGCCGGCCTCGTTTCCGGGATTTCCGCCAAGGATGGCGTCCGCCATGTCGGCGGCCCGCCTCATGGCCCGGACGTCATGGACCCTAAGGATGTGGGCCCCCCGGGCGATGGACAGGACCCCGGCGGCGATGGAGCCTTCGAGCCTTTCCGTGACCGGCAAGCCCAGAGCTTTCCCGATGAATGATTTCCGGGAAGCTCCCGCTAGAACCGGGCAGCCCAGTTCCTCGAGGAAGCCGAGGTTGTCGATAAGAGCCAGATTATCCTCGGGGCTCTTGCCGAAACCGATCCCAGGGTCGACGATGATCCTCCCCCGGCCGATCCCGGCGGAACGCGCTTCTTCGATCCTATCCTTCAGGAACCAGCGAATCTCGTCGAAGAGGTCGGCATATCGGGGATCGGACTGCATGGTTTCCGGAGTTCCCTTCATGTGCATCAGGACGACGGCCCCCCCGCGTCCGGAGACCACTCCGGCCATCCGGGGATCGAAGCGGAACGCGCTGACATCGTTGATGATGTCCGCCCCGGCTTCGAGGGCCGCCTCGGCGACCGCCGCCTTCATCGTGTCCACGGAGATGAGGACGGGGGCGCTTTTTCTCAAGCCGCGGACGACGGGCAGGATGCGCTCCATCTCCTCGTCTTCGGAAACGGGCCTGGCGCCCGGCCGCGTGCTTTCTCCGCCGATATCAATGACGTCGGCGCCCTCTTCAATCATCTCCAGACCCCGTTCGACGGATTTCTCCTTATCGGGATATGCTCCCCCGTCTGAAAACGAATCCGGGGTCACGTTGAGGATGCCCATGATCCAGGTCCTGAAGCCGACGGTGAGGCTGCGGCCTTTGACTTCCAGGACGTACGTTCTCCTCACTTTGGTTCTAACGATAGATCGGGCATTTTGGCGATACCGGTTTCGCCGGCGGCTTTCATCTTGCCGTCGACGATCTGGTTGATCTCTTCCGAGCTGAGGACCTCCTTCTCGAGCAGGGCCTCGGCGATTTTGACCAGCTTGTCCTTGTGCTTCTCGATGAGGTCCTGGGTCCGGTTGTAGCTGCGCATGATGATCTTCTTGACCTCGTCGTCGATGCGCTCCGAGGTCCGCTCGCTGAAGTTCTTATTCACGGCCAGGTCGCGGCCGAGGAAGATCAGGTCGTCGCGCTCGCCGAAGGTCAGCGGGCCGAGGTCGGACATGCCCCATTGACAGACCATCTTGCGGGCGATCTCGGTACTCTTCTCGAAATCGTTGGCCGCGCCCGTGGTCGTCTTCCCTAGGAAGATCATCTCGGATACGCGTCCGGCCATAAGCACGGACAGCTGGGCCTCCAGGTAGTCCTTTGTGTAGGTATACCGGTCGTCGAGAGGCAGCTGCTGGGTGAGGCCGAGCGCCATTCCCCTGGGGATGATGGTGACCTTGTGGATGGGGTCGGCCTCGGGGATGATGGCTGCCATCAGGGCGTGGCCCGCCTCGTGGAAGGCGGTGTTCTTTTTTTCCTCGTCGCTGATGATCATGCTCTTGCGCTCGACGCCCATCAGGATCTTGTCCTTGGCGTACTCGAGGTTCTTCATGGTCACCTTGTCCTGGTCGTAGCGGGCGCCGACCAAGGCCGCTTCGTTGACCAGGTTGGCCAGGTCGGCCCCGGAGAACCCGGGCGTCGAGCGGGCGATGACCTTGAGGTTGACCTCCGTGGATAGCGGAATGCGCTTGACGTGGACGTTGAGGATCTCCTCCCGTCCCTTGACGTCGGGCATGGGAACGACGATCCGGCGGTCGAAGCGGCCGGGCCGGAGAAGGGCGCTGTCCAGAATGTCGGGGCGGTTCGTGGCCGCAATGAGGATGACGCCCTCGTTCGAGTCGAAGCCGTCCATCTCGACCAGGAGCTGGTTGAGGGTCTGCTCCCGTTCGTCGTGGCCGCCGCCGATGCCGGCGCCGCGCTGGCGGCCGACCGCGTCGATCTCATCGATGAAGATCAGGCAGGGCGCGTGCTTCTTGCCCTGGTCGAAGAGGTCGCGGACGCGGGAGGCGCCCACACCGACGAACATCTCGACGAAATCTGAGCCGCTGATCGAAAAGAAGGGGACATCGGCCTCTCCGGCCACAGCCCGGGCGAGAAGGGTCTTGCCCGTCCCGGGCGCGCCCACGAGGAGGACGCCCTTGGGGATGCGGCCGCCCAACTTCTGAAATTTCTGTGGATCCTTCAGGAACTCAATGATCTCGTGGAGCTCCTCTTCGGCCTCGTCGACTCCGGCGACGTCCTTGAACGTCATCTTCTTGGCCAGCCCGGAGAACAGCTTGGCCCGGCTCTTCCCGAAGGACATGGCCTTGTTGCCTCCAGCCTGCATCTGCCTCATGAAAAAGACCCAGAAGAGGATGAGCAGGATGATCGGGAACCAGCTGAAGAGAAGGGAGACCCAGCTGTTCTTGGCCGTGTTCTTAACGATGATGTTGACCTTGTTCTGGCGGAGGACCTTGATCAGGTCGTCGTACTGGGCCGGCAGGACGGTCTTGAAGGCCCCTCCGTCCTTGGACTTGCCTCGGAGCTCGTTGTCGGCGATGGTCACCTCGTCGACGTTCCCCTGTTCCACCTGGTCCATGAACTGGGTGAAGTTGATCTCCTTCTTGATGATGTTGGGGGATTGGAGCAGGCTCCAGAGGAGGATGATGAGGATCCCCGCCGAGATCCAGAAGAAGATGTTCTTCAGCGATCTATTCTTTCTCTTGGGCATTATTGAGTCCTTTTCCCGGCTATTTTATCATGTTCACGAGGTAAAAGCTACGGGCTTCAGCCCAGCTTTTCCATCATGGCGAGGAACCTGGGGTGGCTGCGGAGCGGATCGAGGTTGCTGTCGTGCTCGAACCACTCTTTATGGATGAAGCCGTGGGTCACGGCTCTTTCCAGGCAATCGAGCGCCTCGTCGATCTCGCCGGCGAGCGAGTAGATGCAGCCCAGGTTGTAAAGGAGCATGGGCTGTTCCGGCGCGATGGCTCTCGCCCGCCGGGCCCATTCGAGGCCCTTTTCTCGCTCCCCGAGGGCGACGAGGCCGTTGGCGCCCATGTAGAGCGCGCGGGCGTCGTCAGGACGGAGCTCGAGACGTTCGGCGGCCAGGGCGACGCCCTTCCGCCGGGCGGCCCGCCCTTCGTCCGGACGGCCGAGGTCGTCGTAGCTCTGGGCGACGAGCAGGGGGGACTGGTAGTCATCCGGACGCACGCGACTCGCTTCCTCGTAATAGCGGGCGGCCTTCTCGAGATCCCCGCTGACGAAGGTGTGGCGGGCGTAGAAATACCAGGCTTCGAAGAGCTCCGGGTCTAACTGGATGGCGGTCTCGAAGCCGCGCTCCGCTTCCTCTTTGAAGCCTTCGATCGACATGGCCAGGGCGTAGGAGGCCTGGGCCTGCGCGGAGCGGGGGGCCAGCTCGACGGCCCGGCGGCTCGCGGCCTTGGCCTGGAGGCGCACGGAATCACTGCGCTCCGAGTTGAGATAGATATAGGACCAGCAGTCCGCAAGTCCTGCGTAGGCGAGGGCGTATCCCGGATCGAGCTCGGTCGCCCGGGAGAAGAGCTGCAGGGCGAACTCGATATCGTTCCGGCCATACTGGTAATAGAAGCTCCGCCCCCGCAGATAGTAGTCGTAGGCCTGGACGTGACGGGTCGGCGACTGTCGCAGCACCCCCTTCCCCTGGGGGCCGAGCGTGACCTGGAGGGCCCGGACGATATTCCGAGCTATCTCCTCCTGGATCTCGAAGATGTCCTTCATCTCCCGGTCGTACGAATCCGACCAGAGATGGTAACCCCAGTCCGTGTCCACCAGCTGGGCGGTGATCCGGAGCCGGCTGCCGGACTTGCGAACGCTCCCCTCAAGGACCGCATCGACATGGAGACGGCGCCCGATCTCTTTGAGCTCAAAGGTCGAGCCGGCGAACTGGAAGGAGGCCGTCCGGGACGCCACGCGCAGTCCCTGGACACGGAAGAGGGCGTTCATGATCTCCTCCGCGATCCCCTCGCAGAAGTAGGCCTGGTCCTTTTCCCGGCTCATGTCGACGAAGGGAAGCACCGCGATGGACGGGATCTCTGCCACCCCGCCTGCGCTGCGGTCCCGGCTCATGAGCTCCATCTCATCGCGGAGTTCGACGGCCGAGGTCGTCCTGTTCCTCCGGTCTTTGTCGAGGCAGTGCCGCAGGATACGGTCAAGCGGGCGCGGCAGCTTGGCGTTCAGTTCGAATGCCGGCCGGGGTTCCTCCTTGAGGATGGCGGCGATCGTGTCGGCGATGGTTTTCCCACCGAAGGGATGCTCGCCCGTAGCCAGCTCGTAGAGGATGATCCCCAGGGAGAAGAGGTCGGTGCGGTGGTCGAGCGCCTCGTTTCTGAGCTGTTCGGGGGACATGTAGGAGATCGTCCCCGTGAACGCTTCCTCGAGGGTGGCCGTTCTGGCATTCTCGATCCCCTCGATCGCGGGAACGGGATCGAGGATCTGCGCCAAACCGAAGTCGAGGATTTTCACCTTTCCGGCGGGGTCGATCATGATGTTCATCGGCTTAAGGTCCCGGTGGATGATCCCGCGCTCGTGGGCGGCGGCGACAGCGTCGGCCAGGGGGACGGCGATCTTGAAGAATAAGTCGAGGGGGACGCCTCCGGGAACGATGAGCTTCGAAAGCGGCTGACCGTCGACAAGCTCCATCGTGAAGAAGCGGACGCCTTCAGCTTCGGCGATAGCGTAGATCGTGACGATGTTCGGGTGATGAAGGGCCGCGACGGCCTTCGCCTCGCGCTCAAAGAAAACCCGTCGACCGGGGTCGTCCACCACTCCTTCCGGCAGGACCTTGATCGCGATGTCCCTCTCAAGCTTGAGGTCTCGGGCCTTCCAGACGACCCCCATGCCTCCCTCGCCGAGCTTTTCGATGAGGCGGTAGTGTCCGAGGATGTGTCCGATTGTGAGATCCATGGCCTATTCTATCTCCTAGTTAAAGAAAATATCCCAAGCGTCCGACCTCTGTCAATGGAAATCAAACGCATTGACTTTCCTATTTCCTTGAGATAAATGATGGACTTGATGAACCTCCATCCTGTCGATCTCGTCATCATCGGGGTTTATCTGGTCCTCGTCGCCCTGGTCGGCGTCGTCATCCGTAAGCGGGCGACGAAGAAGCTGGATTCCTACTACCTCGGCGACCGCAATGTCCCCTGGTGGATGCTCGGGCTTTCGGGGTGTTCGAGCTACATCGATATCGGTGGGACGATGTCGATGATCGGCGCCCTGTTCTACCTCGGCCTCAAGTCCATATGGGCCACCCACATCTACTGGGGATGGTTCATGATCTGCTTTTACATGGCCTTCCAGGCCAAGTGGATCCGGCGCTCCGGGGTCATGACCTTCGCCGAATGGAACGAGACCCGCTTCGGCGCGACGCGCGACGCCGAGGCCGCTCGCATCGCCGCCGCCGTCTTCCTCCTCATCCTCATGGCCTGCAACCTGATGTTCATCTCCGTCGGCACCGGAAAGTTCGCCGAGGAGTTTCTGCCCTTCCCGCGCTGGGAATCCACGCTCATCGTCCTGGCCGTGGTCGGGGTCTATGTTACCCTTGGGGGGTTTTTCGGCGTCATCCTGACCGACATCTTCCAGACCTTCCTGATAGCGGTCGGCGCCGTCATCCTCGGGTTCATCGTCTTCCAGCACAACGACCTCGCCTCGCTCGCCGCCGCCAAGGACGCCGGCTGGTTCTCTCTCGCCCCCGTCTGGAAGCTATGGCCGGGATAC
>Ga0315275_10003272_pt1 | contig 14908 bp, 16 predicted proteins | sample YL17G03_0_MG_FD_205557 | JGI IMG/M metagenome (GOLD analysis project Ga0315275, IMG submission 205557) | Sediment microbial communities from Yellowstone Lake, YNP, Wyoming, USA - YL17G03_0 | ecosystem: Environmental > Aquatic > Freshwater > Lake > Sediment | place: USA: Wyoming | collected... | reverse complement strand
ATAAACAAGGACAACTGCGCGTCAGTCGCCGGCGCTGGAGCCGACGTGCTTGTGGCGGGCTCTGCTATATTCTACAACCAGGATCCCGCGGCCATGCTGAGAACCATAAGGGAGAAAGCGGACGCCGCAACGGCTTGAAATAGAATGATGGTGATATTATGAAAATTTATGTGGATTCAGCGGACATCGACGAGATACGCAGGGCGAAGGAGTACGGCATGTGCGACGGCGTGACCACCAACCCGTCACTGATTAAAAAAGCGGTCGACAAGCTGAAGAAAGACGGGAAGAACGTAAACATGGAAAGCTACATAAGTGACATATGCAAAATCGCCGGTAAGAAAAACCCCGTCAGCCTGGAGGTCGTGAGCCTTAAAGCGGAGGATATGGTAAAGGAAGGCGAGAAGCTGCATGCGAAATTCAACTCCGTCGCCGGCAACGTTGTGATAAAGATTCCGGTAAGCACTTCGCGCCACGAAGGCGAAGCGCATTATGAAGGCCTGAAGGCGATAAGCGAACTCAGCAGGAAGAAAATCCCCGTGAACGCGACGCTGATAATGACGCCGGAGCAGGCGCTGCTCGCGGCGAAGGCGGGCGCGGCGTACGTCAGCCCTTTCGCTGGCAGGATTGATGATTTTTTACGCAAGAACCTCGGGGAGTCGTTCGGCAAGAGCGACTACTTCCCGGCGCACGGCAGGCAGAAAGACGGAAAAGTCGCTGAAGACAACGGCATAACCAGCGGCGTCGAGCTCGTGAAGAAGACAATGGACATACTTGAAAAATACAACCTCCGGACCGAGGTCATCGCGGCTTCGCTGCGCAACTCCAGGCAGGTCAGGGAAGTCGCGCTGGTGGGAGCGCACATAGCCACCATACCTTTCGACGTGCTCGAGGAAATGATAAAGCATCCGAAGACCTTCGAGGGCATTGTGAAATTCTCGGAAGACGTCGTGCCGGAATACAGGGAAATCTTCGGGTAGATTCCACCCGCTTACCGAAGCAAAAGTATAAATTTAAACAAAACAATCTGATTGCTATGAAAATATCGATAATGGGGACGGGCTACGTCGGGCTTGCGACGGGCGTCGGCTTCGCTGTAAAGGGAAACGACGTCATATGCGTTGACATAGACAAGAAGAAGGTCGACATGATAAACAGGGGTATCTCTCCCATTTTCGAGCCGCACCTTGACAGATATCTCAGGGATGCGCTGAAGAATGGAAGACTGCGCGCCACCACTGACACGAAAGGCACGATAGCGGAAACCGAGGTCAGCTTCATTTCAGTCGGCACGCCGTCGCTGGATGACGGCTCAATCGACCTGAGCTTCATCGAAACGGTCGCAAGGCAGATAGGCGAAGTGCTTAAGACGAAGAGCGAATATCATGTCATTGTTGTAAAGTCAACGATCGTGCCGGGCACGACCGAAGGCATCGTCATGCGCAACATAGAAAAGGCGTCGGGCAAGAAGGCCGGAAAGGATTTCGGCATCTGCATGAATCCCGAGTTCCTGCGCGAGGGCAGGGCAATAGAGGATTTCCTCAAACCCGACAGGATAGTCATAGGCGAAAACGACAAAAGGACGGGCAACGTCATAGAGAAATTATACGCCAATTTCATGGCGCCGGTGCTCAGGACCGACCTGAAGACGGCGGAGATGATAAAATACGCGAGCAACGCGTTCCTCGCGACGAAGATTTCTTACACGAACGAAATTGGCAATATCTGCAAGCGCCTTGGCATTGATGTTAACGAAGTGATGAAAGGCGTCGGCATGGACCATCGCATTTCCCCGCATTTCCTCAACGCAGGCGTTGGCTACGGCGGCTCGTGCTTCCCTAAAGACGTAGAGGCGCTGATATGGAAAGCGAGAGGCGCTGGTTACGAGCCGAAGCTGCTTGAAGAGGTTCATCGTCTCAACGACAGGCAGAAAGTCATGATAGTCGAACATCTCGAGAAAAAAATCCCGAACCTCAAAGGCAAGACCATCTGCCTGCTCGGGCTCGCGTTCAAGCCCGACTCCGACGACATCCGCGAGGCGGCTTCTATATACATAATAGAGAGACTTCTTCAGAAAGGTGCGAAAGTCAAAGCCTACGACCCGCAGGCTGCTGAGCACATGAGGAAAATCCACCCATCCGTCGACTATATGAAGAGTGCGCAGGACGCGCTCGAGAACAGCGACGCCTGCCTGATCGTAACGGAATGGGACGAGTTCAAGAAGCTGACCGATAGCGATTTCTCTAAGATGAAGGGCAAGACTATCATCGAAGGACGACGCATCCTCGACCGGACGAAGGTCACGGATTTCGAGGGCATCTGCTGGTAAAATATTTTATAAATTTTTCTGTTACTCAATGATGAAAAGAAAAATGAAGGCCTATAAAATTAATAGGCCTGGAAACCCAATCAAATCCTGTTGACCTTTTCTATGCCAACTTTCTTTACGAATGCCTTCTTAATCCTTGCCGGCAACCACTCAGGTCTCTTCTCCGGGGCATCTACCACTTTCACGCTTCCCCTGAAGACGTGGATGGTGTATGTCCTGTCTTTGTTTCTCCTGCCTCTTTCGCGGAGTTTTATGTCTGCTATGCCCCTGGCCGCTGCTTTAAGTGCGGCCTGTCTCGGTGATCTTCCTGTAAATACGGAGACTTTGTTGCCTTTCTTAAGAAGGTAGTACTTTTTCTTCGAAGCCATCCGGACACCTCCAATTTAAATCCTCCGATTTAAAAGTTGTTTGCAGTTGTTTGTTTTCTGTTTAAATTATGGAACTGGTATTTAAATGTTTATGGTCAAAACCGCTCGATATTGTCGGTATAATGACTTTAAACCGCACAAGTTTCCGCTGCAGCAAACCATTTTAAAACTTGTCGCATTCGTTTAAGCATGAATGAAGCGGCACGGGAAGCAATCAGGAACGGCAATTACATTTCAGTGAACGAAATAAAAGACGATAATTTTTACCGTTTTCTTGACGTAATCACGAAAAACCCCCGACGATAATGAGGGCTATTGACAAGTACTGGAAAGACGCGCAGAAAATCGATGAAAAATAAATCAATTACAGAAAGAAGTGGGGATAAAGTGGAAGACTTGTACGTGCCTTCGGCGCCTTCACGTGCATCGTGGCAAACCTCAGGGAAATCGGAAAGGTGGCAGAAAGGATTAAAATGGACGATTTCGGCTATGATAAAGAGCTCGTGGCCGCGCGCCTCAGAACAGTGAACGACTGCGTAACAAGCCTGAGAAAAAAATTCGGGGTATGAAAAAATCAGCTGGTTTTTATTCGGGCTCCAACATTAATTAAACATGGATATCGACTGGATAATCGGCGTCTTCGTGTTCATCGTTTTCATCGGCTGGTCCTTCTCGTATTACTTCGCCATTTTTCAGGATAACGGCACCGGCTTCGGCATCGCGGCCGAAATAGGGCAGGAGAAGATAATGGGCTTCGCGGCCGTCGACGTGTACGAGGCGCCTGTGAAATATTATTCCGGCGGCGCCATCGCCGGCGGCGTGCTTAAGGCGAAGTCGCTCTGGTACGCGGGCGAGAAGAATTCGACTATTGTTCTCTCGGGCGGCGCACCGCTGCCGTGCATAATCGATGGTAACGACTTGTACTGGCAGGCCGATGTCGCCGGCGGCATGAACTATTACGCGATAATGTTCGCGGACGCGAACACAACGCAAAATTGCACGGGCACGTTCAGTATTACGGAAGCGAATCTCACATCGCCGTGGGCGCTTGAGAAGAAGCAGATGCTTTCCCTGGCGAAAATAAACGAGATGACCAACATGAGCTACGATGCATTCCGCAGCTCGATAGGCATGAAGCAGAACTTCCTGATATTAATTGAAACCGCTGGCGGAGAGACGAGGTACGGGAAATCGGTTCCGTCAGGCCCGGTAAACGTGAATTCGAAAAGAACTGAGCGCATGATTTTCGAGACCATGGAAAACGCTAACGTCACGATAGCCGTATGGTGAGTGGTGGCAGAATTATGAAAGGTGTCTGGAGGATGGTGGAAAGCGTCATTGCGGTCATCATAGTCATGAGTTTCCTTATGGCTGCAGGAAGCGTCCAGTTCGCGAGGACCGGCGCCGAAGATGTGACACCTGTCGGCTACGAGAAGCTCCGCGACCTCGACGTGAGGGGCGAGCTGAGGCCGCTCGCCTCAGCCGGGGATTATGGGGCGATAAACTCCATGTTAGAAATGCCCGGATACAGCCACTTCGTGCAGATATGCAACCCCGGCGGCGAATGCTCCGGCAACTACACCGAATACAAGAACGTCGTAGTCTCGATGTACATAATAGCAGGCCACGGCTCCTACGACCCGCTCGAGATAAGGCTGTACATGTGGAGATGACTATGAAAAGCAAAACCACAGGGGAACATGGAAACGGGAGAATGAAAGGCCAGTTTTTCCTTATAGGGGCGTTCCTGCTACTGACGCTTTTTTACTTGGGCATATCGGCATACATGACGCCTTCATATTCACATCCTGTGATGAAAGGCGAGACGGAAAATCTCTTCACTAACATACTTGACGAATATCCCGCCGCCCTGAATCTGGGCCTGAACTCCACGGGAGGCGCGGCGGCGCTGGCGGATTTCTCGCTCGTCGCCATAAACGCCACCAGATCCCGCGGCGCGTCGCTTAAAGCGCTGTGGATACTGACAGAAAACGCCAGCGACGACCTCAACGTGACGGTGGGCAATTTCCTGGGCGCAGCTGTGAACGTGACTCTCAACGTCTCCGGTAGCATGAGCAGTTTCGAGGTCGCAGACAAGGCAACTAAATCCGTGACTTTCGTTTTGCCGCCTTCAGAATTCCAGCTCCGGGCAAGCTTTAATACGACCGAAAAGAATCTATTATTAGAGAAGTACAAGGCCAATCTATATGTAATTCTCGAGATGAGGAAGGGCAACGACAGGATAGCGGGGGAGACTACTGCATGAAGGGAATGAGCTTGATTTCGGGCGTTCTGTTCATGGCATTTCTGATAGCGGCGACCGCGATAGTCTACTGGACCGCGCTGCCGACAATACAGAAAATGCAGTGCTCCATCGTGCTTGACAAGATGAAGAGTTCGATGACGAGCCTCGACGGTGTTATTCAAACGGTCGCTTCCGAAGGGGAAGGCTCGAAGCGGACAGTGTCGCTCAATGTCGAGGAAGGCGAGCTGCACGTCGACGGCGACAACGACACGATTTACTGGGAATACGAGTGCAACGCGCCCATCATCTCGCCGAGGACCGTCCAGACATTCGGGAACGTAATGTTCGGCTCGAACCTGGACACGAAGGCGTACGAAGCCGTTTGCGAAGGCCAGGACGGCTTCATGCTCGAGAACGAGCACATAAAGGCGTGCCTGAAAAAGATTGGCTCCGAAGGCAACAGCACGGCATACGACATGTCGGACGTGCTCATATCCGTTTACCAGAAAGACCTGGGCCAGGCAATGCCCATAGAGTATCTGGAAATCACCCTGGACAACGACCAGACTTCGGCGACAGGCACCGGCTACACGAAACTCGAGAAGACGGGCCAGTACCTGCCTTACGGGGAAGTGACGGCGCACATGGAATCCGATTATGGCATAACTTATGACATAAAATTCATACTGGAGTCAGGCGAGGATTTCCTGACGATAAAGGGCGAGTGAAGGTGAGCTGCGATGAAAGCTAAGACGAAAAGCATGAAAGGCATTTCCCCGCTGATAGCGACGATTCTGCTGATAGGCATAACCGTGCTCATGGCCGTGACCATAGGGCCGTGGATGATGAAGATCGCAACCGATGCATCGCAAAGCGCGGCTAACAGCGCGAACCAGGACATACTCTGCAGGTCGACGGCTTACGGCTTCGACAGCGATTACGGCAACTCCGGAGTCAGCTGGACGTTCAACGGCACGAACGGCACGGTGAGCGTGAAGATAATGAACACGGGCTCGCAGAACCTCTACAACTTCTCGCTGGAGCTGACCATGCAGACGCCGACCGGCACGAAGCTCATAGTCTACCCGGAGATAAACATCACGTCAGAATCGCAGAGGACTGTATCGAACCCGCTCAAGCCCGGCTATGACCTTATACTCGAGGCCGAGGTGGATAAAATAAACGACACGTGGTCGCTCACGAAAGTAAAGGTCATAAACGAGGTATGCCCGCGCGCCTCGCCTTCGGTGGATATCTGAGCACGGCTGAAAACTTATATTGCGGGCTCCAATATTTAATAAAATGTGGTAATAATGGCTGAAGAAAAAGAAACAACCATCATGTTCAGGGACGTAGCGGACAAGCTGTCCGCTCTGGAAGACCTGCAGAATCTCACGCAGCTCGACGTAATCAACATGAAGAACGAGGTCGAGAAGCTCAAGCTCACGTCATCGTCACCGCTGCCCAAGGAGACGGAGGAAAAGATAATGATGCTGCAGTCCGTCGCGAAGGACGCGGAGATGTTCAAGCGGTGGAAGCAGACTGTCGATGAAGTAAAGTTCCTCCGCGACAGGCTCATGGGCGTCGGGCCGCCCGCTCCGAACGAGGAAGGGGAGAACGAGATTGAGAAGCTTAAAAGGAGCGTCGAGGAGATGCGGGCCGAATTCTCGACCAGAAAGAGCGCACCCATAGATCTCGACGACACAAAAGACGCCATACGCGAGAACCGGAAGGCCGTCGAGAATTTGAAGCAGATGATAACGGACAGGCCGAAAGGCGCGGTGCCGGACATCGAGTCGATCAGGAGAATGGCGAACGAGAACAGGAAGCTGACAGAAGAGCTGAAGTCGAGGATGGAAATGGCGAACTTCAACGTCCCGGCAGGCATGCACAAAGATATCGAGAATCTTCATTCTGAAATATCCAACCTCGAGGAAGAGGTTAAGAAAATAAAGGCCTCGGATAAAACGGAGCCGGTGAGGCCTAAAGACGAGATGGACCACTTGCGCAAAGAGCTGTTCGGTAAGCTCGATGACCTCAACGTCAAGTTCGGGCCGAAGAGCTCGGACGAAGTGAAGAAGGCGATGGAGGCGAACAAAGCAAGCATCGACAAGCTGAAGGCGCTCATATCCGGCGAGGATGTGAGCATCGAAAGCCTCAAGCAGGAGATGAATGACAACAGAAAATTCATGATGGAACTCAAGAGCGTGCTCCTTTCCAAGAGCGCGACCGCGGGGAAGAAAATCACGCTGACGCAGGACCCTGATGTAAGAGTGAAGCTCACAAAGCTGGAGCAGAGGATGGAAACGCTGGCGGCCAAGATGGAGAAGATGGCCGACCTCAAGCCCATAAAGCTGCCGGAGTTCGCTCCGTCTGCCGCGGCAAAAGGCGCGAAATCGCTAACACAGCCGAGGCCGGGCGAAGCCGAAAGCCTGCGCAGGGAAATCGACATGATAGTCTCGCGCCTGGACGGCTTCCTGACCAAGGACGACGTCGAAAAGGGATTCCTCGAGAAGCGCATGAAAGCGGATGAGAAGCTGCTGACCGGCGAAATATACAAGGAGCTGAACGACATAAAGAAGGCGGTCGTCAGGAACGAGGACCACATAACCGGCGTAGCCAGCGACGTGGAGCGGGTGAAGAAGGAAATCGGGACCGTCGAGAAGCGCGAGTGGAGCAAGGTCAGCGAAATCCCGAGCATCGACGAGCTCAAGCACAGGATCGAGGAGCTCGAGAAGAGGATTGAAGAAAACCGCGAAGGGCCTGTTTTTATCGAGTGATTCGGCTTCTGCCGTAACAAAGCGCAACATTTATTTTATGTCTTTACTGGTGATCCAGCGTTTCTTTATCTTCAACGATTTCTTTTCCAAATCGATTGACAAGAGCCTCAATGGCATTCTTCCGGAAAACAGGATTACCGACACTATTCCAAGGCTTCGCTACTTGCCTTTCCTCGCTGCCATGACAGATATAAGCGTGCTGGTTATGCGTTTCTTGATTTCCGGAAGGTGGTGGATTTCCTTCATGTACTTTACATCCTCTATCGCGTAGAAGATATCCGGGTCGACTTCCCTCAAGACCTTTATCATGCCCCTCAGTTTCTTCCTCGGCGCTATGAGGAATATCATGGTTTTGCTGGTTGTGCCGCCTTTCATGTCGACTACCGTCACGTCATGGCCTGACAGTTCAAGCTTGCCGATTATCTCCTCTGGCTTCTTGTTTGTCATAAGTATCACGCCCGTGTAGCCCATGGCAAGCTTGTCCTCGAGGTATATCCCTAAGAACGTGCCCAGCGCGAAACCTCCGGCATAAGCGAAGTAGTTGAAGACATTGGTGAGGTTCTGCATTATCTGGGAAATGGCCATCAGCCATACGAGAATCTCAAAGAAACCGATTAAAGGAGCGGTATACTTCATCCCCTTTGAAACGAATATTATCCTTAGCGTGCCCATGGTAACGTCGATCACCCTTGCCAGGAAAATGAGTAAAGGTATGATTAAATAATTGAGCATCTCGGTGCTTATGGTAAAAGTGAATATCTCCATAGTTATCTCTTCGCTGCATCAGTATTTATTTGCAAAATACAGAGAATTGTTAAAGGGCGTTTTTATGACGGAAGTCTTCATTTCAAAAGCCGGCGAAAAGTCCAAGGACATGGGAATCGTGGTATGCGGCGTCGACGAGGCCGGGCGCGGCGCGGTGATAGGGCCGCTGGTCATAGCGGGCGTTTCCGTGTTCGAGAAGGACATCGCGAAACTCAAGAAAATTGGCGTGCGCGACTCGAAAGAGCTATCGCCTTCGGCCCGCGAGAAGCTGTACAAAGAGATAGAGAAAATCGCGAAAGACATTGTCGTCCTGAAGGTCGGGCCGTGCAAAATTGACGACTACAACAAGCAGGGCGTCAACCTCAACCGCGTCGAGGCGATGAAGATGTGCACCATAATCGACTGCCTGAACGCGAACAAGTCTTTCGTCGATGGTCCTGACGTCAACCTGGACAAGTTCAAGCGCGTCGTAAACAAGATGCTGAAGTTCGGAACGGATCTCACGGTCGAGCATCACGCGGACAGCACCTACCCCATCGTCTCAGCGGCCTCGATAATCGCCAAGGTCGAGCGCGACAAGGAGATGGCCAATCTGAGGAAGGAGTATGGCATAGAAGGGACTGGCTATCCTTCCGATGAGCGCACCATACAGTCGATGAAAGCGTACCTTGAGAAGAACAAGAAATTCCCTGAAAAGGGGCTGGTCCGCTTCTCATGGGACACGACAAAGCAGATGCTCGGAGAGAACAGGCAAAGGAAGCTCTTCGGATTTCTGCAAAAATAAAAGAAATCTGCAACTGCCTCTTCCTCACGCAGTATGCAGGTGCATGGATTCTACTTTCCAAAATGCTGGTTTAGGGCTCTGAGCATATCAAGAGTCTTCACAGGGTCTTCGAGATACAGTTCCTTGCACGGCGAAATTATATTGTCACCGACTATGCCATAAAGTTTCTTTTCCCAGCCATCGCCCGTGTTCACACGCATGTCGAACCTAATACCGTCTTTTATGCCATTATCTATGGTTATGAATCCATCACTTGACTTTAACATCACTATATCCGGTTTGCCGTCTCCGTTTACGTCCACACTTTCCTGAAATTCGAACTTTTTTCCCTTTTTTTGGGAAATGTTATTGTATAGTTCGCCGAAACTTTTAAGGATTTCAGGCTGCGTAACGAGTTCGTCCGCGCGCGCATTGGATGTCAGTCCCAAAGACACTAAATATGCTCCGAGACCTTTCATAAATTCCCTTCTGCCGTTGTAGGTCATATTGATTATTTTAAGCAGTAAAATTTAAAAAACAACATTGTGCACTGTTGTATAGAAATCCTGACCTACGGCCTGAACCTTCTCTGCGTGCGCGGGAACGCAATCGCGTCTTTTATGTTCTCGAGCTTGCAGAGCCACGCTACGACGCGCTCGACGCCCATGCCATACCCGGAGTGGGGAACGCTGCCGTACTTGCGCAGATCCATGTACCAGCCATAGTTCTCCGGCTTCTCGCCCATCTTCCTGAGCGACTCCTCGAGCGCCTTGATGTCCGTGTCCCTCTGCGAGCCGCCGATTATCTCGCCATACCCTTCGGGCGCGAGCATGTCGAAGCACAGGGCGGTCTTCGGGTCTTTCGGGTCGCGCGGCTTGTAGAATGCCATTATCTCCTTCGGGTAGTTCGTGATCACGACCGGCGTGTCGAAATGCTTCATGAGCAGGTCTTCCTCGACGGTGCGCAGGTCTTTGCCCCACTGCATTTTCTGGCCTTCCTTCTCCTTCAGGATATCGAGCGCCTTGGTATATGTGATCGTGGGGAACGGCTTCTTGACCATCGCCTCGAGTTTCTTGACGTCCTGGCCGAGAATCCCGAGCTCGTTTTTGTTGTGCTTCAGCACTTCCTGTATTATGAAACGGACTTCGTCTTTCGCGACTTCCGTGACTTCGTCAAGCTTCATCCAGGCCGCTTCCATCTCCGCCATCCAGAACTCCGCGAGGTGCCGCGACGTCTTCGAGCGCTCGGCGCGGAACGTCGGAGACATGTCGTAGACCTTCTCGAGCGCGAATATCGCCGCCTCGGCGTAGAGCTGCCATGACTGCGTAAGGAACGTGGTGTCGTCGAAATATTTCACCTTGAAAAGCGTCGCTCCGCCCTCGCACTGGTTCGGCTGGAATATGGGCGGGTCGAATTCGTAATAGCCGCGGTCGCGAAAGAACTTGTGTATCGCCCCGACGACTGTGTGGCGGACCTTCATGGCCGCCGTGAGCTGCCGCGAGCGCAGCCACAGGTGGCGCACGTCAAGCAGGAACTCAGGCGAAGCGTCCTTGGTTATAGGGTAGCGCTCTGCCACGCTGACAGGCTCGAGCGATGAAATCTTTATCTCGTAGCCGGTCGGCGCGCGCCTGTCCTCTGCAACGACGCCCTTTATCACGACGGACGACTCGATGGTAAGCGACTTCGCCTTCCCGAAATCCTTGTTATCCGACTTTATCGTGCACTGGATGATGTCATTCGAGTCCCGCACGATTATGAATATGATATCCTTGCTCTCGCGGAAGCGGTAAACCCATCCCTTTATCTCGATGGCTTTTCCAACGCTCGCCGCAACTTTGTCGATGTTCATGGGAATCACCTTATCTTATTTTTGAAATCCATGCTTAAAAATATGGGCGCGACCGCACGTCAGAGCAGCCTTATGCCGCGGCCCGCGCATTCGCTGGCGATTCTCTCCGGCCAGATGCTCGCCTGCACCTCGCCTATGTGCAGCTTCTGCAGGAACAGCATGCACAACCGCGACTGGCCTATGCCGCCGCCAATCGTGAGCGGCAGCCCGCCCGCGAGCAGGCGCCTGTGCCATTGCATGCGCTTCCGCTCTTCAGCGCCGCGCACCGCAAGCTGTTTAACCAGCGCAACGCCGTCGACGCGAATGCCCATGGACGAAAGCTCCATCGCCTTCGCCAGCGGCGGATACCAGACGATGATGTCGCCGTTAAGGCCGCGCCTTCCTTCGCCCGTCTCGCTAATCCAGTCGTCGTAATCCGGCGCGCGGCCATCGTGCGGCTTCCCGTCGGCGAGGTCGCCTCCGATACCGATGATGAAGACCGCTCCCTTCGCCTTCGCGATTTCTTCCTCGCGCTGCTTCGGCGTGAGGTGCGGATACGTTGCCTGCAATTCTTCCGCATGCACGAAAGCGATTTCGTCAGGCAGGAACGGTTTTATGCGCGGGTACCGCTGGTGGATCATTTTCTCGGCCGCCTTTATCACTTCATAAATCTGCCTTACCGTAGTTTCAAGGAACTCAAGCCTCCGCTCTTCGGGAACGATGACCTTCTCCCAGTCCCACTGGTCGACGTAAAGCGAATGGAATTCGTCCAGCGTCTCGTCCGGGCGTATCGCGTTCATGTCGGTATACAATCCTTCGCCCGGCTCGAAGCCGTATTCCGCCAGCGCTAAACGCTTCCACTTCGCTAGAGAGAACACTATCTCGCCTATGGCATGGGCGTCGTCGGGAATTGCGAAAGCGACTTTGCGCTCGACGCCGTTGAGGTCGTCGTTTATCCCGGTCCCGCTCTTCACGATTATCGGAGCTGACACCCGCTGCAGCGATAGCGAGCGCGCGAGCTCCGCCTGAAAAAAGTCCTTTATAATTTTTATGGCCTTTTCAGTTTCCCTTATGCCAAGCAACGGCTCGTATTGCATAAAATCCCTCCTTTTGATAATGTCTGCTTGCCGGGGATGGTATATATTTTTATACCTGTTTTTGTTGAAAAATATGCAAAAAAAGCCAAAATTTATATACTAAATGGAACAATTGTTCAATATGGATTACGCCACGGAAGCACATCCGGACGCAAAAGGCGGGAAAAACGTCACCGAGGTCGATAACAAAGACCTCCGCATCCTCCAGATCTTGAAAGAAAGCGGCGACCTCACCGTGCGGCAGGTCGCCGCTCGCACGCTTCTGCCAATCACGACGGTGCACAACCGCATAAGGCGCATGAAAAAGCTGGGCATCATAAAGCGCTTCACCATTGACATCGATTACCGCAAGATAGGCAAAAACATATCGGCTTATGTTCTGGTGAAAGTCGACTCCAAATATCTCAAGGGCTTCCGCCGCACGCAGCACGATCTTGTGAAGGATCTCAAACGTTTCGAATTCGTGGAGAAGGCTGACATCGTAACGGGAACGATAGACATAATACTCATGATAAGAGTGAAGGATATCGACGAGCTTGACAAAATAATAATCGAGAAGCTACGCGATGTGCAGGGCATCGACAGCACGGAAACGCTGGTCATCCTGAGGGAGAGCTGAAAGTGGGGAGCTAAAATCAGATTAATTTACGAAGAATATTTTCCTTTCGCTTGATACTCTGATTTGAAGACGTATTCGCTTTTAACAGTGTATTCACCGCCCATTTCCATTCTGACCGCCTCTCCGAAATCGTATTTTTCCTCGCTCTCGAGTTCTTCTTCTGTTTTCGACTTCTTGACGATCATCTCGAATGAATCGTGCGGCAGGGAAATGTACGCCTGCTGCGTGGTTGAAGTCGTGAACCTCCATATCTCTTTGTGCGTGTTGATGTCAACGGCATACAGATGACAATCCCATGAACTGAAGTAAACCTTGTTGTCGTATACTTTGGGGGTGTCGTACACGTAGCCTCCAGTCCTAAAGCGCCAGAGTTCTTTGCCATTCATATCAATAACGTACATGTTGCCGTCCCCGCAACCAAAATAGATTTTATCGCCAAAGACAGCATGACATCCCTCTATTATCCCGCCGGTTTCGAATCTCCATATTTCCTCTCCGTCCATGGTCAGGGCGAATAAAGTCCCGTCTCTGCCGCCGTAGATGAGCATATTCTTGTAAATAACGGGAGATGAACCGCATCCGTATTTCCCTAGCCTGAATCTCCATTTTTCCTTGCCGCTAGAAACATCCACGGCGTAAAGGTAGCTATCGAAGCTTCCGAAGTAGATAACTCCGTTGTGGATAAGATAAGGCGTATCATTGTGAACCTCGGCGCCTGTCCTAAAGCGCCATATCTCCTTTCCCGTCATCCTGTTCAGGCAGTAAAGGTTTCCATCGAGACAGCCCACAAGAACATTTTCTTCATAAATAACAGGAATGGAAATTATCCTGTCTCCTGTCTGGAATTTCCAGATTTCCTTGCTTTTGAGGTCCGTACAGTAAACGTTTTTGTCAGCGGACATGAAGTAAATCATGTTATCATGAACGGTTGGCCTCGCTGTAACTGGCCCGCCTGTTCGGAAAATCCATTTCAGTTTTCCGGTCTTCATGTCCAAGGCATACAGGTTGCTGTCGTGCGAGCCTATGTAAAGAACATTGTTGTGGAATTCGGGCGATCCCATTATTATGCCGTTCGTTTTGAAGTCCCATAATTTTTTGCCCGTTTTCGCATCAACCGCATAAACCCTCGTGTCCATGCAACCGAAATAAAGTATGCCGTCGCATATCTCGGACCGGCATATGCTTCCGCCCTCGCCTATGCTCCACATCCTTGTCCATTTCTTTACCTTTTTTACTTCCATTTCCTCAAGCTCTATGTCAAAATCCCCGAAATGAAAATCCGTCGTTCTGATCACCGGAAGCGTTCTGATTGATTTAGTATTGTAAATATTAATAAAAGAAAAGATAATTGATGATTATGGAGCGCACTTACTCGAACGAGTTGAAGGCCGGCGCGAAAGTCAGGCTGAAAGGCTGGGTGGACGACGTCAGGAACATAGGCAAGATAATATTCCTGACGATACGGGATCGTGAGGGCAAGGTGCAGATAACGGCGAAGAAGGAAGACGTGTCGGAAGGCGTGTTCGAAACGATTTCGAAACTCGGCAAGGAAGACTGCGTCGAAATCGACGGCACGGCCATGGAATCGAAGATTGCCAAGCTCGGCTACGAGGTCATCCCGTCGAGCGTAAAAGTCCTGGCAGGCGCGGAGAAGCCGCTGCCCATGGATTTGAACGTCGAATCTTGGAAGGACACGCGCTTCGATTACCGCTACATCGACCTGCGCAGGCCGGAGATCCAGAAGATATTCATGGTGCGCAACAAGGCGATAAGCCTCATAGACGAATACTTCAGGAAGAACGGTTTCATAGAGATACACACGCCAGTCATACAGGCGGCCGGCGCTGAGGGCGGCTCTACTCTTTTCAAGTTCAATTATTACGGCAAGGAAGCGTACCTAAGACAAAGTCCGCAGCTGTATAAGCAGATGATGATGGCTTCCGGCCTGGACAAGGTCTACGAGCTCGGCCAGGCGTTCAGGGCCGAGAAGTTCCATACCAGAAGGCATATTTCCGAGTTCCTGTCGCTAGACTTCGAGATGGCGTGGATAGACAGCGAAGAGGACGTTCTGCATGTGCTGGAAAACATGGTCGTTTACGTCATGAAAGGCCTCA
>Ga0315275_10003270_pt1 | contig 14910 bp, 17 predicted proteins | sample YL17G03_0_MG_FD_205557 | JGI IMG/M metagenome (GOLD analysis project Ga0315275, IMG submission 205557) | Sediment microbial communities from Yellowstone Lake, YNP, Wyoming, USA - YL17G03_0 | ecosystem: Environmental > Aquatic > Freshwater > Lake > Sediment | place: USA: Wyoming | collected... | reverse complement strand
GCCGAAAATCGCCCAGGCTTTGAGTCCGACCTCCAGACCTTGATCAGTGAACAACAGGCGCGCCCCGTTCCACCGCCTCCTCAAGCCCCAGCCGCGAAGAAACCGAAGTCCGCAGCACCGCCGCGTCGCACCGCGCACAGGCCGGTTGAACCGGACTCCCAGGAGCCTGGCATCTCCCTCTCCAGCTGGTTGGAGGGGCTCGGGGTGCCGCCGGCGCAAGCCTTTATCCCGGATGCCTGGCAAGAAGACGCCATCGCTAAACTGAGAGAGGGTGACGTGGTCGTGAGCGTTCCGACGGGAAGTGGAAAGTCCTATGTCGCGGTCGAAGCGGCCCGCCGTGCCATCGCAGAGAATCGGACTGTCATCTATACCTCGCCCCTCAAGGCCCTCTCGAATACCAAGTATACGGAATTTTCAAAAATCTTCGGTGCCGATCAGGTCGGCATTCTAACTGGCGATCGGCGCGACAATGGGCAAGCGCCCCTGTTGATTATGACGACAGAAATCTTGCGGAATCTGCTCTACGACGCGGGAGGCGGTGAGATCGACGTACGACTGGATACATTAGGCCTGGTGATTTTGGACGAGTCGCAATATATTGCGGATCCGGAGCGGGGTGTCGTCTGGGAAGAAACGATCATCTTTTGCCCGAGCCAAGCCAAACTGCTCTTGCTCTCAGCCTCGATCGGCAACCCGCATGACATTGCTGAGTGGCTCACCACGATCAGACCGACTCCCTGCCACCTGATCCGCCACAGCACGCGCACCGTGCCGCTTCGTGCCGGCTACTTACATCCGAATGGCAAGCTCACACCGCTCTTCCGCACCGTCGGCATTCCCCACGGCCATCCAGGCCATCTCCATCCAGAAGCCAAACGGCTCTTTGCCCAGTACGAAGACGAAACACTGCCGTCCCGCTCACGACGTTAGAAAATCCAGACCGTCGTTCACTTAGAAGGTGTAATTCAGACCAAACGTCCAGCCCTGGCGGACGGATTGAAACTGCGTGAGGGGGAAAGAATCGGATGGCGCAGCAGCATTATGAAAAGTCACAGTCCCATCGAGTGCATGGTTCCACCAGACACGGTAGCCGCCATTGAGGAAAAGGTTCTGGACCAGCATCAGCCTTAATCCGACATCTGCATCAGCTCCCACCCCCCATCCCACCATCGAGATACTCGGATTTTGCTGAAGATCAGGTCTCAGATGATGAATGTCCTTGTTTTCAATGATGCTCAGTGGAATAACAGCCGCAGTTCCTACCAAGCTTAATCGCCGCGTCAGTCGATATTCCGTGGAAGCTCCGACGCGAATCGAGTACCAATTGGTGGTATTAGTGATAACTGTCTGCCCTTGGTTTGTAACGGTTCCTGGTGGATTGCAGGTAAGGCCCAACGACCCCGGCACAGCCGAATTGTCGCAGGCTACCTGCGTCAACCCTGTTGCTTGATACGTCGTATGCCAGTACTGAAATCCTCCGAACAGGTCCAGCCAACCCCGATGATTTTTATATTCAGCTAGCCTAAAACCGCTGTCAGCATTCAGGTACCACATGCTGTCACCTGACAGGTTGCTATTGGTACTCGAGAACAATCGCTGCCCGCCGTTTGATCCGTAATCGTCATCCGTGAGGCTGCCGCCTCCGATACTTGCGGCGCCCACGTTGAGTCGGCCAAACCACTTGGGTGTAACCCAAACCTTTCCTGTGAGTTCAAGCACGTTCGTGCCAACGTCCTTATAGGTCAGCTTCGACGTCGGATTTCCAAGCCCAGGAATTGAGGATGCGTTGTGAGCCCATTGCGTGTTGCCGGTGCTGATCCAGGCACCGATCGCAAGATCAAACTTCGGTCGGGATTGGTCTGCTGGTTCTTGGGCAGAGCCCCCCTGCACACCCACCATCAACCCGACGACAACAAGCCAACTCACTATCGTTAGCGAAGGGATCCACGGACTCATCGCCTCGCGCCACCCCGTTGAATCACCACCGTATCCACACACCGTTGTACCGTATCAGGCATGACCCGCTGGCAGGCGGCCCGGATCTCGTCTTCCGAGAATTGTCGCTGTAGATATATCGCCCACCACACCAACCACGATCCAATGAGAAAGGCGAGAATCGTGCCGACCGTCCATTGCATAGCAAGCAAAACCCAACCTGAGAGACCGCTCGGAGTATCCTGCGCATGAGCCTCATTATGAATAACTTGCTGGTCTGACATCGCCTCTCGACTATACCAGTGAAAATTTCGCACTACACAGCCTGACGTCATCCTACCTGAGAGAGGGAATTCTGCACATCGTTTTTCCTTTCTTGGTTGAATGTTGCATGACTAATCACAAAAAGATCCACACCTACATCGCCACGGATCTCGCTTCAGGCAGGACCTGATATTGCTGCGTCAGTGCCTTTGACAGTGCGGCCAACGAAACCCCCTATTCCTCCGAGGTAAGCAAGTCCATACTCTAAAATTGCTACGATCCCTTGACCCGCCAGGCCAGAGACCTGTATAACCGCTCCCTGACAGCAGTATCCGATCGCCCTTCCCACTCTCTGCATGGCTCGTCAGACCGCGACGCGTGGGGGCCGGTGAAACTGTACTTCGCCAACGCGCCCGTAGCTCAATGGATAGAGCACCAGACTACGGATCTGGGGGTTGGGGGTTCAAGTCCCTCCGGGCGCACCACTGAATCAATAGGTTGCATGTCCTCTTCCCGTTCCCCCTTCTCACTGGTCACGGTTTTGGTCACGGTTCCAGAGAGACTTCCTCGATTGACCGCATCCCGAAGGTGTCCTGGAGCAAGATGGGCATACCGGAGGGTTGTCTGAATATCACGGTGGCCAAGAATCTCTTTCACAGAGACTAAATCCACTCCCGCCATGACTCTTCGACTCGCTGCGGTATGGCGGAGCGAATGCCAGCAAGCCCCAACAATCCCAGCCTTTCGTAAGCCAGGTTCAAACGATCGGCGAAGAAACGCACGGCTATCCATCGGCTGAGTCACATCCTTTAATAATCCTGGGAGGACCCAAGCCGATCTGAGAAACGAGTCAAAGGACCGCAGGATTGCTTTGGCCTCTTCGCTCAAGGGTACATGACGGGTTTTCCCTCCCTTGGGCAAGGGAAGCGTGAGAACACCGTTTTCTAAGTCGACCTGATCCCATCGCAGACGAAATTGCTCTCCCCGCCTCAGTCCCGTCTCAATCGCAAAGGCAACTAACCTCCAGTCATTCTGTTGCATCACCCCTTGGAGCCTTACTAACTCATCACCAGACAAGAACCGCGTCCGCTTCACTTCGGGGAAGAACTTCAAACCAGAGACAGAGTTCTGAGTCAGCTTGCCGTCTTTGACCGCCAGCATGAGCACATGACGGAGAAAGGCAAAATGTCGGTTAATTGTCGCATCACTCCACAAGCGTTTAGACTGAAAATCCATTGGGGCATTCTTGGGACGCGGCTTGAGCTTCATTCGCATCTTGGCTTGGACCTGTCGCAAGTCTTCCCGTGAGACATTGGCCAACAGTCGCTTCCCCAGCAGGAGCGACCACCGACGGCCATACCGCCGTTCGTTCTCGATCCCTCGATTCGTGGACCCATCGAGACAACGGAGAATCCACGCTCGAAGCGTGATGTCTTTACGGGGAGCAAATTTCTCTGGAAAGAACGTCCCTTCCCGAATGTCGGCCTTCAATCGGCCATAGAGGGCTTTGGCTTGCGACTTGTTATCACAGCGGAACCAACGTTCTCTCCCGCTGACGTACAACCGAACCCACCAGCCTTTCCGTCCTTTACGCTGAAGGATGCCTCGGTCTTTACCGTCTTTTCTTGCCATTGGGTCCTCCTTTTCGTTTCGAGACTCCTCGATTTGTTTCATTCTTTCTCGATTCTCTCTTTTTTCGTTTTCGGTATTCCCTCGCATTGACTCTGTTTTCACACCCAGTGCCGCAATATTTTTGATCGTGACGTGTGGAGAGAAAAATCTTCTTGCAGACATTTCCATGCTTATACGTTGAGGGGCACTGATGAAGATTGAGGGCAAAACGGTCAAGCAGCTGGTCGAAATAGTAAATGAAAGCATCGCGGACACTTGAGGCTTCCCACCAAGTATGAGGGAGAGTCTGATCTAAAAATGTGTGTGTCCCTATCTTCATCAATCGAGGGCGTCTAGTTATCCATTTGGTCATGGATGGCATCTCAAAAGAGAGCCGCCCTTCTTGCATGAACTTGTCCAACTTCCCTCGTAGAAACGCCTGTAGGCCCACTGCTTCGTCCAGCGATGGAATAGAAAGCCGGTCAAGTACGGGCGTTTGCCATCCCTTAGCGTTGACTATGCTGACCCGCCGAAGTTGCGGGGGGCCATGCCACACAAAGGATGCAATCTCGTAACGCAGGGGATCAAATTCGCTGGGAGACATTTTCGACAAGTCCGTCTGAAGGAACCTCAACAGCCAAACCATAGCGTGATCGAGGTCAGGGTAGAAGCTATCCATCGCTCGGACGAGAAGGTCCATAACCGCGTGTGCCGTTTTTATCTGCTCATTCGTCATGTCGGGAGACACTCCGGAAGACGTGAAACCATGATGACTGTAAATAGAGGGGTGGGCTGCTGCCGGTTTGATTGAAAACAGCGGTTCTTTCTTGTGTACATCCAAATGGTATTGTAGAAGATAATCATGTCTAACAACACTATAAGACATGATGAATTAAAGTCAACTACTGAGAGAGTTAAAGGAGGAGCTATGGTGACCAAAGAAGAACGACTGCTTACCGTTGTTGAGGTCGCTCAGATACTTAGTCTCAAGGCATCGACTATTCGCCGCATGATCCTAGAGAGACGGATTGACACGATACGGCCATCTGCGCGAGCTGTGCGTATTCCTGAATCAGCGATAAGGAAGATTCTGGAGCGGGGCTATCGGCCCGCCCTGCCTGCACCGGGCAAGAGCGCGGCCTCCTGATTCGAGGGGTACAGGCGCATGGAAATCCGTGACGAAGATTTTGACCACGTAGACCCTGGCGAACCCCGCGTTCTTATCGAGGAAGGGGTGTGGCCTGCTCGGTGGTTAAGGCACGAGGCGAAGGTCTATGGTTGGGGGGAGAAGCTGATTTTTCATTGGGAGGTCTTCATGGCCTTCGATAGGAGCAGATCCCTTAGTCTTAACCGCTTTTATAACGCCAAGCGAGATAGGGCGAACAGGTTCTGCTTCGGTCCACTCCATGACTACCGTAAGGACTGGGTTTCGGCCAATAGAGGAAGGCACCCATTAGAACGTTCGAGACTGTCTATTTCAATCTGGAAAGAGCGGCTGTACCTTGTCGAAGTTGTAACCGTTCGACATGATCCGAAGGGTCGCTCCCTTTCACCTTCATATTATTGGTCGAAAATTGGTCGGGTGATTCGCCCACTAGAGGAGGGAGAAACATGGGAGAGGTTACCCGTACAACCGCTCAATTCTTCAGAGTAAAACCACCATTTTACTAGGAGGAGGTAGAGGAGTAAGAAAAAGAGAGAGGGAAGGTAAGAGAGAAAGAGGGAGTGTTGGTAAAGGGGAAAGCGTGAGCGAAGGCGAGGGAATGGGTTCAGATGGAGGAAAGACGAGTTGTGAGTTATACGAGTTTGTCTCGTCTTCTTTTTAATTGGTGGGATATGGAGGGAGTGAGGACCTCAATCGATGCCAAAGGCACGCAAGCCTGACAAGAAAGAACTCGCTCGTTTCCGGGTGATGGCGGACTTAGGACTGACACCGAATGCGATTGGCAAGAAAGTAGGGCGAGACCCGAAAACCGTGCGGTATTACCTGCAATCCCCGGTCTATGAAACGGACCCAGACCTTCAGGAGATGGTCGAACTGATTAAAGCCCGCGAACTCAATGACCTCTATTTGCTCGGCGCAAAAGGCCGCAAACGGCTGCATGACTTGCTGGATGAAGGCCAGACCAAGATGATTGAAACCATCGCCCTGGTGGATCGGACGTTCCAACAACGTCGGCTCCTGGAAGGGGGTTCCACCTCGAATATCGGCTTGCTCGGTAAACTCATCATTGCGGCGGACGAGTCTCTTTTTAAGGCACACAAGCCTGACTGATCTCGTTTTCTTTTCGTGCCAGGCCGTTCCCTGAAAAATACGGATATCGCTCCACCACTTTCCTTCACACCCCACCACGGACAGTTACGCTGTCTATGGCAATTCAGGACACTTGAGAGCGGAACCGTCAAGTTGGTGCTTGCCGACCCTGGCTTCGACGAGAAGTATGAGCGCGACTACAACATCTTCAACCCGGCGAACCGCTATGATCCTGGTAATCCCGTTAACCCAGCGAATCAGTACAGCCCCGACAATCCGTTCAACCCCGCGAACCAATACAACCCACAGAATCCGTTGAACCCAGCGAATCGGTATAATCCCAACACGCCATTCGAGCCGCTCAATCGCACGCGCTAGTTTCTCGCCTTGACACCTCCCCCACGGACGGCCTGGAAGGTCTCAGTCAGAAGCCGTTACAGTCAGAAATACCACCATTTGCCCTAGTCGGCTCTTGCGGCTCTTGCGGCTCCTCCTCCACATTCCTAGAATACGCCTCCCTGCGAGGCCCCGATGCGCTTCTCGATTCGCCCCTCCCGTCGCTTCCCTGTGCACTGCGCTGTCATGTACCAATGTGGTGACTTTGAGGGCCACGGCACCGTGTGGAATCTCTCGGTGAACGGGTAGATGGGAGGGCGGGGTGCCAGACCGCATGAATGAGGAAATAGTAGGCATTTTCCATTTGGGGGTTGACCCAGCCCCAAAGTCTGACATATCTTTGCCCCCGTTGCTGGCGCATCCATCGGTGTTCGGCTCGGTCGCACATCTCGGCAGCTCGGAGGCTGGACTTGAGAGTCAGACCATTCCACGAACCACCTCTCCCCTTTTACGCACCCTCCCCCTATTCATTGAACCTTTCGCAGCATCTGCTCGACGTACTTCACAGAATCAAAACCGTCATCAACCGCACCCGGGCACTGGCCAAAACCCTGGGCATCAGCGGGACACCGGAGTTCATTGTTGGGACGGAATTTGTACCAGGGGCATTGGATGTGAACGGACTCAAAGATTTGATCGAGCGGGCCGAGATTCCGAAGCGACAGTGAGCCACGTGAGGCTACGCCCCGTGCAACACCGGCAGGCGGTAGAAACGGCACAGGAGGAAAGGCCTGTCATGGCAACAGTTCCGCGGCACGATGGACCACACCACAGTGCACGGAACTGGGGGTCCGTACAAGACGCTGTCGCATCGCGCCGACGAATTATCATCTTAGTACACCGAATGGAGGAGACTATGCACAGTCTGACTAGGCGATTATCCGCAATGATAGGAACGGGGGTACTCTTCATATTGCTGGCGTTCTCGACTAGCGTAACCTCGTCACAGGCCGCAGAGCCGACCGCACCTCCGCCGGCTCAGGAGAAGGCCGTCCAGAAGGGCGATCTCGGCCAAGTGCAGGAACGGGCGGTTAGGGGGAGCGGGGGGGCAACTCTCGGGTTTACCTGCGGTGCTACGGAATGCACATGCACTGGCGACATTGATTGTAACAACATGTTCTCATCAGGCAAATGCAACGGCCCTATATTAGATAATGATTGCAACACCACCAACCCATTGGTGCCCGTGTGCCATTGTTTAATGTCTAAGACACAGCCCCCTAAGGGGAACAGGCTGGCTCCAGGAAGACTCCCGCTCCAGAATGCATCAGGCGCACCTGCACCACCGAAATTTGACCCAAGGGCAGGAGTGGCGCCGTTGGGGACGGTGCCGCTCAGGAGTCGCGGCGTTGAAGGTGCACCAGCGACCTCGGCGCCGACGGAGCAGAAAGACACCACCCCCGCGCCGAAGTAGCAGCATGCGAGACAGTCAACGCATGCACACCGATGGCGGCCTCTCTCGATGAGGGGGCCGCCGCTGCATAGAAGGCTACGATGCGAACAATGGCTGTGGGGCTTGTGGGCTGATCCGCAGCCGGTGCCGCCGTGGGAGTGGCGGAAGAGGAAGTAGCGTTAGGAGACAGGCTTATTTCTTGGCGTTGGCGCGCGTGGAGTCAGCCTGCGTTGCGCGCAGCAGAGGGGATCACATATCCGCTATTAGAGGGATTGACGAAGTGACCGTTCACGAGAGTCAGTTCGTCGATGATCAGCACGGGTTCCACGGTTAAGACTGCCTCTTTGCTCGATGTTCCCACTTCGTATACAAGCCCTTTCTGGTTACTTCGAGTGACCATTCATGCAGAAGGCAATGTCTCCGCGCCCCCACTCCGTATTCATCACAATGCCAATTCACTCTGCGTGGCTGGCAACTACGGCTCTTCTGGTCGTGAGTGGCTGGCGGTTTGATGTTGAAGGAAGTTGGCGACGGCGGCGTTGTAGTGCAGCCGCTCTGTTTGGTCCATCTCGATAAATTCCACCCCGAAGCGGGACCCCTGCACCCAGCGCACAACAGCCCGGGCCACACAGAACAGGGCTCCCACCTGGGGAAGATCCAAGCACAGCGTCAGCGAGTCGCCCTTCTTTGGCGAAACCGGACTGTCAATTAAACAGCCCGGCACGCTCAGATCGAGCACCTGTCCTTCGTGCGTGAACCCGTCCACGATAAAGACCGCGGATCCTTGCACGACCGCTCGGGGAGAATATCGGGACTCCATCGTGTTTTCTTCCGGTGATGACGTTCAGGTGGCCCGCGTCTCTGTATAAATCAAATATAGCGGGAGGTCTGGGGGTGCGAAAGACCCAACAGAGGGACTACGAAGGAGGGGGGATCAAAGACTCCTGGCGCTATGACTGACGAACCTACACATGCCGGACAGGCACCCTCGCCAATCGACATCGAAGACGTCTCCTGTCTTTTCAGGGGATACGGTGCTGGAAGGGCAAGAGACGGAAGCGCGAGAGGCGAAGAAAGGCTTGTGGGCTGAGCCGCAGCCGGTGCCGCCGTGGGAGTGGCGGAAGCGTAGGGACTAAGAGTTTCATAGGCCAGTACTCCGCTTGACACCTTCCCACGGACGGCCTAGCCTGGCGGCGTTATGCGAAAAAGGATAGGGAACGGGAGCCTACTTAAAGAATTAGGATTGAAGTTCAGAGCTGCCAAGCGCCTTGGTGCGTTCTCTCGTGCCTGTAAACAAGGCATGTCAATAGAAGAAGCGCGTATCTACTCCGATCAACTTGACCCACCGACAGCGGAAGACTTCGTATATGAGGATGGGCTGCGGCAGAGCGAGATGGGCGGCTAATCCCCTTCTAGGGTAAGCGGCGGAGAGTTCAGCTGCGGACGCGAAAGTGGCCATGTCTTGGACGGATGCGGTACGGACGACGGGGAGATACTATCGTGTGAACCTACACAGGCGAGGTCACGACTCACTGTCAACCAGGAGGGTGCCATGGTGATGCGGAAGGTCGTGCAAGCATGGTTTCTGGCGGTAGGCACCGCTGGATGTGCGGCGCCACATTGACGGGACTGGGCCTGCGTGCTGAAAAGAGATGACCGCAGGGCAAAACGGATTCCAGGTCGTTGCACCAGTGCTGAGATCGCGTAAGTGAACTTGCTGAATCTCACATCTGGATCGAGGGAGACTGATATGGTGCAGCCAGTAATCTTTACTCTCTATACGCCTCTGTGTTGACCGTCTCCTTCACATGGCGGGTGTAATTGATGAGAGGCCTAGCGCTAGGCTGTGTGCTCTTCCTGCTCGCCGCAACCTCAGCCTTCGCCGACTTCTCCGGCCCCGTCGTCTCCGTCCTCGACGGCGACACCCTCGAAGTCCTGCACACCCAACACCCTGAACGTATCCGCCTCAGCGGCATCGACTGTCCTGAGAAAGGCCAAGCCTTCGGCACGCGAGCGAAGCAAGCGGCGTCAGAGTTGGTCTTCGGGAAGCAAGTCACGCTTCAGACTCACGGACACGATAAGTACGGGCGCACGCTTGCCGATGTGCTCCTGTCGGATGGCGAGAACGTGAATCACACGCTGGTCAAAGACGGCTGGTGCTGGTGGTATCGGAAGTATGCGCCGGGTGATGCTGTTCTCGAAGAGTTGGAGAAGGCAGCACGAGAGGCGAGGATAGGCTTGTGGGCTGATCCGCAGCCGGTGCCGCCGTGGGAGTGGCGACGGCGGAAAGAGCGGTAGCCTCACGGATTCCCTTTTTGTCCCACTTGCCGATCCCGCGTGACTACCACGACCGCGCTCGGCCAAGTTCTCCCCCTAGCCTCCGGTCAAGGGGGTGCCCTGAAAATCTGGTCACGGTTCCGGTCACGGTTCGACCACGGTTTAGGTCACGGTTGCCAATACACCTTCATCACCACTGATCGCACAGTCAAATGGCCAGATCCCCTGTATTGACAAGGGTAGCGTCACTGTCTATCATCCCCGCTCACTCTCAGTCTCAAGAGTACTGGGTAGGACTACGGATCTGGGGGTTACAGGTTCAAGTCCTGTCTGGCGCACCACTCCCCTCACCGTATTTCATCCGGCAAATTGCCTAATCTCTGAATTTCCTTCGACACGGGCTCTTGAGGATTAATGAATCAACTACCGATGTGACCGGTCATCACCGGTCATTATTGAAAAACGCGGGGTTGGAATGCATTAATGACAGACCCCCTGAATTTCAATCTTCGCACCTTGATGAACAAGTCGTAGCCGTGCGTTCACTGCACGGGAGAAGAACAATATGGAATCACGGGGTGTGAATGGAGGAATGGAGGAATAGCCGAACGAACGGCGCTGGTGCCCTAAGAATGAGGAGACGAGAACCTTGAAATAAGCCTGTCCGAACCGGACGGGACTTTCGCATCAACGACTTTGCGATTGCTTTGTCGATCACTTCGCCTCGATGATATTTCGTGAGACGATCGCGTTTTTCGCTGAGAAGAACAGGCGCCGCCCCGAGAGCCGGGGTCCTGGGGTATCGGGACTCACTAGAAGCCAGGATCAGCCGATCCTGATGTCATGCTCGTCGACATCCTACATGCTAGCCGACACCATACCCTGAGCGATCGTGGACCTCGTGCCTGAGGTCACCCCCATTGTTTTACCCAACATACTTCGTCAGTACCGCGCAGATTCAGGCCCTTCAGGTTCTCGCCCCTCACGCCGCTCGCCGACCCGGTGGCGGTGCGGTGTGCGACAACGTGTCGTAGGTCACGCAACAAGGCGTGACCTACGATCGTCGCGTTCAGTTAGGCGATGCGGTCCAAGATGGCCTTGGTGGCATTCTTATAGTTTCCTGTGACGTCGGTGAACGTCCAGGTGTCGCTATAGGTGCCGACGTTGGTGTGCGTCGTGCCGCTCAGGTTCAAGCCGCTGAGGCTCTCGCCCAAGACGCCCACGGCCGTGCCAGTGGCGCTGTGCGCCGCCCCGTCGTAGGTGACGCTGTAGGGGCTCACCGTGATCGTCGCCACTGCCTTGGCGATGCCGTCGCTGATGGTCCCGCTGGCATTCTTATAGTTCCCCGTGCCGTCGGTGAACGTCCAGGTGTCGGTGTAGGTACCAGCGTCGGTATGCGTCGTCCCGCTCAGGTCGAGGCCGCTCAGGCTCTCGCCCAAGACACCCACGGCCGTCACTGTGGCGCTGTGCGCCGCCCCGTCATAAGTGACCCTGTAGCCAAGGAGCGTCTCCTCGGTGAGCCACAAATCGCCGGGGGTCGTCACCGTTGCGTCGGCCTTGGCGATGCTCGTGCTGATGGTCCCGCTGGCATTCTCATAGTTCCCCGCGCCGTCGGTGAACGTCCAGGCGTCGGTGGAGGTACCAGCATTGGTGTGCGTCGTGCTGCTCAGGTCGAGGCCGCTGAGGCTCTCGCCCAAAACGCCCACGGCCGTCCCGGTGGCGCTATGCGCCGCCCCGTCATAGGTGACGCTGTAGCCGCTCACGGTGATCGTTGCGGCGGCCTTGGCGATGCTGTCGCTGACAGTGCCGCTGGTATTCTGATAGTTCCCCGTGACGTCGGTGAACGTCCAGGTGTCGGTGTAGGTACCAGCGTCGGTATGCGTCGTCCCGCTCAGGTCGAGGCCGCTCAGGCTCTCACCCAAGACGCCCACGGCCGTGCCACCCGTGTAGCCGCCACCAACAAAATTGGTCAGCTTGATTTCCGGGCTGGCGCCACTGATCCCTAACCCGAGATAGCCCACGCCACTGACAACGTCCGCGCCGGTGAACGTGTAACTGGCTTCTGTCGTCCAGACACCGCCATGATAGGAATAGGCCGTGACCGTATCGCCCACGACGGACGCCCAGATTTTATCACCCGCTACCAGCAGCGTGCCGTCGTTGTTGATGGTCGTGAGGCCATCGTGATTGATCATTCGGCCCACGCGCCAGCTGCCGTGATCTCCGGCCTCGTGGTAGCCGATGTAGTACGCGTTCACACTGGCTGTGTTGGGATTCTGCGTGCGCAGGAAGGTATACACAGAGCCCCCACTGGCAGCTGTCGGCACCTCCGTCATCGTGATCTGCGCTTCCTGGTCCGCTGGGAACAACGTGTTGACATACCGATAACCGTTCACATCGGAACTGTTCGTGATCCCATTGTTGGTTGATACATCGAGGACTGCGCCTTCACCAGGCATAATTGAGATCTGGGGGCTGTCGCCCAAGAGGCCCAGGGCCGTGCCAGTGGCTGTGTGTGCCGCCCCGTTGTAGACGCCGCTGTAGCCGGTTACGGTGATCGTCGCCGTTGCCTTGTTCACCGTCTGCGTGATGTTTTCTGAGATACTCTGATTGAAGCTGTCTACTATGCCGGTGTAGAAGGCGTGGATCGATGAATACGTTCCCGCATTGAGACTCGCGGTGGTGAAGCTCCAGGTCGATGTGATGGCCCCGGTGCTATCGGCGGTGTCGACGGCCCCCAGTAACGTTGCTCCATCAAAGAACTGCACCCTCCCTCCTGTCGGTGCGGCAGTCCCAGACTCGTCAGTGACCGTCGCGGTGAACGTTACCGCATCTCCATACGTGGACGTGGCGGCGCTGGAGGTGACCGAGATGTTTGTGTTCGCGCTCGCATCGGTAAACGCCGTGCTTGCTACCGCCCCTGAGTCCTGCCCGATGGCCATCAGCCGCAGGGACGCGCCCAGGTACTGATCCTCCACATGCCAGGAGGTGCTGATACTGGCGTTGACGGTGAGATCGTTGTCGGGTGCGATCCAGTCGGCCATGCCGTTGGCGTCGCGGTCGATCGCCTGTCCGTTCGCATCGAACTGCTGGTGGGCGGTAAACCCCCCCACGCCGTCGGTGACATACCACGCGTCGTTACCCGCGGGCGCGCCGCTCGCCGGCCCGCCTGGGAAATCCGAGATGCCGTCGGTGCGAGTAACCTGGAACCGCACCAGTTCGCCCTCCGAGAATTTCAGGCCGTCGCCGGTCGTGTTCGACGTGGTAATCACCGCCGTCTCGCCCGGCGCATAGTCCGCATGGTTAGTGGTCACCACCGCGGCCGGCGCGTTCGCGGGCGCCTGTGTGACCTCCATGGGTGTGGCCGACAACATCACGCGGTTTTCCAGGGACTCCAGCACAAAGGCACTGGAGCGCTGCCGGGGCCGTTTCGCCACGGCCTTGCGCACAGTGCGGGGCTCGCGTCGGCTACGGCTATAGAGGCTAAGGATAAACAGTTTCGCAAAACTCATGTCGGAATCTCCGTGTTTACAAGAAATACAAATACCGAAGTAAGTTTCCGATGGCTCTTTTCCCCGTCGCCTCTGCTGACACTGGCCTCAGCCGACTTACTGTCTTGATTTGCGCAAAAGACCCGCCCGAAACAATTGAAGTGCGGCAGGCTGCGCAGAATTGTTTTATAATTAACGCCAATGATGTAGATACCCCTCATTAGATGTCCCTCAAAGGAGGGAGCATTGATGTGGTACAGTACGAGGCAATAACAGACTAGTGCTGTCCGGACCGTGCTTGATCACTATTTCCTTCGGCCGCGCAATGCAGTTCTTCCATGCGCATATGGCCTGTTGACGATTTCAATCACGGCTTGCGATTCTGCGATCCTGGCGTGACCTCGCTCGAGAGGTAGTTGGACGTATACCGGGACATTGGTCTTCTCGTAGGTGATGTCTCACTGGCTGTCCGCTGGGTCTTCGCGGTTTGGGTCTTGACACGATGGGGGTGATCCCCGATCCGCAACTGATACGCTGGCTGCGCGAATGTGACGTTAGCCGACGCTCTCCGTATGCGACTGATGGGCAGTTGACAGGGTTGCTGACAAAAAGTAGCCTGGCGCCCTTTTCACTGGCTCATATTTCACATGTTGTTCGTGTTCGCGAAACCGTGGCTCACCCATCCCGATCCATTTGTTTCGATCCCTCTGTCTGGTGAGATTGTCTGATGTGACAGACGTGCCGCAGCGGTGAATCCGCGATTGCAGCAGAAGCGTTCATGAATAATGTGGGCTAGGTTGCCCACCATGACTGAGGATTGAAAATCATATGACTGATCAGGCCAACGAGAGGTCTGGCTACCAGGGACCGGCGTTCTTTTCGTACGGGTTCCGACCGTTGTTTCTTGGTGCGGCGATGTTTGCCGCGGTGGCGGTCCCTGTCTGGGTCCTGCTGCTCAGCGGAGTCGGCGACTTGGGATTCCTCTCTGCCGCTCGGCAGTGGCATGTGCATGAAATGGTATTCGGCTTTCTGCCAGCTGTGATCACCGGCTTCCTGCTCACGGCGATCCCCAACTGGACCGACCGTACGCCGATCAGAGGGAACGAACTGATGCTGTTGTTTGCCTTGTGGCTGGCCGGGCGCCTGGTCATAGCCATCCCGTTTCTTACACCACTCCTGACTGCCTGCGTGGATGCGGCTTTTTTTGTCACAGTCGCGGGGCTGGTCTGGCGGGAGATTGCAGCAGGGACGAGCTGGAGTCATGCGCCGATAGGAGGTCTGATCAGTCT
>Ga0315275_10003267_pt1 | contig 14919 bp, 6 predicted proteins | sample YL17G03_0_MG_FD_205557 | JGI IMG/M metagenome (GOLD analysis project Ga0315275, IMG submission 205557) | Sediment microbial communities from Yellowstone Lake, YNP, Wyoming, USA - YL17G03_0 | ecosystem: Environmental > Aquatic > Freshwater > Lake > Sediment | place: USA: Wyoming | collected... | reverse complement strand
GGGAAATGGCTCCAGCGCTATTGGACAACCGGCGCCCCGACCCAGGGCGTCCTCCGCGTTCCCGTCGGGGAGGAGTTGCGAGGCGGATTCACGGTGGCCGTGTCCATGGTCAAAGAGAACAGGCTTTACCGGGAGAACAGGAGAGTCAACGTTCCCTGGACGAACAAATCGCTCGAACTCAAGTGGAAGACATTCCGCTCCAAGCTCCGTCCCGGCCAGCCCGAGACCTGGTCGCTCCAGATTAAAGGGAGCCAAGCCGATATGCGCGCGGCGGAGATGGTCGCCTCGCTTTACGACGCTTCGCTCGACCAGTTCTACGGCCACGGTTTTCCCGGGATCTCGGGGATCTTCCGCTCCGATACGACCTATGTGAGATGGGGATTCTCCAACCGGCCCGAGAATTTCAGCGAATTCAGGGACGATCTGAACCCGTACCGCTCGACTCTCACGCCCAACTACGTCCATTTTCCCGCGGTGATCGAGCAAGACCTATTCACCTTCGCATATCCGGGAGCGGACAAATCCATGGTCAGGATGGCCATGCCGGAAGCGGCGCCCGCGCCGCCGGCCATGGCCGCCGGGGCTAAAGACGAACAGGCCGTCGCGGGCGGGGTCGTCGGCGGCGTGACGGGAGGCGTTGCGGGCGGCCAACGCGCCGAAAAGAAAGCGGCGCCTGAGGTCGACCTGTCCCAAGTCCAAGCCCGGAAGAACCTCAGCGAAACGGCCTTTTTTTATCCCCATCTTCTGACTGACCGGGACGGCGCGGTCACGATCGAGTTCAAAATCCCCGAAGCGCTGACCCGCTGGCGTTTTCTGGGATTCGCCCACACGACGGATCTGCAGAGCGGTTCGCTCGAAGGGGAGACGGTCACTCAGAAGGAGCTGATGGTCCAGCCCAATCCACCGCGCTTTCTCCGCGAGGGCGACGGCCTGGAGTTCACGGTCAAAGTGACGAACATGGCCGACAAGGAAGCCGCGGGGGCGGTCGAGCTCCGTTTCTTCGATCCCAAGAACGATAAGTCCATCGACGTCCTCCTGGCCAACAAAACCCTGAAGCACGCCTTCACCATCCCGGCCAAGCAGTCGCGTTCATTCTCCTGGCCGATCGCTGTTCCCGATGGCCTGGAGATGGTCGGCTATAAAGCGGTGGCCGCCGCCGCGGAATTCTCGGACGGCGAAGAAGGGATGTTCCCTGTCCTCAGCCGGACCATCCTCGTCCGGGAGTCGATTCCCCTCTGGATCAGCGACAAGGGGGAGAAAAAATTCGCCTTCCAGAAACTGGCCAAGTCGGGAGAATCGACGACGCTCAAAAACCTCGGGCTGACCGTGCAGATGGCCTCCAATCCGTCCTGGTACGCCGTTCAGGCGCTGCCCTACCTAATGGAATACCCCTATGAATGTTCGGAGCAGATCTTCAACCGCCTTTATGCCAACAGCCTGGCCCAGAAGATCTCCGGATCGAGCCCCAAGATCCGCAAGGTGTTCGACCTGTGGAAGGGGACGGACGCTCTCAAATCGAACCTGGAAAAGAACGAAGACTTGAAGAGCGTCCTGCTCCAGGAATCGCCCTGGGTTCTAGAGGCCAAGTCCGAGACCCAGGCCAAGCGGAACATCGGCCTCCTGTTCGACGAGAACACGATGAGCCGGGAGCTCAAGAACGCCTATTCCAAGCTGGCCCAAATGCAGCTAGGGGACGGCTCCTGGCCCTGGTTCCCCGGAGGTCCCGGCAACAGCTATATCACCCTTTACATCGTGACCGGCTTTGGGCGGCTCAAACACCTTGGCGTCACGTCCGCAGCCCAGGACCTCGCCTTCAAGGCCCTCGAGCATCTGGACGACTGGATCGACGCCGCGTACCAGGAAATCCTGAGGATGAAAACCAAGGACCAGAACCACCTGAGCCCGACGATCGCCCTTTATCTCTACGGCCGAAGCTTCTATCTGGAGGAACATCCTATGGCCTCGGAAAACCGGGAGGCCGTGGATTATTTCCTGGCCCAAGGCGCGAAATACTGGCTCCAGCTCGATAATCGACAGAGCCAAGCCCACCTGGCCCTGGCTTTGAAACGGTTCGGCGACAAGGAAACGCCGCTGAAGATCATGCGGTCGATGAAGGAGCGGAGCCGGGTCGACGAGGAACTGGGCCGGTTCTGGAGCGAGCTCGAATTCTCCTGGTGGTGGTACCGCGCTCCGATCGAAACGCAGGCGGTCATGATCGAAGCCTTCGATGAGGTCATGAACGATCAGAAGACCGTTGAGGAATGCAAAATCTGGCTCCTTAAACAGAAGCAGACCCAGGACTGGAAGACGACCAAGGCCACGGCCGACGCGGTCTACGGCTTGATCCTGCGCGGAACGGACCTCCTGGCCTCGGACGCGATCGTCGAGGTCAGCCTGGCCGGAAAAACGGTCCAGCCGGAGAAGGTCGAAGCCGGCACCGGATTCTATGAGAAGCGTTTCGCGGCCTCCGAGATCACTCCGGCGATGGGGGCGATCACGGTCAAGAAGACGGATAAAGGCATCGCCTGGGGAGGCGTCCACTGGCAGTATCTGGAGGACATCTCCAAGATCACGCCCCACACCCAGAATCCGCTCCGCTTGAAGAAGTCCGTCTTCATCCAGCGGCTGACCAAGACGGGGCCGGTCATCGAGCCCGTCAAGGGGCCTCTGGCCGTGGGCGACACGCTCATCGTCCGCGTCGAGCTGCGCACCGACCGCGACATGGAATACGTCCATATGAAAGACCACCGGGGGAGCGGCCTAGAGCCGGTCAATGTCCTGTCCAGCTACAAGTTCCAGGACGGATTGGCCTATTATGAAGCGACCAAGGACACGGCCACCCATTTCTTCATCGATTATTTGCCCAAGGGGACGTATGTCTTCGAATATCCGCTGAAGGTCGTCCACCGCGGAGCTTATCAGAACGGCATGGCCCACATCGAGTGCATGTACGCCCCTGAGTTCAACAGCCACTCGGAGAGCGTGAAGCTGGATGTGCGGTAATGTTGAATCCCCTCATTCGGGATGCTCTAAGTCTCCTAGAGAAGGTCTGAAAATGAAGAAGAAACTCAACCCACGTGAGCTAATGGAGATGGCCATCGAGGTGATGAGACAGTCGGTGCCCGAACCGCGTGACGATGGTAAGTCCAATCCGAAGGTAGGGGCGGTATTGATGAAGCCGGATGGTACTGTGGAAACCGCTTGCCGGGGAGAGTTGCGGCATGGGGAGCACGCGGAGTTCACCCTTCTAGAACGGAAGAACCGAAGAAACAAACTGGATGGTTCGATCCTGTTCGCCACTCTTGAACCCTGCGCGCCCGGGGCGCGTCGCGATCCGAAAGTGGATTGTGCGGAGCGAATTCGTCTCGCCCGGATCAAGGAAGTTTGGATCGGCATCCAGGACCCCGACCCCAAGGTCGCTCGGAAAGGTATCGCGCATCTTGAGCAAAATGGCATTACTGTTCACATGTTTGACCGCGATTTGCAGGAGACCATTGAGAAGGAAAACAAGGAATTCCTAGCGCAAGCGCTGGAACGGGCCGACAATGCCAAGAGGAAGCCCGTTGAAATCGTTCTTTCTCCGCTTGAAAACAGGCTTCCTGCTGCTCTCCTGACAGACTTCTCAGAGGAGGCCTTGACGTTCTATCGTGAACGCGCCGGGATTTCCGAAGCTGTAGGTTCCGACGAGTTCAACCGCAGACTCCTACAACAAGGGCAATTGAAGAAAGAAGATGGTCACCTTGTTCCGACGGGGTTCGGCATTCTGTTGTTCGGGAAAGAGCCACGCAGGGCCATGCGTCAAGCCGGACTCCTCGGGGCGATCCACTACCCGAACGGGGAGCAGGAACGCAAGGAGTTCGACGAGCCCTCAGTCATGATTCCCACCCTGTTGGAAAAATGGCTCAGGGACAAACTTCCGAACGTTTTTGACCGGAACAGAATTCAGCGGCAAGAACGTCCGGCACTGCCCTTCGAGATGGTACGCGAAGGCGTGATCAACGCGCTTATTCATCGCGATTATGCCATTGAAGGCGGGAAGTGTCAGGTCGTCGTAACGGAAGACACAGTCACGGTGAAGAGTCCCGGCCTGCCTCCGCCTCCAATCACCCTTGAGCAGCTTCAGTCCTTTACCGCGCCAATGTTGAGTCGTAATCCTGAACTGCATTTCGTCTTTGCACGGATGGGAATGGCCGAAGAGCAAGGCATAGGCCTCGGCGCGCTGCGAGACCGGGCTAAGGGACTTGGGTTACCGCTACCAAGGTATACATGGGACCCGCCTTATCTTATGCTCAAACTATACCGATCAACTGAAGCAGCGTCCAGAACGCTTCGTCAGGATGTTCTCAAGTCTTTGAGCAAATCAGAGCAAAAGGGCTGGCAATGGCTTGCGACGCAAGGGAGAACCAGTTCTAGCCACTACGCCGATACAATGAAGATTGATACCCGGACGGCGCGGCGGCATTTGAACCGTTTTGAGGAACTCGGTCTGGTTAGGAAAACGGGATCGGGGCCGTCAATTGAATACGAAGTGATTTAGAGTGTATCCCAGCAGCCGGCACGGGTTTATGCGGACGCATGACCGGACGAAATGTCCGATTAAAGCTAGGAAATGGCGCGCGCTAAGCCTATCCGGACATTTATCCGGACATTATGTCCGGGTAAGCGCAAGAACAAGACCGCCGGGGAGAGTGTGGTGCCATGAGCAATCTCTCGGCTCGCGACAACTATCGCGCCAAATAACGCGCAATTTTTGCGCGATCCGACGACAAAGGAAGGTATGAAAACCATCAAAGACCTACCGGAATACAGCCGCCCTCGCGAGAAGTTGCGGGAGAAAGGGGCTTCCGCCCTTATGAATTCGAACTCTTTTAGAAATGACCGCGTCTCGATCGCGGAGCGCCGTTGACAGGCCGGCAAGCAATTCCATAAACTTAGAAGCATGAAGACAAGTCGGAATATCCTTCTCCTAATCCTCGCCTGCATCGGATGGTTGGGTTCGGCCGGCCTCGCGGCGGACACGACCATGACCTTCACGGTCTCGATGCCTCATCCGGAGACTCATATCTTTCATGTGATTTTTCGCGCCGACGGCCTGCAAGGCGAAACGCAGGATTTCAAGATGCCGGCCTGGATGCCGGGTTTTTACAGGATCATGGACTATCAAAAAAACGTCTCGAATTTCCGGGCCGAGGATGGGGGAGGCCGGGCTTTGCCCTGGGAAAAGGTGACCAAGAGCACCTGGCGGGTCGTTTCCGGAAATGCCCCGGCGATCGTCGTCAGCTACGATGTCTTTGGGAACACCTCCTTTGTGGCCAATAATTTCCTCAACGACCAGAGGGCTTTTATCGCTCCGCCCGGGCTCTATCTGTTCGTTGAAGGGCAGATCCGCCATCCCGTGACGGTCACTATCCAGCTTCCGCCGGACTGGACCCGGATCGCGACCGGCCTTGACCCGGTCCCGGGCCGGCCCAACACATTTTCCGCGTCGGATTTCGATGTGCTCTACGATTGCCCGGTCCTGCTGGGCAACCAGGAGCTTGAGAAGTTCGAGGTCAGGGGTATCCCTCATCGAATGTCCATCGAAAACGTGCCGGAGAGCGTGGATCGGAGCCGGATGTCGTCGGACCTAAAACGCATGGTCGAAGCGGCGACGGGGTTGATGGGCGATATCCCCTATAAGCACTACACGTTCCTTCTCATCGGCATGGGCAACGGCGGGATCGAGCACGCCAACAGCGCGGCCTGCGCGTTCAACGGCAAAAGCCTCACGGACGAGAAGGGCTATCAGGGCTGGCTCAGCTATATCTCTCACGAGTATTTCCATCATTTTAACGTCAAGCGCATCCGGCCGCTCGCCCTGGGGCCGTTCGATTACGACGAAGAGAACCTGACCGACATGCTCTGGGTGTCCGAGGGCTTGACCGTCTATTACGAAGACATCGTCCTCGTCCGGGCCGGCCTCATGACGCCCGACCAGTTCCTCGAGAGAATGAAGAACGCCATGACCCGCTTCGAGAACGCCTCCGGCCACCACTACCAATCCACAACGGAGTCGAGCTTAAATACTTGGGGGACGTCGGGCGTCGGCGGAGACCGGAACACGACCATCTCCTACTACGACAACGGAGGGATGCTGGGGGCGATGCTCGATCTTGCGATCCGGAACCAGAGCGCGAACCGAAAATCGCTGGACGACGTGATGAGGGCCTTGTACCGGACCTACGACCTGGGGAAGAAGCGCGGTTTCACTGACGCCGAGTTCCGAGCGGAATGCGAGCGGGCGGCAGGCGGCTCGCTCGCCGAGGTCTTCGATTATGCCGCGACGACGAAGGACGTCGATTATGCCAAGTACTTTGCCTACGCCGGATTGAAGGTCGAGGCGACGGCCCAAGACGCTCCCGGCGCCGCACTCGGCTTCAACACACAGACCGTCGACGGGAAATTGATGATCGTCGAGGTCGGGATCGGATCGTCCGCCCGCGTGGCTGGGTTGAGCGCTCAGGACCAAATCCTTGAGCTCGATGGAACGAAAGCGACGCCGAAGGTTCTCAACGATATCCTGGCGGCCAAAAAGCCGGGAGACACGGTCAAGGTGCGATATTTCCGGGAGGGCGCGGCGCAGGAAATCGAGATCGCCCTGGGCAAGAATTTCAGGAACAGCTATACGATCACGCCGATCGCCGATCCGGCTCCTCTCCAAGCCGCGATCTTCAAGGATTGGTTGAGAAAAGCCCTTTGAAATTCGCCCCGCCATTCCAAGGGTTCCTTCAGCGATACTCTTCGCTCCAGGCGAAGCGCGTCGCCTTTTCGCTCGTTCAGGCGATCCTCCTCTCCGTCCTATTCTGGATGGTCGTGTCATCGGGTTTTGAGCGTCTCAACCTCAAATCGACTGCTATCAAGGCCGACGCGGCGGGATTCTCGGGAAACGTCCAGGTAAATAAAGCGCTGCCGGGGCGCGAAGGACCTTGGATCCTCTTCCTGCGTATCCGCTGCGAAGATAAACGGCCGCGAGCGACGGAGGTGTTTTTCAACGGGGCGAGGCTCGGAGAGATCCGATTCGGATCGAAAAATCTCGAAGAGATCTCCCTGGACGTGCCCGGAGCCATCCGTCAGGGCGAGGCGAACGACATCGAGATCTCAAGCGGAGACGGCGATTGGAACGTGGAGGAGATCCGGCTTCAGAATTATTACGGCTATGCCAGCGGCCTCTTCAATTTGATCCTAATCCCGCGAAGCGCCGGGACTTATGGGCATCTTTCCTGGCTGGGCTTGGGCGCGCTCTTCCTTGTCCTTTTTTTTCTTCGGATCGTCCGCGCCGGTTTTCCCAAGGTCCCTTGGATAGAGTGCGCCGATCGTATTTCCAAGACGCTGTTTATCGTTTTATTGGCCGCGGCGGCGGTTCTGCCGCTGGCGACGAAATATCGCCTGCTGACCTCGTCCAATCGGCTTTGGCTGTTCGTCATTTTTTTGAATCTCGCGGTGACGGTCGCCTTCGTGAAGGCTTTCGCCCGTTGGGTCAGAACCGGATTCGAAGCCCAGACCCTCGAATCGAATCCCCGGAAAAAGCGGATCGTGTCCCTGGCCCTGCCGGCGGTCATCGGTCTCTTTTTTCTTTCGTCCATGCTCGGCATCTTGAGGCATTTCGGCGGCAATTACAGCCGCTTTCTGCGGATCGAAGAAAAGCGTCTCGAGGCGTTCGGGCCTTTGTATTTTCCTCCCGACCGGGCGGCCGAGATCCGGGCCGGCCTCGCGCCTCTGGACGGCTATGACGGAGAATTCAACTACTTCATGGCCTTCGACCCCTTTCTGTCGAAATACAAGAACGATCCCCGCGTCTACAGCCTCTTCATCGACGAGCCGGCCTACCGCTTCGGCCGGATCGGCTTTCCCCTGCTGGTCAAGCTGTTCTCCCTGGACAATCCGAGGCTCTATCCGAAAGCTATCGTCTGGCTCATCGTCGCCTCCCACTTTTTCGGGGCTTTTTTTTTACTGAGGATCATCCTCTTCTTCAAAAAGAACCCGTTCTGGACGTTCCTCTATATCCTGGTTCCCGGCTTCTATTATTCCCTGCAGTGGGGCCTGGGGGAATCCATCGGCATGGTTCTGGTTTTAGCGGCCCTCTACGCCTATCTCAAAGAGCGCATTCCCTGGACCTCGGCCCTCTTGGCCGCGTCGCTCTTCATCCGCGAAAGCGGATTCCTGGCGGCCCTGGCCATCATGGTTTTCGAGCTTTTCCGGCGGCGCGACTTTAAGAGGGCTGTTTTCATCGGCAGCTCCGTCGTTCCCTATCTCTTGTGGAAAGGATTTCTCACCTATCGGCTGTTCGAGATCAACGGCTGGAAGACGTTCATCCTCGGCCCCGCCGATTTCGCCCTCCCGTTCTCCGGCTTTTTCGATCTCTTCGCTCAAATCCGGGCCGGCAGCTATGACCGGCCGTTCGTTTCGACGGCGGTCATCTATTCTTGCCTTCTGTCCGTCCTGTTCTTTTTCTCTCTGGTCCTGTTTTTCAAGAAAAAAAACGTCTTGAGCCTCAGCCTGCTCCTTTTTTCCGTCCTCTCGGTGTCGCTCAATTACCCGATGGTCTGGATCGGCATCGGCGGCGCGGTCCGGCTGACTACGGAAGCCTTTGTTTTCCTGATCCCGGCTTATCTGATGCAGAGGGATTCGTTGAAACCCTACTTGAAATACCTGTTCGCGGGATTCTTCGCGGTTCTCTTTGTCTTCGATTTTTTTGTCATGGACATCAGCGGATATTTTCGGAGCGCCTTTCTTATTTGGTGAGAGTCAAGCGGAGAGCCGAAGGCTCGTCCCTTGACCTTTGAATCTGGAAGTCGGAGAGCGCAGATGATAGAATACGGATTCGAGAGAGAGCGATGATCGCCAACCCATTCCTCGGCGTCGTTTTCCATTGGCTGGGCGGCCTGGCCTCGGGCAGCTTCTACGTTCCGTACCGCGGCGTCAAGAAGTGGTCATGGGAAGTATATTGGCTCGTCGGCGGCTTCTTCAGCTGGATCATCGCCCCCTGGATCCTGGCCTCCATCAATACCCACGATCTTCTGGCCGTCCTGCGCGAGGCCCCCTCGGCCAGCCTCGTCAAAGCCTATATCTTCGGCGCCCTGTGGGGCGTCGGCGGCTTGACCTTCGGGCTGACCATGCGCTACCTCGGCATGTCGCTCGGCATGGGCGTGGCCCTGGGATATTGCGCGGTCATCGGCACCCTGGTGCCGCCCATCATCCACGGGGAATTCATCCAAAAAGTACTCGGGACGACGTCGGGCCTGGTCATTCTCATCGGCATCGTGGTCTGCATACTGGGGATCGCCGTGGCCGGCATGGCCGGGATGTCCAAGGAAAAAGAGATGACCGAGGAGCAGAAGCGGTCGTCCATCAAGGAATTCAACTTCGGCAAAGGCATCCTCGTCGCCACCTTCTCCGGCGTCTTCAGCGCCTGTTTCGCCATGGGATTGGACGCGGCGGCTCCCATCGCCGAAATCTCCGCGAGGCACGGGACCTCGACGCTATGGACGGGATTGCCGAAATTGTGCGTCGTGCTCCTCGGCGGTTTCACCTCAAACTTCATCTGGTGCCTCATTTTGAACATCCGAAACCGGACCGGCTACCAGTATTTCCACGGCCGGCTGCGCCAGGCGCCGCCCAAGCGCGAGGCCGAGACGATCATCGAGACCGCCGTGGACGCCCCGAGCGAGGAAGTCGTGGAGCGCCTGCCGAAGGCGAAACCGGCCGCGGGCGCGCGCGTGCCGATGCTCAACAACTATGTCTTCAGCGCCCTGGCCGGCGTGACCTGGTACATGCAGTTCTTCTTCTACACCATGGGCGAGACGCAAATGGGCAGCTACAAGTTCTCCAGTTGGACGATCCACATGGCCAGCATCATCCTCTTCAGCTCGCTGTGGGGCATCGCCTTGAAGGAATGGAAGGGGAGCAGCGGTTTCACAAAGACGCTGCTGGCCATGGGCCTGGCGACTCTCGTCCTCTCGACCATCATCGTCGGCTTCGGCAACTATCTGGCCACGCGATGAGATCCTTAAAAACTATGACCTCGCGCGAAAGAGTTCTGAAGGCTCTTGCCCACGAAATTCCCGACCGCGTCCCGATCGATCTCGGCGGCAACCAGACCGGGATCCATAAGAACGCTTACCGGAACCTCGTCCGGCGCCTTGGTTTCGAGGAAGAGGTCGAGATCATGGACGCCGTCCAGCAGTTGGCCCGGCCGAGCGAAAGGGTTCTGGAACGATTTCGCGTCGATACGCGCTATGTCCGGGCCGCTCCGGCTCCGGGCTGGAAGGGCGGGATCGTCAAGGCTGAGCGGAGCGGGCGGGTCTGGCATGACCTCACGGACGAGTTCGGCGTCCGCTGGTCGATGCCCGACGATCAGCGGCTCTACATGGACATTACGCTCCATCCCTTGGCCGGAGCCGCGATTCGCGACGTCCATGACTACGCTTGGCCGAAAGGCGACGATCCCGGCCGTTTTGCCGGGCTCCGCGAGCGGGCCCTGCTCATCCGCGACGAAACGCCCTACGCGGTGGTCAGCGGCATCTCCGGCGTGATTTACGAATTCGGCTGGTACCTCCGGGGACTCGAACAGTGGTTCTGCGACCTGCTGACCGCGCCGGAGTTCTGCGAAGCCGTGCTCGACAAAGTGCTCGAATACTGGCTGGACTGGTTTCGCCTGTTTCTCGATGAGGCCGGAGACGTGGTCGACGTGATCATGATCGGCGACGACCTGGCCGGCCAGGACGGGCCGCTTTTCAATCCCGCTATTTACCGTCGCCTCATCCAGCCGCGCCAGAAGCGCCTCGTCCAATACATCCGCTCGCGCACCGCGGCGAAGATCTGGTATCACACCTGCGGCTCCTGCCTGGCCTACATCCCTGACCTCATCGACAACGGCGTTCACATCCTCAATCCCGTTCAGACCGGTGCGAAACACATGGACGCGCCCGCATTGAAGCGCCGTTTCGGCCGCGATCTCGTCTTTTGGGGCGGGGGATGCGACTCGCAGCACGTCCTGCCGCGCGGCACGCCGGCTGAGGTCGCGGCCGACGTCCGGGCCAACCTGGCCGCCTTCATGCCGGGGGGCGGCTATGTTTTCAACAGCATCCATAATATCCAGGGCGAAGTGCCGCCGGAAAACATCGTGGCGATGTTCGACACGGCTTACGAATTCGGATTCTATCCCAAGTCATCGCGTGGAGGACATTCATGAAAAAAAACATTTATCTCCTTATCGCGGTATTTATGATCTTGAACCTGAGCCCCGTTCCTTCCCAACCCCAGGACCGGACGAAACAGGAGGTCTCGGTCACGGCCGTCGAAGTCCCGGTCCGGGTGCTGGCCAAAGGTGAAACGGTCAGGAACCTGACCAAGGACGACTTCGAGGTCTACGAGAACGGAATCCTCCAGACCGTCACGGCCTGCGAGATCGTCTCGAGGCGGATCTCGCTCGAGCGAACCGTCGATGCGGAAGCGCTGAAAATTCCCCAAAAGCCGCGGCTCTTCATCCTGATTTTCAACATCTTCGATTACAACCAGTCGGTCGGAGAAGGCATCGATTATTTCTTCCAGACCGTCTTCCGGCCCAAAGACCAATTGATCATCGTGACCGAGGACCGCGTTCTCAATCTGGAAAAGGACGATAACCCCGCGCGAATCGCCGAACGCCTCAAAGACACCCTTAAAAACTACAAATCTTTCTCGACCATGTCGACCACCAAGGCCTACATGGAGCTGGGCTTAGAGGGCGAAAAAGTCCTTCGCTATCTGCAGGGGGATTTGAAGGAGGCGCCCGGCAGTTGGGAGTTCTTTCTCAACCAATTCTTTGATTACTATTTGAGGGTATGGAACGAATACAAAAACCGCTTTTTCACCCTCGATGTCGGCCTTTATCAGAGCTTGATTCAGCGGATCGAAAAAAGGCCGGAGGAGAAATGGACTTTCTGCTTCGAGCAGCGGGATATGTTCCCGACCTTGAAGAAGGAAGGGGAGCTGGAATCCGAGCTCCGAAAACTCATGGACAGCCGGACCGAGCCCCAAGATCAGGCTAAAATCCGCTTGATCCAGAACAAACAAAGAGAGCTCCAACGGTCCCAGGATATCACTGAGAATTTTCCCGGCGAGAGGCTCAAAGATCTTTTCATGAGCGCTGAAATCACGTTCCACCTCATCACCCTGAAATCGACCCGGGTCCTCTTCTCCAGGGATTTCGAATTGAGGGAGGTGAGCCAGAATTACGAGGATTGTTTCCGGCAGATCAGTATATCGACCGGAGGATATTCGACCTTCAACAATAAGATCCTCGAGGCGCTGAAGGAAGCTTCGGCCAAGGAGGACTATCACTACCTCGTGGTCTACAGCCCCAAGGATCCTTCGGCCGGCAAAGAACGGAAAATCGAGGTCAAAGTCAAAAAAGAGGGCGCGGACGTCATCTCGCTGAAGCAGTACATCGCCAAGGCCCGGCCCATGATCACCATCGCCGATTTCCAGAGCGGCTCGAAGAGGATCAAGTTCAGCCTCAAAAACTATTCTCAAATCTCGACCGAGGGCAAACTCCACGGAACAGCGGACGTGAGGATCATCATCTTCGACGACAAATCGACGCAGGTCTTCTCGGAAGGAAAGACCCTTGACCTAATCAAGGATGAGACGACCATTTCCCTGAACTTCAACCAGCTCAAGTCCGGGTCCTATTTCATCATCATCGACGCTTACGATCGCCTGACGAGCGGAAAGGACGTCTATTCCGGCGCGATCCGGCTGTAAAACCCGGAGCGGCGGAATCAGTAAGCGCGCTCGCCTATCCTCTTGAAGCGCGGGCGGGTGAGGAGGGGAGCCCAGACCGGATCCAGACGGAGGAACGGAACCGATATTTCTCCCGTGAGGGGAAGCAGCTTTTCAATCACGTCGAAGGCTTTGTCGTATTCCCCGACCATGGTATAGACCCGGGCGAGGTCTCTCGCCCGGAAGGTGCCGGTCATGAACTCTTTGGAAAGGGGAAGAATCTCAATGGCCTTCTCCGCGGCCCGGACGGCGTCCGTTTTTCGTCCCAGACCGGCATAGGCGATGCCCAGGGCGCTGAAATAGCGCGATTCCTCGGATTCTTTCCGGATCTTGTCTTCCAGGAATGCGACGGCGGATTCATACTGGAGTTTTTCCGATTGAGAATTATTCTTGAGGCCGTAGATCTGGGCCAGGAGCTGAGATTTGGGGACAAAATAAAACTGGTATGAAAAAGCTTCGGATGTGTCCGCGGAAAGGCGCTGAAGGGCTGCGTCGTATTTTCCTTCATAAATATCAACCAGCACCCAGGAGTAAAGGATGAAATTCGGGTCCGGGACGCGCAGTGTTCGGGACGCTTCTTCCAAGACCTGGCGGGCTTTCTTTGTGTCCCCCTGGTAGAAGGACAGACACGTTTTCCGATAGTATGCCAAGACATATTCAGGGTTCAAGATGAGGGTGCGGTTGAAACACTTCTCTGCTTCTTGATAATCGCGAAGCAAAAGGTAGCTCACACCGAGTTGAAATGGAATATTGATGGACAGGGGGTCCAATTCAGACGCCTTTTTAAGATAGGACTTGGCTTCATCCAATTTCCCCTGTCTTCTTTTGATAAAAGCGATCCCTTCGAGAATCGGTGCGTTCTGCGGCTGTTTTTCCAAGGAAATACTAAAATGTTCCAAGGCTTTCTCATAATCCAATTGGCACCAGTAATAATAATAGCCCAGGGCGGTATGGATTTCAGGGGCTTGTGGATTAAGCCTGGACGCTTTGTCCACAGCGTCTTTAGCTTTGGCCGATCGCCCTGGACTGTGATCATAATGAAAGAAATAATACTTCGCCTGAGCGTGAGCCAGACCGGCAAAAGCCTGGTAAAAGTTTGGATCCAGACTCACGGCTTTTTCATAATTCTCGATGGCCAGCCGTGTCGGTTTCTGATCGTTGGATTGAAAGACGAGGTTATTTCCCCGCAAGTAGTAATCATAGGCCTGCATATTCCGGGTCGGCATGATCTCAAGGGCCCTTTTCTCAGGCTCACGGAGGGCTATCCCTAGCGCGTCGGTGACCTTTTTCGAAATATCGGATTGAACTTGAAACAATGCGACGATCGATTCATCGTAGACATCGGCCCAGACTTGAATTGAATCAGATACCTTGGTCAGGGATGGCACGACACGCACTCGGCCTTGTCCCTCTCCCGGCTTCTGCCAGCGTATGGTTCCGGAAAGTACATAATCCACGTTCAATTCTTTGCCGATCTGCTGGAGAGGTTTGGTCGTTTTTTTATACTGAATGGAGCTGTTTCGGGCGATCACGTTCAAATCGGAAACACTCGCCATCCGGGCGATGATCTCATCCGTGATTCCGTCCGCGAAGTATTCATCCTCAGCGGGACCTATGTTCTCGAACGGCAGGACGGCAAGTCCTTTTTTGCCGGGAACCGCCGAAGGGCGGGGCGGGGCTTTTGTCAGATAATACCCGGCGATGGCCGCCATGACTGCCAGAATCACAAGCGCCGCGATGAGTCTCCACCTCTTCTGGAATGTTTTAGCGGTCTCTTCTGAAGTGAAGGATTCTTTTATGGGAAACACCTGTCCGACTATAGGGATGTCGTCTTCAGCCTTCGACAACTCTGCCATCAATTCTTCTGCGCTCTGAAATCTCCTCTCCTTAGACTTTTCCAGGCAGCGGAGAACGAGGAGACTAAGGTCTTTCGCTATCTGGGGATTGAAATTGTGAGGATCTTGAGGAGGCTCTGTCTTCTGCTTCAGGGCCACGCTGAGAGGCGTATCGCCCTCGAAGGGCACGCGTCCGGTGAGCATCTCGTAGAGGATGACGCCCAGGGAGTAGATGTCCGAGCGAGCGTCCGTCTCCTTCCCCTCGACCTGCTCCGGACTCATA
>Ga0315275_10003266_pt1 | contig 14919 bp, 9 predicted proteins | sample YL17G03_0_MG_FD_205557 | JGI IMG/M metagenome (GOLD analysis project Ga0315275, IMG submission 205557) | Sediment microbial communities from Yellowstone Lake, YNP, Wyoming, USA - YL17G03_0 | ecosystem: Environmental > Aquatic > Freshwater > Lake > Sediment | place: USA: Wyoming | collected... | reverse complement strand
GGGCCGCGGCGTCGATGCGCTGGACGGCTTCGAGGTTGCGGCCTCGTCGCCGGCGTTCCGATCCGCGGCGATGACCGAAGCGGCCAAGGTCTACGCCCGGCGCGGCGACTATCCCGCCGCGTTGAAGTACGCGGAGCAGAGCCTCCGGACCAACGCCGACAATCTCGACGCGCGACAGCTGTCCGCCGTGCTTTCCCGGCTGCGCGGGGACGGCACGACAGCCGAGGCGGACCGCCTGGCCAGCCTCGTTCCGCTGAGCCATTTCGCTCGTGTCGAGCGGTACCTCGTCCACAAGGACGAACAGCACCGCCGGGCGTTCGCAGACGGCATCCGCAACGAGATGCCCCACGAGACGTACCTCGAGCTCGCTGCGTGGTATCACGATCTCAACCGGCCGGAAGACGCGCGCATGGTGCTGGAGTTGGCGCCGCCGACCGCCGAGGTGCTCTACTGGCTGGCGTACCTGAAGAACGCGCTGCACCATCCGGCTGCGGCTGAGACGCTCCGCCAGGCGGAGGCCACATCTGCGCGCCTGGTGTTCCCGTTCCGCTCCGAGAGCGCCTCGGTGTTCGAGTGGGCGGCGCGCGAGACGGCGACGTGGCGCCCGAAGTACTACCTGGCGCTGATCCTGTGGAGCCGAGGGGAGACGGATCGCGCCCGCGATCTGCTGCAGTCGTGCGGGACGTCGCCCGACTATGCCCCCTTCTACGCCGTGCGGGCGAAGGCCTTCGAGGCCGTGTCGCCCGGGGGCGCGCTGGCCGACCTGCGCTGGGCGGCGGAGCTCGACCCCCGCGAATGGCGCTTCGGCAAGGCGCTCGCCGAACGGCACATCCGCGACGGGGCGGTCGGGCCGGCGCTCGAGGTGACGCAGCGCTACACGCTCGCGTTCCCGGAGAGCTACATCCTGGGCATGCTCCACGCCAGGACGCTGCTGCTGAACGCGCGCGTCGGCGAGGCCGCAGCGGTACTCGATCGCCTCAACGTCCTGCCGTTCGAGGGATCGACCGACGGGAGGACGCTCTATCGCGAGGCGCAGTTGCTGTTGGGCGCGGAGGCATTCAGGGCGGGCAATCTCGAGGCGGCCGCGCGGCGCGTGGCCGCCGCACGCGAATGGCCGGAGCACCTGGGCGCAGGCAAGCCGTATCCGGAGGACGTGGACGAGCGCGTCGAAGACTGGATGGCCGCGCAGTGCCTGGAACGCGCCGGGAAGCCCGGCGAGGCCCGTCTGCTGTTCGAGCGCTTGGCGACGGCGCCGAAGTCCCGCAACGCCGTCGGAGGACTGCTCTCGGCGGCGGCGCTCGCTGCTCTGGGGCGACGCGACGACGCTGCACGGGCACTCGATGAGTGGGCGGCATTGCAGACGGACCCTCGGATTGGCGCCTGGGGCCGCCGCATCTTTGAAGGCCAGCCGGCGATCTGGCCCGCGGACGCGCTATCGAACGAGGAACAGCGGGCGGTGACCGCATGGCACCAGAAGTGAGGAGTGAGGAGAGGCGTCGGTGTTCACGTACACGCGGAAGAAGTAGGGCGCGGGTGGAGCCGCGATGCCGCTCCAGCTCAGGATCAGGCCCCACGAAAACCCCCAGCGCTGGAGGTTCATCGTGATGGCCCAGGATCAAGCCGGCCCTACCGTCGACACGAAGCCTCGCGTCGCGCCTGCGCCGCAAGCTGTTCTTCCGCGTGCTTGCCCTGGCGGTGCTGCCCGTCGCCTGCACGTGATTCGTGCTCACGCTGAGCCACTCGCATGGCGAACGCGCGGGATTTGTGCAGAAGTTCTCGAAGAAGGGTCTCGTCTCCAAGATCTGGGAACGCGAGCTCTCGATGGTGGCGCTGCCGGGCGTGATGCCCGAGCGGTGGGAGTTCACCGTCCGCGACGACGCCGTCGCCGCCCGGATCAACGAGCTGATGGGCAAGCGGATCGCGCTCGCCTACGAGCAGCACATCGGCGTGACGACAACGATCTTCGGCGAGACCGGCTACTTCGTCACGTCCGTGCGCGAGGTCACCCAATAGGAACTGAACGTAGCCGAGCGCACGGCCGGCCAGCCGCCGTGCGCCCGCGCGCCCTCAGTACTGGAACACCTTCCCGCCGGCCAGCACCTCCTGCTGTTTCGGATCGTAGACGACCTTGAGTCCCGTGCGGTAGGCGGCGTTTGTCATGATCGTCGCGATGGCGTGACGGTAGCCCGCCTCGATCGGAGCATTCGGATCCTTCCGGCTCCTGACGCAGTCCATCCAGTTTCGCACGTGGCCGCTCGTCAGCGCATCGCCGCCGGTATTCGCCGCCGTCTCCACCTGGACGGCCTCGGCCAGCACCTGCGGCGTGAGGAGGTTCGGCTTCATGCCCATCGCCTTCGCCTCGCGCTCGGTCAGTCCGCCGTCCGGGGTCACCTTGCCGGTATCGAGGTCCATCGTCCCGCCGTTCGAGTAGTAGACCTCCTTCGTGCCGCCCATGCTGTTGCTGAACCGTGACGTGAAGACCACCTGGAACCCGCCGGCGTTCTTGTCTTCCGGGCCGTAGTCGAGCACCGTGGTCATCGTGTCGGCGTTGGTGCGGCCGTCCTTCCAGCAGTAGATGCCGCCGTTGGTCACGGCGCTGCGCGGATAGTCGAAGCCCGAGAACCAGTGGACCGTGTCGATCTGGTGCGCCATCCACTGCCCCGGAATGCCCGACGAGTAGGGCCAGAACAGGCGGAACTCGAGGTACTTTCGAGGATCCCACGGCTCGAAGGGGCGGTTGAGCAGATAGCGCTTCCAGTCGGTGTCGGCCTCGCGGCAGACCTCGACCGCCGCGCGGCGGCGCCAGCGCCCGGGCTGGTTCACGTTCCAGACGAGGTCGACGTACACGATCGGGCCGAACTTGTCCTGCTTGATGAACTCCGCCGCGGCGATGTAGTTCCGGCCGCTGCGCCGCTGCGATCCGATCTGCACGATCCGCTTGCTCTCGCGCACGGCCTTCAGCACGGCGCGGTTGTCCTCCATCGTCTCGGCCAGCGGCTTCTCCGTGTACGTGTCCTTGCCGGCCCTCACGGCTTCAGTCGTATGAAGCGCGTGCTGGAAGTCGGCCGTGCTGATCATGACGGCGTCAACGTCCGTGCCGGTGGCGTACAACTCCTCCGTGTTGCGGTAAGTCGCGATGGGATGGCCGAAGGCCTTCTCGAGCGCGGCCTTACCCTCGTCGCGCCGTCGGTTCCAGATGTCGCAGACGCCGACGATGTCGAAATTGGCGGCCTTGTGGTGCTCGAGGAACGAGGGCAAGAGCGCTCCCCTGAACCGGTCGGAGAAGCCGACCACCACGACGCGCACACGGTCGTTGGCGCCCTGCACGGCGGCGAATGAACGCGCGTGGAGGGGTGAGAGGCCGACGTAGCCGGCGGCGAGGGCGGCCGACTTCAAGAATGTCCGGCGATCCTGTTCCATGGTCGCTCCTTTCTCCTCGGGGGCGTCTGGCGCAGACATGCTACCACGGTGCCACGCGCACAAGTTCCTCCCGGCCAGTCGCCGCCGGCGCCGCCGCGTTCCAGCCCGGACGGCCAGCCCCCAGGAGGCGAACGACCGGTCGGAAGGCACCCCTTGAATCGCGGAACCGAAGTGCTATCATCCGCGGCAGATTCGGACAATTCGGTCGGAGAGACTGCCACGCATTCGCCGAGCGGCGCCGGCTCGGCGACCACGGCATCTCGGCGCGGCGATGGGGAGGAGCCATGACCGCAGGGCGACAGCGGGTCGTATGGGCATGTCTATTTCTCGGGGCGGTGCTCGCGCTTGTGGCGGTGCCCCCCGCCCTCGCGCAGGAATCGCGCGGGTCGATCAGCGGCACGGTCAAGGACAATTCGGGCGGCGCCCTCCCGGGCGTGACCGTCACGGCGACCAAGAAAGACACCAACCAGGCGACGTCGGCCGTCACGAACGAGACGGGCGCCTACACGCTGCTCTTCCTGCAGCCCGGCGTCTATGCCGTGACAGCTGAGTTGAGCGGCTTCAAGAAGTCCCTGAGGGACAACGTCGAGGTCCGCGTCAACGACCGGATGGGCCTCGATCTCACGATGGAAATCGGCGGCCTCGAAGAAACTGTCACCGTCCTGGCAGAATCGCCGCTGCTCGAGACCCGCAGCGCGTCGCAGGGCCAGGTCATCGACGAGAAACGGATTTCCCTGCTCCCGCTCTCGGACGGGAATCCGTTCATCCTGGCCCGCCTCGCTCCCGGCATGGCCTACACGGGCGACCTCAAGTTCTCGCGCCCGTTCGACAATGCCGGCACGACGAACGTCGTCGCCGACGGGGCACCCGGGGTGAACGAGTTCACGCTGGACGGCTCACCGAACATGGCGAGCGGCAACCGCGTGGCCTTCGTGCCGCCGTCCGACGCGGTGCAGGAGTTCAAGGTCGAGAGCGCCACGTTCGACGCGCAGCAGGGCCACACGGCGGGCGCCACGATCAATGTCGCCATCAAGAGCGGCACGAACAAGTTCCGGGGGACGGGCTACTTCTTCTACCGCGACGACTCCCTGTCCACGAACGAGTACTTCCTCGAGAAGGCCGGGAAGCCCAAGTCGAAGATGGACTACACGCGGTGGGGCGGCACGCTGGGCGGCCCCATCATCAAGAACAAGACGTTCTTCTTCGGCGTCTTCGAGCGGCTCGACGACGCGTTCCCCGAGCCGGCCGTGTTCTCGGTGCCAACCAACGCGCAGCGGAACGGGGACTTCTCGGCGCTGCTCTCGCAGGGCATCATCATCTACGATCCGGCCACGGCGTTCACGAACTCCGCGGGGCGCGTGGAGCGGCTGCCGTTCCCCGGCAACGTCATCCCCGCCAACCGGATCAGCCCGATCGCACAGAACTACATGAAGTACTACCCCACGGCGAACCAGGCCGGTGACGCCCAGGACCGGAACAACTACATTTCCGATCAGATCCGCTCCGACGACTTCTACTCGTTCACCGTTCGCGGCGATCACCAGTTCAGCCAGAACCAGCGGCTGTTCGTGCGGTACAACCGGAACGACCGAAGCGAGTTGCGCTCGAGCTGGACCGGCGAGGTCAACGGCGTGGACCCCACCGGCAGCTACCTGTTCCGCATCAACAACCAGGTCACCATCGACCACGTGTGGACCATGTCGTCGGGGATGCTCCTGAACCTGCGCGGCGGGTGGGCGGAATTCCAAGAGCCCAATATCCGGGCGCACGAGGGCGTGATGGACCCGGCGACGCTCGGCTGGTCGCCGTCCGTCGTGCCGTACTTCCAGGGGGCGAAGTACATGCCGCGGTTCGAGATCTCGGCCGGGACGAGCGTGATCGGGCAGGACAAGGGCGGCAAGAACAAGCACGGGATCTGGTCGTTCCAGCCGACCTGGACCAAAGCGACGGGAGCACACAACATCCGGGCGGGGTGGGATTACAGGGTGTACCAGGAGTACGGCGTTCCTGCGCTCCACGCCGCGGGCCGCTACGACTTCAACACCAATTACACGCGGCAGTTCGACAACTCGCCGTCCGCCGCCACCGGGCAGCAGTTGGCCGCGATGCTGCTCGGGCAGCCGACGGGCGGGATCATCGCCCGCAGCGCCGACCGCTACAACGAGACGCGCTACCAGGGCGTCTTCTTTCAGGACGACTGGCGCGTCACGAGCAAGCTGACGCTCAACCTCGGCCTGCGCTACGAGTACGAGGGAGCGACGACCGAGCGAGACAACCGGAACGTGCGCGGGTTCGATCCTGCGGCGAGCCTCACCATCACGAACGCCGCGCAGGCGGCCTATGCGGCGAGCCCCATCCCGGAGGTGAGTCCGAGCGCCTTCAAGGTGCTGGGCGGCTTCGGGTTCGCGGACGATGCGAACCGCGGCTTCTACGTGGCCGACAAGAACAACTGGCAGCCGCGCCTCGGCATGGCCTACTCGATCGACGACAAGACCGTAGTCAGGGCCGGCTACGCCATCTACACGGTGCCGGCTGTCATCTGGGGCGTCCTTCAGTCCGGCTACTCGCAGGACACGAACATCGTGCCGACCAACGACAACGGCCTCACGTTCGTGGCGAACCTGGCGAATCCCTTCCCATCCGGTGTTGCCGACCCGCCGGGCGCGAGCCTCGGCCCCAACACCTTTGTCGGGCGCACGATCGGCCGGTGGGAGGCCGACGCGAACGGGTTCAAAAGCCCGCAGGCCATGCGCTGGTCCATCAGCGTCCAGCGCGAGCTGCCGCACCAGTGGGTGGTGGAAGCCGCCTACGTCGGCAACAGGAGCTCTGACCTGCCGGTCGACACCGAGCTCAACCCGGTGCCGCGCAGCTACCTCTCCACCAGCCGATCGCGAGACACGACGACGATCAACTACCTCACCGCGAATGTGACGAATCCGTTCCGGGGCCTGGTGCCTGGCACGAACCTGAACGGCACGACGGTTCAGCGGCAGCAACTGCTGGTGCCGTACCCGCAGTTCACGGGCGTCCAGAGCCGCGCGCACGACGGCACCAGCAGGTACAACGGCCTGCAGGGACGCCTGGAGAAGCGGTTCACGAGCGGCTACACGGTGCTGGTGTCCTACACCTGGTCGAAGTTCACCGAGCAGGTGGCGCTGCTGAATGCCACTGACTCGGGGTACGAAGAGCGGCCGGCCGACGCCGACATGCCGCACCGGGTGGTCGTCAGCGGCATCTACGAGCTGCCCTTCGGCCGCGGCAAGAAGTGGGGCTCGGACTGGAACGGCGTGCTGAACGCGATCGCCGGCGGCTGGAGCGTCCAGGCCATCTACCAGGCGCAGTCAGGACGCCCGGTCAGCACGTGGGGCAACGTCTACTACGACGCGGACTGGAGCAGCCTGAAGGCCGACTACAGCAAGGTGAAGGACGGGCTGCCCATCTTCGACACGTCGGGCTTCTACTTCCACGACGCCGCCGTTCAGACCAACGGCGTGGACGACCCGGCGAAGCAGCGCGCCGACACGCGGATCCAGCTCGCCCAGAACATTCGGTACTTCCCGACGCGGCTGCCGAACGTGCGCCAGCAGACGCTGAGCCTGATGGACATGTCGTTCATCAAGAAGCTCCAGTTCACCGGCCGCGTCCGCGGCCAGTTCCACATCGAGCTGCTGAACGCGTTCGACCAGCCCTTCTTCAACGTGCCGAACCTGACGCCGAATAGCGCCGACTTCGGGAAGGTGACGAGCACGCAGAACCTGGCGCTCAACGTGCAGCTCGCCTTCAAGCTGATCTTCTAGGCGGCCGAACGCGGCGCAGCCAATCCGCCCGCCGGGCCTGGTTCCCGGCGGGCGTTTCTTGGACCGGCTTCATGGCCTGCGTGCGGCGGCTGAGCCTGGCCGCGAGAACGGGTCATGAAACCGCCTCTACTTTTTCAGCGCGGTCTGGATGGCAGCTTCGGCCAGCGGCGCCATGATGGCGTAGCCGGCGGCGTTCGGGGGCTGGCGGTGCCGGTCGCCAACACGAGTGCGGCCGCGAGAACGCGGTACGTCATGTTCGTTTCCCCTACCTCACGACGATTTCATCCACGAAGACCCAGGACGTGCCGCCGGCAGACGCGTGCCAGTCCGGCAGAGTCTTCGTACCTTCAACGCGAAGCGTGATGAACCGGATGCCCGCCATCGCCCAGTTGAACGTGAACGTCCGCGTCACGTCCTCTGCGCGCTGGTCGCCTTCCACCCGCAGCGTCTGGATCTCCTGGTATCGAGCGCCGTCGGTCGAGACCAGGCACGTCACGCTGCGCGGATGCAGGATCCAGCTGCGCGCGTCCCAGAGGGTGCTGATCGACACCTCGCCCGCCGGCGCCGACGCGCCAAGGTCGAGCATCAGATCGAAATCCGGCCCTTCCCACCCGAGCCACTGGACCTTGAAGTCGTTTGCGCCGCGCACACCGTCGGTCAGGACGGCGAGGTTCCCGCGCGAGTATTTCTGCGACGGCGGGGGGGCGGCCGAAACGGCTTTCCGAAAGGCCTTGTTCCCGTCGACCTGCACGTCGATGAACCGCCGCGCGGCGTCATAGTACTGCCGGGGCGTCAGCCCCGACTCGTTCAGCGTGCGCACGCCGTTGCGGGAACACACCTGGGAGAAGTCCTCCAGGAGCCGCGTCATGGCGGGCTTCGGCGCAAACCGCCCGCCCGCCTCCTCATGGAAGCCTCGTGGCCCGAACAGGTCGCTCTTGCCGATCTCCAGCATGGCGTACTGGACCGGAAGGCGGGCTGTTTTCACGCGGTCGAGCACGGGCGGATTGTTCTGCACGGCCGCTTCAGCGCGATCGAACCACGCATTGTACTGCGCCACGTGACCGGCCGACAGGTAGCCGTCCGCATGGCTGGCGGGAGGCTCGTAGATGTCGAGTCTGGCCCCGCTGCCCGCGAGCGCGTCACGAAGTCCGGTGATGTACTTCGCGATCCACGGGCCGGCCGCGCCATAGTAACCCTCGAGGAACTCCTTCACCACCGCTTCGCCGTCGACGTCAGGGTTCCACAGGAGCCGCGCCAGCAGGTACTGCTTGAGCTCCGAGAATTCGTGCCCCGCACCTGTGTTCGACTGCTGGAAATGCTGCCGCGCGCCGTTGCGCACGAAGAAGCGGATGTTCGGCTGCAGCACGTGGAGGTTCGGGAACGGCGACACATGATGGTTGAAGTTGACCGTGTAGTCCCACAGGTAGATGTTGCGGCTGATCCGCCCCCAATCGATGATGTCCTGCAGGAATTGGCGGCTCGACGGGTCTTCCGCGATCGGCAGGTTCCGGTTCAGCTCGATCGTGCACAGCATGACCTGCACGTTTGACGCCGGCTTGACGATCTTGGGCGCCTGGCGCGAATACTGGTACGCCAGCGTCGAGATGATCTTGTCCGGAAAGCGCGCCGCCACCCGGTTGACGAACCGGATGATGGGCCCCGCCGGTGAACCTTCTTCCTCGATGACCTTCCGGCAATCAGGGCACTGGCAATGCGAGAAGTTGTCGTTCTGGCTGACGGACCAGACCTTCCGGCCGGGCTGTGCCGCGATCTCGGCCGCCAGCTTCTCGATTGCGAGTCTCAGCACATCCGGGTGGCTGAGGCAGAGCTGGTCCTTGATCCGCTTCCCGTTCATCCACGAGAAGTACTCCGGGTGCTCGGCGAAGTGCTTCTCCCACGGAACCAGCCTGTTGAACGTGTGGACGTAGTATCCCAGCCCGAACACGTCGTCTGTGACGTCGAGCCGAATCCAGTCGCGGAGGTCTTCGTCTTTCGAGAAATCTCCGTTGACGATGCGGATGTCGTTCACCGGATTGTCGGTGTCTCGGATGGAGCCGAGGACGAGCGTGTCGCGTCGCGGAAACACCGCTACCGTGGGGCTGAATCGGCGGCAGCCGAAGTAATGCTCCAGCAGGTGTACTACGCCGTAGATGGCGCCCTTGTCTCCACCCGAGCGAACGTAGAGGTTCCGGCCGGCCGTGGCGACGAGGAACCCGTCCTCCGTCAGCGCGGCAGACGGCACGGACGCGGCCAAACGGTCGGGCGTGAAGCCGATGGCGATCTCGCCCGCGCGGCCCGGCCTGAGCTTCTCCTGGATTGGCAGCGAGGCGCCGCTCATCCTCCGGACAGCGTCATTGAGGATGTCTGCCGCTCGCCGGTTGACCGGGTCGCCGCCCTGAGGAATCACGATGGCCGCCGCGGGCCGGCCGTTATCGACGAGTACGAACCTGCGGGTGTCCGCACCCGTCGCGGCACGCGCAGCGCCGGCTGGCAGCGCGGCGAGCACGACGCAGACCGGCACGACGGCACACGAGCACATCCGCGCACGCACAGCACCCCTCCTCAGGGTCGGATTGTAGTCCTGCCGGCACGGGCGACAAAGACGTCTGTGACAAAGACGTCTGATGGGTAGCGAAGACGACGCGGCCCCGGTGGTCCGCTGTAGTGCCGCAGCGCACCGTCATGCCCACGCCGACGAGGACTGGGCCGCGCTTCTCGATTTCGCCGACCAGCAGCTCTTCGGCAAGGACGTGGGCGGCGCTTCGACGAGTTCCCGGATTCAGCGCGATCGCTGCGGCGAGCAGGCCTCCCTGCTCCTCATCACGGCAGAATCTGCAACGTCCGGAGCCGCCGGGATCGCAGGCTCTGCGTACCCTCGTGGCAGCACGCGAAGATCACCTGACTTTCCTCGATTCCTGCACCAGTCTGCACGGCACGCCGCGTGCAAGACGACGATGTAGAATGCGACCCATGCCACGAGTTCCACCGTTCGACCGGCCGGCGACGTACCAGGATCTCGAGCAACTGCCGCCCAACCTGGTGGCCGAGATCGTGGACGACGAGCTGTGGGCCAGCCCGAGGCCTGCCCCGCGCCACTCGCGCGCGTGGGCGCGGCTCACGGGATTCATCGAACCCCCTTTTTACCAGGGTCGCCGAGGTCCTGGCGGGTGGATCATCCTGGGCGAGCCCGAGATTCACCTCGGAAAGCAGGTGCTCGTCCCGGACCTGGCCGGCTGGCGGCGCACTCGCCTGCCTCGGTTGCCCGCTACCGCGTACATCGCCGTCGCTCCAGACTGGGTCTGCGAGGTCATTTCTCCTTCGACGGCGAGGCTCGACCGGGCGAAGAAGCTCCGCATCTACGCGAGCGAAGGCGTCCAGCACGCATGGCTGGTCGACCCCCTCGCTCGTACCGTCGAGGTGTTGAGCCTCGAAGGCGGCCGGTGGGCCATCGTCGCCGCACATGCGGGCGACGTGGTTGTGAGAATCGAGCCGTTCGAGGACATCGAGATCGAGATCGGGGCGCTGTGGGGAGATGCCGAAGACGAAGAGGCGGAATTGTCCCCTTCCGGGGAGCATCTCTGAGGGCAGGCTGCCCCGTCCGGCGGCCGGCGCTGGACGGGGCCGTCACTCGACTCGCTATTTGTATGCTGCGACGAATTCCTTGAAGGCGGCCTCCGCACGCTCGGCGCCCGCCGGCGCTGACACGATCATCACCCGGTGTCGGAAGGTCACGCTCTTCCCGGCCTCGAGGGCGTAGTTCAGCTCGTCCTTGCCGTTGCTGAGCGCCTTCTGGCCCAGCGGGTTCGCGGCGAACAGCCCGTAGCCTCGCGCATGCCAGTAGGTCGGAAAGCCCGGGTTCGCCGGGTGGTCGAGGATGGCGATGGCCACCGGTTCGTCGCCAATCTTCGCACTCAGCATGCACCACCGCCCGCGGGTGCCCCACACGGCGTCGCCCGTCTTGCCTTCGCTCGTGAGGTAGTCGCCGTTCACGCCCTCGTTGTTCATCGACGCGACGGCCGTCGCGCGGCCGGCGGCGTCGGTGAAGACTTCCGGTTTCTTCGAGGGGATCTCGAGCTGCCTCGCGACGCGCAAGCCCAGCACGCCTTCCTTGTTGTCGGTGAGCGCCACGCGTTCGCCCTGCGCCTGGAGTCGCGTGATCCGGTCCACGCTGCGCCAATCCGGGCCGCCGCGGAACACGAAGATCGTATGCTCCTTCAGCACAACGGGGCCCTTGCCGTCGGCGAGCACCCAGTCCATGTCGACTTCGAGCTCGCCCTTGTCGGCGCCGCTGCGCACCGAGGTGATGGCCTTGTGCACGATCGTGCCCATCTTGGGCCGTTCGTCGGGCTTCACGGCGTCGGAGTTGTTCCAGAAATCAGTGCCGTTCACGTCGCCGTAGTTGAACCACAGGCCGACGTGGTGCGGATGATCCACGCGCTCCCCCGGCCGCGGCTCGATCGGGAACCCGCGCGTTACCAGCGTGCCCTTCGCGCTGCGGATCGGGTAGAGCACAGGCTTCTTCTGGGTCGAAGGATACATGTAGGCGGTGAACGGCTGGCCGTCCACGAACACCTCGACGCGCTGCTTCGCATCGTCACGAACCAGGCGCACGCCTTTCTCGGCCGTTCCCTGTCCCCCTCCCGCCATCACCCACGCCGCTCCCGCGAGAAGTACGGCGGCGGTCACGATCACTCCAGCGCCCAGTCGCGTGTGTTTCCTCACGGCTCACTCCCCTCTCGGACAGGCGGTCCTATTTGCGGTCCTACTTGCTCATCTCGCGAAAGCGTTCCAGGAACTTCCGGGCGGTGGCATCGAGGTTTTCGATCGAGCCGCCCCCGTCGAGCACTTCGCACATCTCGTACGCGACATAGCCGCGGTAGCCGATGGCCTTCAGGCCGTCGAAGAAGGCCTTGTAGTCGATGAACCCCTCACCGAACGGCACCGCGCGGACGATGTCGTCCTGGCGGATGTAGTTGGTCAACTGGGCGCTGTAGCGCGCCCGCGGGTGCTTCGCGTAGTCCGCAACGGTGGTGTACGCGATGAGCGGACCCATCTTCTTCACGGCGGCAGCCAGTTCGGGGCCGTTGATGCCGAGCAGCGCGGGCGACCAGGCATCGAAGGCCGCCTTCACGTTGGGCTCGGCAACCTCCCGAAGCAGCCATCGCTGCGCGTCGGGATGGATGGCGATGTCATGGTGGTTCTGCACGACGAGCGTCACGCCGTACTCGGCGGCCTTCTTCGCGGCGAGCTTCAGTCCCTGCACGACGATGGCCCACTGCGTGTCGAAGGGGATGCCGTCGCGCTCGTACCCGGTGAACACCCGGATGAAGGGGATGTCGAGGTCCTTCGCCAGGCGCGCCAGTTCGCCGACGTAGATGGCCCCCATCTCGGCGCTCGGAATGCCCATCTTGTCGGCGCTTGCCGTGAAGTCCGGGTAGCCGGCCAGACAGACGATCGTGATCCCCAGTTCCTGCAGCCGCGCCTTGAGCTTCGCGCGGGCGGCGGCGTCGTAGTCGAGCGGCGAGAGGTGCGGCCGCTTGCCCATCACCTCGACGTTCGTGAAGCCGAGCTCCTTGGCCTTGACGAGGAACTGATCGAGCGTGAGCTGGGCCTGCCCGCGCCACACGCCGGCGTAGCTCACCGAGTGCAGCACGGGCGTGAAGGCGTAGCCTTTCGCCGCGTTCTGCGCGGCCGCGCCCGCAGGCAGCAGAATGGCAAGCGCCAGGGCGGCGATCGCGGTGAACCCGATCCGATGTCGTGCGCGCACTCAGCCTCCTACTTCCCCCCGCACGCGCGGGCGTTTCGCAACAGGGCGATCGCCTGTGGCGCCTGCGTCGCGAAGTCCGTCGTCGACGCCTCGACGCTGAGGCGGCCCTGGTAGCCGATCTTGCAGAGGTTCGAGAAGAAGCCGCTGTACGGCGATTCGTCCGGGCTGAGCGGGTACACCCGGCCTTTCGGGTTGGCGATGTGGGCGTGCGCGAGCAGGGGCCCGGCTTCCGAGATAACGTCCGGGATCTCGCCTTCTTCCGTCAGGTGGTAGTAGTCGACGAGGAGCCTGATCTCCGGTCGGTCAACGGCCTTCACGAGCGCCAGGCCCTCGCGGGCCGTGTTGATGATGTTCGTTTCCTGCTTGCGAAGCGGCTCGATGACAACGGTGATGCCGTTTTCGCGGGCGACGGGCGCAATCCGGCGGCAGAAGTCGACCAGTTGATTAACGGCCTCGTCTTTCGAGAACCCGTCTGGCACCCGCCGTGCGCCGCCGCTCCCCAGCACCACGACCTTGACGCCCAGCCGCTTGAGCCGGCCGAGGGTGGTCGTCACGTAGGCCATCTGGCGGGCTGGATCGACGTCGGGCCCGGTCAACTTGATGGCGCCGGGAATGAAACTCATCGAGGCCGCCAGGGGGATGCGAAGCTGCGCCACCTGCGCGGCGAGTTTCACGAACTCCTCTTCGGTGAGCGCGGCCACTTTCGACGCGTTGGTCTCGACGTAATCGAATCCCGCCGCCTGTGCGGCGTCGAACCTGTCCGGGTCGACGCAGACCCCGACCTGGGCGCGTGCGGTGCCCTGGGCGAACGCCAGACCGGGAGAGAACAAGAGCAGAAGGACTGGAATCCGGGTGTTCATGGCGGAGAGCATACCCGATTCCGGGCGGCCCAAGTGGCCCGCTTGGCAGCAGCCTGCCGACTAGGGCGGCACGCCGGAGACCAGGCTCGCCTGCCCAGCCGTCGCTCGCCGAGGAAGGTGGCACGCCGGAGGCGAGGCTCGCCTGCCCAGCCGTCGCTCGCCGAGGAAGGTGGCACGCCGGAGGCGAGCGAAGGCTGGCGGAGTCTGTCTGTCTCCCGCCCCTGCGGCTACGATGTCGTGCATGCGAACGACGATTGACGAGTTGACGGCGGAGATCCGGGCCTTTCGCGACGCGCGCGACTGGCTGCAGTTCCACAATCCGAAGGAGCCGGCCGTGGCCATCTCGGCCGAGGCGGGCGAGCTGATCCAGCACTTCGTCTGGCAGAATCCCGAGCAGCCGGATCGCCGCGTTTTTGAAGGCCAGCCGGCGATCTGGCCCGCCGACGCGCGATCGAACGAGGAGCAGCGGGCGGTGACCGCTTGGCACCAGAAGTGAGGAGTGAGGAGAGGGGTCGGCGTTCACGTACACGCGGAAGACGCAGGACGCGGCTGGGGACCGCCGCGAGCCAGTCACCGAGCCGCCGCGAGCCGGCTACGCGCCGCGGCTGCCGCGCAGCTGCTCGAGCGCGATCACCTGCTCGATCGCGCGAAGCGTGAGGGCGTCCCTGTCGAGCTCCCGGAGCGGCACCCAGGCGCGGCGGAGTTCGCGCGACAGCGTGTCGGGCAGCTCGCGCAGCCAGCCCTCGATCCGGAGGTCGACGAACTCGCGTTTCTCCTCGATCGTGAGCTCGCGCGCCAGCAGCAAGCGGGCGGCGTCGTCGCCATCCACGAGCGTCTGCAGCACCGTCCAGCGGCCGCCGGGCCGCTCGGCACAGATGGCCGAGAACGCCCCGCTGCTCGTGTCGCGGATGAGCTCGCTCTCGCGCGTCGCCAGGCTCTCGTGCTCCTTCGTCTCGTCCCAGCTATCCGAGACCTCGGCCATGTACCGGAGGTAGAGCATGGTGAACAGACACGTCGGCAGCACCAGCTCGTCGTGGACGCGGACATCGGCCCAGATGGCGGCGGCGGCCCGCCG
>Ga0315275_10003265_pt1 | contig 14921 bp, 13 predicted proteins | sample YL17G03_0_MG_FD_205557 | JGI IMG/M metagenome (GOLD analysis project Ga0315275, IMG submission 205557) | Sediment microbial communities from Yellowstone Lake, YNP, Wyoming, USA - YL17G03_0 | ecosystem: Environmental > Aquatic > Freshwater > Lake > Sediment | place: USA: Wyoming | collected... | reverse complement strand
GATCGGTCTGCACGGATGCTTCCTGCGGCGATGTGGAACCTTTTACCAGCGTGAAGGGCAGTTCATCCTTCCAGAGCAGATGGCCGTCGCGATTCACGAGATATAAATAGAGGCGTCGTGAGCCCTCAGCGTTCCGCCCCCAGTCGCTCGGGTGCGAGGGCGAACCGGCGGCAACGCGGCTAACGAGAACGGTATCGACGTCCAGGTCCCGCGTGACTTCTTTGGCCAGGGCACTGCGATCTGCATCATCGGCTTCTGCCGAACGCGGATCGGCTGCGGTGACTCCGGCCGCGATGTTCGTCGGCACTTCGACACGCAACGCAGTTTCCTGCTGCAACAAGGTGGCAAGCCGCGCGCCCATCTCCGGATCGCCCTCAACCGGAAGGACTGCCACGCTCGTCACTTTCGGATTGTGGACGGCATCGCTCGATTGGTCCTGCGGTGCCACCCATGATTGCTCGAACGGCCCAAAGGTCACGTTGCTGTTCCTCATTGAATCCAGTGCCACCAGTGCCACCCAGGCTCCTGCGAGGCAACCTTGCAGCAGAAAGGCTCCGGTCACAACCAGACTGAGGGTCATGACACGCACCCAATCACGCCGGCTACCAGCTCGGGCCGTCGCCAGATCGAAGGTTCCTGTCATAGAGTCGAGTCTCATACATAGATGTTTCAGCAAGAAAAATGCCTTACCAGACCGAGCCTCACACACCACCTCCAACCTGTCGAGTTATTTACTGATATCGACAGGCCGGCGGAAATAGGCCCCGTGAGTCCCTCTGAGCAGAGGGCCTAAAACATACAGCTCGATGAACAAGATTGAACGCCGATGGAGAAGAACGCGTGGGACACTCAGGAGGCTAGCCCGCATTATTCATGACAGCTCGTCGCGAAATCGCCCGAAAGCGCGTTCCTCGTGAAGTGGCAGATATCTGACGATCTGTCGATCTGATGATCTGATGAATTCCGAACATTCAACAGATCAACAGGTCAACAGATTCCGGAATTGCTTCACGAACGACGCTTCACGCGCAAGCGCAGCGGGTCGGCAATTGCAGCAGAAGCGCTCAAGAATAATGCTGGCTAGGCCGTCGCTTTGAGCGCGTGACGGAGCCGCGGCATGGCCACTTCTGTTCCAAGTAACCGCGAGGCTCCCGCCTGTTGGATCATCCGATGCCGCTGAATGAGCGGATCGACAATGTTCCCGCAGGACACGCATCGCCATCCTTTCATCCACATGGGTATACTGCTCTCGCGCATGTCGATCAGGTGATCACTCACCATGAGACCGTCACACCTTGTGCACTCCATGGGACCCTCCTCTGTTAACGCTGGAGCCCACGACGCCGTAGCCACTCCCCTTTTAAGCTTAGCAGACGTGTGACCAGCCGTTTACCTGTCTGAGAGAGCAATCGCAATGCCACGGGTGTTACTGCGACTGCTTGCGTGTTTTAGCGGTGAATCGTAGAGTGCGGCCGAACAGCATTCGGCTAAACCGCTTATGATATAGGTGCGACACATTGGTCCCATGCGGCAAAAATGACCTGGTCCACGGGCCGATGCCCTGAGTGGGAAAGTTCCCTCACTCATTGTAGATCTACGCCGCTCTCTTCGAACACAGCGGCCGATCGGAGACGAATCGTGGCACTGACCGCGACAGAAATTGCGAAGGTGACGGGTGAACTTGCTCCGGCCTTGGCCGGAGGCTGGATTCAAAAGATTTACCAGCCGACGGATCGTACGCTGGTGCTGGAGATTCGCGCGCCGGGACGGACGCACCGACTCCTCATCTCATGCCGCCAGGAATCCGCCCGTCTTCACTTCACCACGGCAACCTTTCAGAATCCACCGACACCTCCACCCTTCTGTCAATTTCTCCGCGCCCATCTGCAAGGCGCGCGAATCGACCAGGTCGAACAGATTCAAGGAGACCGGATCGTTCAGCTTGCACTGACCGCCAAGAAAGGTCCCTGCAGATTGGTCGCAGAACTGACAGGGAAAACATCGAATCTCCTCGTGCTCGATGACGCAGGCCGTATCCGACGAGACCTGAACGGGGTGAAGGATCTCGTAGGACAGCTGTATGTTCCACCCGCTCACCAGCAACGAGAACGAGGTGCCGCCGCTCACGCGCGATTCAGCCAGGACAGCCCGGAATCACCATTTCCTCTGTCGGCTGCCATCGAAGCCCATTACCACCAGGCAGAAGCCGCTTCCGTCGTCGAGACCGTGCGGAACACCCGGGCAGGGATACTGAGAAAATCCATCAAGAAGCTCCGCCGCCGCATTGAGGCCTGGCACGAAGACCTCGCGAAGGCAGAGAAGTACAAGGCCTACGCCCGTTATGGCGAACTCATCAAGGCGAACCTCGGGACCATCCGCAAAGGCCAGACCGACGTAACCGCGGTGGATTATTTCGATGAGGAGCTTCCCAGCCTGACGATCCCTCTCGACCAGACTAAGACTCCCCAGGGCAATATGGACGACTACTTCCGAAAGCATCGGAAGCACCTGGCTGCAGAGCGGGAGCTGCACCCACGCATCGAAGAAGGGCAGAAGGAATTGGAGACTCTGCAGCGAGAATTAACCGCCATCGAACAGGAAACCTGGCAGCCGCCTGAGAAACCGCATCTGATAATGCGCGAACGAACCCTTTCGCGAACAGGCTGGAAGAAGGGCCGTCAGGAACAACGTCAAGGTCCATTCCGTCGCTTCACCTCATCAGACGGTTTAGCGATCTATGTCGGAAGAAACGCGCGCGAGAACGACGAGCTGACGTTTGGCCTCGCCAAGAGCGACGACCTCTGGCTCCATGCTCGGGGCACTCCCGGTTCACATGTGGTGGTCCGCCTCGAAAAAGGAGCCGACGTACCCCCGGAAACCTTACGCGATGCGGCGACGTTGGCCCTGCTGTACAGCGATCTCAAGAAAAGCGGAAAAGGCGACATCATCTATACCCGTCGCAAGTGGGTCAAGAAAGCGAAGGGGCAGGCACCGGGCGCCGTGATCGTCACACAAGAGAAATCACTGCATGTGAGCCTGGAGAAGAAACGGCTGGATGCGCTCAAAGCTCGATCGGCTCATGAGTAATCGTTCGAATCTCGCGGTGCCTTTCCTAACCTTCCCTTGCCGTGCTACAGTGCCCACATATGGGCACTCCTTCGCCACGGACGGACTCGCTGCGAATCATCAGCGCACTGATCGCCTGCAAGGGGCTTCACGAGTTCGACCGCACATTGAATCAGCAGCTACTCAGGACATTGAAGGGTGACCTCGTGGGCTTCTACCTGTATAGCGAAACAGCTAAGGCATTCGCTCCCGTCTCAGATTTGCTCACTCATCCCGACTCCCCCGGCTATCTCATCGGACAACTGCCGGCAGAGGGGACGATGAAAGAAGCCGTGGTGCAACGCGGCCACGCACTCCTGGAAAACAATTTAGCCGGTTCGTCCTGGGCTGAAGCTGTCGTCCTGAAATCTGCGACGTTTCAGACCGCTTCTGTCCTTACCGCCCCATTGGCCGTGGCGCCGGCGGCGGGGAATCAGCACCCTCGTACGATCGCGGTCATGGCCGCCATCGCCATCGGTAGAGCCAACGCGTTTGTCGAAGACGATCGGCTGTTCCTCGAACAGCTCGGCGTCCAGTTGGGACCAGTCCTTCAAAGTGTCCTCGCATCAGAAGAACGTGACGCACTCATCGCCATCAACAACCAGGTCGTCGTCGGCAGGATGACGATCGATCAACTCATGCCGGTCGTGGGAGACATACTGCGCCGCATCGTGAGGCAAGACATGACCGGGCTGGTACGATTCGTTCAGTCCCCGCAGGGACCGTGGTTCGACATCGTCTATCGCGAAGGCGTCGAGATCGATCTCGCGCAGCTCCGCCAGTTTCCCTTCGAACGGATGGCCCCGGCCGAAATGATGGCCACCGGGAAACCCCTCCTCATCACAGGACACAACCACGAACGCTTCCCGGAACGCTCCTACATCGAATCCGTCGGCATCCTCTCCTGCATCCTTTGCCCCTTGATCGTGCAAGGAACGCCCTATGGATTCCTGGCGATCGGCAGCAAACGGCGCAACGCATTTTCTGAGCGAGACCTGGCGTTTGCCCAGCAAATCGGGTTTCACCTGTCGCAGGCCATCACAAATTTCACGGCCTATGAGGAGATCCGCTCTCTGAAAGAGCAACTCGAACAGGAAAACGTCTACCTGCGCGATGAGATGAAGGCCTCGGTTGATTTCAACACGCTGGTCGGTGAAAGCCCCGCGTTACAGAAGACACTGAAGGCCATCGAGAAGGTCGCGCCGACCGATTCCACGGTGCTCATTACAGGGGAAACGGGCACGGGGAAGGAACTAGTCGCTCAGGCCATTCACCATCTCTCGCCGCGGAAAGATAAGCCGTTGATTACGGTGAACTGCGCCGCGCTGCCACCGACGCTGATCGAGTCCGAACTCTTCGGCCATGAGAGGGGCGCATTTACGAATGCCTCGGCGCGGAAAATCGGCCGCTTCGAACTCGCGAATGGAGGCACGATCTTCCTGGATGAAATCGGCGAACTGCCGCTCGATCTTCAAGCGAAGTTTCTGCGAGTGCTCGAATCGCAGGAGCTACAGCGAGTCGGCGGCACGCAGACAATTACGCTGAATGTCCGCGTGCTGGCGGCGACCAACGTCGATGTGGAGCAAGCCCTCAAGAAGGGCCTCTTTCGATCCGATCTCTTTTATCGGCTGAACGTGTTCCCGGTTCGGATTCCCCCGCTCCGAGAACGTCGCGACGACATCCCTGCCCTGGCGAGGCACTTCGTGAAAAAATACGGCGCGCGGCATCGCAAAACCGTGACGCGCATCGGCAGCAGCACGATGAAAGCGCTCGCATCATACGACTGGCCTGGCAACGTGCGCGAGCTTGAGCACCTGATCGAACGGGCCGTCATCGTCAGCCAAGGGCCGGTTCTGACCATTGATGAGTTGGAACAGCCCGCGCCAGACAGCGGCCATGGAACTGCCCCGCGCACGCTGGCCGACGCCGAACGCACCCACATCATCGAGACCCTCAGCCAGACCAATTGGGTCCTGGCCGGCACGCACGGCGCCGCAGCCCGCCTGGGGTTGAAGCGCTCAACGCTGCAACATCGGATGAAGAAACTCGGCATCCATCGCCCATCCCTCCGTTCCAAATAAGCTGCCCACATATCGGCAGCTATCTTCTCTTCGTGCCAACATATCGGCAGATCCATCGACGGGCCTCTCAAGGCTCAATCGGGATTCTCTCACCATTCCCCCCTTACTTCAGCAACTTGCGCACCATGACCGTACGATACTCGTAACTGGCACCGTCCCTGCTCTATGCCTCCGGCATGGGCCATCGCGCTTCTCTTACTCCTGAAGACCTGAGCCGTACCATCGAAGACTACTTTGCTGAACGGCAGGCTGAACTCCTTCCCTCCGGCGAACAGACGAAAGACGGAAGACAGTTTTCCTGGTGCGGCGACGTGCTGGAATTCCTCACTGACGGACTGGCCGAGCGTCTGGCTGCCAGCGGCATCACATTCTCGAAATCCTTCCCTGGTCCATTCCGGCTCATGGATGAAGAACAACTGGCGGGCGGCGACCATGTGCGGCGATTCTGGACAATGGCGCTCGACCACGGCCGCCCCATTGCCCAGCTCTGCACCTACTTCTTTCATCGGCACGACCAAGTCCCGCTGCCCTATCCGCCACAGGTCGTGGCCTTCCCTCCCGATCATCCGGAACCCGAGGCGGCGGAATGAACTACGTGGCGCTCAAAATGCTCTTCGGCGATCGCGCCAAGTACCTCATGCTGCTGTGCGGCTTGACCTTCGCCGTCATGCTGATCGTCCAGCAGGGTTCCATTTTCTGGGGCCTCATGATCTGGTCCCAGTCCAGCATCAGCAATCTCAACGTGCCGATATGGGTCACCGATCCAGGCATCTCGCAAGTCGACGAGGTAAAACCGATCGCAGATACCGCCGTGGACCGTGTCCGCAGCGTGCCCGGTGTGGAATGGGCCGTACCGCTCTACAAAGGTCTCCTGCGGGCCCGCCTCTCGAACGGGGAATATCATCAGATCACGTTGACCGGATTGGAATCTTCTACCCTCATCGGACGTCCCGCCGAGATCCTCGAAGGCCGGTTCGAAGACATTTTACAACCCGATGCCGTCGCGCTGGACCAATGGGCGGTCAAGCGGATGGGAGGCCCCACCGTCATCAAGATCGGCACGATCTTCGAGTTGAATGACAAGCTGGCCCGCGTCGTCGCGATTGCCAAGACGCAAAAGAGCTTCACGAACATTCCTGTGGTCTACACAACCTATGAACGCGCCATCCGTTATGTGCCGCGCGAACGTCGCACGCTTTCCTACGTACTCGCCAAAGCCAAAGACGGAGTTCCCGTCGAAGAAGTGACCAGACGCATCCATGAACAGACCGGCCTGGGGGCGTTCACGGCCGAAGAGTTCGGCTGGAAAACCATCTGGTGGGTGCTCAAGAACACCGGCATCGGGACCAACTTCGGCACCACCATTCTCTTGGGATTTATCGTTGGGATGGCCATTGCCGGACAAACCTTTTACCTGTTCACGGTCGAAAACCTCCGGCAGTTCGGGGCGCTCAAGGCCATGGGCGCTTCGACATTCGCATTGTCGCGGATGATCCTGTTGCAGGCCTTTACCGTCGGCCTCACTGGCTACGGCGTCGGCATCGGACTCGCAACGGTATTTGGATTTTTGACGGCACGGAGCGGCGGGTTTCCATTCATCGAAACCTGGCAATTACTCCTCCTCGTACTGGTGGCGCTACTGGCCATCTGCACATTTTCTGCCTTGATCAGCATTATCAAACTCGCCAGGCTGGAACCGGGGATTGTCTTTCGGTGAGCATGATGGACAGCCACACACAACCAGCGGCAGTCCGCGCACGCGGAATCGTGAAATCGTTCGGCACCGGCGACACGCAGGTCACGGTGCTCAGAGGAATCGATCTCGACATCCACCTGGGTGAGATGCTGTTGCTCGTCGGCGAATCAGGTGGCGGGAAGACGACGCTCTTGTCCGCCATCGCCGGCATCCTCGACATTGATGAAGGTGCCATCGACGTGATGGGCGTACCGCTCAGCGCTCTACCGGCAGGCAAACGCACGACATTCCGGGGCCAAACCATGGGCTTTATCTATCAGCAGTTCAATCTGTTGCCCGCGTTGACCGCGGCCGAGAACGTGGCGGTGCCGCTCTTGATCCAGAAGGTCGGACGCCCCGAGGCCTTGCGACGAGCACGAGCCATGCTCGACCGCGTCGGCCTCAGTGACCGGGCAGAGTTCCTGCCCAAGAACTTGTCCGGCGGACAGCAACAGCGGGTGGCCATCGCCAGGGCACTGGTCAACGAACCGCGCCTGCTCATCTGCGACGAACCGACCGCGGCGCTGGACGGCCTGAACGGACAAAAGATCATGGAACTCTTGCGCGAAGTCGGGCGATCGCCGGACCGTTGTGTCGTCGTCGTGACGCACGACAGCCGCATCTTTCACTTCGGCGACCGCATGGCCAGACTCACGGATGGACGGATTGTCAGCATCGAACCGATCGCGCGCGAGGGAACGGCATGATCATCGTAAAACGATTCAGCGTCTGGCTGGCCCTTGCCGGCGTGGGGTTTGCCGTCTGGGTTCTCATGGGAGCCATCAAGACAGAGCCGATGCCGACGCCGCTCTCAGAGCCCCCGCGGTCACCGTACGAAGAGACCGTCGCAGCGTCCGGCATTATCGAAGCCGTGAATGAGAACGTCCGCATTGCCCCCCCGGTCGCCGGCTTAATTACCAAAATGTTTGTGGCGGCCGGCGACCAAGTCAAGGAGTTGGCACCGCTTTTTCAACTCGACGATCGGGATCTGCGCGCCCAACTGCTGACCCGCGAGGCGGCGATTCCTCCGCTACAAGCCCAAATCGACGAGCAGAAGTACCGGATCGGAGATCTCGACACGCAATTGCGGCGTCTCAAGTCGGTGCACGATCAACGAGCCGTCAGCGAAGACGATCTCAAACGCACCTGGTACGCGCTCGAAATGGCGAAGCGCGGCTTGCAACGCTTCGACGCGAATCTCAAACAGGCCATCGCCCAGCGAGACGAGATCACGATCCTGCTAGAGCGCCTGACCGTCCGCGCTCCACGCGATGGAGCGATTTTGCAGGTCAATGTTCGGGCGGGAGAATATGCCACCCCAGGATCGGGCGAACCGCTCATGCTGCTCGGCGAGACCCAGCAGCTGCAGGTTCGGGCCGACGTCGACGAGGTAAACGCGCCGCTGGTCGCTCCACAAGCATCAGGAGTGGCCTCTCTCAAATCCATGGCCGGCACGAAGATTCCGCTGACCTTCGTCCGCATCGAGCCCTATGTGGTCCCCAAGAAGTCGCTGACGGGAGAGAACACCGAACGGGTCGACACCAGGGTCCTCCAGATCATCTACCGATTCGATCGCCCGCCATTCCCTGTCTATGCCGGGCAACAGGTCGATGTCTTCATCGAGCGGCGGGCCTCGGCCAGTACCGAACGCGCGCAACCCTCGTCGGTTCCCCCAATACAGGACAAGGTGCGATGAGCACAACTGCCAAGAGTTTCGCGATTATGCTGGTGAGTCTGATCCTCTCTTCCTGCGTGCAAGGGAAGGATTACGAACGCCCGCCGGTGGAAGTGCCTGACGGCTGGTCACGCATGACACATACCACCGAGACCTCGATTGCTTTGGATCACCAGCCGGAGGCTGAATGGTGGAAGACCTTTCAGAATGACGAACTCAGCGGGCTGATCGAACGAGCCCTGCAACAGAATCATGATGTAAAACGGGCGGTCGCGCGGGTCCTCGAAGGGCGCGCCTCCGTCATGTCGGCTGCCGCCGGCCTCTATCCTCAAATGAATCTCTCCAGCAGTTACAGCAACATCGCCGTGTCCAAGAACACGTTGGCCGGTTTGGGGCTGGCAACCGGACGACAACCTGGATCTCAGATTTTTGCCACCCCTGGAACATCCTACGATCTCTGGAACAGCGCCCTGGATCTCCGGTGGGAAATAGATTTCTGGGGCCGTATTCGACGGGGTCGTGAAGCGGCGGCGGCTGACGCTCAGGCGATCGAACAGGATGCCCGTGCCGTCGCGCTATCGTTGATCAGCGATGTAGGCCAGTCCTACTTCCGGATCAGGGAACTCGACGAGCAGCTGGACATCGCCAAACGAACCCTCGCGGTCCGGCAAGAGTATCTAGATATCATCCAGAAACGTGCCTCGGTCGGCTTGGCCTCCGAGCTGGACGTGAAACGTACTGAAGTGTTGGTTGCTGAAGCGGCGGGCCTCCTTCCGGACCTGGCGAGAACTCGAGCCGTGGAGTCGCACCGACTGGAGGTGCTGAACGGAATATCTCCGGGATCGCTTGACCTTCACAGCAAGCCCCTCCGTGCCGTCGTCGTTCAGCCGGACATTCCTGTTGGGCTCCCCTCTCAGCTTTTGGAACGGCGCCCGGATATTCTCCAAGCGGAAGCCACCCTTATGGCCTCCAACGCCCGCATCGGCCAGGCCCGCGCCTATTTCTTTCCGACTCTCTCCATCACCGGCCAAGGCGGCCTGCAGAGTGTCGAGTTCTCCAACTGGTTCACCGGTAACAGCTCGACCTACAGCATCGGTCCGTCCATTACCCTGCCGATCTTCCAAGGAGGGAGCAACCTCGCTCGTCTCGACTCGGCAGAGTCACGTTACGAGCAGATGCTGGAGAGTTACCAGCAGACTATTTTGCAGGCATTTCGTGAAGTCGCGGACTTACTGACGTCGCTGAGCGCGAGGGCAGAACAGCTCGCGCGACAACGTGAGCAACTCTCTGCCGCACAGACGGCCGTGCGGTTGGCCGAAGTCCGATACCGCACAGGCCTGGTGAATTATTTGGATGTGCTGGATGCACAGAGAACGGCGCTGGCAGCAGAGACCCAACTGGTCCTCACCGAACGCACCCGCTTGACGGATATGGTCGGCCTCTTCAAAGCGCTGGGAGGAGGCTGGACGCCGTGACGGTGTCTCAGGAGAAGTCAGTGTGTGTGGCACTCGACAAGACGCGGCTCGCCAGATTGAAGGAGCGATCAACAACGGTGTGAGCCCGTCAAGAGAAGGCCGCCACCTTCACAGTGACACCGGCGTTCCTCATGATGCCGACAGGAATGCCGCCGGGCACGACATCGTCCTGAGATACTCGTTCCGATCATCGCCTGTATCTTTAATAGGCTGTGGGAAAACTGTGTTAGCACGCGAGAACTTCGATGGTCCGCACGTGTGACACAACAGGAGAACGCTCTCGCAGGATGCTCAAACAGGCTGTCCAGCAAGGCCGCAGCGAGTGAGATGAAATAGGCTGAGGTCAAGGTTGTGGTTGAGGTTGAGCAAAGTCCCGACTTTTTGTACTCAGCCTCAGCCTCAGCCTTAACCTTCCCTTAACGCTGGCAGACTGTTTCAGCATCCTGTTAAGACAATTCACCTTTTGCTGGCGGAATAGCAAGGGCGGGGCTATTCTGGTAACTATATCCTGTGCTCCACGTAAGCTAGGGGCTTCCCCATGTCCAACCTAGATGTCGCTTCACCGCAATCGACGAAACAGACCATCTTGACCGTCGACGATGACACGGCTATCGTCCATCTCTGTGCCGCGATTCTCGAGCAAGCAGGGTTTTCCGTCCTGCCTGCGACAAACAGCTCGGAGGCCCTGAAGATATGCAAGAATCATCCAGGACCCATTCATCTACTGCTGACTGATCTTGTCATGCCCCCGCCAGCCTTTTCGTTTGCATCCGGCGACAACGAATTCCCCAACGTCCACGGCCATGAACTTGCCGTCCGCGCGCTCCGCATGCGCAAAGACCTGCGAGTAATCCTCATGTCTGACAATATCGACCAGGAATTGGCAGGGTACGGCATACGCCGGGGAACCCTCCCATTTCTTCCCAAACCGTTTGAGAACCAAGCCCTGGTGGCACTCGTGCGACAGACTCTTCAAGCGCCTCCACCTTCGGTCGAGTGTCTGGCAGCGGGTCCGCCCGGAATTCCAAAAGCCGGTGATGGGTGGGCTGATTAGCTGACGGCCCCCACCTCCCCAGACACGACGACCATCTCTCGTCCCGCGACAACAGGCAAAAGGGGGCTGCTATCTTGACGATAACAGCCCCCTCTTCACATTCGCGATGAAGGATTACCAGCGATCGCGCTTACCGCCGCCATCGCTACGACCACCACCGCCGCCCCCACCAAATCCACCGCCCCCACCCCCGCCAGTGCGAGGCTCCTGGGGACGCGCTTCATTGACGGTTAAGGTCCGACCACCCATGTCCGCACCGTTGAGAGCGGTGATGGCAGCCTTCGCTTCCACATCCGAAGACATCTCGACGAAGCCGAAGCCGCGTGCCTGTCCCGTGAACTTATCCGTAATGATCCGCGCTGAAGCGACGGCACCATGTCGCCCGAACAGATCACTCAACTCCTGCTCAGTCGCCGAGTAGGGCAACCCACCGACATAAATCTTCGAACCCATCTGGGGTTCCTCCTTTGAGTATAATGATATTGTCTTGTACTCGAGGGACGGGGGAAGGAGCGGGCCGAAGACGCGAAAGATGCGGCGACTTAGGTCTGACTTCCGACGAGATTCTCGGGCAAGGCAACATCGACGCTACGGGCCTGTGTGTTTCGTTCCACCCCACCGCCAGGCCCCTGCGATAAAGTAGTCGTAGGCTATCACAGCCCTCTTGAAGATGGCAATCCGAGTCCTGGCAGGATGCTGAAAAAGTCCGCCAACACGAGGAAGGTTGAGGTTCAGGCTAAGGTTGAGCAAAGATGAGCACTTCAGATCTTCACGCAACCTTGACCTCAGCCTACATTTGCAGGCTTACTCCCCAACGCGTACCAGCAGCCCCCGCTCCCGGCACAGTTCGAATGTCCAATGGAAGGCAGCAATGACCATACCGAGAAATGCCAGATTCAAACCGGTCGCCCATGCGAGATGCGTGATCGGCGAGACGGACGCGTTGAGCACGGCGCGCATCCCTTCAAACACATGGGCTGCCGGGTTCACCCAGGCAATGGCCTGCAGCCACCCTGGAAGCACCTCCATCGGATAAAACACACAGGAGATGGGCTGGAACAGGAACACCATGCTCCAGGCCAACACTTCCGCTTCCTGGCCAAATCGCATGATGAGGGCCGTGGTCAGTACCCCGATAATCCATCCCGTCATCACGAGATTCAAGACGAACGGAACCAGCCACATCCCGATCACGAAGATGTTGTACGAATAGAACAGGCCCGCGCAGACGACCATGACCACAGAAACAGCCATCACCTTGAAGACGCTCATGACCATCGTCGCGGCGAGGAACTCGCTCGGCTTGAGCGGACTGGCAAACAGGTTCATCAGATTTCTCGCCCAGATCTCCTCCAGGAACGAAATCGTAATCCCCTGCTGCGCTCGGAACAGAATATCCCACAGGATCAACGCCCCCAAAAAGAACGTCACCGCCCCCGGGATCTGTCCCTGGAATTTCATGAGGTAGACCGTAATGAATCCCCAGATGACGAGGTCCAGAAACGGCCAATAGAAGATTTCCATCATACGCGGCAAGCTGCGCCGGTACAGGTACAGATGCCGCGCCACCAACGCATAAACTCGATGCAGCTTCATGGAGTTCAGCCTGAAAGTCATCAAGTCAAACGTCGTCAAGTCGCTAAGAAGTCCGAGGACTTTATAACCTCATGACGTTATGACGTTCGACGATTGTCTATTTCTCCCGCGCCAACTTCACAAATACTTCTTCCAAATCCGCCTGCCCAAACCGCGCCACAATCTCCTGCGCCGTCCCCTCCGCCACAATCTTTCCCCGCTGAAGGAAGATGATCCGATCCGACATCTCTTCCATCTCGTGCATGTTGTGCGACGTATACAGCACGCTCAGTCCGGACGATTGTCGCTCCTCCTTGAGGAAGCTCCGAATCTTTTGTGCGATATCGGGATCCAGACTCGCGGTCGGTTCATCGAGAAACAGAATCTTCGGTTCGGTCAAGAACGCCTTGGCCAGCCCAAGACGAGTACTTTGGCCGGAGGACAGCTTGCGCGTGATCTTGTGCCGAAACTCCTCCATCTCAAGCCGCTTCACGATGTCATCGACCCGCTGTTGGATTTGAGACAGACCATACAACCGCGCAATCACCCAGAGGTTCTCCTCGACCGTGAGCGCCTGAGGCAGTGAGACATAGGTCGAGGAAAAGTTCACTTGTTGCAGAATGGTCTCACGGTGTGTCGCCAGATCGAGCCCGAACATCTGAATGGAGCCGGCGGTCGGAGTCACCAACCCGAGCAGCATCTGAATGGTGGTGGTTTTCCCCGCCCCATTCGGGCCCAGCAATCCAAGAATTTCTCCCGGTCTGATGTCGAACGAAATATCGTTGACGGCGACGAACTTACCGAACCGTTTCACCAGATGTTGGACGTGCAGGACAGGTGTGGACATGGACAATCAGCGACTTAGCAGGATGCTGAGGAGCCTGTCTGACATTGCCGTTCGTGACGAGGCGAAGGAGGTGCGACCAGATGCGAGGCCGCAGGCCTGGAAAAACCGGAGGCGTATTCGCTGGAATACGTTGAGGATTTTTTCAGGCCGAGAACGACGCAGATGGTCGCAAATCGTTCGCCGCAGTAGAACGGTCAATGTCGGACAGGCTCCTGAGAGCGCGAGAACACCAACAACGAGCGCCAGGACGACGCCCGCTTTAGCAGACGGCGGAAAAACTCGGTTCATACACAAAACACCGTTGAAGTCTTCCATATGGCGCCGCTGTCAAAATAGTCTCAGGATGCTCAAACTGGTTTGTTTTGTTTATCTGGTTCATCTGTTCTGTCTGGTTTAACCAAACAAACAAGACAAACCAAATAAACCAAATACCGGTCTTCATCTGTTGGCGGGCTTTTTCAGCATCCTGTTAGGTTTCTATCCCATGCCCCGCACGAGACGGTAATCTTGGGAACTGCTTCATGATCAAGGCAGCCACGCCGACGACATCGTCCAGGCCGAACAGCGGAATCTGCAGATCGACGGGCTTGTCCGATACCACCGCGAGCAGCCCTTCCATGGAAACAGGAATTTCGCCGATCTGCTCACGGACGATGACAATCTTCGGATACCCTTCGTGTTTCCACCCTTCGGCAATGATCAGGTCATAGGTGTGATCGAGAAACCGATCCCGCACGTCTTCGACATTCATCTGATCGGACACATCGGCAAACATCGCCATACTGCCCTTGGAGAGCACCGTCACGCTGCTGGCGCCGGCTCGCTTGTGGCGCCAGCTATCTTTCCCCTCCGTATCGAGGTCGAACCCGTGTCCGGCATGCTTCACCGTCGCCACCTTGTAGCCGGCCCGGACCAACTCAGGAATCACGCGTTCGATCAGCGTGGTTTTCCCGCTGTTCGAACGACCGACGAAGCAGATAATGGGTGTAGACATAAGACCGTTATTCGTTAATCGTGAATCGTTAACCGCGGAACATTCTGCCCGTCTCACGATTAACGTTGAACGTTTCACGATTTACGGGTTTCACTTCGCCCAGGCTTCTCCGCTCAGCAATTGAACCGACACCAGATCGCCGGGGTTGACTCGTTCAACTTCGACGGGGATGTCGATCAAACAATTGGCCTTCACCATCGAAGTCAACATCCCAGACCCCTGAGCGCCGGTCGTGCGAACCTTGAAGACACCCTCTTCTTGCGTGAGCACACCGCGTAGAAAGTGGCGCCGGTCCGTCCGTTTGGAAAACTTCTCCTGGAAGATCGCCTGCACGACCGGCCGACCGTAACTCCGGTGTCCGCTCATTTTGAGCATCGCCG
>Ga0315275_10003264_pt1 | contig 14922 bp, 10 predicted proteins | sample YL17G03_0_MG_FD_205557 | JGI IMG/M metagenome (GOLD analysis project Ga0315275, IMG submission 205557) | Sediment microbial communities from Yellowstone Lake, YNP, Wyoming, USA - YL17G03_0 | ecosystem: Environmental > Aquatic > Freshwater > Lake > Sediment | place: USA: Wyoming | collected... | reverse complement strand
GGCCGATTACCATGCGATCCACGATATGCACGGCCTCGGATTGACGGTGGATTGCGGTGAGGAAATGTTCCGCGACCGTTTCTCTCGTGTCCTCCACAATGGTCGGCCGGAAAATCGCCTGGAAAACCACCCGCACCGGATTGGAAAAGCCTGTCGCCGTGTAGGTCATCTCCGGCAGCAAACGTCGAATGCCCCCGTCCCAACGCACCCGTCGTGCAAGCAGTCGGCGTCGTGTCAGCCACAATCTGATGACGGTGTACGTGAGTCCCAGTAAAACAATCAACGCTACCAGCATATAGGACGTGGACATGGCAAAGACAACCGGGTTTTCTGTGCCGCCGCGATGCATTACGACCAGCCCGCGTCCGGGTAAAACACTTTGGCCGACCTGTGCGCCCAAATCGCGAAAATCGGCGGCAAACGCGGCCGGTAAGGTGTTGTGTGCGGGATTTACGGCAAAAAACGGGGGCACCAATGCATCGGTACTTGCATTTGTCCACGGTTGTAATTCGTGATTCAACGCCGGAATTACATACGTCGGCAAAACGCCGAGAAGAAAACAAAGAACGGCCAGAAGCGCCATCGGCGCGATGGACGAGGGTTTCGCCTCGGAGGCATGTGCGGCCTGCTCGGAGCGTGACATGCCGAGGAAACCCATGGCAAAGGCTTTTACGAAGCACGTCACCGCCAATGCCGCCGTCAACGCAAGTCCCGCGCCGCAGATCGCGAATACGATTTTCACCAGTGTCGAAGGCAATTCCGCCGAGCGCAGCATCGTTTGCAGCGTAAGCCATTCGCTGACAAACCCGTTGAATGGCGGCAGCGCGGAAATCGACAATGCGCCGACCAGAAAAGCGCCCGCCGTCCACGGCATCGCGCGTATCAGGCCGCCCAGCTTGTCCAGATCGCGGGTTCCGGCGCGGTCGTCCACTGTTCCCGCGCCAAGAAACAGCAAGGCTTTATACATCGAATGGTTGATCATGTGATAAAAGGCCGCGACAAATGCAATACCTGCCAACACCGGTCGTCCATAGGCCGTGAAAATCAATCCTGCGCCCAAGCCTGCGGTGACGATGCCGATGTTCTCGATGGAACTGTGAGCGAGCATGGCCTTCAAGTCGTTCTCGGTGGTTGCATAAAGGATTCCCACCAGCGCCGAAATCGTCCCAATGACAAGCACGACCACGCCTGCGCCGATCATAGTGACGGGCACGAGGTCGAGGTTCACGCGAATGATGCCGTAAAGTCCCAGATTCAAGATCACGCCGGAGAGAATCGCGGACACGTTCGCCGGAGCGGCCGGATGCGCGCGCGGCAGCCAGGTATTGACAGGCGCCAAACCCGCCTTGACGCCGAATCCAAAAAACGTGAGCAGAAACACAAGCCAACGCGCGACAGCGCCCAAGTTCGCGCCCGCTATTTTGAGCGCCGGAAATTCCAGCGTTCCCGCCTTGACCGCCAGGAATAGAAACACCAGGGCGATTGCCACGAACCCCGCCTCGCCCATCGCCAGCATGAGATAACCCGCCCGGCTGGTTTCGCCGCGCTGATTTTCAAAATTAACAAGCAGGTAGCTCAAAATGGACATTGCCTCCCATGCGAGCAAAAACAGCAATACGTCGTTTGCGATCAAAATCAACACAATCGAGGCAAACAGAAGCAGATACCAGGCATTGAAGGTCTTCAGGCTATACTTTCCTGAATATCGGTGGAGATAACTTGCCGAAAAAACGGAACTGGCCAGCACCACCACCGACGCCACGAACAAAAAGAGCGCCGCCAAACGGTCAAGGGAGACCGTAAGCGTCCCCACCGATCGAATCGTCCAGAGATCGCCTTGAAAAGTTTGCCCCGACCAGAGCACGTTTCCAGCGACCCACAACGTCAGCAGCGCAGCCAAAGAGCCAACCCAGGCAAGCAGCGCGGGAACCCGCCGCTCGGAGACAAAAAATCCCAGAATAGCGCCCGCGGCGCACAAGAAGAAGACCAAAGCGAGTGGCCATCCGACATTCGAATAAATCGAATTTGTGCAGAGGTTCATTATGTTTTACTGGCCTCCCCACCGCCCGGCAGCCGAAAGTTTTCGTCACGAAGATTGAAACAGAAGATACACAATCAATACGACCAACAACGTCAAAAGCCCGTAGACGGCATAAGCGTTGAACCGCCCATGGTGCATCGCGGCCAAACCGCGCGCGAACCCCATCGTCGCTGATTTGACCGGATGAAAAGCCAGTTTGTCCACGAGGTGCACACGCTCTTTTTCGCGCCGTATTGCGGTACGGAAATGTTCGGCCACCGTCTCGCGCGTATCCTCAACCGTCGTAGGCCGGAAAACGGCGTCGAAAATCACTCGCACCGGATTGGAAAAGCCCGTCGCCGTATAGGTCATCTCCGGAAGCAAACGCGACATGCCGCCATCCCAACAGGGACGGCGCACCAATTTCCTGCCGTGCGTCAGCCACAACCGGATGACGGCATACGTAAGAACCAGGAACACGATAAGCGCGATGAACGTGTAAGAAGTGGACATGGCAAAGACGACCGGGTTTTCCGTGCCGCCGCGATGAAGTACGACCAGCCCGCGTCCGGGTAAAATGCTTTGGCCGACCTGTGCGCCCAAATCGTGGAAATCCTTGACAAAGGCGGGCGGCAATTCCTGATGCGTCGGGGTTGACGCAAAAAATGGCGGCACAAGCGCCTCGGCGACGCTCGCTCCTGTCAATGGGGTTAGCGCCGAGTCGAGGACCGGAATTACGTACGTCGGCAATACGCCGAACGCGAGGCACAGCGCGGCGAGAATTGCCATCGGCGCCAGCGTGCCGGACTTTGCTTCGGTTACCCTCTGTTTCTCGTCCAGCCGGCGCATTCCCAAAAAACTCATAGAAAAAACTTTCACGAAGCAGGTCACCGCCAGCGCAGCAGTGAGCGCCAGCCCTGCGCCGCACAAGGCAAAAACCAGTTTTGCTCCGCTTGAAGACAATTCCGCCGAGCGCAGCATCGTTTGCAGCACGAGCCATTCGCTCACGAAACCATTGAACGGCGGCAGCGCGGCAATGGATAGCGTGCCGGCGAGAAAGCCCAGCGCGGTCAACGGCATCCATTTGATCAGGCCGCCGAGCCTGTCCATGTTGCGCGTGCCGGTTTGCGTTTCCACTTCACCCACGCCGAAAAACAGCAATGTTTTGTAAAGTGAATGATTGACCAAATGATACAGCGCCGCGGCGAAAGCGATAGCAGCCAGCGCCGGATGACTTGTTGCCGTGAAAACCATTCCCGCGCCGAATCCCGCGACGATAATGCCGACGTTTTCGATGGAACTGTGGGCCAGCATCATCTTGAGATCGTTGTCCGTTGTCGCGTAGAGAATTCCGATCAACGCGGAAACGGTTCCGACGACGAGCGCCACCAATCCCGGCCCCGCGTGCATCGCCGGCATGAGATCTGCATTGACACGCAAAATACCATACAGCCCAAGATTCAACGTTGCGCCGGCCAGCACCGGAACGAACGCGCATGACGCGGCGGAGTAGGCGCGCGGCAGCCAGAAATTAACCGGCGCGAGTCCGGCCTTAACGCCGAAACCGAAGAACGAAAGCAAAAAAATTGTCCATTGGGCGCCCGCGTTCAATCCCGAAGCGGCCGACTTGATCACGGCAAAATTCAGCGAACCGGCGTTGACCGCGAGCGCGAGAAAACCAAGTGCGGCCGCCAACGTTCCGGCTTCACCCATCGCCAGCAAAAGATAGCCCGCGCCGACGCGGTCGTTTTCCCGGTCACGCCCCAACAAGATGAGCAGCCAGCAGAGGATGGACATGACTTCCCATGCCAGCAGAAATAGCAGCGTATCGCCAGCGATAAAAACCAAAACAATGGACGCATATAAGCCAAGCAACAGCAGGGTGAACACGCGTTTATTATGATGATTTGATTCCCGTTTCAGTTTGCCCCCTGCAAAAAGTGAAGCGGGAAAAAGCACCAGGGCCGTGACAAAAATAAACACCGCCGAAAGCCGGTCTATGTTTACCGTGAGCGTCGCCAAACCCGGCAACGACCACAGCGGTTGGTTGAATGTTTTGCCTGCAAGTAACATGTTCGCTCCGGCCAAGGCCAAAGCAGTGGCCGCGAGGCAGCCGAACCATGACAGCACATTTCCCTGTCGCGATGCGGGCGTCGTCAGTGACAATAAAATACCCGCGGCGCACAGGACGAAAAAGGCGAGAATGAGCGTGGACGTTTCCATCAGAATTTCGCCGCATTGGTTTCAATCGCCGATGGCGCGGCCATGAGCGATGCCGGCGATTTGCGACCGGCCGCGACGAGCAGGCCGTGCAAAATCGCCAGTGGCGGCGGCGGGTTTCCCGGCACCTCCACGTCCACCGGCAGCACGTCGGCCAATCCTTTCGCGCATACAAAACTGTCGGCGAAGATACCGCCGGTCAAGGCGCACGCTCCTACGGCCACAACCCGTTTCGGCGTAGGCATTGCATCATAAACTTTTTTCAATGCAACGCGCATGTGATCGGTGACCGCGCCGACGACGAGCATTACATCGGCATGACGCGGCGAAGGCGTAATAAAAAAGCCAAGCCGGTGCATGTTATAATACGGATTATTAAGTTGCTTGACTTCATTGAGACAGGCGCCGCAATCGCCCGCATCCACCACGATGATATGAATGGACCGCTTGAACGCCGGAATAAACTCGTTGTGCGAGTCGCGGACCGCTGCCCATTCGTACGTTTGTCGCCAACCGGCCGAATGATCGATGCCGCGAACACAACGGAAGCAATGAATACACCGGCGATGGTCAGCCGAGATTTTGCCGTTTGTATAGCTGAACACCCGCGTGGGACAACAATCCACCAATGCCTCGGCCTCCGATGGCGATAGGGAATCGCAACCGCACGGCAGCCCGGGCGTGACGCCGGCAGAGCGTTCCGCATCGCGCGGATACACGGTCGTTTTGATTCCCGCGCGAAGTCCGTTGATCACCCATAGGTTCATATGATTTTCGCCTTACTTTGATTGTCCCGGTTTCACCGGTCGTTCTCGGCCACGGACAAATCGAATGTGGAGAGCATGATCGGAAAATCCTGAAATGCGAATTTCTCAATGGCCAAATGGAAGCCGTGCCAGTTGGCAAACGACGGCGTGACCACACGGTAACGCGCAATTCGTCCATCGCCGCCCAGTCGCACCCAATGAAACGCGCCGCCGCGCGGAGCCTCGACCCAGCCGAGCGCCGCACCCGCGCGAAGTTTAACCTGTTCACAAACGCTACCGCTTTGCAATGCGGCAACAGCTTTTTCCATGATACGGACCGATTGTCTCGCTTCGGCGAACAAAATACGCAATCGCGCGTAGCCATCGCCTTCCTGCTCGCTTGGCACGTCGAAATTAAAATGTTCATAGCCGCAATACGGTTGCGCCTTTCGTAAATCGCGCACGAGTCCCGACGCGCGCGCAACCGGTCCAAGCAAGCCATACACCGTTGCGTTCAGCAATGTGACCACGCCGACTTCTTCAAGGCGATCCAGAAAACTGCTGGAAACCCGCAGCCGCTTTTCGAGTTTGTTAAGATGTTTCAAGGCATGTTGCGATTGTTCGAGCGCCTTTGCACAGGCGCAGTCCGGTAAATCGCACAGCAATCCGCCGATTGCGAGTACACCGAACAAATATCGATGGCCGGTGATCTCGCCGGAAATCCGCAACAAATCCTCTTCCAGAATTCCGGCCTGACTGCCGGCGACTGCGAGCGCGGTGGATTCGCAAATTTCCTGAATCGCGCCCGCGTGTTGCCGCAAGCGTTCGAGTTCCGCCAAAAAAACGCGGAGATTCGTTGCTCGCGCCGGAACATTCACGCCGCAATTTTTTTCAACGGCCATGCAAAAAGCCAGTGCGTGAGCAAAGGCCGTCGTTGCCGCGAAGCGTTCCGCGAGCAATAAAACTTCATCAACGGTCTTGCCTTCCGCGAGTTTTTCAATCGCGCGCCATTTGTAAAACAGGCGCGGTATCGAGCGGATGACGTCTTCGCCCACGGTTTCGAGCAGAAAATGGACCGATTCGGTGACGCCGGAAAATTTCGGTCCGATGGGCATCAGGAATGCGCCCGGCTCCTGGACGACGCGTAGCGGCCGCCAATCGGCGTCGGGTTTACGATGCAGCATCGCGGCGCTCGCGTCGAAACCATGACGCATCGGTTGGACGTTTTCCTGCCATGCGTCGTCATGCAGAATAAAATCACCGAGTCGCGGATGGCCTTCAAAAATCAGGCCGAACAAATCCTCCGCCTCGCGCTCGTGCCAGTCGGCCGCGTGAACGAATTTGACGATGCTCGGAAAGGATTTTTCAACAAGCGGCGCGGTTGCGAGGACGTGGACCCAACATTCTTCGCGTTCACCATAAAAGCAATAGCGCAATTGCCATTCACTCGCGCCCTCCTCGACGATCAGACCCGCAAAACTGAAATGCCAATCGAGAAAGAGCCATCCGCACAGTTCCGGCAGTGCGGCGTGGCCGCAGGAGACTTCGCACGTCGAATCGGCCGCATTTATTTCGCAGCGCACGGTGTCCGGCCAGCGTTTTTCAATTTGTTCTTTGAGTTCGGTACGGTTCATAATGATTTATCTTGTCAAGGCGGCCGCGGCCATCGTCAGCAAATCATGCAGCGGCTTGGGAATGTAAACGCCGAGCGCCAGCACCGGCACGGCTGCAACAATCAACGCCAACCGGCAACTGAACGGCAGATTGAATTTTTCAACCGGCTGCGTCCCGGGATGATTTTCCTCCGGCGGGCCGGGCGAGCCGTTCTTTTCATTTTCCGACACGCCAAAAACCATGCGGTTGATATGCAGCATGATTCCGAAAAACGCGATGACGATGAAAAGGGCGAGCAGACCCGTCGCAACATAGTGTTTTTGCGTCAAACCCGCTTTGAGAATGGAAAATTCACTCAGGAAAACCGCCAGCGGCGGCGCGCCGGTGATGGCGAGTCCGCCCAGAACGAGCGCGACGCCGGCAGCGGGAGACTTGCGGACCAGCCCGCGCACGGCCGGGATTTCGCGCGTACCAACCGCCATCAACGTGGCGCCGGCGGCGAAAAAGCAAAAAGATTTTGTCACGCAATGGCTGACGATTTGCAGCATTGCGCCGTAACCGGCGGCGGATGCGCCGAGCCCGACCGCCGCGAGAATAATGCCCATGTGTTCGACCGTGGAGAAGGCGAACATCCGTTTGTAGTCGCGCACTTGCAGCAGTAAAAATGCGGCGACGCCGACCGAGATGAGACCGAAAACCAGGGCCCACGTTTCGGCGTGACAATGGGGCGAAGCTTGCATTATGGGAAACATCCGCAAAATCACGTAAAGTATCGCCGAGGTTTCTATGCCGGAAAGCAAGGCGCACACGGGCGAGGGCGCCTGGCTGTGGGCGTCCGGCAACCAGGTGTGCATGGGGACAAGGCCGACCTTCGTTCCAAGCCCGATCAAAATCAACAGGAACGCAATTTGCAGCAACACCGGCGGCATCATTGGCGCGGCGGTAACCAGTCCATGCCAGGTGTAAGCGCCGTGACCGCCCGATGCCTGCATCGCGGCGAATAAAACCAGAAAGCCGAGTAACGCCATCCCCGCGCCCATGAGCGAGAGCACGACATATTTCCATGCCGCCTCCAACGCCTCGCGGGTATTTTCAAAAGAAACAAGCAGCGCCGAGCACAGCGTCGTCAGCTCGACGACTATCCAAACAAGCGTCGGCTCGGCGAGGACCGGAATGGCCAGCATTGAAAAAATAAACAGGTTGTAATTCGCATAATAGAGCCGCAGCTTCGACGGCTTCAATTTTTCATGCGCCATGTAACCGATGGAATAAATCGCCGCGGTGGTTGCGACAAACGCAATCAGCAGCAGAATCAGCACGCTCAAGCCGTCCACCGAAATCCATTTCAACAGGCCAAGCTGGCTGGTTGAGACAATGGAATTGCCCGCCGCCACCTGCAATGCTGTTCGCGCGGCCAAAATCAAAATAGCCGCGCTCGATGCGACGGTCACGCCCGATGCCCAATATTTCTTGACCGGAATGCAAACGAGCGCGGCGGCAATCAACGGAAGGAGCAAAATAATCAGGACGCTCATTTGCCCGCCTCCTTTACCGCCCGTTCAGTGGCCCCTTCCTTCAAGCTCGCAAGTTCACCCACCGCTGTCGTGCCGACGTGCTTTTGAACGGCGCGAATCAACACGCCGCTGATGAACACAATGATCAAACCGTCCGTGGCAAAAGCCAATTCCACCAGCAATGGCAGGTTACGCGACATGGAAATACCGGCCAGAAACGCGCTGTTTTCCATCATCAGTAAACCGAGGAGAAGCGGCACCGCCTCGCGCCGCACGGTAAGCGTGAACACGCCGATCAACAGTCCCGCGATACCGATCGGCACGTTCGGGGCGCGAAATTCCGGCGCAATGGCGTTGAGTAATGGTTGTCCCAGGAAATAGGACAGGATCGCCAGCGCCAAAGCGATGAGCAAGGCGGTCGGAATGTTCAGAACCTGATTAATTTCGCGTTGCGTGTAAATTTCCGCGGGGGCCGTCTTGCGCAACAGCCACGGAATAATGATAGGTTTGCTGATCACGTTCACAATTGCCACGCCGAAAAGATGCGCGGAGCCGTAGCGCAATCCCAACAGCGCCGCGGACGCCGCGAGCAGCAGTGATTGCGCGATGAACAAATTCAGGCAGCCCCGCACCTGCCGCATCGCAACAATGCCGAACGCCGTGAGCAGAAACAACCCTGCGGCCAGTGCGTTGAGATTCTCCAATAATTGATTCATTCCACTCATTTGTTTTCTCGTTCAGGGCAAAAAAACCCGCGTGATCATCGCCGCTACCGACGTAATGAACGCCGCGCCCAAAAACTCCGTGATGCGGAAAAGCCGCAGCTTGGACAGCGACGATTCGATGACTACCAAAACCAGCAAAAAACAGAAAATTTTAAACAGCACGAGCGGAATGGCCAGCAGCACCGCGCCGATGGTTTGTCCGCTTGCAAGTCCCCACGGCGTCACCAGCACATTGAGGAAAATGCAGATGAGCACGAAGAATTTCATCTGACCGCCCCATTTCATCAGCGCGAAGCCGCGACCTGAGTATTCGAGCGATTTTGATTCGTCAATCATCGCCAGTTCGAAATGTCCCGCCGGATTGTCAACCGGAATGCGCCCGCCTTCGGCCAGAATGAGCATGAGAAACGCCAGCATCAGCAGCACGTGCGCCGGCGTGAAAAAATTCGCCAAGGGGGTCACCCATTTTTCCTGGACGATGTAGGGGATCGTGGAACCGGCCACGAACGAAACGGTGAAAAACACGATCATGAACACCGGTTCGGCCAGAAATCCCACCATACGCGTGCGGCTCGCGCCCATGGGCCCGTAAGGATTGGCCGTGTCAACCGCCGCGAGCGTGGCGAAAAATCCTCCCAGCGCCAGCACAAAACCGCCGCCGATCATATCGCCCATGAACGCGAAAAAAAGCGGATAATTCGTCAATACGGGGATCAGCAACGCGACAAAGATCGGCGTGACGAAAACGATGTACGGCGTGAACCGGAAAATCCACGAACTTTCTTCAGACACAATTTCGTCCTTGTGAAACAGCTTCCACAAGTCCCGGTACGGTTGGAAAATGCTTGGACCGTGCTTGGATTGAACAATCTCTTTCAATCGATTTACCACGCCCGTTACCAGCGGCGCAAAAGCCATGACGACCAGGACCTGCAGAAGGTTGAAGATGATGTGTCGTATCATGGTTCGGTGTGATTCCTTGAGATGGAAGAACCCGGCATCAGATAGCTGGAATATGTGCGTTCGGCAGGATACAAAAAAATAACCCCCGCATCGTGTTTCGCGACCTTGCAGGAGTCATCAGTCCAAGAGGACGTTTAAGGGCGAACCCCATCGCCGGAAAAAAAATAATTCAGGAAACAACGGGACGCAAGCGACTTACTCGATGTTCTGTATCTGTTCCCGTATTTTTTCTATGTCTTCTTTGAGCGTCACCGTCAGATGGGAAATGGCCGTGTCGTTCGCCTTCGATCCCATGGTGTTGGCCTCGCGGGTCATCTCCTGGAGCAAAAAATTCATACGCTTTCCCGCGGGTTCACTGCTGTCGAAAACCTTGACGAATGCGGCAATGTGCGACCGCAGGCGCGCGCACTCTTCCGAAATATCAAGTTTGTCCGCCATCATGGCGATTTCCCTGGCCAGGCGTTGCTCGTCGGGTGTGTCTTTCAGCAGCTTCCGCACGCGTTCCGTCAGCGTCTTGGCGTATTCCGTGATCCTGGCCGGCGCGCGCGCCTCCACGTCCGTGAGCAAACGGATGATTTCATCGAGCGTTTTTCGCAGTTCCCCGATGATGTGCATGCCTTCGTCTTCTCTGGCTTGCCGGCAATTTTTCAGCGCATCGGTGAGTACGGGTTTGAAATGCTTCCACAGGGTCTTTTCGTCGCATTGCACGGATTCGGTCTTCAGAAAATCACTGAAATGAAGCAGGTCGGAGAGCGTCACGTCGCCCGATAGCTTGAACCGCTTCTGGATATGCCTGAAAATGTCGACATAATTTTTCGCCATTTTGGCATCCCATGAGAGCGCGCCTGCTTCGTTTTCCTTGTCGCAGCCAATGAACACGGAGACGCTCCCGCGCGAAATTGTTTCAGTGATCAGCTCCTTGATTTTCTGTTCCAGACTGTTAAGCGATTTGGGGTGCCGGAGCTGAATGTCTAGAAAACGGTTGTTGACAGCACGGATTTCCACGCGGTACTGACCTGATGGCGTCTGCGCCTCAGCCTGGCCGAAACCTGTCATGCTCTGAACGGGCATACTATATCCTTCCCATGGTCCGATGGTTTATGGCCAGTAATCTCTATTTGTTTGAAGAAAGACTTGTTAATTATATACGATATCATGTGACAGTCGCTCGCTAACCCCGAAGCAAGTTTCGAAAAATGCGCTCGGTGTTGGATTCAATCGGCCATTCCGAATATTGTCGCATACAAATCCCGGCCGTAACCGGTTCGCAATGGTTCGCCTTCGACAATTTTGAAGTTCCGCCCGCCGTCGGCTTGCCTTTCGGCCACAAGGAAAACGGCGTTTTCCGTTTTGTTTTCATAAAAACCGCGCGCAAATTCGGATAAAAAAGTGACAAAGAAGACTTTGACGTCTCTTTCAGTTAATGCGGAAATTATCTGGCGCGCGATCTCGGAGCCTTCCCTTTCGTTTGTCGCGGCAAACGACTCATTCAAAAGTATCATGGAATTCGCGTGTATATTATCAACGATTTCGCTCATTCTGCCGAGCTCTTCATCGAGTTTTCCGCTTTTCATAGAGGCGTCTTCTTCCCGTTTGAAGTGCGTGAAAATGCCGTCGCAGACACTCGAACAAAAAGACTTTGCCGGCACGAACATTCCGCATTGCATCATCAATTGGGACAAGCCTATGCTTCGCAAGAATGTCGATTTACCGCCCTGATTTGCTCCCGTGATTATCACAAGATTTTTGTTGTCGGCGGGGAGATCGTTTCCCACGATATTTTGTTTCATGGTTAATGCCAGACAAGCGTCATATAATCCTTTAGAGGAATGCCTGCGTTCCTCAGCATGCGCGGGCTGGGGATAGGCCGTCGGTGCTCCCATTTGTGCAAGGTTCTCATGTAAATTCAAACATCCAATATAGAAGGCCAATTCGGTCCGCAACGTTGCAAAAAAAGTGCGAATATGTTCAGTGGATTGGGCGAGCGCGTTGACAACACCCCTGATTCCCCGGTCCTGTATTTCCGACAGTATTCTGCCGCCGGCTTCATCGCGTGGATGGAGGTAAAAGGTGTAAACCGGCTGTTTTTGCCGAAAAATCAATTGCATCAATCTCCGTTTTTTATCGGTTGGCTTACGAAGCACGTGATTAATGCCTTCATTGCCTTTCCCCAATTCGGCGCTGATCAAAATTCCCCTGCGAAAATTCAATTCCTTTAAATGCTCCTGGACAGTTGTGAAATATTCGTCGCTCAATTCCTTCCTGAGCATGGCGAATAAAGCGGAAAATCCTTCGGACCCGAATTTTTCGATATTTTTATCAATAACGGTCCTTAATTTTTTAAGCACATCCATATATATCCCTAATAGTTCTATACAACTATATAATGAGGGAGATTTTCTGTAAAAGAAGAAAAAGGACTTTCTTCCCCTTTCCGTCGCTTCCACCGCGAGAGCGTATATACCTCTTGCCACCAGGGTATTTTTAAGGCAATCTTTAAGAATATTCTGGCGATACAGTATCGTATCCAAATCACCTTCACCGCACAAAACGGCCTTCCTGGAAACTTCAAATAAAAATTCGTCATCAAGCGCCATGGCGTTGAACAATGTTTTTAATTCAAGGTCCTGCGTTAGCGCCTTTTCATTCCCCGGTAAATCCCGTTGCGGGTCAAAATCGCGGTCCTTGTACATGAGAAAAACGTTCATGGTCGCAATCGCTCCTTTAAGCACGCATACGTGAGCCGGTGCTTTTCGGCGATTGATATGGCGAAGGCGAGTCCGTCGGCGGGCTTTCTTACAAGTTTATATGTGCGCAATGCCGGATTTTCCGGAACTATCGTGCTGACCACGCTTACAGTTTTTTCGCTCATCGACGCCAATTCGTCTACGAACGTTACGCACACGCACAGCGCGTCCAAGCGGATTATTTTATCCAATATTTTTTGGCCCAGAAAGACGGCGTCTTTTAACGCCGTTGAAGTGAAAATTTCATTCATTATGATGATACTGTTTGAAGTGGCTCGGCTTACTATGTCGTGAATCCTGACCAGATCGTCCTTTAATTTACCCCTGAGATTTTGGACTTTTTCTTCCTTTTCAAAGTGAGTAAATAGCCTGTCGAAAAGAAAGAGCCGCGCTTCCCTGCCCGGAACGGGACACCCTATTCCGGCCAGAAAATGCAATTGTCCGAAGGTTCGCGCGAAGGTCGTTTTGCCGCCCTGGTTCGGACCTGAAACAATAAAAATGCGCTCCTTGTCTTTCAGCCAAAAATCATTGCAAACGACGGGCGATTTTTCGCCAATGAGTTTATTGGCCAGGGCCGCATCGAATCCTTCATAGTCACAAATCTCCTTTGATGTATCGGAAACTTCAGGATAACAGAATCTCAATCCAGCCGCTTTGAATCCCGCCATATACTCCAGATAGGCCATATAAAATTGTATTTCCCGGTCAAATGCGACTATAATGTCATTTTGAAAATCGCTGTTCCTGACGTAGTAATCCGCAAGGTTCGAAAAAATGCCGGGATACAATCTGGCCACCAACTGCAATATTTGCGCTTCAATATGATTCACACCTGACCCGGCGGATGAATCGCTCCTGTAATCTTTCTCTACGCCCTGCCTGAATTTCTCGAATGTCTCCACCACGGCCGCGCTGTAATCGGTTTCTGATTCATAGCGGCGGACCTTGACGCAGTTGCCCTTTATGATCAGGCAATATTTAACGGTTGATAAATCCGCTTTAAGTCTTCTCGTTTCCGACAGAAGCGATGTAAAATGACCGGACCCGGCATAATTCGTCAAGTATTGCCGGAAGGCTAAAAATCCGCGCGATTTTAATTCCGCAAGTGACAGGTCATGTGCCAGAGAAATAACGGCATCGCAATAAATTTCCACCGTTTCGAGAAACCATCCCTCTTTATGGTGTTTGTTGTAATTGTAGTCAAGCTTTTCAACCATGGCGCAATGCTGTCGCATTGTGCGCATTTTTTGTGCAAATGCTTTTATTTGTTCGAACAAGTTCGGGTTTTCAAGGTCCCGCATTATCTCATGGCGATACGCTATCGTGTCGATATTGTTCAAAGAAGTGTAAAAAAAGGGTTTCAGATTATATTCCTGCTTGCCGGCCGTGATGGCGTCTATGATCCGGCCGAGATTCAAATCGGCAAAAAACTCCGGCGGTTCAGGCGTTTCTCTTGCAATGTTTTCTTCGTTTTTATCACATAGAATGCTGTGGAAAGTCACGGGCAAAACGCCTCTCTTTCATCTGATATATCCAAGAATGAATCCCGCAAGCATCGTCATCCCCAAAAAGATCGCGAAGGTAACGAAACCGGTCTCCAAGGCGTGCCGCAGGATTTTCTTCTTATCTGAAAAGTGATGGAGATATTCCCCATATGTTATTACAAAAGCCATGATTCCAGCCAGCAGGCCGAAAAAAAGGCCTATTATAAATGATATCGAAAAGGTATTCATACTTTACCGGCATGATGACGGCGAACGCGCCGATATCATATTTCACCCTCTTCCTGCCAGGGAATGCAAACGTTTCTTCCGCCCGCGAGATGGATGATCGCCCGGAGGTAAGCGTCTTCTTCATCGGTATTGTGCAAAGAGCGCCGAAGCGCTTCGTGTTTCATAGCAAAGCTCGACATGTCTTCAGATGCCTCTTCAAATCGTCCCGCAGCGTGCGACAAAAGGAAATCTGCCGAACTTTCGTTTGGGGCAGCCGAAAGGAGCAGCCCCAGATGGCGCAGGCAAAGCCCTTGGGACTTACGATAAGCCTCGCCCCCATGAAGGTCTTGCAAAAACCCGGCGAATTTGTTTACATGCGATTCTTCAGCTGCGCGGAGAAGCCCGCAAACGCGGCATGTCCGCGAATCGCGTACGAGCGCGCCGACGCGTTTACCGGCATCCGGCATGCTTCTGAGAGCTCGCAAGTCGCGCGCGATACGCTCGACCAGCCTTGCATGCCCGATTGACGCTCCGCGAGGCGACGACATCGAGAATAATTGCCAAGTGTGAAGCGGACAGAACCCAAGTTCTGCGGCGAAACCTGATTGTGCCGCTGCGTCGTTGCTGATGGCATATTGCCAGTGCGCAAAGAAATCAGACG